>Ga0307318_10000833_pt1 | contig 10214 bp, 7 predicted proteins | sample ER_DNA_367_FD_194500 | JGI IMG/M metagenome (GOLD analysis project Ga0307318, IMG submission 194500) | Bulk soil microbial communities from the East River watershed near Crested Butte, Colorado, United States - ER_DNA_367 | ecosystem: Environmental > Terrestrial > Soil > Floodplain | place: USA...
CGATAAAGGATCCTTGACGCGGATCGAAACGCAAACAGGCCTCGACGAGGCCGGTGGAGGCGACCTGGACGAGGTCATCCTCATCCTCGCCGCGGTGCAGGAACTTGCGGGCCAGCTTCTCGGCGAGCCACAGATGTGAGGTGACTACCTCGTCAAAGATCTGTTGTCGCCGGACCGGCCCTGCCGTCTCGGCCTCGACGAGCAAGTCACGCGTACGGTCGGCCAGCTCATCACGCGCGGTGCGCTGAGGAGAGGGGGCGACAGAAAGAAGGGCGTTTGGCATGAGCGCGCCACCCTTTCCTAAATGAAAGATGATGTTGTGGCGCGCTGCTCGGCCACATTGTCACCTAACCACGAGCGCTACCGATGAACAAGCCCTGCCACGCGACAAACAAGAAAAGAATCGCTATGAGGCCCCTTTCTCGTATCCGGTAACAATATTCCTGCCATTAGCCCGCCGTATCGGCGAAGCGTACGAGCAAGGCAAGACCTTCTTTGATCGTGCGCCGCTCCTCGGCAGTTGCGGCCTTGAGGATCGCTTCGAGGCGGCCGATCGGGCCGTCGTCAGCCAGTGTGGGCGCCTGGCTGGCGATGTGCTCGGCGAGAGAGATCTCAACGTATCGTCGGTCCTTCTGACTTGGCCTGCGATTCACGAGCCCCTTCGCCTGAAGCCGGTCAATGATCCCGGAGACCGTGCTGTGGCTTAGCTCAAGCTCACGACTCAGCTCACTGAGCGTCGTTGAGGCGTGGGTTCCAAGTAGCGAGATCACACTCACCTGAGCGGCCGTGAGCCCGCTCCGCGCCAATTCCGCGCGGCTGCCTTTCACGAGATGCCGGCGCAGCGAACGGAAGAATCCAACGATCTCGCGGGCCTCAGCTGTAGCAGTCGCGGTCGAGGTGGGGACGACCAAGTAGGCGAGCTTCAAAGCGGGATCCGCGCGGAGCGAGCGGAGCAATCGAACTGGCTTGGTTCTCGGTTCTGGCTGGGCTGTTGGCCTGCTGGGAATGCTGGCTGGACCCTTCCCGGTGATCTTAACCGGCCACGGCGGTGGATTGGCCGAACGCATAGCGCTTTATCCACTGATCATCTGGCTGGTCGTTTTCGGAGTCCAATTGATGATCAACCCATACGACGCAAGCCTGGCCCGAGCGCGGCGCGTGGAGATGTTTGCCGAAACTGCCGGAAAGATGCACAACTAGTTGATCAGACGGCGCACTTCGCCAGCACTCTTCGCGCGAGACTCGGAGAACTCGCTAGACCGAGTTGACGTCCCGAGCCAGTGCGGCGGGCATGTAGTCGTAACGCACGAACGACCGCTTGAAGGTGCCCGTGCCATGGGACACCGAACGCAGGTCGATGGGGTACCGCGACAGCTCGTGTGCCGGCACCTCGGCGTGGATGACGGCGTAACCGGGCACATCAGGAGCCGTCTCCGTACCGTGCACCTGGCCGCGCCGACCGCGCAGATCCGCCAGCACCGCGCCGACCGAATCATCGGCGACCGTGATCTCCACCTTGTCGATCGGCTCGAGCAGCGCAACGGTTGACTCGTTCGCCGCCTCGCGCAGCGCCATAGCCCCAGCCGTCTGGAACGCCATGTCCGAAGAGTCGACCGAATGCGCCTTGCCGTCGACCAGCGTCACCCGAAGGTCAACCAGGGGATAACCGGCAAGCACGCCCTTAGGCAGCTGACTGCGAATACCCTTCTCCACCGACGGGATGAACTGCCGAGGCACCGCTCCACCGACCACGCGCTCGTTGAACTCGAACCCAGCACCGCGTGCCAGCGGCTCGATCTCCATCGTGCAGACCGCGTACTGACCGTGTCCACCGGACTGTTTGACGAGTCGGCCCTGCGCTCTGATGGGCCGGATGAAGGTCTCCCGGAGCGAGGTCCGCACCGGTTCCACATCAACCTGGATGTGCCAGGACTCCCGCAGTGCGGTCATCAATTTGTCGACGTGCGCCGGGCCCATCGCCCAAATCACCACCTGATGGGTCTCGGGATTGTGCTCCAGACGCATCGTGACGTCCTCAGCGACCAGGCGTTGCAGCGCCGACGCCATTTTCTCATCATCACCGCGCGAGCTGGTGTGCAGCGCAACCGGCAGCAGCGGCTCCGGCAGTAGCCACGGCTCGACGAGCGCAGGCCTCGCCTTGCTGGACAGCGTGTCGGAGGTCTCCGCAGCAGCGAGCTTGGACACGAGAACAAGATCACCAGCGGCCGCGTACGGCTTCGACCTGGCTTCATCGCCAAGTGGTGCCGAGAGGGGACCGACCCGTTCGTCGTCGCTGTCATGATCGGGATGGCCGTTGACGTGATGCGGCGCAAACTTCTGCAGATGTCCGCAGACGTGCAGCGGCGTGTCCGGGCTCAGGGTGCCGGAGAAGACCCGGACCAGCGACAGCCGGCCGACGAACGGATCGCTCGTGGTACGCACCACCTCGGCGACCAGGGGGCCGTCCGGGTCGCAGCTGACCGGGCCGAACGACACTCCGCTGGGCTTGTAGACGGTTGGCAGCGGCGACGACGCCGGCGACGGGAAGCCCTGCTCGAACAGCTCATACAGCCCTTCGATGCCCATTCCCGTCGGCGCATGCGCCGGGATGATCGGGAAGAACCGCGCCGTTGCGACCGCCGTGCGCAAGTCGGGTAAGACGATGTCAAGATCGATTTGTTCGCCGCCGAGATGCCGATCCAGCAGCGTCTCGTCCTCGGACTCCTCGATGATCGATTCGATCAGGGGGTCCCAGTACTCCTCGATGATTGTGGCTTCGGTTTCGTCAGGCTCCCGCCCGACCGGTTCTCCGCTGCGATAGTCGGTGACGCTACGGCGCAGCAGGTTGATCGCGCCGACGACATGGCCGTCCTCGATGAGCGGCACGCCGAGAGGCTGCACGTCGCCGAAGACCCGCCGGCACCGCGCAATCGCCTCCTCATAGTCAGCCCGGGACTGCTCGAGTTTGGTCACCGCAATCGCCCGCGGCATGTTGATCGACTCGCACTCCCGCCACAACAGCCGAGTCGCGTCGTCGATCTCGTCGCTGGCCGACACCACGAACAGCACCGCATCAGCAGCCCGCAGCCCGGCTCGCACCTCGCCGACAAAGTCCGGATTACCGGGGGTGTCGAGGAGGTTGATCATGACATCGCCGCTACCGAGAGAAGCGGCGGCGAGCGCCTGCGATTGCCCCGGCTCACCGCGTACGTGACGGGCCGGCGTACGCGCCGTGATCAAGCCCTCAAACAAGGTGCTCTTGCCAGCGCCTGCCGGCCCGACGAGCACAACATTGCGGATCTGTTCCGGCGACTGTGGACCGTTTTGGCGGCCCGTATCGGCTCCGTTGCCCATGCCTCACCCTTTCCGGTACGCCTCTGCGCTAGCCGCGCCCGTAGATAGCCAATCCGCTTCCCCTAACTGGCCACGCGCGCGTTCCAGCAACCCTACGATGCATCCGTGAGTGAAATCGACCCGATGGACCTCGCAACTCCAGCGCAGGACCAGCGAAAGTCGGTTGGCCGGCTCACCCGCCTTATCGCGCGGAGCTTGTCCATGGTCTGGCAGTCTGCGCGGACCCCGTTTGTCGCGCTGGTTGGGCTGCAAACACTGAATGCCGTTGCTCTGGTGTTCCAGATCGTTGCGATCGAGCTGGCCTTGACAGCGGTCCTGGCGAGCTCCGCCAGTGGCGGGAACTTCTGGACTCTGGCGCAGCCGGTTCTGTTGCTTGCCGGGCTGACTGCGGCAACTGCAGTCATTGCCTCGGTGCAAGCTGGGTTGGGCCGGTACGCGGCGGAGCTGGTAGCTGCCGTCATGTGGCAGCGGGTGCTGCGGGTTGCCACGCGTGTCGACCTGCGCAAGTTCGAATCGGCCCGGTTCTACGACCGGTTGCAGCGTGTTCAGGCCAGCGCTCTGACGCGCCCGTACCAGATCACCTATGGGTTGTTGGCAACCATCGGAGCTGCCGCGGCAAGCGTCGGGCTGGTGGTCGCGATCATGCTGGTGCACCCCGCGCTACTGCCGCTGTTGATCATCGGCGGCGTGCCGGTGTTGATCACCAGCCGGCGGCAGAGTCAGCTGGAATTTGATTTTCTCGCTCGACAGTCGCAATCGATGCGACTGCGCAACTACCTGACCTGGGTGCAGACAGGCCGCGACGAGGCCAAGGAAGTCCGGGCATTTGGGCTCGCGCGTAACTTCGGCACCCGCTTGAGCACCTTGTACACCGAGTATCTTCGTGATCTTGCACAGCACCTCTGGCATCGTTCCAGGCTGGGTGTCATCGGGAGCCTCGGCTCAGCTGTGCTGCTGGCGCTGACCCTGTTCTTGCTGGTGTGGTTGATCTTCATCGGTGGCCTCGGCATCGCCGAGGCGGCTGCTGCACTGGTCGCCATCCGGTTGCTAGCAGGTCAGGTTCATACCGGCTTCACCGGCGTGCAGGCGATCTTCGAATCGGGATCGTTCATCGATGATCTGGACGGTTTCCTCACCTTGGCGCCGGCCGCTGAGGGCGGGTCACGCGAGATCGCACCGCCGACAGAGTTTCATCGCATCCGAGCCGATTCGGTGACCTTCTCCTACCCCGGTCGTAGCCAGCTCGCGCTGCAGGCCGCCGATATCGAGATCAACCGTGGCGAGGTCGTGGCTCTGGTTGGTGAGAACGGGTCGGGCAAGACCACGCTGGCGAAGGTGATCGCCGGCCTGTACGAGCCCGGTAGCGGTGCAGTGCGATGGGACGGCATCGACGTACGCAGCTTCCGGCCCGAGCTGTTCCGCGAGCGGGTTGCGATTATCTTCCAGGACTTTGTCCGGTACGCGCTCTCTGCCGAGGAGAACATCGCCATAGCGCGGCCCGATAACGAGATTGATCATGCAGCGATCCGGGAAGCGGCCAAGATCGCGGATGTCGACTCGTTCTTGTCTGCGCTGCCGGACGGCTATCAGACCCCGCTGTCCCGTCGCTTTGCTGGCGGACACGAGCTGTCCGGCGGGCAGTGGCAGAAGGTCGCGATCGCCCGCGCGTTCTATCGCAGCGCACCGCTGTTGATCATCGACGAACCGACCGCAGCCCTCGATGCGCGGGCGGAGTACGAGCTGTTCTCCTCGCTGCACGAGGTGTTGCGCGGTCGCAGCGCCTTGATCATCTCGCATCGGTTCTCGACGGTACGCACCGCTGACCGGATCTACGTTCTTGATCATGGACGGGTGGTCGAGCACGGCACCCACGATGACTTGGTCGCTCTCGGCGGTCAATACGCGGAGTTGTTCCATCTGCAGGCTTCGGCGTACTCGGTCGACCACGTGATGGATTAGGACGACGACGAAGTAGGCGGACTCAGAGCGCGCGATGCGCGAGCAGCTCCAACAACAGCTGCGAGCGTCGGAAATCGCGCGCCCGCCGTGCTGAGGAGGAGGAGCGGAGGCGTCTTTTCCTCTGCGAGCGACGACGAAGTAGGCGGACTCAGAGCGCGCGATGCGCGAGCAGCTCCAACAAAGGGCGCGAGTCGTAAAATTATCCGAACGGCTGCCTGAGGAGTCCGTAATGTCCCAATACTTTGCTGGCCAACCCGGACCGCCCGTCAGCGATCTGCCTTTTCTGATTCAACGCAGTCGCGGTGAGGTGAGCTCGTACTTGATGAGAGTGCGAACACGGCAGCGCCGCATGCTCACCTTGGCGGTCGTGGCGGGCGGATTGGCGACGGCCTTTGCCGCCGGCCCGGCGATTGGCGGGAAGCCGCTGTCCGACGTTCTGGATGCATCGCTCGGCCTGGCCATGCCGGCCTGGCAGCTGCTGTGTATCTTCGCCGCGCTCTGCTCCCTGACGGCTGCCATCGCGACCCAGCTACAGAAGTCCAACAACCTCGAGGAAAACGTCGCTCGCGCAGAGACCGTACGAGCCCGGCTGGACATCCTCAACATCGGCTTGATCGCCGGAAACCTGAGCCGGGAGCAGGCCGCGAGCGAGTACGGCGAGTGCCTGCAACTCGCGTCGTTCCTCTAAGCGCGGAGTGGGTCGATCCACACCTCATAACAAAAGCGGAAACAAACGCCCGGCCGTCGGTGTTCAACCGAGTAGATCATTGCAGAGGAAACTCCGAGGTGAGCGGAGGCGCACGACTGATCATGAACCATTCAGATTCCCTGCTACCGCTGGCCGAGGTCACCGAGCGGCTCCGGGTGACCCGGCACGGGTACGTGGGCGTGCGCAGCATCCCGCTCGACAAGATCATCGGCTCGGTCGATCGGGCATCGGAATTCGACCGCGACTTTCATCCGCAGCGCCGCGACTCCGATGCTCGGATGCGCAAGCTGGAGGTTGCCTTCCCCAACGGTGACTTCCCGGCGATCTCGGTCTTCGAGGTAGGCGGCGCCTATTTCGTCTCCGACGGCCACCACCGGGTGGCGCTCGCCCACCGGCGCGGCCAGGAATTCATCGAGGCCGAGGTCGTGCAGTTGGCGACCAACTATCGGCTGTCGCCGGACGTCGACATCCCGCAGCTGGTGCACACCGAGCTGCGTCGGATGGTCATGGAGGAAAGCGGCCTCCAAGAGGTACGGCCCGACCTCGACATCTCCTTCTCCAACCCAGCCGGCTATCTCGAGCTGCTCGAAACGATCAAGGCGCACGGCTGGGATCTCGCGAGGTGTCTCGGCCGATTGCCCAGCCCGGAAGAGCTCGGCACCAGCTGGCTCACCGAGGTCTATCAACCGGGCTTACGGGCGCTGTACGAGGCGGGATTGAGCTGCCCACACGAGGATGCCACCGAGGCAGACAGCTTCTTGTGGCTCTATCAGCGGCGCCGGGCCCTGTGGATGCGCGGCTCCCGGGCCACCTACCGCGACGCCGTGTACGACATTCGTCACGCGCGGAAGCTGTCGCGACGGGAGCGTCGTGCACTGCGGCGCGCGGCGGCGAGACTGGAGACGGTGCAAGCTCCGGAGCTGGTCAACTCCTGAAGCCCCAGCGGCAGCGCTTGCGGTCGATACCAAGCGAGGGCCTACGGTTGACGGCATGGCTGCCTTTCCCGGCCGACGGCCGCAGACCTTACTCGAACTTGACCTCACTGAGCCTCTCTTCGCTCCCGAGTTAGACGACCCGATTGCCCGGTTCCGGGCCCGAGGGCGACGGTTGCTGCGGCCGACGCTGCGTGCGCTGCACGATGCGGCCGAGGACCGGCACGTGGTCGGATTGATCGCTAAGGTTGGTGGAACCTGGCCGTGGGCCGCCATGCAGGAGTTGCGGCTGGGCGTGCAGGCCTTCGTCGCGAGCGGCAAGCCGGCGCTGGCGTGGACGGAGAGCTTTGCCGAAGGCTCGCGAAACATGGCCGCGTACGTGCTCGCGACGGCGTTTGACGAGGTGTGGCTGCAACCGGGCGGGGAAGTCGGCCTGCTCGGGGTGGGCATCGAGACCACCTTCGTACGCGGTGCCCTCGACCGGCTTGGCATTGAGCCGCAGTTCGAGCAGCGCTATGAATACAAGAATGCGGCTGACGTGTTGCTGCGTACCGAGTTCACCGAGGCGCATCGGGAAGCGCTGGAGCGGCTGGCCGAGTCGGTCTACAGCGACGCCGTGGAATCGATCGCGAGCGCGCGCGGCTTGACTCATGATCGGGTTCGCGAGCTGATCGACACGGGGCCGCGTACGGCTTCGGAGGCGCAAGCCGCAGGTTTGGTTGACAAGCTCGGCTACCGCGATCAGGCGTACGACGCGATGCGCGCTCGTACCGGCGGAGAGCCTGAGCTGTTGTTCGCCGATCGATGGCGACCACGCAGGAAGATCGCGCCACCGCCTCACCGCCGGGGTCACGTTGCTGTGGTCGAGGTACGCGGCGCTATCACGACCGGCCGGAGTCGACGAAGTCCACTCGGTCGCCAGGCGGGCAGCGACACGGTGTCAGCCCAGCTCCGCGCGGCACACGACAACGAGCGAGCTCGGGCCGTCGTGCTGCGGGTCGACTCACCGGGAGGCTCGGCGGTCGCGTCGGACGTCATCTGGCGCGAAGTCTGCCGGCTGCGCGAAGCTGGCAAGCCCGTTGTCGTCTCGATGGGCGATGTCGCGGCGTCGGGTGGCTACTACATCGCGTGCCCGGCCGAGGTCATCGTCGCCCTGCCTTCAACACTGACCGGCTCGATCGGCGTCTTGGGCGGCAAGCTGGTCGTGGACCATCTGCTGGACCGCCTTGGACTCAATACCGGCACCGTTCAGCAGGGTGCTCGGGCACTGATGTACTCGGGCCGGCGCGGGTTCGACGAGGACGAACGGGCCCGCTTCGGAGTGATGATTGACTCGATTTACACGGATTTCGTGGCCAAGGTTGCCGCTGGGCGCAAGCGTTCCGAGTCCGAGATCGAAGCTGTCGCCCGGGGTCGGGTGTGGACCGGCCGGGACGCGACTGAGGCGGGTCTGGTCGATGAGCTGGGCAGTCTGCGGGATGCCGTACGTATCGCCCGAGAACGTGCCAACCTGCCCGAGGACTCCCCGGTGCTCGGTGCGATCCGGGTGCCCCCGTTAGCGCGGCTGGGTCGGGCGAAGAACAGCGAGGATCCGCGTACCTGGGTAGGTACGGCGTTGCCGCGGGCGGCAACAGCCTCGGGCCGGATCCGGGATCTGGCCGATGTTGCCGCTGCACTCGGGCTGCCTGTCGACGCCACGCTGCGGATGCCCGATATCTCGCTGAACTGATTGCACGGTGATGCAAAATCAGGGCTTGCTCACGCATCGAGCCCATGGGCAGCCCGTTGGTAGCGTTCGGCGAGCCGGATGAAGGCATCGGCCAGGCTTGCTGGCTCGATGATGTCGAAGTCGGTGTCGAGAAGCCCGATATAGAGCGCGAGCTGATGCGGGGTATCGGAACCGACCTCGATGATGCAGTGGTTCGGCCCGTCGGTCGACACCGAGACCGCCAACGGGAGTAGGGCGCGCACCTGTTCGACTGGCGCGTGGATGCGGATGCGGGCGCGGTAGCGCCAGGTCGCCGTACCGGCGGAGCGTTGTACGTAGCTGGCCGCGTCGTCGTCGGTCAGCGTCCGTGCGTTGAAGCGTGGGCCGGCAGGCGTCTTGGGCGTCATCCGGTCGACGCGGAAGGTGCGCCAGGCGTCCCGATCGACATCCCAGGCAAGCAGATACCAGCGGCGCCCCCACACCACCAGTCGCTGGGGTTCGGTAGTGCGTCGCGTCTGCTCACCGTCATGGTCGACATAGTCGAAGCGCAGCCGTTCGGTGGCTCGGATGGCGGCCGCGATAGTGCTCAGTACGTCCGGGTTCACGGTCGGCCTGTCGCCCACGATGCTCACAGTTGCCGTTCGTAATGCGTCGATCCGAGGCCGCAGCCGTGAGGGCAGCATCTGTTCGAGCTTGACCAGCGCTCGCAACGAAGCTTCTTCGATGCCGATCACGCCGACGCTGGCGGTGGTGCGCAGACCCACAGCGATCGCGACCGCCTCTTCGTCGTCGAGGAGCAGCGGCGGCATCGTCGATCCGCGGCCCAGGCGGTAGCCACCGCCTACGCCAGGACTTGCCTCCACCGGATAGCCAAGGCCGCGAAGGCGCTCGATGTCGGTCCTTATGGTCCGAGTGCTCACCTCGAGCCGGGACGCCAGCTCCGGTCCGGACCAATCGCGCCGGGCTTGCAGCATCGCCAGCACCTGAAGCAAGCGCGTCGATGTCTGCCACACAATTCGTCAGTCTGTCAGCAATCGAGGAACGAAGTCTTCCTCGATTGCTTCTAGTGTGGCTGATATGACGACTACCGCACCCCAACCGTTCCAGATCACGATCACCGACTCCGAGCTAGATGATTTGTCGCGGCGGCTGGATGCCACGCGTTGGCCCGATCCTGCTCCAGACGCTCGCACCGACTTTGCCCGTGGCGTGCCTTTGGCTTATCTCCAACAGCTCACCGACTACTGGCGGCATGACTTCGATTGGCGCGCCCAGGAAGCTCGGCTCAACCAGATTCCGCAGTTCATCACCGAGATCGACGGCCAGCGAATCCACTTCCTGCATGTCCGCTCGCCGGAAGCGGATGCTTTGCCGTTATTGATCACTCACGGCTATCCGTCGTCCGTCGTTGAATCCTTGGACCTGATCAGCCCGCTGAGCGATCCTCGGTCTCACGGTGCCGATCCCCGCGACGCGTTTGACCTGGTTATCCCGTCGCTGCCCGGCTTTGGGTTCTCCACGCCTGTTGGGCAGGCCGGCTGGGAACTGGGGC
>Ga0307318_10000834_pt1 | contig 10213 bp, 8 predicted proteins | sample ER_DNA_367_FD_194500 | JGI IMG/M metagenome (GOLD analysis project Ga0307318, IMG submission 194500) | Bulk soil microbial communities from the East River watershed near Crested Butte, Colorado, United States - ER_DNA_367 | ecosystem: Environmental > Terrestrial > Soil > Floodplain | place: USA...
GCAACTTTCGCATGTCCACTGAGGCGACATCACACTCCAGGGGAAGTTCCCGTTCCCCGGATACGTAACCGTGGCGATGTCTCGTAGTAGGGCCGGTACTGCACGCGCTCGTACTCTCCCAGATGAGCCCCGCAACCGTCACAGCGCCAGAAGTAGACGAGTGTGCGCCGGCTCCGGTCGTAGCGCGTCTGAACTGAGCGGTATTGGTCGTGAGCGCACGTCATGCCATCGGGTAGACAACGAGTGCGCGATCCCCGTTCTTACGCTCGCCGCCGCGGAAGCGGACCCATGCGGGCCCCGTTCCATAGGGAACATGGAACGGTATGACGACGGGGTCAACCGGCCTTGACGGTCGTGGCTGAGGCCCCAACCTCAGACGCTCTGGACGATCACGGCCCGCCCCCCCAACTGGAGCGGTTGGTAGGCGTCGGGGCGGCTTGGAAGCTGGTAGGGCAGATCGGCGTGCAGGGCATTCGGCTCGCGACGGTCGCGATCCTCGCCCGGCTCCTCGCCCCGGCGGACTATGGGGCCGCGGCGATCGTGATCGCGTTCGCGGCGTTCGCACCGACCGTCGCCGACGTGGGCATGGGATCCGCATTGGTGCAGACAGGCGCGGCGCCGCAGCGGGTGCGGTCGACGGCCTTCTGGGCATCGCTCGCGTTCGGAGTCGTGATCTCCGCGACCGTGGCCATCTCGGCGGGACCAATGGGCGCCTTTCTCGACGACCCCCGAGTCGGGACGATGGTTGCCGTGGGAGGTCTGGTTTTTGCCATCTATTCACTGGGGTCGACGAGTCAGGCCGTGTTCATGCGGGAGATGAAGTTTCGGAGCATCGAGCTTCGCTACTGGTTCGCGCTTCTCGTCGCGAGCCCGCTTGCGGTGATCGCCGCCAGCCTGGGCGCGGGCCCGTGGGCGCTGGTCCTGCAGCAGATCACGTTGCTCGCCACTTTCGTCGCCGCGCTCTGGTGGCGTTCTGGCTGGCGCCCGACTTTCGAGTTCTCCGGCGCCGTATTCCGTCAGTTAGCCTCCTTCGCGGTCCGAATTGCGGGTGGCCGCTGGGCACGACTCGCGGAGCTTCTTGTCCTGTCCCTGCTTATCGGCAAGCTGGCAGGCGTACCGGCCCTCGGCGCATGGAGCTTCGCGATGAGCACGGTCGTATTGCCGCTCTCGCTGATCGCGATCCCGATCGCCGAGGTGCTCTTCTCGGCTTTCTCTCGCCTGCGCGACAATCGCGAGCGGATAGCCGCGCTCTGGCTTAAGAGCATCGGCTTTCTGGCCGCCGTGATCTTGCCGCTCCTCTTGGGTCTTGTGGTCATCGCCCCGGATTTGATACCTGTTGTGTTTGGATCGCAGTGGCGGGTCTCGGTCGCGATCATCCAGATCCTCTGCGCCTTGGTGATCATCCGCAGCCTCCAGGCGTGGAACTCGGTGGTCATGGACGCCGTGGGGCGGCCACAGGTGACTCTGTGGACACAGCTTGCGGCGCTTTGCCTGACGCCGGTGGCGGTCGTGGTCGGCGTCCACTGGAGCCTCGAGGGCGTGGCGGTCTGCTTCGTCCTCGGCCAGCTGATCGCCGTCGAAGTTCCGATGCTGATCATCGTTCTCTCGGAGCTTCGGGTCTCGCTGAGGACCGTGGCTGCTCAGCTGTCCGGCGTCGCCGCCGCGACGCTGGTGATGACAACCGCCTGCTTGCTCGGACGCCAGGCCCTATTCATGCTGGGTGTGGGCATGGCAGGACGAGCCGCGCTGACGATCGCGCTAGGGGTGGTCGTGTATGCGGTTGCCCTCCGCTGGTTCGCTCCCGACATCACGCGGCGAGCAATTGTTCTTTTCCGCCGCCTGTTGGCAAAGGTGATCGGCGCCCGCCGACGCCGCGTCCTGCAGCCCTGAGGCCGCAGGAAGTCCGGGCCTGCGGGTGGCGTTGGTACAGAGGGTGAGTCAACTATCCGAGGACAAGCGGCGCCTCGTGGGCGTCGTGGTGATCGCCGCCTTCGTGGGCCTTATCTCCGCAGGGCTGACCACGGGCATGATCGGCCTCATTCCGCCCAGGATAAAGTCGACCGAACTGCAGGTCGCCACAGCGTCGACGCACGTCCTAATCGACGCGGGGCCTACCTCGATCGTCCACCGGCGTGACTATCCGGTCTACGCGCTGACCATGCGCGCAGAGATGTTGGGTCGCGTCATGACCAGCCCACCAGTCGTCGAGCGAATCGCGCGGCGGTCCCGCGTACCGGCGGATCGGATTGCGGCCAGCGCTCGCTCGACCGCGAACGTGCCGCTGGCGCTCAGCGAGCCAGGCAGCGAGCAGCGCGCGAACGAGATCTTCCGCTCGGGCGTACCTTACCGCCTCGAGGTCGAGGCCAGGGCGACGACTCCCGTCCTCAGTGTCTACGCGCAGGCGCCTTCGACGCCGGAGGCCGAGCGCGTGGCGAACGCCGCAATTGCGGGCCTCCGCGACTACCTTCGAGACTTGGCCGACCGGCAGGGGTTCGGCGATTACCGGCCGGTGCGCTTGCGTCAGCTCGGAACGGCGCGGGGCGGCGTGGTGAACGGCGGCGCGCCGTGGGCGATCGCCGTGCTCACGTTCGCCGTCGCGTTCACGTTGTCGGGCGCCGCCTTGCTGTTCCTGATCCGGCGGCGGGGCCACGGCATCCCCGTCCGCAGGCCGCGTCCGCCACCCGAAGCTGGAGACGACTGGCCGCGAACCACGCGCTTGCTGCCGTGGATGTTCGCACTCTTCATCGCGATCCTCTGGCTTGTCCCGTTCAACGAGATCGAGCTCAGAGCCAGTCTCCCCATCGACCTCAAGCTCGACCGGCTCGTCCTTCCCTTCGTGGCCGTGACTTGGGCAGTCGCCCTGGCGGCCGAGGGTAGGGGCGTGCCGCGTGGCCGACTGACGTGGATCCATGCCGCTGTCGCGGCGTTTGTGTTGTGCGCGGTCCTGAGCGTGGTGCTCGACGCGCGCTATCTCAACGAGACTTTGGAGTTGGAGGGGTCGCTCAAGAAGCTCCCGCTCCTGGTCTCGTATGTGTCCCTGTTCGTGATCGCTGGCAGTGCACTACGGCGCACCGAGATCCGGGCGTTTCTGAATTACACGCTCGTGCTCGCGATGATCTGTGCGCTCGGCATCATCTTCGAGTACCGGTTCGAGCTGAACGTGTTTTACGATTGGTCCGAGAAGCTCCTGAGTGGCATCTTCAGCGTTACGGCGCCCGAGACTGGGGCCGTCGACAGCATCGGCCGACGTGAGGTGATGGGGCCGGCCGGGGCGCCGTTGGAAGCCGTCGCCATGCTTTCCATGGCCCTGCCAATCGCCCTCGTCGGCGTCATACAAGCGGACCGCTGGCGCGGCCGGATCCTCTACGGCCTCGCGGCCTGCTTGCTTCTGGCCGCCACGCTGGCCACGTTTCGGAAGAGCGCCCTGCTGGCCCCGATCTCGGTCGTCCTGACGGTGACGTACTTCCGCCGGCAGGAGCTGCTGAAACTGGCCCCACTGGCTTTGGTGCTGTTGATTTTTGTCCACGTCCTAGCGCCCGGGGCTATCGGCTCAACGACGCAGCAGTTTGATCCAGAACGGCTGGGGGTCACCACTGTGAGCGATCGTACCGCCGATTACGACGCCGTCCGCCCGGACGTCTGGACCCACCTGGCCCTTGGTCGGGGCTGGGGCAGCTATGAACATTTCAGCTACCGCATCCTCGACTCGGAGCTTCTGCATCGAACGATCGAGATGGGCGTGTTGGGTCTGTTGGCCTACCTGTTCATGGGACTATCGGTCGTCCTCAGCGCCCGAGCGACGATCGCCTCACGCGATCCAACGGGGGCGCCCCTCGCGCTTATCGGCGCGGCGGCCGCGGTCTCATTTCTCGTCGTTTCCACGCTCTTCGACGTGCTGTCGTTCCCCCACGCCACATACATCTTCCTGTACATGGCCGGCCTCGTCGCAGCGGTCATCGGGCATCATGGCGATGTCGATGAAACGGCTGCTATGCGTCCCCACGGGCTTAGGGAGCGGCGCGCGCGTGGAGGATCGCCAACCGGCAGGAGACCCACGGCTGATCCGGCGACCGGCACGCCCCACTTCGCGAGACGCGTCGGCTGATAGACGAACTCAGCCCGCCGGCTGAGTTCGGCCGGAAGCACGCCAAGCGCCTACCAGACCCGAGACAAGCCCCACGCCGCAGCACCAGAACCCGAGCGCGACCAAGGCGGCGCCCAGCGCCAATAGCGGTCGTGGGGGGCTGAGGCTCTCGCGCGCTCGAACGGGACCCACGCTCTCAACAACGAACTTCTGAACCCCCGGAGTGTTCTCGGGGGGTGAGGGCGCCGTCCTCAGAATGGCGGAGGCAACGTTTGCGAGTCGCGTGGCTCCTGCGCGGTCTGGGGCACGTGCCTGGATCGAGATGATCGGGAGTTGTACGTCGGTCGAAAGGCCGGGCGCGGCGCTGACGGTCAGCACATACGGCTCCGGCGTCACCGCCGCGGCGTCCAGCCCGAGCTCGGACAGCGGAGTGGGCTTCGCGGGTACGGCCAAGTCCGGCGAGACGACGACGATACTGTCCACGGGAACCTGCATGTCGCGAGCGATACGCGTTCTCACAGCTTGGGTGGACATCAGGTCCGCCAGCAGTGAGGCACGCCATCCGAGGGTTTCCGAGCCTTTGGCTTCTGCGTTTACCAGCTGCGAGCGAGGAGTGTCCAGCACGACGCGAGCAGAGGCAATCTCTGAGCGGGAGCGCTTCTCACTCGCGACCATCAGACCCACCGCTGTCGCTGCCACGATGCCCAGAACCACGAGGATCCGGTGGCGCCAGAGAGCCCGCAAGACGACCACGAGCTCCACGGTCGATCAGCCGCCGGCCGGGCGCTCGGATAGCTCCGCGAGCTGCCATCCGTGCCTTATGCGTGCGATGAAGATGACCGTCGCGCACGAGGCCACCAAGGTGATGAGGAACGCCAGGATGGCCACCTGCCACTCGATGCCCCCGTTGATCACGGCTCCTTGGGCCGGTCCGAGCTGCACGAGCCGGATCTGCTCGCTCTGCGGCGTACGGGCGGACTCCGCAAGATCGGCCAAGTAGGTTCGCATCGCGTCCACGGCGGCATTCGCCAACGCCCGCGCGCTCTCGGCGGTCGGCGTCTGTGAGTAGATGTGGAGAATGGGAACGGTGGGATTCGCCTGAATTGCCAGGCGATACTCATCGTTGAGCTTCAAGATGTCGCGGGTGCGTTTCTGGTTTCCCGTTTCGGCAAGGGCGCGCGGCTGCTTCGGGGTAAGGGGAGGTGCTACCTGGAGAGACTCGACGGGCACATGAGCCCGGCGCGCGATCGATTTGCGAACCGACGGGCTCGCCATTACGTTCCCGAGCAGGACCGCGCGGTTGGTCAGCGCGGAGAGCCCGTAGGTATCCTGGCGCAGGTCGAGGAGCGCTGATCTCGGCGTGTCGACAATGACTTGGGTGGACGCGGTCGCCATCTCTAGCGACCGAGGTGTCAACCCCGGAGGACTGAGGCTGATCTTCTCGACGCTCCATACGGCCGCTACCAGGGCGAGCGCGACGCTCGCTACAACCCCCGCCCGAAGCTGCCAGAGCTTTCTGATGCTCGTGCCTAACCCCACGTTGGTCCGCCCTAGCTAGGAGCTCTCGGCTCTCGTCTCGGGGCCAACGCTCGGGTCGTGGCTTTGCGCGGACCTCGAATCCGTAAACCAGTCGTCCGGCAGGTCGGCCAAGTGTAGAACTGGTTCGTCTCCCCTCCCTGCGCCGCCGTTCGTAGTGAACGGTTCGAGTGCTCCATCATCGAAGAAGCCGGGCGAGCTCTCTCCGGGGTCGTCGAAATCAGCTTGCTCTGAAGCGGCCGCCACCCGCCAGCCGCGGCTCAGCGCCGATGCGATGAGAATCGTGGCGCAACCGCTTAGGAATACGAAGATCGCCGCTCCGAGGGCCAGCATCCCGTCCGGACCGCGTGTGACCTGGCTGGCCTGTGCGCCTCCGAACCCGCGGACTTGGAGCCGGCGCCGGTCAGAGACCTGCTCATCGGCCGCCTTCGAGTCGAGGTGATCCCTGAGACCGGCGACGGCTGCGTCGGCGAGATTCATCGCTCGTTCCGGATCGGGGGCCTGGGTCTCCACCTCGATAATCGGCAGCTCCACGAGGTCGGAGCTGATGACTACGTCCGTTTTCAGCGCGTAGGACTTGGGGCCGAGCGGCTTGTCCGGGGCGCCCCCCTCCTGGGGCTCCCCGTCTTCAGGCGCTCCGGCTTGAAGCTTTGTGGGTCGTAGGCCGGCGCGTCGGGCGATGGCCGCCTTGATTTCGCCATCCACCATGAGGTTGGCGAGCACGCTCGCGCGCGCGCCGAGCGTCTCCGAGCCCTTCGGGGCGACCTCTAGGACCTGCGAGTTGGGCGTGTCGACGAGGATGCGAGTGGTGGCCACGCCGACCGTGTAGCTGCGGCTCTTGGGTGGGAAGGTCATCCCCCACGCGAGCGTCCAGCCCACGGCGACCGCAATCAGCGCGACCAGCCCGACGAGGACTCGCCGGTGCCAGAGCGTGCGCAGGATCGTGACAATTTCCACGGCTCTAGGTCAGAAGGGAGTACACGGAAGGATCGACTGCACACCCTGAGAACGATTGCTGGCAAAGGCTGCTTCCGCGCAGCGAGCGGAAGTCGAGATGCGCACAACCGCCGAACGTGTAGTGTGGTTACCGATGATTCCGCCGTCTCGCGCCCGCGGGAGGGCCGTGCGGGTGGTCGCGGTGCTGCTGGTGTTAGCGGTCGCCAGCTACGTCGTCGCCCGAGCCTCCCCGAGCTTCACAAAAGACGAACGGGCCGGATCCGCCTCGGGCGCTAGCCGGGCGCCTATGGCCCCACCGTCGGCGGCTTCGTCTCAGAGGAGGCTCTGTATGCCCAAGCCGAGCGAGTGCGGCTATCCGGACACCACAAACACCGGGGTCCCAGCCGGCACCCGGCTGACCGTTGTGAACGGAACCGTGCAACTCGACACGCCCGGTCAGGTGTACTCCAACAAGGAGGTTCGCGGCGACATCATCGTGTCCGCCGCAAACGTGACGATCGAGAAGGTAAAGGTCGTCGGGGGCGAGGGCGACTACTACCCGATCCGCTCCTTCGGCTCGGCCCCGAGAGGTTTGGTCGTGCGGGACACCGAGATCGATATGGAAGGGTTCATGAACGGGAAGGGGATCGCGTTCGACAACTACACCGCCACGCGAGTGTTCTTCCACGACGGCTCCGACTGCGCACACTTCGGAGTCAACGTGACGATCCAAGACTCCCTGTGTGTCTCTGGCCCCGACTCGGACGATGACGGTTGGCCCGACTCGACAGGGTTCTGCGACGGACCGGAGCACATCGACGGCTTCCAATCCGGTGGCGGGGACAACATCAAGCTGCTCCACAACACGGTCCGCAATCCGTGTGACGAAACCTCCGCGATCCTAATTTCCGCGAATCAGTCCCCCGCCTCAAACGTGCGGGTCGAGAACAACCTGATGGCTGGGGGTGGATACACGCTCTACTGTCGCGGGCCGACCGCCCCCGTGTCCAACGAGACGGTCACAGGCAACCGAATCTCCAGGGAATTCTTCCGGCGCGGCGGTCGTTGGGGTCCCTCGACGGGATGCCACAACGCGGCCGTGCACTTCGGGAACGTGTGGGATGGAGCCCCTCTTTCCGACGACGGAACCAAAAAAAGCGCGACCTCGGGGAGCGCGGCCAAGCGCTTTACGAGGAGAGCGCTGGCACGGGAATTCGGGCGGCGCTACACCCGTCGCTCCAAGAGCACCTCTCTGAAGTGCAAAGGACGCTCAGCGTCAGTGGTGGCCTGCAAGGTGAGCTGGATCGCGCCTAGCGGCCAGACGCTGCGCCGCTACTCGGGCAAGGTCGTGTTGAAGCAGGTTTCCGCCAACGACCGGCGCTACTCGCTGCGCATCCGAAGCTGGAACAGCAGCTGCCGGTGCAGCCGACTGATCAAGCGGACCGGCTCGTTCTAGACCGACGGCCTGGGATCCGGTTCTAGGATCGAACCGCGACGAAGGACTTCACGAGCGGCCCGATGCGCTCTACCTCGAGCGTCGCGTCCGGAAACAATCGCCTGAGCTCGCGGCCACGCATCAGGCGGATCTCGCGAACGAGCGCTCGAGCCTGATCCCCGTCCGGACACGGGCCCCGCCAGCCCCAGCGCCGTCGCTGTAGGAGGGCCACCCGCACGTTCACCGGGAGCCACTGCCAAGCCGGCGTGAGGAAGTGCGGCTCGATCGGGAACCAGAAGTTGGGCGTCTGGACCCAATACACGGGCGCAACTCTCCGCACCTCGGCCGCCATCGCAGCCTGCCGCTCGTAGGTTTCGAGATGCTCGATGACCGAGTTGCTGAACACCACGTCGAAGGAGCGGTCAGCGAACTCGTGCAGGTTCGTTGCGTCGCCGACGCGCGGCTCGATGTTGTCGTGCACGGATCGCTCCGCCTCGAGATTGACCAGCACCACCTCGACGTTCGAGCGCCCCGCCCATCCGCGCTGCTCCCAGAACATGTTCGTCCCTCCGACGTCGAGGATGCGCACCGGCCGTGACTGGCGCTCGAGCAGTCCGTCGACCAGTCGCGCGAACGCTTCGAAGCGGCGAGATCGCCTCGAGTTCGAGAAAGACCCACTCGCACGGCCATCGGCGAGCCCGCGCATGACGTCGCCCGGACGTAGCCTGGGCAGCGCATTTTTAACCGATCGCGGAGGCGAGACACGCATCATCCACTCAACGTTCGAGACGCTCAGCGACTTGCAGCCAAGCGCGAGCCTGTGGCTTGTAGCCCCCGCTCTCCTAGGTCCAGCCGCCGCGTCGCATCACTACGCGCAGCCGCTGGCCCTCGCGGATTCGGTCGATCACGATCGGTTGCGGGCAGCGCGGGGCACCGGCCGCGGCCGCCGAGACGTATCCCCACAGCATCGCGACCGAGGCGGCATCCTCACGCGCCCTGTAGAGCGCCCGGAGGAGCAGATAGCTTGGGCGGTAGCCCATGTACCAGGCCTGGCGCCCCGTCGCCGAGCCGGCCCGCAGGCGTCCCTCCCGTTCCCCGACCTTGCGATGGTGACGGAAACCAAAATCCTGGAAGCCCGCGGTGCGATAGCCGCGCAACTCGGCCATCACCTCGTCGACGCCGTCCCAGCCCAGCTCCGGCTCCAGGGCTCCGACGATGTCGAGCAGGGCCCAGCGGTAGGCTCGCGACGCCCCACGGGGGTGCGACCCCGCCACCTTGATCCGCTCCCAGCGACCATCGTGGAGCTCGTAGCAGCTGCCCCCGGCGATCCCAAGGTTTGCCTGCTCAGCGAAGCGCTCGATCAGGCGTTCGAAGTAATCCGCCTCGAACGAAGTGTCGGCATCGACCTTCACGAACACGTCCACGGGCGCCGGCAGAGCGAGCAACCCGCTCCTAAAGGCCAATAGGTCACGACCGCGGCGCCGGCCCTCCTCCAGCTCGTCAGAGCCCTCACCGGTGCGCACCACAACGATCCAATCGTGCTCGCCCGCCAGTTCGTCCGCCACCGCACCCATCCCATCATCGGACCCGTCATCGACGATCACCCACCGCTCGGGTAGATGGCGCTGCCTCCGGATGGATTTGGCCAGCCTCACCAAGTTGTCGCGCTCGTTGCGCGCCGGCGTGACGATGGCGTAGCTCAGCCTGCTCATCCAGCTCTCCCCGAAGGTCGGACTGCCGCGAGCGCGGCACGGGCGGCCGCGACATGCCCGCGCGCCCGAGCGGGACGGTGGATCCAAGCCACCGCGTGTGTGACTGCCCGGATCACTACTCCCAATGCCTCGAGCGCGGCCACGGTCGCGCTGTGATGCTTGCGCGCGTAGCGCACGCGGCTCCGCGCCGTGATCCACTCCGTCGTATGGCGAGGGGCGGACGCGCCGCCCCTGTGCCATGCGGTGGCTCGCGGCTCATAGCGCACCCCCCAGCCCTCCGAGCGCAGGCGCCGGAACAGATCCGTATCCTCGGAGTAGAGGAAGAACCCCTCGTCCAGCCCGCCGATGGCATCGAGCGCCGTCCTACGCAGCAACAGGCACGCGCCCGACAGCCAGTCAGGCGCGCCGGGTGCCGCGTAGGCGTCGGGGTCTCGGACGAGCTCGTCCGTCCAGCTCGCCAGCGGCCATATGCGCTGCAGGAAGAAAGCCTGGGCGTAGGTCGATCGCAAG
>Ga0307318_10000839_pt1 | contig 10177 bp, 8 predicted proteins | sample ER_DNA_367_FD_194500 | JGI IMG/M metagenome (GOLD analysis project Ga0307318, IMG submission 194500) | Bulk soil microbial communities from the East River watershed near Crested Butte, Colorado, United States - ER_DNA_367 | ecosystem: Environmental > Terrestrial > Soil > Floodplain | place: USA...
TGGGGACAAGGCAAAGGAGGGTTTCGGCGCCGCCAAGGACAAAGCGGAAGACGTGATCGACAACGTCAAAGATCGTTTCGACGGTGATGACACTGTCGCCGACCAAGCCAAAGACGCAGCCGACTCTTCGACCGAAACCGCGTCCGATGCTGCCGATGGCACCAAAGAGGCAGTGGCCAATACCGCCGAATCAGCGAGATCAACTGCTGATGACGCCGGAACGGCCGCGCAGGAGTCCGGACAGGATGTGGGTGAGTTCGCGCCCGTAGGGGCGACCGAGCCCGCGGTGGCGGCTGTCGAGGAAGCCACAGCGGCGGCGCAAGAGTCTGCCCAGGGCACCGGAGAAGCGCTCGACGCGACAGAGCACGCAGCATCGTCGGTTGATCAGGCGTCCCAAGATGCCGCCCCAGACACGACAGCCGACTCTGCAACGACGTGATCAACGCGGCTGATGGATTTCGAGGAGCGCGCCCACGCAGTGCTGCCACCGCACATCAGTGTCTACTACACGGCACCAGCCAGCTCTGAAGTCGATCTTGACGAAGGGAACCGTCGCGTGGTCGGCAATCCGGTTCCGGCCCTGGCCCGCTAGCCTCCGGCGCACTTCGCGTTGACTAATGGCACGTTGCGGCAGCTGGAACTAACGCTAAGTGATAGCAGCTAACGCGAAGTCGCTTCCGACTTCTCAACCATCTCCTCGACCAGCGCCGCGGAGCTCGATCCTGGCTGGGTCACGTCGCCGACCCACTCCAGCGCGTCGTACGGACACTCGTCCACACAAATTCCGCAATACATGCACAGCGACCAGTCGATAGCGAAACGCTCGAGGACATTCCGGGTCCGCTCCCGGGCTCCAGCGGGCAAGCCTTCGACCGGCTCGGTATGCGAATCAATGCTGATGCACCAGCTCGGGCATTCTCGCGCGCAGATCATGCACGACGTACAGGCTGGTTCGATCAGGCGGATCCAGCGATGTGACGGCTCCGGCAGGCTCACGTACGCCTCCGCCGCATCCTGCCACTGCCAGCAGACTCGGCCACCTCCGCCGGCTCAGCAGCAGGCTGCGAGTCATCGCGATCGCCCCACACCGCGGCATCCGGGACCCCGGGAGGCACCATGCGTCGCCGGTTCGCCGATGCGTCGGTCTCCCCCGGCTCCTTGGCTCCTGGCCAATCCAGACCGGTACGCGCGGCGAGCACTTCGTCCTTGCGCAGCGGCGTTCCCTCGAACTCCGGGTTGAGCAACAACCGACGGCTGTCGCCGCCCAAGAACTCCACGCCGAATAACTCCGCAATTTCTCGCTCATGCCACGCGGCACCGGCGTAAACAGTGCGCACCGTGTCGATGCGCGGATCATCACGAGGCAGCCAGCAATTCAGCGTCATTGGCTCGGCTTTCGCTGCGAGATTGCGTACGAGCAGGACGATCCGGAAGCAATCCCGCCGACCGATCTCATCCACACAGCCGAGCCAATCGAAATAGTCGAAACCGGCCGTCTTCAGGGCATCGACTGCGCGTAGCCACTCGTTCGGCGGGACGTCGGTCACGATGCCACGCGTCCCATGAGCTGATCCAGCACCGCCGCCAAGGCCTCCGGCGGAGGCGGGCAGCCTGGTACATACGCATCTACGGCGACGAGCTGATCGACACCTTTCGTCACGGCATAGGAATCCCAGTACGGACCACCTGATGAGGCGCAAGCCCCGAAGGAAATGACCACGGGTCGCCGCCCAGCCTGCTGCTCGCAGCCGTCGATGACCGCCGCGACCGCCGGCGCCAGCCGATCGGTCACAGTCCCCGAGATCACGATCGCCACTCGAGCTCGCTCGTCAAGACTCGGCAACCGCCCTGCGGCGGTCGGCGCGGCGGCATCAAACTCCAGCGTGCAACAGGCCAATCCGACATCCAGCACATAAAGCGAGCCGTCGCCGTACCAGTCGACCCACCGCATGACACCACGGTAATGCTCGTTGTCCAGCCCAAACGAAACCAAACCGTTGTACGGGAATTCTCGAAGATCTCGATGAGTTCTCATGGGCTGAAAGTCCACTAATTCACAGAAAGGCCTGCCTATTATGGGTTATTGGCAGCCTCAGCGGAGATCGCAGCCACGAACCCCCTGACCCTTACCAGCGAGTGAGGCGCGCCAAAGAAATGAGGCAAGAACAGCGGTGAAGCACGTCAATACCCTCGACCGGGTCGTGATCCGGTTCGCCGGGGATTCGGGTGATGGCATGCAACTCACAGGCGATCGATTCACCTCCGACTCGGCGACATACGGCAACGACATCTCAACGCTGCCGAACTTCCCAGCCGAGATTCGTGCACCCGCCGGCACCTTGCCTGGCGTCTCGAGTTTCCAGCTGCACTTTGCCAACTACGACATCATGACTCCGGGCGACCGTCCGGATGTGCTCGTCGCCATGAACCCCGCAGCCCTCAAGGCCAACATCGCCGATTTGCCGCGCGGCGGCGTGATCATCGCCGACTCCGCAGACTTCAGCAGGCGCAACCTCGCGAAAGTCGGATACGACAGCGATCCGCTTACCGACGGTTCACTTGAGGACTATCAGGTGCACGCCCTCGACCTGACGGGCATGACCATTGAAGCGGTCAAGCGGTTTGGACTGACCCGCAAGGATGCCAGCAGGGCGAAGAACATGTTCGCGCTCGGGCTGCTGTCTTGGCTCTATCATCGGCCGACCGATGGCACGATCAACTTCTTGACAACAAAGTTCGCCTCGAAGCCCGACATCCGCGACGCCAACATCACCGCGTTCAAGGCCGGGTACGCCTTTGGCGAGACAACCGAGGTATTCGCCGTCACCTACGAAGTGGCACCCGCGCCCATGCCGCCGGGGCGGTACCGGCAAATCTCCGGCAACCTCGCGCTGGCGTACGGGTTGATCACCGCAGCGCGCAAGGCCGGTCTACCTCTCTTCCTCGGCGCGTATCCGATCACTCCTGCGTCGGATGTCTTGCACGAGCTCAGCAAACACAAGCGATTCGGCGTGACCACCTTCCAGGCGGAGGACGAGATCGCCGGCGTCGGTGCAGCACTGGGTGCGAGCTTCGCCGGGCATCTCGGCGTGACGACCACGTCCGGCCCAGGCGTTGTCTTGAAATCCGAGACCATTGGTCTAGCGGTCGCAACTGAGCTGCCCTTGATCATTTGCGACATCCAGCGGGCCGGGCCGAGCACGGGAATGCCGACCAAGACCGAGCAGGCCGATCTCCTGCTGGTGATGTTCGGCCGCAATGGCGAGGCGCCGGTTCCGGTGCTAGCAGCGCAATCCCCCTCCGACTGCTTCCCCACTGCGCTCGAGGCCGTTCGGATCGCGATCAAGTATCGGACTCCCGTCGTGATCTTGTCCGACGGCTACATCGCCAATGGTGCAGAGCCGTGGCTGATACCGGACATCGAATCCATACCGGCGATCGACCCGCAATTCGCGTCGGCAAGCAACGGCACCGACAAAGCCGGTGAGCCGGTCTTCCTGCCGTACCTGCGTGATCCCGAACTCCTCGCGCGCCCCTGGGCAATCCCGGGAACGGCTGGTCTGCAACACCGCATCGGCGGTATCGAGAAGGCCAAGGACACCGGAGCGGTTTCCTACGACCCCGCCAACCACGAAGAGATGGTGCGCACCCGCCAGGCCAAGATCAACGGAATAGTACGAGACATTCCCGATCTCGCCGTTGACGATCCGGCCGACTCGGACGGCAAGCATGCGCGCGTCTTGGTACTGGGCTGGGGTTCGACCTACGGGCCGATTGTCGCCGCCGGGCGCCGAGTGCGTAAGACCGGGCGCCTGGTCGCCTACACACACCTACGGCACCTGAATCCGTTCCCGGCCAACCTCGGTGACATCTTGCGCAGCTATGACCGGGTCATCGTTCCGGAGATGAACACGGGTCAGCTGGCTCTGCTGCTGCGCGCGAAATACTTGGTGGACGTGCGTAGCTATTCCCAGGTTCGGGGATTGCCAATCTCACTCAGCGAACTCGCTCGTGATCTTGAAGCCGAAATCGATCAATTGGAAGGGACAAACCCGTGACCGCCGTCGATCAGCTGCATTCGGAGCTTGATCATCCGCTGACCACACGAGAGGCTTCCAATATGCCTGCCCCGCTCGGCCCCGATGGCACGAGCTACCGAGGGCTTGCTGGCGTACCACTTTCTCTTGAGCCGCTGAACCGCAAGGACTTCACGAGTGATCAAGAGGTGCGCTGGTGCCCCGGCTGTGGTGACTATGCGGTACTCGCGGCATTCCAGGGATTCATGCCGGAGCTGGGGATCAAGCGCGAGAACACCGTGATCGTTTCCGGCATCGGCTGTTCTTCGCGTTTCCCCTACTACGTTGACACCTACGGCATGCACTCGATCCACGGCCGAGCGAGTGCGATCGCCACTGGGGTCGCGACGTCGCGCGAGGACCTGGCGGTCTTTGTGATCACCGGTGACGGCGATGCATTGTCCATTGGCGGGAATCATCTGATCCATCTGCTGCGCCGCAACGTGAATCTGACGATCTTGCTCTTCAACAACCGGATCTACGGACTAACCAAGGGCCAGTACTCCCCCACATCGGAGATTGGCAAGATCACCAAGTCAACGCCGATGGGGTCGCTCGACAACCCGTTCAATCCCATCTCGCTGGCGCTCGGCGCGGAGGCAACTTTCGTCGCCCGCACGATCGACTCCGATCGGAAGCACTTGACCAGCGTGCTCCGGGCAGCCGCCGCACATCGCGGCAGCTCGTTGGTGGAGATCTATCAGAACTGCCCGATCTTCAATGACGGGGCGTTCGATGCGATCAAGGATTTGGCGACATCAGCGGATGCAATCATTCCGCTCACCCATGGCGAGCCGATCCGCTTCGGTGTAGACGGTCACCTTGGCGTCGTCCGCGATCCGCAGACCGGGACCTTCTCGGTGGTCGAAGTGGCCGATGTCGGTGCGGACGCCCTGGTCGTCCACGATGCTCATCTCGCCGATCCATCGTTTGCTTTCGGGCTGTCCCGGCTCACCGACGCAGGGATACTCCACCGAGCACCCATTGGCATCTTTCGCGATGTCGATGCGCCTGCATACGACGACCTGGCCCGTGACCAGGTCGCATTGGCAGCCAGCCTGGGCAACGACGACGACGCCCTTCAGTCGGTGATCAACGGCGGGGACACCTGGACCGTACGCTAGCGGCCCAGCAGGAGTCAGTTACGCAGTGCAGATCGGCTACTTTGCCCCCATCGGCCGCACAGCTGACCGGCTCGCTGACTAGAGTTCGCTCCATTGAGGACGCCCTTATGATCGCGAGCGTCGCTCTTGCGGGAGCGATCACCAGGAACAATGGGTCAGGAGACGAACCATGAGCTCGAACAACCCGTACGGTGCTCAATGGGATGAAGGGGGGTCTCAGCCACCGATGCCAGGCCAAGGGCGGAATGTCGGCCCCGGCCCGGGGCAGCAGCCGTCGCCGTACCGATACCCGCAACAACCTCCGGCCGGATATCCTCAACAGCCTCCCGCCGGGTATCCGCAGCAGCCGGCGGCTGGCAGCCCGTCCAGCGCGTCTGGGTACTCGTTCGGACCGTTCGCTCCAGAGCAGCAGCAAACCGGATGGGGTGGTGGTCCTCAGCCTGGCCAATACGGCGGTCCGCCCCGCGCGTACGACCCCGCACCAACTCGGCAAGCGCCGAAGCAGCCGAAGAACAGAACCAAGATCTTGATCATCATCGGGGCGGCAGCGCTGGCGCTAATTCTGGTGGCGGTCGCCGTCATCGTGGCAACCCGAGACAAGCCCAGCGCGGATCCTCAGGGTGGCCAGAACCCCGGAGGCCAGCAGAGCGGCGCACCGCAGAACACGCCGCGACCTTCTGACGCAGTGTCGGCGTACCTGCAAGCCCTCGCCGCCGGTGATGCGACCGCCGCACTGTCCTACTCCGCAGATCCAGCTCCTACCGGGCCCTTGTTGACCAATGAGGTGCTGGCCGAATCCCGGAATCGTATGGAGCTGACCGGGATAGATGTGCCGGTCGTCGATGATCAGAACGTGAAGTCTGTTTCTGCGAAGTACACGCTCGGTAGCTCGGTGGTCAACGAGTCGTTCGACGTTGTGAAGGTATCGGGGACCTGGAAGCTCAGCCGTGCCGTCAAAGATCTCGATCTTGCCTTCATCGTGGACGGGCCGGTTCCGGTCAAGATCAATGGAGTGAAGGTCAGCGAGGAATCGGTCGCCGTGTTGCCTGGCTCGTACGCATTTACTACCGGCCTGCCATATGTCGGCTTTGGGTCCAAGAACGTTGTGCTGGTGCGGAGTCCCTATGTCGACGCCGACACGTACAACATCCAAAGCCAGTTGACTGGCGCCGGAAAGAAGGCCGCCATTTCAGCCGCCAAGAAGAGCTTCTCCAAGTGCCTCAAGGCCCATTCGCTGACTCCGAAGAACTGCCCGCAGAAGTTCAAGTCCAAGTACAGCTACAACAAGAGCACGATCACCTGGCGACGGGCCGGCAAGGACCCCTTCCGGAAACCATCGGTGACTTTCAGCGGAACGCACGCTCGGGTTCAGGTTCCGATCGACCTGAAACTGTCGGGGAGTTGCAGCTATCAGGGCCGATCCGGTAACTGCTCAGGCTCGTTGACCGGGACGTCCGTCGCGGTGATCAAGGTGACCGCGAAGCCGCTCAAGGTCAAGTGGCTCTGAGGAGTCGAGTAAGTGACTACCGATCGGTAGCATGTGCCGAGTGACCGAGACGGCTGCTTCCAGACCTGCTATCGACTTCTCCACCTTCGATCGAAGCATTCGTATTCAGGATGATCTTTTTCGGCATGTGAATGGGACGTGGCTCAATACCACCCAGATCCCGGCCGACAAGCCGGTGACCGGCGCATTCATGGAATTACGCGATCAGGCTGAAGCGGCGGTTCGCGACATCATCACCACCATCGAGAGCGGAGAGCCTGGCTCGGACGAGGCCAGGATTGCCGATCTGTACGCCAGCTTCATGGACGAGGAGGCCGTCGAGGAGGCAGGATCGGACCCGGTTCTGCCGTTGCTTGCAGCCATCGATTCTGTCGAGACTCTGTCGGACCTGACGCGGATGCTCGGCGGCTTCGCCCGTCAGGCGGTAGCTGGGTTGGTAGCGCTGCAGGCCGAGCCGGACCCTGGTGATCCCAATCGCTATGTGATGTTTGCCGGGCAGGGCGGGTTGGGCCTGCCCGACGAGGAGTACTACCGCGGCAGCGAGTATGCCGAGATTCGCGCAAAGTATCTCGCTCATATCGCGACATCCTTTGCCCTCGCCGGTATCGCGGACTCCGCGACTGAGGCGCAGCAGGTATTTGATCTTGAGACCGAGATCGCAGCGACACACTGGGACAAAGTCAAGTGTCGTGATCTTCGACTGATGTACAACCTGATGAGCCTCGACGAGTTCACGGCGAGCTGTCCTGGTCTGCAGTGGCGCGAGTTTCTGGCAGGCGGTGACATAGCCGAGTCGACGATGGGTGAGCTGGTGGCGATGCAGCCATCATTTTTCACTGAGGTTTCGGCGCTTCTGACCGAGGACCGACTCCCGGCCTGGTGCGCCTGGGCCCGCTGGAAGGTGATCAACTCCCTGTCGCCATATCTCTCGGACGCCTTTGTCGAGGAGAACTTCCGCTTCTACGGAACAGTCCTGATGGGTACGCCCGAGCTTCGGGAGCGCTGGAAGAGGGCTGTCGCGCTGGTCGAGGCCTCGGTCGGTGAGGCGGTTGGCAAGATCTACGTCGGCCGCCATTTCTCCCCGGTCGCCAAGGATCGGATGGATCAGCTGGTGGCCAACCTGATCGAGGCGTACCGGCGTTCCATCACCGATCTTGACTGGATGACTGAGGAGACCAAGGAAAGCGCACTGACCAAGCTCGCCAAGTTCCGATCACACATCGGCTTCCCGACCAAGTGGCGGGACTATTCCTCGTTGATGATCAGCCGCGATGACTTGATCGGCAACGTCATGCGGGTGGCCGATTTCGAGGTGAACCGAGCTCTGAACAAGATCGGCCAGCCGATTGACCGCGAAGAATGGCTGATGACGCCGCAGACCGTCAACGCTTACTATCACCCGCTCAAGAACGAGATCGTCTTCCCGGCCGCGATCTTGCAGCCGCCATTTTTCAACGAGTACGCCGACGACGCGGTCAACTACGGCGGAATCGGTGCGGTTATCGGACACGAGATCGGCCACGGCTTCGATGATCAAGGCTCCACATGCGATGGCGATGGCATGCTGCGTAACTGGTGGACCGAGAAGGACCGGGAAGCCTTTGAAGAGCGCACTCTGGCCCTGATCGACCAGTACAACGCGCTGCAGCCGGTGCAGGCACCAGGCCATCATGTCAACGGCCAGCTGACCATCGGCGAGAACATTGGTGATCTTGGTGGACTCTCGATCGCCTTCAAGGCGTACCAGATCGCTCACGAGGATGATCCGGAGCCGTTGCGGGACGATTACACGCCGGAGCAGCGGCTCTTCATGAGTTGGGCCGCGGTCTGGCAAGCAAAGGTGCGGACGGAGATGTTGTTGCAGCGGATGGCAACCGACCCGCACTCCCCCGCTGAGTTTCGCTGTAACCAGATCGTCCGGAACCTTTCAGAGTTCTACGCCGCCTTCCACGTAGCAGAGTCCGACGCCCTCTGGCTCGACGAAGAGCAGCGAGTCAAGATCTGGTAAGGGCTGGCTGGCAGGTTGTCGACCTAGCCGATTTCGCCCAGCGGGTCGCGGATCTGGCCGGTCCGGCTCGCCCGGCGGTCCTGGCGATCAACGGGAACAGCTCGAGCGGCAAGACAAGCCTGTCGCGGCGGCTCGCTGGCGCCTTGCCGCAGTGCGCTGTACTGCACACCGACGACCTTGCCTGGCACCACGGGGTGTTCAGCTGGGACGAGCTACTGATCAATGATGTACTGCCGGCGTTGCGTGCCGGGCGAGCGCTGGACTACCGGCCACCAGCTTGGATTGCCCGGGGTCGACAAGGCGCGATCACCCTGGACGGCAGTCGTCAATTCGTGATCATCGAAGGTGTCGGATCGAGTCAGACCTCGATACGGCCGCAGCTGGACGTGATCATCTGGGTGGATACGCCGCAGTCGGTGCGCGATTCGCGCGACGCGCTGCGCGTCGCCGCCGGCGAGACCTCGGCCACTTCGTACGCCAACTGGATGTCCGAAGAGAACGCCTACATGGCCGCCGAGCGGCCGTGGCAGCACGCCGACTTGATCGTTGACGGAAGCGACATGTCAGACCATGATCGCGAGACCCAGATCGTGCTCCGCGTCTTGCCGACCACGTAGCGGCGCCTGCCGATCACGTCGCGGCGCATGCGGAAACGCACTTGCAGCGTGTGCATCGTGACAGAAACGCACGTGCACGAGCGTTCCCGACGGGAGTAGGGGCCGTCATGCGGTACGCGTGACGACGGTGGTGCAGAGCTCGTCGAGGGCGTCTCGGGCAGAGCCGGCGGGGAGGGGATCGAGGAGGGAGCGGGCGGCCTCGGCGCGCTGGCGGACCTCCTCGCGCGCCTGATCGATGCAACGGTGGCGGCGCAACAGATCCAGTACCTCGTGGAGCGCGGCATCGTCGTGTAAATCCGAGTCGAGCAGCTGAAGCAGGCGAGCATCTGCAGGGTCACGTGACTTGCGGGCCAGGAGTGTCGGCAGCGTCAGAATGCCCTCGCGAAGATCGGTTCCGGGGGTCTTTCCGGTGTCGTCGCTGGTGATGTCGATGATGTCGTCGCTGAGCTGAAAGACCACGCCGATTTGCTCACCAAAGTCGGCCATTACCCGCTGCAGCTCCGGCGCCGCGCCAGAGATCTTGGAACCAAACAAGGCTGACGTCGCGATCAAGGAACCGGTCTTGTCTGCGACGACCCGGAGATAGTGATCAAGAGGATCCGTGCCGCTGGGTCCTACGGTTTCGGCGATTTGGCCCTGCACCAGTCGAGAGAAGGTACGTGCCTGGAGCCGGACGAAATCCGGCCCCAGGTCGCAGACGATGTCCGAGGCGCGCGCGAACAGCAGATCGCCGACCAGGATCGCCACCGTGTTCCCCCAACGGGAATTCGCACTCACCGACCCCCGCCGAATACCCGCCTCGTCCATCACGTCGTCGTGATAGAGGCTCGCCACATGGGTCAGCT
>Ga0307318_10000840_pt1 | contig 10176 bp, 12 predicted proteins | sample ER_DNA_367_FD_194500 | JGI IMG/M metagenome (GOLD analysis project Ga0307318, IMG submission 194500) | Bulk soil microbial communities from the East River watershed near Crested Butte, Colorado, United States - ER_DNA_367 | ecosystem: Environmental > Terrestrial > Soil > Floodplain | place...
CGATCGCATAAGGCATCAGCGCGGTCGCGAGCCGCCGCCAGCGGGCGAGGACGAGCGCCACCAGGACGCCGGCGCTGCAGCCGATCAGCCAGCCGCCGAGCGCCTCCTGGAACGTGAACCACCCAGCCGACCAGAGCGTGTCGCGCTCGGTCCAGAGCGTCTGCGTGATGTCAGAAGGGGGCGGGAGCAGGAAGTTCTGGATGTCGAGGCCGCGCACCAGGCCCTCCCAGAGTGCGATTCCGGCGACGAACACGACCACCGCCGGAATCCAGTCCTGGAACCCGCGCCCGATTCGGCGGCCGAGGGTGCCCCGCGGGATCGGTTCCACGACGGTGCTCACAGGCTTCTCAGAGCCCCTCCTCCGCGACGATGTACTCCTCCTCGTCGGTCGGCTCGGCCGCGTCGAAGCCCCCGCCCTCTCTAAGCAGGCGGCGGACGTCGCGGGTCAGCTCGGCGAACCGGGCTTCCTCGCGCGTCTCGATCGTCCGGGGCTGCGGGAGGTCGATGTCGACGAGCCCGACGATGCGCCCCGGCCGCGCGGACATCACCACCACCCGCGTCGAGAGAAAGACGGCCTCGGAGATCGAGTGGGTGACGAAGACGACGGTGCTCTTGCTCGCCTCCCAGATCTGCAGCAGCTCCAGGTTGAGCCGCTCGCGCGTCATCTCGTCCAGCGCGCCGAACGGCTCGTCCATCAGCAGCAGCGGCGGATCGAACGAGAGCGCGCGCGCGATCGACACGCGCTGCTGCATGCCGCCGGACAGCTGCCACGGGTGGTGGCCCTCGAAGCCGCTGAGCTCGACGAGGTCCAGGAGCTCGCGGACGCGGTCGGCGCGGCGCTGCCGGTTCCAGCCCATCATCTCGAGTGGAAGCGCGATGTTCTTGGCCACGGTGCGCCAGTCGAGGAGCACGGCGTCCTGGAACACGATCCCGTAGTCGCGGTCGAGCCGCGCCTGGTGGGGCGGCTTGCCGTTGACGACGACGTCGCCGTGCGTTTGCTGGATCAGGTCGCCCATGATCCGGAGGAGCGTCGACTTGCCGCAACCCGAGGGGCCGATCAGCGACACGAACTCGCGCTCGCCGATGTCGAGGTCGATCCCCTGCAGCGCGACGACGCCGCCGGTGCCGAACTCCTTGTCGACGCCCTTCAGGCTGACGACTGCCTGGTCGCTCATCCGACGTGCTCCGGAGCCCGCCGGACGACGAGCCTCTCGACGCCGGCGATCACCAGGTAAAAGCCGATGCCGAGGAGCGCCGCGATCAGGTTCGTCGCCCACAGCGACTCCGGCTCCAGCGAGTAGTACTGGTTGAAGTTGAGGATCGCACCCCCGAGGCCCTCTTGGATCGAGGCCGGCAGTTCCCCGATGATCGCGCCGACCACGCAGGCGGTTGCGGCGATCTTGAGGGCGGCGAAGAGGTAGGGGAGCGAGGTCGGGATCCGGAGCTTCCAGAGGATCTCCAGCGGGCTCGCGGCGTAGGAGCGCATCAGCTCGAGCGCCCGCGGGTCGACGCTGGTCAGGCCGCGGAGGGTGTTGATCGTGACGGGAAAGAAGGTCAGATACGCGGCGATCACGGACACCGAGAACCAGCCGGGGAAGCCGCGCCCGCCCAGCCACACGACCACCATCGGCGCGATCGCGAGGATCGGGATCGTCTGCGAGGCGACGATGTACGGCAGGAAACCGCGCTGGAGCAGGCGGGAGTGGGCGAGCAACACGCCGATCCCGAAGCCGATCGAGGCGCCGAGCAGGAAGCCGACGAGGGCCTCCTTCGCGGTGAAGAGCGCCGCATGCCCGAGTACGTCGATCAGCAGCGGGCCGTTCCGCCGTGAGGGCTCGAACAGCTGCCCGACGATGCTGTGGATGTGGGGGAAGGTCTCGTCGTTCACGCGGAAGGCGCCGATCGCGAGGTCCGTTGCCTCCCCGACCCACTTGAAGCCCTCCCAGAGCAGGCAGAGGACGACGAGGATTCCGGCGAGCGAGGCGAGACGCAGCGCGAGGTCGCGCCAGTGGATCCCGCCGTTTTCCTGCTCGATCGCCGTCGACCCCATCGCGCGATGCTTACCACGTTAGGCTCGGCGGCGTGGCGGACCTGAGCAACGTCACCTTCGCCTGTGCGGAGCCCGTTCGACTGGCGGAGTTCTGGGCCGCAGCGCTGGGCTACGAGCCGGTGGAGCCGCCCCCGGAGGCGGTTGCCGCGGTCGATCAGGCGGTGGAGGCGGGCGAGCTCGACCCGACAGGGTGGGCGATGCTCGTCAACCCCGACGGGACGGGCCCCCGGCTGCTTTTCCAGCGCCGTCCGAAGAGCCAGACAACCGACATCCCGATCCACCTCGACCTCAAGTCCGAAGAACGCGGCGCGGAGGTGGAGCGCCTCACGGGCCTCGGTGCGACGTTCGTCGCGGAGCGGTCCCAGAAGATCGGCCCGTTCGAGGAGTTCTGGACGGTGATGAAGGACCCCGAGGGAAACGGGTTCTGCGTCTCGTGAGCTCGTTGGATCCCAGCAGGACCGTCGCCGAGCTGAAGGAGCTCCGCGAGCTGACCGGCAACGCCGACGGCGCGCAGCGAGTCGCCTGGACCGACACCTGGGTGCAGGCGCAGGAGTGGATGGCGTCCAAGCTCGAGGGGACCGGGGCGGAGCTGGCCTTCGACGAGGCGCGCAACCAGTGGTGGACGCTGCGCGGCGCCTCCGATCGGGAGCTCCTGATCGGCGGCCACCTCGACTCGGTGCCGAACGGCGGCTGGCTGGACGGGGCGCTCAACGTCGTCGCCGGGTCGGAGGTGCTCCGGCGGATCGCGGAGGAGGGCGAGCCGCCGGTGACGGTTCGCCTCGTCAGCTGGGCCGACGAGGAGGGCGCGCGCTTCGGTCGCTCGCTCTTCGGATCGTCGGCCGCCGCGGGCTCGATGGCGGACCAGGACGAGCTCCGGCAGCTCGTCGACCGCGACGGCGTCCCCCTCCCAGATGCGATCGGCGCGCACGGCGTCGACCTCGACCGCGCGACGGAGGCGCGGTCGCAGCTCGGGAACGCAGCCGCCTACCTCGAGCTCCACATCGAGCAGGGGCCGGTGCTGGAGGCGATGGATCTCCCGCTGGGCGTCGTGCTCGGCACGTTCGGGGTCGAGCGGCACCGCGTCACCTGGCGCGGCCAGGCGGCGCACGCCGGCTCGACGCCGATGGATCAGCGGCGGGACGCGCTCGCCGGCGCCGCCAAGCTGGCGCTCGAGCTGCGCCACATCGCCGCCCGGGTCGGCGACGGGGCGGTCTGCACGTCCGGCGACGTGGTCTGCTCGCCCGGAATCGTCACCTCCGTGGTGGAGACGGCCGAGCAGCTCCTCGACCAGCGCCACCTCGACGCGGACAAGCTCGCGGCCCTGCTCGAGGACGCGAAGACACGAAGCGAGGATTTTGCGCGCGAGGAGAACATCGAGGTGGAGTTCGAGCGGATCTGGAACATCGAGCCGATCCTGTTCGACGAGCAGCTGATCGGCTTCTCCGAGGAGGCGATCCAGGAAGTGGTGGGGACGTCGCACCGGCTGCCGAGCGGGCCGCTCCACGATGCGGCCGAGGTCTCGAGGGCGGGCATCCCGACGGTGATGCTCTTCGTCCAGAGCCTCCGCGGCCTCTCGCACACGAGGCTCGAGGACACGAAGGAGGAGCACCTCGAGCTCTCGGTCCAGGCCCTCGACCGCCTGGCGTCGAAGACGATCGACTCGCTAGCGCAGGCGTAACGGCTCGCGCAGCCGCTCCGGGCGGGCGACCGCGACGGCGAGCGCCGTTGCGCAGACGAGTGCGAAGCCGACCAGGACGAAACCGTCCGCGAGGTTGAAGGCGAGCGGCTCGAGCACGATCGGGTCCGGGATGCCCGGCCAGAGCGCGAGCGAGAGGACGTTGCCGGCCGCACCGCCGACCACGAGCCCGCCGGCCGCCGAAAGCGCGACAGACCGCGTCAGCACGATCAGCGCCGACCACGCGACGCACCCTGCGACGACGACCACCACGTAGAGCGACGAGCGCTCGTGCAGCGGCGAGGCGCCCGCACCGGCCTTGAACGCGAGGTCGATCGCGGCGGCGCCTCCCGCAGTCGAGACCAGCGCGACGAGCGCGCGGAGCATGGAGCAAGCCTACGACAGGCGAACGAGCAGCACGCCGCCGGCCAGCAACGCGATCCCGACCACGCGCAGCGCCGTGATCGGATGCTCCGGGAAACCGACCCAGCCGTAGTGGTCGACGAGGAGCGAGGCGATGGACTGGCCGGCGAGGATCAGCGCGACGAGCGTCGCGGCGCCGAGCCTCGGCGCGGTCACGATCGACCCGAGGACGTAGAAGGCGCCGAGCAGGCCGCCGACCCAGACCCACCACGGCGGGTCGCCCGCCCGGTCCGGCCACCCTTCGCGGGCAGTCGCGAGGACTGCGACAAGCAGCGCGAGAGCCCGACGAGAAAGGAGACGAACGCCGCCCGCACCGACCCGCCCACCCACTCGGCGAGCTGGGCGTTGATTCCGAACTGGATCGGCAGCATCGCGCCGGCGAGCAGCGCGAAGAGAAGGTAGCTCCAGATTGCCACGCTCCGGTTTTCAAGAGAAAATGCTGGTTTCCCTGCCCGCCGACCAGGAGGCCCCATGCTCGACTTCGGCGTCACCGTCCTGCCCGACCCGCCGCACTCCCGCTTCTTCGAGCTGGTCGAGCTGACGGAGAAGAATGGGTTCGGCTACGTCTGGACGTACGACTCCCACATCCTCTGGCAGGAGTCATACGCGACGCTTCCGGTCGCGGCGATGCGCACGGACACCGTGAAGCTCGGGCACTTCGTCACCAACCCGGGCATCCGCGACCCGACGATCACCGCCAGCTGGTACGCGACCATGCAGGACCTGTCGAACGGCCGGATGGTGATGGGCATCGGCCGCGGGGACTCGTCGCGCCGCGTCGTGGGACTGAAGCCGGTCCGGGTGGCGGAGTTCGAAGCGCGCTGCCGGATGATCAAGGACCTGATGAACGGCCGGCCGGTCGAGTGGAACGGCAAGGAGCTCCAGCTCGAGTGGGCGAAGGATCAGCCCGAGATCCCGATGTGGATCGCCGGCTACGGGCCGAAGGCGCTCGCCGTCGCGGGACGCGTCGCCGACGGCGTGATCATCCAGCTCGCCGACCCGCACATCATCCAGTGGATCATGGACACCGCACGAAAAGCGGCGGAGGAGGCGGGGCGCGATCCGGCCGAGCTCAAGTGCATCGTCGGCGCGCCGAGCCACATCACCGACGACCTCGCCGACGCGCGCGAGCAGGTCCGGTGGTTCCCGGCGATGGTCTCGAACCACGTGATGGACCTGATCGAGCGCTACGGGTGGGACTCCGAGATCCCGACCGCCCTGACCGACTTCGTCAAGGCCCGGAAGTTCTACGACTACAAGGACCACAGCCGGGTCGGAGCCGCCCACGGCGAGTTCGTCACCGACGAGATCTGCGACCGCTTCTGCGTGCTCGGGAACGTCGAGCAGGCGACGGCGAAGCTGAAGGAGCTCGAGGCGGTCGGCGTCGACCAGTTCAACATCTACTTGATGACGCACAGCCAGGAGGAGACGCTGGCCGCCTACGGCGACCAGATCATCCCGCAGTTCGCGCGGGTAGCGGCCTGATGGCGCAGGTCGTGACCATCCCGGGGACACCGTCCACCGCGAAGATCCGCAGCATCTTCGCTCCGGCGCTGCTGCCGTTGATCACGCTCGGGATCTACTTCTTCTTCTGGTGGTACTACATCAACCGGGAGCTCCGGGACTACGGGAGGACCAGGGATTCGAACGAGCTCGGCGAAAGCCCGGGTACCTCGTTGCTCGCGGTGACGCTCGGGGCGCTGATCATCGTTCCGTTCCTGGTCTCGATCTGGAACACGACCAAGCGCGTCCAGGCGGCGCAGCGGCTGGCCGGGCTCGAGCCGCTCAACGGCTGGATCGCGCTGATCCTGTTCCTCGTGATCACGCCCGCGTACGACGCCTATCTGCAGAGCGGCCTGAATCAGGTCTGGGTGCGCGAGACCGCGCCCGCCCGGGCGGCGCCCGAGCCGACCGCCTGACGCGTTAACCGCCGCGCAACAACGCGGCCGTTCGGCTTCCCTACGATCTAGTCCTATGAGGACTAGTCGCGCGGTCCGGCCGCGCACCGCCGAGCTGACGACGACCGAGTACGCCGTGCTCACCGTGCTCACCGTGGAAACCGCGCACGTCCCGATCTCCGGCTACGACCTGTTGAAGGTGGTCGAGCGGAGCGTCGGCCACGTTTGGCGGCCGACGAGGAGCCACCTCTATGCCGTGCTCCCACGGCTCGTCGGTCGGGGCCTCGCGACCGTGCGGGAGGCGCCCGGCGAGCGAGGACCGGACCGCCGCCTCTACTGCGTGACGAAGCGTGGGGCGCGGCTCACGCGGCTGTGGCTCGAGGAGCCCGTGTCCGGCGACCCGCATCTCTTCATGCTCAAGGTCTTCTACGGCGGGCTCCAGAGCCGTGAGGCCCTGGTCGCTCACTACCGGCAGTACGTGGAGGACCGGCGGGCGTACCTCGACACGCTCCGCGCGATCGAGCCGACGAACACGCGGGCGGGCCACGACTACTACCACTACTTCCTGCTGCGCCTCGGGATCGAGCGGACCGAGCTCGAGCTCGCCTGGGCCGAGAACGCGATCGCGGAGCTCGAGCGGTGAAGAAGCGCGCGATCACGGCCATCATCGCTGTCCTCGCCTGCGCGGGCGCGACCGGCGCGGGCGCCGCGTCCGGGCTCTCCGGAACCTGGGTCGGAACGATCTCCTTCAGGAGCCCGGCGGGCGTGGAGCCGCTGCCCGTCTCGATCGAGCTGCGCGGCCGGCGCGCCGTGGTGAGCCTCGGCCGCGGCCACGCCGCCCGCACCACGGTCGTCGCCCGCGTGACCGGCCGCCGGCTCCGCCTCTCGATCCCTGCCCGCCCCGGCCGGCTGGCGTTCGACGGACGCCTGAAGGGCCGTCGCATCGCCGGAACGGTCCGGAACCAGGCCGTTCGCGGCCGCTTCTCGTTGCGCCGCGGGCGGGCGCTCGAGGAGGCGACGCTCGGCCTTTACCGCTTCGCCGACGGACGCCCGCTCGGCGTCTGGTCGGGGGAGGGCCCGCGGATCGCGAGCCTCTACGACGAGGCGGAGGTCCGCGGCCTCTACCGGACACAGGTGGGCACCTACTCGCTCGGTGCCGGGCTCCAGACGCGGAGCCCGTCCTCCGGTGCGGCGACGTTCGCGGGCAACAGGGCAACCTGGCGGGGGACACCCGCCCAGCGGGTGCCGGTGCGGGAAAAGGAGGTGTTCGTGCGGAGTGGGGGCGCGCTCCTCGCCTGCACGCTCGCGATTCCACCAGCGAGCGGGAAGCGCCCGGCGATCGCCTTCGCCCACGGCGGCGGCCCCGCGCCGCGCTCGTACAACTCGGTCAACCAGCTCTACTTCAACCACCTCGGGATCGCCACGCTGAGCTGCGACAAGCGGGGGGTCGGCCAGTCGGGTGGCTCGTACCCGGGCGATCTCCCGACCGAGTCCGTCGTCGACCGCTACGCGCGCGACGTCGAGTCGCAGGCGCGCTGGCTCAGGACCCAGCCCGAGATCGACGCGGCGCGCATCGGCATCGCCGGGGCCAGTCAGGCGGGCTGGATCATGCCGGTCGCCGCCTCACGCGAGCCGGCGATCCGGTTCATGCTCGGCTTCGTCCCGCCGACGCTGACGCAGGGCGAGACCGACCTCTGGGCGCAGCTGAACGACCAGGGCCGCTCGCCGCCGACGCGCTCGGACGAGGAGCTCGAGGCGGAGGTCCGCCGCGCGGGTCCGAGCGGGGTCGACCCGATGCCCGCGATCCGCTCGATGCGGATCCCCGCCGTCTGGCTCTTCGGCGGGAAGGACCGCACCGTTCCGTCGCGGCTCTGCGTCGAGCGGCTCGATCCGGTTATGCGCGAGGCCGGCCGGGACTTCTCGTACCGCCTCTTCCCCGGCGGCACGCACGGGCTCGTGCTGACGTCGAACGGCCTCCTGGACGAGCAGGCCCGCTCGAGCCACATGGTCGATGGGCTCTACCAGGCGGTTCGCGACTGGCTGCAGGCACGCGGGCTCACCGGCTGATCTCACGGTTTTCTTAGCCGGGTTCGCCACAATTCGCCCGTGAAGATCCTGGTTGTCGACGACGAGCGCGCCGTGCGCGACGCGCTTCGGCGCGCGCTCGAGCTTCAGGGGTACGAGGTCGACCTCGCGGCGGACGGCGAGGAAGCGCTGGCGCGCCTCGGCGCCGACGGCCACCCGGACGCCGTTGTCCTCGACATCCTGATGCCGGGGATCGACGGGCTCGAGGTGTGCAGGCGGATCCGTCGAAGCGGAGACTCGGTGCCCGTCCTGATGCTGACCGCCCGCGACGCCGTCGGCGACCGCGTCGAAGGCCTCGACGCCGGCGCGGACGACTACCTCGTCAAGCCCTTCGCGCTCGAGGAGCTGCTCGCCCGGGTCAGGGCGCTGATCCGGCGCGGCACGCCCTCACTCGACGGCGTGCTCCGGTTCGCCGACCTCGAGCTCGATCCGGGCACCCGCGAGGTCCGGCGCGATCGCGACCTGATCGAGCTCACCCGGACCGAGTTCAACCTGCTCGAGCTCTTCATGACGAACCCGAAGCAGGTCCTGACCCGGTCGATCATCTTCGAGCGCGTCTGGGGCTACGACTTCGGCTTCGCCTCGAACTCGCTCGACGTCTACATCGGCTACCTGCGCCGCAAGACCGAGGCCGGCGGCAAGCCGCGACTGATCCAGACCGTCCGCGGCGTCGGGTACGCACTGCGCGAGCCGTGACCTTCCGGGCTCGCCTCACGCTCGCCGCCGCCGCCGCGGTGGCACTCGCCGTCGTGCTGGCGTCCGCGGTGGCGTACGTGATCGTGCGGGAGGAGCTTCGCAGCCAGGTCGATTCGGCCTTGATCGACCGCGCGGAGCAGATCCAGCGGATCCGGCCGCACGGCGGGTTCGACGTGCCGGCGCCGGTGCTCGGCGGCCCGGGCGGCTACGTGCAGGCGGTCGCGGCGGACGGAACGACGCTCCGCCCGCCCGGCGCCGACATTCCGATTCCGGTCGACGACCACGTGCTGGAGGTCGCGCAGGGCGATGGACGCAGCTTTTTCACCGACGAGACGATCAGCGGCGTCCACGTCCGGGTCTTCACCTTCCCCTCCAACGTCCCGGGCTGGGCGCTCCAGGTTCCCCGTCCTCTGACCGAGGTCGACAGCACGCTCGGGCGCTTGCGGAACTTCCTGATCCTGATTGCGCTCGCCGGCATCGCGCTGGCGGTGGCGCTCGGCCTGATCGTCTCCCGCGCGGCGATCGCCCCGGTCGCGCGGCTGACCCGTGCGACGGAGCGGGTGACCAAGACGGGTGACCTTTCGGAGCGCATCCCCGCCGACGGGCAGGACGAGCTCAGCCGGCTGGCGGCGAGCTACAACGCGATGCTCGCGGCGCTCGAGGAGTCGCTGCGCGCCCAGCGGCAGCTCGTCGCGGACGCGTCGCACGAGCTCCGCACGCCGCTCACCAGCCTTCGCACGAACTTCGAGGTGCTGATGAGCGACCGGGAGCTCGACCCGCACGAGCGGCGCGAGCTGCTCGACGACGTCGTCGAGCAGATCGGCGAGATGACGGCGCTGATCTCCGAGCTGATCGAGCTGGCGCGAGGCGACACGCACCCGTCGGAGCCCGAGGAGGTCAGGCTCGACCTCGTCGCGGCGGACGTCGTCGAACGCACCAGGCGGGACCGCCCTGGAGTCGAGTTCAACACCGACCTCACGAGCTCCGTCGTCCGCGGCGTGCCCTCGTCGCTGGAGCGCGCGATCGGAAACGTGCTCGACAACGCGGCGAAGTGGAGCCCGCCCGGCGGCGAGGTGGACGTTCGCGTCGCCGACGGCACGGTCGAGGTGCGCGATCACGGCCCCGGCATCGACGACTCCGACCTGCCGTACGTCTTCGACCGCTTCTACCGCTCGCGCTCCGCCCGGACGATGCCCGGGTCCGGCCTGGGGCTCGCGATCGTCCGTCAGGTGGCCGAGGCGCACGGCGGCCAGGTCGTCGCCGAGCGCGCCGAGGGCGGGGGCACTCGTGTCACGATCCGGCTCAACGGCGCCCGGCCGAACTCTTAGAAAACATTGCGGCGCGGCTTA
>Ga0307318_10000842_pt1 | contig 10161 bp, 6 predicted proteins | sample ER_DNA_367_FD_194500 | JGI IMG/M metagenome (GOLD analysis project Ga0307318, IMG submission 194500) | Bulk soil microbial communities from the East River watershed near Crested Butte, Colorado, United States - ER_DNA_367 | ecosystem: Environmental > Terrestrial > Soil > Floodplain | place: USA...
GGCGGACCCGCGAGACCCTCGAGGGTGTCGAGCCCGCCTTCGGCGACCAGGTCGAAACGCGACTCGACGAGACGCTCTACGGCGCGAGCGAGGCCGAGCTGCTCACGTGCCTTCGGGCGCTCACCCGGAAGATCGACTCGGCCATGGTCATCGGGCACAACCCGGGGCTCGAGAGGCTCGCGCTGGCACTGGCCTCCGAGGGAGCCGAGCTCGCCCGGATGCGCGAGAAGTATCCGACCGCGGCGCTTGCCACGATCGACTTGCCGGCCGAGGACTGGCGGGCGATCAAGCGGGGCAGCGGCAACCTCGTCGCCTACGTCCGACCCCGGGACTTGGACTAGTCAGAACTGCCGCAAGGAACCGTGGACTCCGGCGACGCCACGCGTCCCGCGCCGCGGCTGCCGGGTCAGGCTACGAGAGCTTGGGGTTCAGCAACCGCGGGGGCACCGGAAGGGCCGGTCACCTTCTTCTACGAGCGCGACCTCTGGTCAGCGGCCCGGCAGCGCGCTCTCAATCTCACGGGCCGCCTGGCGCACGGCGGCGGCCAGGCGCTCGGCCTCGGGCCCGATGCGGTCGCTCGGACCGGCGAGCGTGAGACCGGCGAGCGGACGGCCGCCCGATCCGAGCACGGGTGCGGCCACGCCGCTGATACCGCGGTCGAGTTCGCCGTGGGTGACGACCACGCCGTTGTCGCGCACCTCTGCCAGCTCGCGGCGCAGGGCGGTGAGTTCGACCGGGTGTCCCGAGGCGGTGACCTCGCCGTCCACGGAGGCGAGCACTCGCTCCGCCGATCGCGGGGCGAGGAAGGCCAGCAGGACCTTGCCCGAGGCGCCCAGGTACATGGGGGCCACGCGCCAGCGTCCGAGCGACAGCCGTACCGTTCGCGGCGGCTCCACCGAGTCGAGCCCGATCGCGTACGGGCCGGCCGGGGCCGTCAGCAGCACCGTCTCGTCGTGCTCGCGCGCCAGGGCGCGCATAGTCCCGCGCGCCGGTTCGAGCAGCTTCGGGGCCAGACGGTCCTCGATCTGCCGTGCCAACTCGAGGATGCGGAGGCCGAGCCCGAGTCCGCCGTCGTCGCGTTCGATGAGGCCGTAACCCTCGAGCTCGTCGACCAGCCGGTAGGCCGTGCTCGACGGGAGATCGGCGCGCCGAGCGAGCTCGGTTATCGCCAGCGGACCGTCGGCATCGCCCAGCTCGAACAGCATCGCGAGCGAACGATCCAGGACCCGGGTCCCGCCCGCGGGTCGGTCGCTCACCGCGACTCGACTTGGGTGTCGTTCTCGGAGGTCGCCACGCCCGGCCCCTCATGCGCCTCGAGCGGATCGCGCTCGCCGGCGTCGGCTGCCACCCGGGCCGCGAGCTCCCCGTTCGCGATCAGATCGACGAGCCGGGGGACCTCCGGCTCCCATTCGGTCTCGTCGAGGAGGCGAGGGACACATTCGCGCACGCATTCGTAGGCCACGCGCGTGCCCTGCCCGAGCGGCCTGCGCCCGCGCAGGTCGACCGCCTGCGCGCCGCAGATGAGCTCGTGAGCGACCATCCGGTGCCCGAGCGAGACGAGCTCCGAGGTCTTGCGCACCGACAGCGGCGCCATGCTCGCGTGGTCCTCGACTCCCTCCGCCAGCTGGGCCCCGTAGGCGATTGAGACCGGATTGGCCAGGTGACGAGCCTCGGCCCCCAGGGCGGCGCACCAGCGGCCCAGTGGACGCAGGCCGCCCGTAGGCCCGTCCTGCGGGGCGAGCCCCGTCGGTAGTCCGCTGAAGGCGTTCCAGAGCAGCTTCTGCACGCGCTCGTCGGCCACCTTGAGGGCGCTGGCGATGCCCAGGCGGAGGAGGTCGAAGGCCATCGCGAGCGCGAGGACGTCGAAGTTGCCCACGGAGATGATCGCCTCGTCCTCCACCACGACCAGCGGGTTGTCGCTGGCCGCGTTCAGCTCCACGTCCATCTCGGCACGGACAAAGGACAGCGCGTCGTTGAGCGCCCCGTGCGTCTGCGGCACGCACCGAAAGGAGAGCGGGTCCTGGAGATTTCGGGCCGCCCCGGGCTCCCACAGATGGGAGCCGTCCAGGAGCTCGCGCAAGCGCGCGGACGCCTTGATCTCACCCGCGTGGGGACGCATTCGCGCGGCGGCGGGGTGAATGGGCGAGAGATTGCCGGCGAAGCCCTCGAGCGAGAGAGCGGCCGCGATCTGGAAGGAATCGGTGAGGTCGGCGGCGTCGACCAGCACGAGCGAGCCGTGGCCGAGCGTCACGCCGTTGGCGCTGACGAGGGCAAGCGCCTCCTTGGGCGCCGGGCTGATCGGGTCGAGGCCGACAGCGGCGAGCGCCTGGCCGCCGGTAAGCACCCGGTCTCCGACCTGTGCGTAGCCGCGCCCGATCATGACCTTGCCGATGTCCGCCATCTCGGACAGGTCCCCCTGGCCCACGGACCCCAGCCGGCGCACGACGGGGTGCACGCCTGCGTTCAACGCCTCGACGAGCTGCACGACGACCTCGCGCCGCACGCCCACGCCCGCCTTCGCCATCCCGTTGGCCCGCGCGACCATCATCGCGCGCACGATGTCCGTGTGCAGCGGCTGCCCGTAGGAGGCGGTCTGATCCGCGACCGTGGCGAACGAGAACTGCTCCAGCTCGTCCAGCGCCACGTGATGGCGCGAGAGGGAGCCGAGCCCGGTGTTCATCCCGTAGACGGGCGTGCCCCGCGCGAGCACGCGCTCCACCACAGTGCGCGCCTCCCCCACGCGCCGGAGGGCCTCGTCGGATACGCGCACGCGGGCGCCCTCGCGGGCCACCGCAACCACGTCCTCGACGGTCAGGTTCCCGCCCGTCAGCTCGATCAGCTTCTCACTGGTCGAGAGAGAGTCAGTGGTAGGTTGCATGGGAAGGAGACCACTTTATCGTTAAGTTCTCGACAGGTGAGAGCCCGACCCCGGACCTCGACCTCGTTGTCCACGGCCGGGTCGCCCTTCCCGGGCTCGAGCCCGCCCCGGGACAGGTGGGCGTGGCCGACGGGCGGATCGCCGCGCTGGCCCCTCCGGGCGCAGAGCTGCCGGCGGTGCGCGAGCACGACTTCGGCGATGCGCTGCTGCTGCCCGGGGTGGTGGACGTCCACGTCCACACCGGCAGCGCGGCCGAGGAGGGAATCGCCGCCTGCACGCGGGCGGCGGCGGCGGGAGGGGTCACCACCGTGGTCGACATGCCCTACGACCACGACGGGATGGTGGCCGACCCCGACGCCTTCAACGCGAAGGCAAGCCGAGCCGAGCGCGAGGCGCTGGTCGACGTCGCGCTCTGGGCCACCGTGCCCCCGCGGGGGCCGCTCGAGCACGTCGCGGACCTGGTCGAGGCGGGCGCGTGCGCCTTCAAGCTGTCTACCTTCGATACCGACCCGCGGCGCTTTCCGCGCGTTCCCGACGACCAGCTGCTGGCCGCCTTCGAGGCGATCGCCCGGACCGGCGGCCTGGCCGGGGTGCACTCGGAGAACGACGAGATCGTGCGCGCCCGCATAGCCGCCCTGCGCGCCGCGGGGCGCCGCGACGCGCCCGCACACGCCGAGTCGCGCCCCGCGGTGGCGGAGACCGAGGCGATCGCGGGCTGCCTCGAGCTGGCGCGCGCCACCGGAGTGCGGCTGCACCTCTGCCACGTGACGGTCGACCGGGGCGTGGAGCTGGCGCGGCGCGCACGGGCCGACGGGGTCGATGTGAGCGTCGAGACCTGTCCCCATTACCTCCTCATGGATGAGGACGAGCTGGCCCGTCGAGGAGGCGAGGCGAAGATCAACCCGCCGCTGCGGCCGCGGGCCGAGGTCGAGGCGCTCTGGCGGCGCGTCGCGGCAGGCGACATCGACCTGGTGAGCTCCGACCACGTGGGCTGGCCGGCGGAGCGCAAGCGGGGAGACGACGTGTTCGCCCTGGCCTCGGGCGCACCGGGGGTGGAGCTGATCCTCCCGCTCATGCACGACGCCCTGGCCGAGCGCGGCCTCCCTCTCTCCCTTCTCGCGCACCTGCTCTGCGAGGCGCCCTCGCGGCGCTTCGGGCTCTGGCCCCGAAAGGGCGGGCTCGTTCGGGGAGCGGATGCGGATCTCGTGGTCTTCGATGCCGAGCGGAGCTGGGAAGTCGATCCGCTCGCCCTCACCGGCGCCGCCGGTTGGAGCCCCTACCGCGGCCGGCGACTCCGGGGCGCGGTGGCGCGCACCTTCGTTCGCGGAAACGAGGTCTTCGACGGCGAGGGCGTCGTGGGAGAGCCCGGCTGGGGCAGTCACGTCAAGCCCGGGCCGGTGGCCGAGCATGCCCACGCTTGAACCCACCGCACAGGGCCCGGTGCGCGCGGGCCGGGGCCCGGAGCTGCGCTGCCGCGGCTGGCGCCAGGAGGTGATCCTGCGCCTGCTCGAGAACGTGCTCGAGCTCGCCGAGCGCCCTGACGACCTCGTCGTATATGCGGCCCACGCCAAGGCAGCCCGCAACCGCGAGAGTCTCTCCCGAATCGTCGAAGCGCTTGCGACGATCGGCGAGGGCGAGACCCTGGTGATCCAGTCCGGCAAGCCGATCGCCGTGCTGCGCACCGGCGAGCGGGCGCCCGTCGTGCTGATGGCAAACGGCAATCTCGTGGGCCGCTTCGCGACGCCGGAGAGCTTCTACGAGCTCGAGCGCGCCGGGCTCGTCGCCTGGGGCGGGCTCACGGCCGGAGCCTGGCAGTACATAGGCGCCCAGGGCGTGATCCAGGGCACCTATGAGACCTTCGCCGCCGTGGCGCGCGAACACTTCGGCGGCAGCCTCGGCGGGCGCCTCGTGGTCAGCGCCGGGCTCGGGGGAATGGGCTCGGCCCAGCCGACCGCCGTCGCCGCGATGCTCGGCGGGGTGTTGCTGTGCGCGGAGGTCGACGCCGACAAGCTCGAGCGCCGGCGCCGCGACGGCTTCGTCGACCGCGCTACGGCGGACGCCGAGGAGGGGCTCGCCTGGGCACGCGGGGCTGCGTCCGAGGGTCGCCCACTCTCGGTCGGCGTCGCCGCGAACGCGGTCGAGCTGCTGGAGCAACTCGTCGCGAACGAGGTGACGCCGGATGTGGTGACCGATCTCACGGCCGCCCACGACCTGCGCTACGGGTACGTCCCGGCAAGATGCTCGACGGCCCAGGCCGAAGAGCTCCGCAGCCAAAGCCCCGGGCGACTGGAAGAGCTGGGGCGCGCCTCGGTACTGCGCCACGTCCGGGCGATGCTCGAGCTGCGCCGGCGCGGGGCCGTCGTGTTCGACTACGGCAACAACATCCGCCCCCAGGCGGCGGACGCGGGGCTCGATGAAGCGCTCGACATCGACGTGTTCACCCAGCGCTACCTGCGCCCGCTCTTCTGCCGCGGGATCGGGCCCTTCCGCTGGATCTGCGCCTCGGGCGAGCCGGCCGACCAGGCCGTGCTCGACGAGCTCTGCGTCGAGACCTTCGACGGCGTGGCACGCATCACCGACTGGATCGAGCTTGCCCGGCGCCACGTTCCGATCCAGGGGCTGCCGGCGCGCATCGCCTGGCTTGGACACGGCGAGCGCGCCCGCTTCGCCCGCGCGGCGAACGCCGCCGTGCGCGATGGTCGATTGCGGGGACCGGTGGCCTTCACACGCGACCACATGGACGCCGGGGCGATGACCCACCCCTACATCATCAGCGAGGGGATGAAGGACGGCTCCGACGCGATTGCCGACTGGCCCCTGCTCGACGCCATGCTGATGACGGCGTCGGGGGCGGACCTGGTGGCCGTGCACTCGGGGGGTGGCGGCTACGCCGGGCATTCGATGAGCGCGGGCGTGACCGTGATCGCCGACGGCACCGCCGCCGCGGACGCACGCCTCGAGCGCGCGCTCGACGCGGACACCGCGCTCGGCGTGCTGCGCCATGCCGACGCCGGCTACGAGCAGGCCATCGAGTGTGCGGCGCAGTTCGGCCTCGGCCTCCCGGGAGAGCGCGATGCGTGAGCTCGACCGTCACGCGGTGGACGCGGCCGTGGCGGGCGGGTCGGTGCTCGCCGCGGGAGGCGGCGGCTGGGTGCCGCACGGGCACCTGGTCGGAAGCACCGCGGTCAGCTACGGAACGCCGCGGCTGGCCACCCTCGACGAGGTTGCTGACGACGCCACGATCGTCACGGTCAGCGCGATCGGGGCGCCGGCGGCGCTCGACTGGGAGATGCGGCCGGGCGACTACGTGCGCGCGCTGCGCCTGGTGATGGAGGCGCTCGACGAGCCGGTCGCCGGCACGATCACGGCGCAGAACGGCTCCAGCACGACCTGCAACGGCTGGGTCCAGTCGGCCGTGCTGGGCACTCTGGTGATCGACGCCGCCGGCGACGGTCGTGCGCATCCGACCGGCAAGATGGGCTCGATGGGGTTGGCCGCGGACCCCGACCATCGAACCGTGCAGGCGGCGGCGGGAGGAAACCGGGCCCAGGACCGCTACCTCGAGGTCGTCACCCGCGGCCCGGTGCGCCATACGGCCGAGGTGCTGCGAACCGCGGCGGTCGCCTCGGGCGGCTTCATCGCCGCGGCGCGCAACCCGCTGCCCGCGTCGTACGTGCGAGAGCACGGCGCGGTCGGCGCGATCTCGTTCGCGCTCGACCTCGGCGAGGCGATCCTCAAGGCCGAGCCGGCCGGCGCGGAGGCGGTGATGGAGGCCATAGCCGAGTCGCTCGGGGGGCGGATCGCCGGCCGCGGCGCCGTCGGCGACAAGCGGCTGCGGACCGAGGGCGGCTTCGACATCGGCGGCCTCATGGTCGGCGAGCTGGAGCTCGGCTTCGTCAACGAGTACATGACCGTGGAGTCCGCCGGGGAGCGGGTGGCGACCTTTCCCGACGTCATCACCACGCTGAGCGCGCGCGACGGGCGGCCGGTCTCGATCGCCGACATAGGCGAGGGTGAGGAGGTCGCCGTGCTGGCGGTCGACAAGTCGCGCGTTCCGCTGGGCGCCGGGGTGAAGGAGCCGTCGGTCTATCCCGAAGTCGAGGAGATGCTCGGCAAGCCGCTCGCCGAGCACGCGCTCGCCTGAACGACCCCGCGCCGTGGATCCCGGCTACGGTGCCCATATGCCAACGCTGGTCGAGCTCGAGGCCGTGGCGCACGGAGCGCCGCCGCCCCCGTTCGACAGGGAAGACCGTCGGCGGATGGGAGCCGCGCGGGACGTGGTGGAAGCGGCGGTCGCATCGGGGGAACCGGTTTACGGGGTCACGACCGGCTTCGGACAGCTCGCCTCGGTACGGGTCTCGGCGGCCGATGCGGCGCGGCTTCAGATAAACCTGCTTCGCTCGCACGCCGTCGGCGCCGGCCCTGCGCTCGAGGCGGAGGTCGTTCGCGGGATGCTGCTGCTGCTCGCGGCCTCACTGCGCCGCGGCCACTCCGGCACTCGTCCGGAGCTCGTGGAGCTCATCCTGCAACTGCTCGAGCGCGACGTCGTGCCGGTGGTACCGAGCAGGGGCTCGGTCGGATCCTCCGGCGACCTCGCGCCGCTCGCGCACCTGGCGCTCGTGCTGATCGGTGAGGGAGAGGCGACCGTCGGCGGAGAGCGCATGCCCGGCGCCCAGGCGCTGGCGCGAGCCGGCCTCCGGCCTCTCACGTTGACCGCCAAGGAGGGCCTGGCGCTCATCAACGGCACCCACCTCATGGCTGCCGCCGGCGGGCTCGCGGTGCGCGAGGGGCAGCGGCTTGTCGAAGCGGCGATCGTGGCCGCCGCCCTCTCGCTGGAGGCGTTCAAGGGATCGACGGTGCCCTTCGACGAGCGGCTCCTCGCAACCCGCGGCCAGCCCGGCCCGGCCCGTGTGGCGGCTCGCCTGAGGGAGCTCCTGGCCGGGAGCGACGTGGTCGCAAGCCACGCCGACTGCGGACGCGTTCAGGACCCCTACACCCTTCGCTGCGCGCCGCAGGTGATCGGCGCGATCTACGACGCGCTCGCCTACGTCGCGGGGGCGCTCGAGCGCGAGCTGGCCGCGGTCACGGACAATCCGCTCGTGTTCCCGGCGCCGAGCGGCGATGGCGAGTCCGGCGAGGTGCTGGCGGGGGGCAACTTCCACGGCCAGCCGCTGTCGCTGCCGCTCGACCACCTGGCGCTCGCCCTTTGCGAGCTGGCCTCGTTCAGCGAGCGGCGCGTGTACGCGCTGCTGTCACCGAGCTACGCGGGGTTGCCCGCCTTCCTGTCGCCCCAGCCGGGCCTCGGCTCGGGCCTGATGATCGCCCAGTACACGGCCGCCGCGCTCGTCAACGAGTGCCAGGTGCTGGCGCACCCCGCGGGCGCCGGCTCGATACCCACGTCGGCGGGCACCGAGGACTTCAACTCGATGGGCGCGCTGGCCGCGCTCAAGGCACGCGAGGTGGCCGAGCGAGCGAGCCATGTGATCGCCATCGAGCTCGTTTGCGCCTCCCAGGGACTCGAGTTCCACCGTCCGCTGCGCACCACCGCTGCGCTCGAGCGCGCCCTGGAGCAGGTGCGCGCGCTCGTGCCCCGGCTGGAAGAGGACCGGTCGCTGGCCGGCGAGCTGGGCGACCTGGCCGAAGCGCTACGGACCGGCGTGCTCGTCTTCGCGCCCGAGGAGGCGATCGCGTGAGGTGCCGCGGCTGGCAGCAGGAGGCGGCGCTGAGGATGCTGGAGAACAACCTCCACCCCGACGTCGCGGAGCGTCCTGAGGAGCTCGTGGTCTACGGCGGGCTGGGCAAGGCGGCGCGCAACCGTCAGTGCTACGAGGCGATCGTCCGCGAGCTGCGGTCGCTGGGCGACGCGGAGACACTGCTCGTCCAGTCCGGCAAGCCGGTGGCCGTGTTCGAGACGCACCCGGGGGCGCCGCGCGTGCTGATCGCCAACTCGAACCTGGTTCCCGAATGGGCGACCTGGAAGCACTTCCGCGAGCTCGACGCCGCGGGGCTGATGATGTACGGGCAGATGACCGCCGGGTCCTGGATCTACATCGGGACCCAGGGGATTCTCCAGGGCACCTACGAGACGTTCGCGGCGCTCGCGCGCAAGCGTTTCGAGGGAACGCTGGCGGGCCGGCTGGTGGTCACCGCCGGGCTCGGCGGCATGGGGGGCGCCCAGCCGCTCGCCATAGTCATGAACGGAGGCGCGGCGCTGTGCATCGAGGTCGACCTGCGCCGGATCGAGCGCCGAATCGCAAGCGGCTACCTGGACGAGCGCGCGGGCTCGCTGGACGACGCGCTGCAGCGCCTGGACGAGGCCCGCCGGCGGGGCGAGCCGTTGTCGATCGGCCTCCTGGGCAACGCCGCCGAGGTGGTGCCCGAGCTCGCCCGGCGCGGCGTGGAGGTCGACGTGGTGACCGATCAGACGAGCGCGCACGATCCGCTCAACGGCTACGTCCCCGCCGGCCTCACGGTCGAGCAGGCCGACGCCCTGCGGAGCTCGGACCCCGATGACTACCTGCGCCGGGCCGGCGAGAGCGCCCTGGCGCACGTCGAGGCGATCCGCGCCCTGCAGGGCGCCGGCGCGGAGGCGTTCGACTACGGCAACGCGCTGCGGGGACTCGCCGCCGAGCACGGCGACGAGGATGCCTTCGCCTACCCGGGCTTCGTGCCCGCCTACATCCGGCCGCTCTTCTGCGAGGGGCGCGGTCCGTTTCGCTGGGTCGCGCTCTCGGGCGACCCGGCCGATATCCACGCCACCGACGCGGCCATCCTCGAGATGTTCGGCGAGCAGGAGTCCGTGGCGCGCTGGATCCGTCTCGCCGGCGAGAAGGTGCAGTTCCAGGGGCTGCCGGCGCGTATCTGCTGGCTCGGCTACGGGGAACGCGACCGCGCCGGGCTGCGCTTCAACGAGATGGTGAGCTCGGGCGAGCTACGCGGTCCGATCGTGATCGGGCGGGACCACCTCGACGCCGGATCGGTCGCCTCACCGGAGCGCGAGACCGAGGGGATGCGCGACGGCTCCGACGCGGTGGCCGACTGGCCGGTGCTGAACGCGATGCTCAACACGGCGACCGGCGCCAGCTGGGTCTCCTTCCACCACGGCGGCGGCGTCGGCATGGGCAAGTCCCTGCACGCGGGCCAGGTGTGCGTGGCCGACGGCTCGAAGGCGGCCGCCGACCGCATCCGCCGCACGCTGCTCGCCGACCCCGGCCTGGGGGTGGCGCGCCACGTCGACGCCGGCTACCCGGAGGCGATCGAGGCGGCGCGACGGCTCGGCGTGC
>Ga0307318_10000844_pt1 | contig 10125 bp, 9 predicted proteins | sample ER_DNA_367_FD_194500 | JGI IMG/M metagenome (GOLD analysis project Ga0307318, IMG submission 194500) | Bulk soil microbial communities from the East River watershed near Crested Butte, Colorado, United States - ER_DNA_367 | ecosystem: Environmental > Terrestrial > Soil > Floodplain | place: USA...
CGCCAGCCGCAACGATCCGACTTCGTGCCAGCCGGTCTCCAGTCCGACCTCCTGCTCCAGGGAGCGGTAGAGATCGACCGAGGCGATCATCATCTTGGTGAGGCTGAGCGAGCCGCGGAGCTGGCCGACGAGCCCTGCGGAGTGGAAGGTCGAGCCGCTGGTCAGATCGGCTCGCTCGACCAGGAGGACGTCGTCCCAGCCGAGCCGGGCGAGCCAGTAGAGGACGGCCGCGCCGCCGACTCCTCCGCCGATGACGACCGCTCGGGCTCGATCCTTCATTGCAGCAACTCACGAAACGCGGGGTCGGCTGCTGTGCGCTCGAGTCTCGCGAAGTGCTCGTTGGCGTAGCCGGCGAAGTCGAAGTCGAGCTCCGACAGGCCCTGCTGGACGACGCCCCACATCGCCTCGCGAAAGTCGGACATGAAGCGCATCAGGCGCAGCGCGTGCAGGTCCGTCTCTGCGAGCTCGCCGAAGTACGCCGTCAGCAACTCCTCGTTCTCGTCGTCGCTCAATTCGTGATTGACCGAAAAATTGGCGAGATCGAAGAACCGGTCGCCCATGCCGGCGTACTCCCAATCGACGATCCTCACGCTTCCGTTCTGCGCGATGAAGTTCGCGTTCAGCAGGTCGTTGTGGCACGGGCACTCGCGCTGCGGCCCGCGCGTGCGCTCGATCTTGTCCGCCGTTCGCTTGGCTCGCTCGTACTCCCGCGGCGTGGCGACTCCCCGGCTCGCGGCGGTCGCCAGGTAGGCCTCGACTACCCGGAACGGGTCGAAGCGGGCCGGAAAGGCGGGGCCGTCGTGGAGGCGCCGAAGTGTCTCGCCCACGCGGCGCAGGGTCTCGGGCCGGCGCACCTCCTCCACCGGCAGGGGGCTTCCTTCGACGAAACGCGTGACGAGATAGCCCTCCGGCTCGAGGAACGCGACGACCTCGGGGCCGATCTCGAGGTCGGCCGCAATGGACGTCGCCGCGTGCTCGGCCTCGCGGTCGATGCCGAGCAGGGCCGTGTCCTTGCCGCCGATCCTCAGGACGAAGGTCTCGCCCCCGACGGCGACCTTGAAGTTCCGGTTCGTGATCCCGCCGCCGAGCGGCTCGAGCTCGACCTCTCGGCCCGGCCAGACCCGCGCGGCGATCTCCTCCGGTTGCACGCGGCGATCCTAGACTCCGCCTCTTGGCGATTCGCGCCCTGCTCCTCGATTTCAACGGCACGATCTCGGACGACGAGGCCCTGCTGTGCTCGATCCTCCAGGAGCTCTTTGCCGAGCAGGGGAGGCCGCTCTCGACCGAGGAATACTACGAGCGGCTGGCCGGGCTCTCGGACCCGGAGATCGTCGAGCTGTGGCTCGGGCCGGGGCACGAGGCGGTCGTCGCGCGGAAGGTCGAGCTCTACCGCGAGCGCGCGGGAGATGGGGAGACGGTTGGCCCTGAAGCGCGCGAGGCCGTGGTCGAGGCTGCCAAGCACGTGCCGGTGGTGGTCGTGTCGGGCTCGGCCCGGGTCGAGGTCGAGACGGTGCTCGAGGCCGCGGGATTGAGCGACGCCGTCTCGGGAGTCATCGCTGCCGAGGACGTCGAACACGGGAAGCCTGCGCCCGACGGGTACCTGCGCGGGCTCGAGCTGCTCGGAATCTCCGCCGAGGATGCCGTGGCGGTCGAGGATTCCGACGTCGGGGTCGCTGCGGCGAAGGCAGCAGGGCTGCGATGTGTCGCGGTGACGGGCACGATGGGGCCGGAGCGCCTGGGAGCCGCGGACGAGATCGTCCCTCGCCTGGACCCGGGGCTGGTGCGTAGGCTTATTCCGTGCTGACAGCCAAGGAGCTCGAGCAGGGCGCGGCCGACGGCTCGATCGACACCGTTGTCGTCGCGTTCACCGACATGCAGGGCCGCCTCATGGGAAAGCGCCTGCACGCGAACTATTTTCTCGACGCAGACATCTCCGAGCACGGGGTCGAGGGCTGTAACTACCTGCTTGCCCTGGAGATGGAGGGAGACCCCGTGCCCGGCTACGAGATGGCGAGCTGGGAGCGGGGGTACGGCGATCTTCGGCTCGCGCCGGACATGGCCACGCTGCGGCGCATCCCGTGGCTCGAAGGGACGGCGCTCGTGCTGGCCGACGTCGCCTGGCTCGACGGCTCCCCGGTCGCACCGTCTCCGCGGCAGGTGCTGAGGCGCCAGGTGGACCGTGCAACCGAGCTCGGGTACACCGCGATGTTCGGCTCCGAGCTCGAGTTCTTCCTGCTCAAGGAGACGTACGAGGAGGCACACGCGAAGCACTACCGCGACCTCACCCCGTCGGTCCCGTACATCCTCGACTACCACATCCTCGCCTCCACCTATGACGAGCCGTTCATCCGCCAGGTCCGCAACGGCATGGAGGGAGCCGGCATCCGCGTGGAGACCTCGAAGGGCGAGGCCTGGCCCGGCCAGCACGAGATCAACTTCCGCTACGCCGACGCGCTGACGATGGCCGACAACCACGTCATCTACAAGAACGGCGCGAAGGAGCTCGCCCACCTCAACGGCTGCTCGGTCACGTTCATGGCGAAGCCCGACCACACGTGGATCGGCTCCTCGTGCCACATCCACTCCAGCCTCTGGCGCGGGGACGAGAACGAGTTCGCCGGGGAGAGCGACACCTTCAAGCAGTACCTCGCCGGGCAGATCGCCCATCTCAAGGAGCTCGCGATCTTCGTCGCACCGACGATCAACTCGTACAAGCGCTTCGCGGCCGGCAGCTGGGCGCCGACGACGCTCGCCTGGGGCCACGACAACCGAACGTGCGGCTTCCGGATCGTGGGGCACGGGAGCGCGCTGCGCACCGAGACGCGCATCCCGGGAGGAGACGTCAATCCCTACCTCGCCTTCGCAGCGCTGCTCGCAGCGGGCCTTGCAGGAATCGAGGCCGGCCTCGAGCTGCCGCCGCCTCTCGAGGGCAATGCGTACGTGTCCGATGCCGAGCGCTTCCCGCACTCGCTGCGCGAGGGAATAGCCGCGCTCGAAGTCGGGACGATGGCCCGGACCGCCCTCGGCGACGACGTCGTCGACCACTACCTGAACTACGCCCGCACCGAGCAGGAGCTCTTCGACAAAGCGGTGACCTGCTACGAGCGGGAGCGGATGTTCGAACGCGGATGAAGCCCGTCGTCGGCATCACCTCGTACGCCGAGGAGGTGACCTGGGGCGCCTGGGTCGAGGAGGCTGCTCTCGTCCCGCTTTCGTACGTCCGCGCGATCGAGCGTGCCGGCGGCCGCCCGCTGGTCATCCCGCCGAGCGAGGGCGCGACCGAGGAAACCCTCGCGGTGCTGGACGGGATCCTCTTCTCCGGTGGCTCCGATCTCGATCCGGCCCTCTACGACGCGGAGGCTCACCCGGAGACCCAGGGCGTGCACGAGGCGCGGGACCGTGCCGAGATGGAGTTGCTGACGGCTGCGCTCGAGCGCGACATGCCGGTGCTCGCCGTCTGCCGCGGCTCGCAGGTGCTCAACGTCGCGCGCGGCGGCGACCTCGTCCAGCACCTGCCCGACGAGCTCGGCCACGAGGAGCACAAGCACACCCCGGGCGAGTACTCCGATCACGACGTCACGCTCGAGCCCGGCACGCGCGTCGGCGGCCTCCTGGGAGATCGCGCTCCGGTCAAGTCGCACCACCATCAGGGCTTCGGGCGGATCGGCGAGGGTCTGCGGAAGGCTGGGTATGCAGAGGACGGAACCGTCGAGGCGCTCGAGGATCCGTCGAAGCGCTTCGCGGTCGGTGTTCTCTGGCATCCGGAGGAGGGCGAGGACATGGCGCTCTTCGAAGCACTTGTCGAGCAGGCCACGCAGTACCGGGATGAGCGACCGTGATCACCGTCGTGAACCCGGCGACCGAGCAGACGATCGCCGAGTTGCCGGAGGTAGGCGTGGGGGAAACGGACGAGGCTGTCGCGGCTGCGAAGGCGGCGTTCCCGGCGTGGCGCGCGGTGGCGCCGGCGGATCGTGCTCGGCTTCTGAGGCGGCTCGCGGCTTCAGTCGAGGAGCACGCGGAGGAGCTCGCGTTGCTGGAGACGCGCAACGTGGGCAAGCCGATCGCCGACTCGCGCGGCGAGGTCGGGATGGTCGCGGAGGTCTTCTACTTCTACGCGGGCGCCGTCGACAAGCACTTCGGCGAGACGATTCCCGTGGCGGGGGGCGTGGACATGACCTTCCGGGAGCCGCTCGGAGTCGTCGGCCTGATCGTCCCGTGGAACTTCCCGATCGCGATCTCCAGCTGGAAGCTGGGGCCGGCGCTCGCCACCGGCAACACCGTCGTGCTGAAGCCTGCGGAACTGACGCCGCTGACGGCGCTTCGGCTCGCGGAGCTGGCGCTCGAGGCCGGCATTCCGGAAGGAGTGCTGAACGTCGTGGCCGGAGCGGGGTCGGTCGTGGGGCGACGGCTGGTCGACCATCCAGACGTGGCGAAGATCGGGTTCACCGGGTCAACGGAGGTCGGGCGCGAGGTGATGAAGGGCGCGGCTGAGACGATCAAGCGTGTGACGCTCGAGCTGGGCGGCAAGTCGGCGAACGTGGTCTTCGCCGACGCCGACCTCGAGGCTGCCGCGGCCGGCGCGCCGTATGCCGTGTTCGGGAATGCGGGACAGGACTGTTGCTCCCGCTCGCGCATCCTCGTCGAGCGCTCGGAGTACGACCGGTTCGTCGAGCTGCTCGTGACGGCGGCCGAGGGCGTGAAGCTCGGGGATCCCGAGAGCCCGGAGACCGAGATGGGGCCGCTGGTCTCGGCCGATCAGCGCGAGACCGTGTCGTCCTACGTCGACGGTACCGTTGCCTACCAAGGCAACACTCCGGGAGGTCCAGGGTTTTGGTTTCCACCGACGGTGCTCGCACCGGCTTCGAACGAGGACCGCGCTGCGCGCGAAGAGATCTTCGGGCCGGTCGTGGTCGTCATCCCGTTCGACGACGAGGCGGACGCGATCCGCCTGGCCAACGACACGCCCTACGGCCTGTCCGGGTCGATCTGGACGCGTGACGCTGCACGCGCGTTCCGGGTCGTCCGCGGGATCGATGCCGGCGTGCTCTCCGTCAACTCCAATACGTCCGTGCGGGTCTCCACACCCTTCGGCGGGTTCAAGCAGTCCGGGTTCGGACGCGAGCTCGGGATGCACGCCATGGACGGCTATTCCGAGGTCAAGAACGTGTACCTCGCGACGGACGCCTGATGGGCCGCCTCGAGGGCAAGGTCGCGGTGATCACGGGGGCCGGCGGCGGCATGGGCCGCGAGGCGGCGATCGTCTTCGCCGAGGAGGGGGCTCAGGTCTGCGCGGCGGACATCGACGGTGACGCGGCCGAGCAGGTCGCCTCCGAGGCGGGTGACGCCCTGGCGGTGCAGGTCGATGTCGCCGACGGCCCGAGCGTGCAGGCGATGTACGCGGCCGCCGCGGAGCGGTTCGGCGGGATCGACGTTCTCTACAACAACGCCGGGATCTCGCCGGCGGACGACGACTCGATCCTCGAGACCGAGGAAGACGCCTGGGATCGCGTCCAGAACGTGAACACGAAGGGTGTCTACCTGTGCTGCAAGCACGGGATCCCGTACCTGCTGGAGCGGGGTGGAGGCTCGGTGATCAACGTGGCCTCGTTCGTGGCGCTGATGGGGGCGGCGACGTCGCAGATCTCCTACTCGGCGTCGAAGGGCGCGGTCCTGTCGATGTCGCGGGAGCTCGGCGTCCAGTTTGCTCGTCAGGGGATCCGGGTCAACGCGCTCTGCCCGGGACCGGTCGAGACGCCGCTGCTGCTGCGGATCTTCGGGGACGATCCCGCCGCCTACGAGCGGCGGCGCATCCATCTGCCGATGGGTCGGCTGGCGAAGCCCCGCGAGATCGTCAACGCGGCGCTCTTCCTGGCGAGCGACGAGTCCTCGTACGTGAACGCGGCGACGTTCCTCGTCGACGGCGGCCTCACCGCCGCTTACGTCACTCCTGAGTAGCTAGGCGGCTGGAGCCGGGGGCGGCGCAGCGGCGGCGGGCTCGGGCGCCGTTAGCTTGAAGTACGCCGTCGTGATCGCAGCGGCGGCGAACGGAACCGTGAGGCTGTGTGCAACGAGCGAGCCGATCCAGGCGTCGAAGAAGTCCGGCAAGGGAGAGAACAGGAGCCTGATCAACCCGGAGGCGATCCCCACGAGGATGAACGTGACGATGATCAGGCCGAACACGCTCCACCCGTGCCCGCGCACGATCTCGCGCGAGCGCCCAAAGGCCTCGCCTGCGGACTTGCCTTCGATCACGATCACGGCTACGAGCATCGACCAGATCGTGAGCAAGAAGAGACCGGGGACGATCAGGAGGATCAGGCCGACGGCGATCCCGATCCCTGCGAGAATCCCGCCGACGATCAGTGCGGGCAAGCGGGGGCTGACCGCTTGATAGATCTCGCCGATGGTCCGGTCGGCGCGGCCGTCGCGCACGTCTTTCACGACCTCGACCAAAGCACCCTGCACCCAGAAGTAGCCGACCACGCCAACGGTTAGGGCGATCAGGCCCCAGAAGACGGCCGCAAGGAAGCTGTCGCCTGCAGCCGCGTCGGCGAGAGCCGAGAGCAAGTCGAGGATCGCGAACACGACGAACGCAGTCAGGAAGAACTGCCAGAAGAACCGCTTGTAGAGGTCCCAGGCCTCGCCGAGCACACTGCCGATGTCCATTCGCCGACCCTACAAGCTATTCGGGAATCCGGAGGATGATCTTGCCGAGCTGCTCGCCACTCTCCAGGCGCTCGTGGGCCGCCGCGGCCTCCGCGAGCGGGAAGATCTTGTCCACGATCGGCTTGACCCGGCCGGACTCGACCAACTCGTAGACGGCCTCGAAGTCCTCTCTCGTCCCCATCGTCGAGCCGAGGATCGACAGCTGCTTCCACCAGACTCGATGCAAGCCCGCGGGCGGGTTCGGGCCCGACGTGGCACCGCAGACGACGACGCGGCCTCCCTGGCGAGCCGCTTGCAGGCTCTGCTGCCAGGTCGCCTCGCCGACGTGCTCGACGACGACGTCGGCGCCGTAGCCGCCGGTCGCCTCCTTCACAGCTGCGACAACGTCCTGCGCAGCGTGGTTGACCTTCGCGTCGGCCTCGACCTCGGCGAGCTTCTCGTCGCTGCTCGAGGTGACGATCGTCCGTGCGCCGAGAGCACGGGCGATCGCATTCGCCGCGGTTGCAACGCCGCCGCCGATCCCCCAGACGAGCACCCATTCGCCTTCGCGGATCCCTGCGCGCGTGACGAGCATCCGGTAGGCGGTCTCGTAGACGAGCGGGAAGGCCGCGGCCTCTTCGAAGCTCAGGCCGTCAGGAATCGGGTACACGTTTGACGACGGCACAGCGATCAATTCGGCATGCGTGCCGTCGGTGTGCTCCCCGATGACCGTGATCTTCTCGCCGTGCTCGATGCCGGGGTTGATCAACACACGTCTTCCGTCGGAGAGGCCGGAGCCGTCGGCACCGAGGATGCGCGGCTTGGGGACGGATGGCCGTCCTTGGCGGACCCAGAGGTCCAGGTGGTTCAGCGAGGCCGCTCGCAGCTCGACTAGGACATCTCCGGGCCCCGGCTCGGGATCGGGCGCGTCCTCGTACCGGAGCACTTCGGGCCCGCCGTCCTCGTGGATGCGAATTGCCTTCATCGCTCGCGATGGTAGGCAGAATGCGACGCGTGACAGCCCAGGAACTCGAGCGCCTTGCAGGGGAGCTCGGGATCGACGTCGTCGGCGCCGCGCCCGCTGAGCCTTACGAGGACACCGAGCGACACATTGGCGAGCGTCGCGCGCGCGGCCTGTTCGCGGACATGCGCTTCACGATGGCGCAGCCGGACGTCTCCTGCCATCCCGAGACTCTCCTGGCGGACGCCCGCACCGTCGTCTCGGCCGCGCTCGGCTACTGGAGCGAGGAGCCGCCGCTCGAAGCAGGCCAGGGGAGGCTGCCGCGCTACACGTGGTTCCACGCCTACGCGGAGCTGCGCGAGAAGCTCGACGCGCTCGGGCGGCGTCTCGGCGGCGACTACCGCGTCCTAGTCGATGAGAACCAGCACGTCGACCGCGAGGCCGCCGCACGCTCCGGCGTCGGCTTCTATGGCAAGAACACGCTGCTGATCACGCGGCGCCACGGATCCTGGGTCGTGCTCGGCACCCTCATCACCGAGGTCGAGATCGAGGCCGGCGAGCCGATGGCCTTCGCCTGCGGCTCCTGCACGATGTGCATCGATGCGTGCCCGACCGGGGCGCTCGACGAGCCGGGCGTCCTCGACTCCACCAAGTGCCTGTCGTACTGGACACAGGCTGCGGCGCCGATCCCGGAGGAGTACCGCGAGCCGCTCGGCGCGCAGGTGTACGGCTGTGACATCTGCCAGGACGTCTGCCCGTGGAATAGGGGGATCGAGAAGCGCCGTGCGGGTCAGGCGCCGACGGCAGAGGCGGAGCCTCACGTCTCCCTCATCGAGTGGCTCGAGGCAGCCGACGACGAGCTGCAGTCTCGCTACGACCGCCTGTTCGTGCCGAGGAAGGACGTGCGCTACCTCCGCCGAAACGCACTCGTGGCCCTCGGCAACACAGGCGGGTCAGAACATCGTGCCACTATCGAGCCGTTCCTCGAGGGCGACGACCCGTTGTTGCGGGAGCACGCCGAGTGGGCTCTCGGGCGGATCGCGGAGAGGAGGGCGACCTAGGTGACCGAGTTGCGTCGCCGCTGGGACCTCGAGCGCTGGATCTCCGTGATCCGCCTCGCCACGGTCCCCTGGGCGGTTTTCGAGGTCGCGGTCATCGGCCAGGACTACCCCGCCGGTCACGAGCTCGCCGCCTGGTTGACGACAGTGGCTCTGGCGGTCGGTGCGGCCGCGTTCTTCTTCATCGACCGCCGGCCCTTCGGCGAGCGGGCCCAACGGATCATCGGTCTCGCCTCGCTGTCGTTCAACACGGTGGTCATCTCGGCGTTCTGCTTCGTCTTCGCGTTCGAGGCGGGCACGCCGATCCGGCAGCTCCTCTACCTCGTCGTGGTTGAGGCCGCGCTTCGCTATGGCCTCGTCGGCGGAGTCGTGATGCCGCTCGCCCTGCTCCCCGTCCTTGTCGGAACCGAGCTCTTCCGCGCCGACCGCTTCGCCCCGCCGGAGTTCACCAGCAACCACATCACGTTCCCGCTCGGGCTCGGGCTCCTGATGGGCCTGGTTGTCGGCTGGCTCGTCAATCGGCTGACTCGCGAGACCGAACTCGCCGAAGAGCGCGCGGGGGAAGCTGAAGGGCTTCGCGACGAGCTGGGCCGGCGCGTGGACGTCCTCGACGCGGCTAACCGGTGTGCGAGGGCCCTCGGGTCGTCGCTCGACCTCGACCAGGCTTTCGCAGCGTTCATCCGGGAGCTGCGCGGCCTGCTCGGCTTCGACCGTGTTGCGATCGTTCTCGCCGACGACGGCACTGCACGCGTGATGGCGGCTGCCGGCGCCGGGGCCGACACTGTCTTCCCGATCGGGACGCGCCGAGACGTTGCGGGCTCGGTGCTCGAGGAGGTGCTGACAGGCGCGCAACCCGTTTACAGGCGCGATATGCAGGACGCCGCCTACCCGGAAGAGCATGAGTTCGGCGAGCTCGGCCTGCGCTGCCGGCTCGCCGCGCCGCTCCTCGTCGGCGCCCGCGCGATCGGGATGATCTCGATCGTTCGCGTCGAGCCCGACTCCTTCAGCGAGGAGGAGGTCGAGCTCATGTCGTTGCTGGGGCGCTTTCTCGGGGCGACCGTTCAGAACATCCGCGCCTACGAGGCGGAGAAGACGACCGTCGAGGAGCTGCGGCGGCTCTCGGCCTTGCGCGCCGACTTTGTCTCGCTCGTGTCGCACGAGCTCCGGAGCCCGATGGCGTCCGTGATCGGCTCGGCGAAGACGCTGCGCGTGCGCTGGCGCGACCTGACACCGGAGCAACGCGACTCCTTCCTGGCGCTGATCGACCATGAGACGAACCGGCTGGCTGAGCTCGTCGGCGACGTGCTCGACACCTCGCGGATCGAGTCGGGGACGTTCAGCTACAACTTCAGCGACCTGGACATCGGTGAGATCGTCCGCGAGTCGGCGGCAGCGGCCCAGAGCAGCCAGGACGAGGTGGCCGTACGCGCCGACGTGACCGCTACGCTTCCGACCCTCCGC
>Ga0307318_10000846_pt1 | contig 10123 bp, 12 predicted proteins | sample ER_DNA_367_FD_194500 | JGI IMG/M metagenome (GOLD analysis project Ga0307318, IMG submission 194500) | Bulk soil microbial communities from the East River watershed near Crested Butte, Colorado, United States - ER_DNA_367 | ecosystem: Environmental > Terrestrial > Soil > Floodplain | place...
TGGCCGCCATACGCCCGTGGATGCTGCGCTGGGGTGCGACGTCCGAGGAGACGCGAAAGGTGCTGTCGGGAGACGAGCTGGTGGCGAATCCCGGCAGTCAGTCCACGCGCGCAGTGACTGTCGACGCGCCGGTGGAAGCGGTGTGGCCGTGGCTGGCGCAGGTTGGCCAGGATCGTGCCGGGTTCTACAGCTACGAGTGGCTGGAGAACCTCGCGGGGTGCCAGATGCACAACGCCAATCATGTACGTCCCGAGTGGCAGGAGCGACGGATCGGCGAGACCGTCTACCTGCACCGTCTCTACGGGCTGCCGGTCGCCCGCTTCGAACGAAACCGCGTGCTAGCGCTGAAGAATTGGGGCGCGTTTGTGGTCGAGCCGCTCGGGGGCGAGCGCACGCGCCTGGTCGCACGAGGCCGGACCGCCCGAGGTCCAGCCTTGCTTTTCTATGTCCTGCTGATCGAGCTTCCGCACTTCGTCATGGAGCGAAAGATGCTCCTGGGTATCAAACGACGGGCGGAGCGGGCGTTCGCGGGGAAGGCACGGTGAGGTCGAGGACGCAGTTGGCCCCCCCGCGGTCGGCAAGCCCGGGCGCGGTATCGCCGACGGCACCGGGCGGGCCGCGGATGGGGACTCGTGCCGCTCTCAATTAGCGCGCTGCCCGCCCTCGTTCGCGAAGTCCACTCCGAGCGGTAGAGCCGGAGATGCTCGAGGACGAATTCCTACCTGCCTACGATGTGGCCGACGCAGTCGCGGTAGTCGTTCACGCGAACGCTGGAACCACCTGGGCTGCGCTGATGGCGTCGACCTGGTCGAACTCGGACGGCGGCATCCGCTCGTGGGTCTGCTGGGCGCCGTGCGGCTGCTGCCCGAGTTGATCGGTCACCTGTTGCATGGCGAGCCGCCTCCCGCGGCGCCCAAGCACATGCGCCTCCGCGACACCACCACGATGCCGGCGAGCAGCGGCGGTTGGATCCTGTTGGGCGAGAGGTCCGGAGAGGAGATCGCGCTCGGGCTGGTCGGCAAGTTCTGGCAGCCAGTGATCGAGTATGCCCATGTCACTGCCGAGGATTTTTCAGCCTTCTCTGAGCCTGGATACGCGAAGACCGTCTATGCACTGGCGGTACGCCCGCTCGAGAGCGGCGAGGGCACTCTGCTGTCGGCCGTAATGCGCACCGCGACCACCGACGAGCACGCGCGCCGCTGGTTTCGGCGCTACTGGACTTTCGGGGTGGGCTCAGGCGCCCATGTGCTCGCGGGTGGGCTCCTCGACGCAGCTCGCGAGGACGCCGAGCTTCGGGAGACGCCATGAAGCGCGCCCGACGTGCCTCTGAGCGATCTCCTGGGCTCCAGTCGTCATGGATTCGCCCGGACCGAGCGCTTGCTCGACTCCTCTCGCGGGCATGAGCGGTACGGTCCGAAACGTGGGGGACAGCCCTATCTCCATCGTGCTGGCTGACGACCACGCGGTCGTGCGCAGCGGGCTTCAGATGTTGCTCGAGGCCGAGGACGACCTGGAGGTGGTGGCCGAAGCGGGGGACGTCGACGCGACGCGACGCAGCGTATTGGGCTACAAGCCTGCGGTGCTCGTACTCGACCTGAACATGCCGGGCGGCTCGAGCCTCGAGGAGATCCCCGCGATGTTGGAGAGCTCGCCCGACACGGCGATCGTCGTCTTGACGATGCAGGAGGACCCGGCTTTCGCCCGCGAGGCCCTGCGCGCCGGCGCCAGGGGCTATGTGCTCAAGCAGGCAGCGGGAAACGAACTCGTGCAGGCCGTGCGCGCCGCCGCCGGGGGCGGCACCTGGCTCAACCCGCAGCTTGGGGCCCGCATGGCCGCGGCGCCGACGACGCTCGGCCCCCCCGGTGATCTCACCGAGCGCGAGCTGGAGGTGCTGCGCCTCATCGCGCTCGGACACACCAACAGCGAGATCGCGCAACAGCTCTACCTCAGCGTCCGCACCGTCGAGACCCATCGCTCGCACATCCAGCAGAAGCTCGGAGCCTCGAGCCGCGCCGAGCTGGTCCGCTACGCGCTCGACAACGACCTGATCGAGCGCTAGGCCCGGGCCGTGGAGGTCGCGACTCTCGCGCTCGCCGGCAGCGCGACCGCGCTCGCCACCGGGCTGGGAGCGGTGCCGGTGTTTCTGCTCGGAACCCGTGCGGAACGACTGCGCCCCTTCCTGTGGGGCACCGCGGTCGGGCTCATGGGCGTCGCCTCCATCGTCGGACTGCTGCTCCCGGCCTTGAACGAGGGCGACACCGCCTCCGTCGCCGCCGGGCTCACGACCGGCGTGGTCTTCCTGCTCGGCTCTCGCCGCTTCCTCCAGAGCCGCGACGTCCACGTCGGTGAGCTGCGCGGCGCCGGCGTGCGACGGTCGCTGCTGGTGTTCGGGGTGCTGCTGGTGCATAGCCTCCCCGAGGGGTTTGCGATCGGCACGGCGTTCGCCTCGGACACCGACGGACTTGCCCTGTTCGTGATCCTGGCGATCGGTCTGCAGAACGTCCCGGAGGGGACCAGCGTGGCAATCCCGATGGACGGCGCCGGCTTCGGCCGCCGCCAGCAGTTTTGGGCGGCGGTGCTGACCAGTGCTCCGCAGCCCGTTGGTGCGGTTGTGGCCTACCTGGCCGTCGAGCAGATCAGTGAGCTGCTCCCGTTCTCGTTTTCTTTCGCGGCCGGCGCGATGCTCGCGCTCGTTTTGGTCGAGCTGATCCCCCAGGCCTTCGCTCGGGGTGGACGTGTCGCGGCGGCCGGCGGCGCCGGCGTCGGCGCGGCGCTGATGCTCGTATTGGCGGCGACCCTCGGCGTAGAGTGAGAGCTTGTTGAGTCCCGGAAACGCGCCGAATAGGTTCAAGCGTGGCGCTCACGCTTGTTCAGCAGACGCGCCCAATCGATGCGTACGAGCAGGACCAGGAGCAACAGCATGAGGACCTGGAACGCCACCCCGAGCGGCGACGTGAAGGCGTCCGTGAGGACGGAGCCGAAGTTCTCCTTGGCCGCGGAGGCGGCGCCTACGTATAGCGAGTAGGAGACCAGCCGGCCGGCGAAGAAGGCGGCGGTCAGCGGAACGAGCGGCACGCTCAGCAGGCCCGCTGCCACGAAGAGCTGCGCGGAGGGGACTGGCGACAGCGCGAACAAGCCGAGCCCGGCAAGAGCCTTGCCGCGGCTCCCTACGAGCGCATGCTCGGCCGCCTCCAGGCTCTCGAGGCGCTGCTTCGAGAAGCGCGATCTGAAGCGCCGACTCGTCATCGCCAAAACCAGTCGGCCCGACGCGGCCGCGAGCGCGCCGAACAAGACGAGCGGCACCGCGGCCAGATCGGAGTTCACGCGAAAGAAGACCAGCGCCGCCCACGTCGGCGGTCCGAATGCCGGCAGCAGGTTGACGGCGAAGATGCATGCGGCTGCGACCAGGTAGGCCGTCACGGCCCCGAGCCCGACGGCGGGTGGGCGGTCACCAGCACGAGCGCACAGGCAACGACGCCGTTGGGCCAGCGCGCCACCACGCGTCGTCCGGTAGGACAGCGCGTTCGCTGGTCACAAGCGGCCGGGGTCGGGCGGCATGTCTCGACCCTACGGCGCGCGTCTGGCTTGGACATCGGGGCTCGTGCGGAGAAGCGTTGCGGGGAACTACGGACCGAGGTCAGGGCGCTGCGCCGATGTGGGCGCCCCGTGGCGAGAGCATGATTGGCGCCATGATCGAGAGCTCATGAGATCCCAGGACGTCGGGACCATCTCTTACAGAGGCGGCGCGGCCGACTCCCGCCTCGGGGGCCTGGGCGAGCAGCTCGGCGACGACCTGCTCGAGCGCGAGGTGCGTGACTTCATGACGCCGGGCTGTCTGACCATTTCCGAGGACGCGACGGTGGCCGACGCCGCCGAGGGTCTGGCTTGCCACCGTGTCCATGCGGTCTTGGTGGTTGGCGCTACAAACGGCACACCACTCGGCTGGGTTACGGTGCGCGGCCTGCTGGCCTGGCTAGGGCGCGACCGCGGCCTGGCGAGCGCGCGCGACGCCATCACCGAGCAGGTGACCGCCATACCGCCGACCGAGCGCGTGCGCACCGCCCTCTACGCCCTGTCTTCGGCCGGGACGACACGGTTGCTGGTGCGCCGCAGGCCACATCTGCTGCCGGAAGGCGTCATCACGGATTTCGACCTTGCCGTCGCGGCGGCACGGTGACCAACGCCCTCGAAAGGAGCCCCCGTATGTACCGCAAAATCATCGTTGGATACGACGGCAGCAACCAGGCCGAAGACGCGCTCGCGCTCGGCAAGCTGATCGCCGAGCACTCCAAGGCTCAGCTCGTGGTAGCGGGCGTGTTCCAGTTCGACCCCCTCTGGGGCGGGGTTGATCCCGCCTTCCAGGAAGCTGAAGCCGAGTACGCCAGACAAGTCGAGCGAGCGGCCGAGTCGGTCGGCGGCGAAGCCGAGGCAATCCCAAGCAGCTCGGCAGGACGCGGCCTTCACGAACTGGCCGAGGAGTTGGAGGCCGATCTCATCGTGGTCGGTTCCGCACACCACGGCCGAGTCGGGCAGATCCTCGCCGGCAGCGTCGGCATGAGCCTCCTGCACGGTTCCCCGTGCTCGGTGGCCATCGCCCCAAGAGGCTACTCCGACCACGGCGAGCGGCGCCTCGCCGAGATCACGCTCGGCTTCGACGGCTCGCAAGAGGCCGGCGTGGCCCTGCTAGATGCGATTGAGCTTGCCTGCGGCAGCGGAGCATTGCTGAAGATCGTGGCCGTCGCAGAGCCACCCGCGATTTCCTACGGAAAGGGAGGCGGCCAGGGTTGGCACGAGCTGCAGGAAGCGATCAACGAGATCATGCGGGAGCGTCTCAGCGAAGCCGTGGAGTCCGTCCCGGAGGACGTGCGTGTCGAGGCGGTCTTGGTCAGCGGCGAGCCGGCAACGGCGCTCGCGGAAGTCGCCACGGCCGACGAGGGGCTGTTGATGATCGGCTCGCGGGCCTACGGCCCCCTGCGCCGGGTGCTGCTCGGATCGGTGTCGACCGCGCTGGTGCGCTCGGCGCCGTGCCCGATGATCGTTCACCCACGGCCGACCAAGGCCGCCGCCCGCAAGGGAGAACCCATCTCGGCGGGCAACACCGGGTGAGCCCGGCAACCGGCGCCGGCGGACGGTCCGGAGTCGCCGCCGGATCTGACGGCGGCGGCCGTCCGCGTGGTCGCAGTCCCAGCCGCCGAGGAGGCTGGGCGCGTCGCGCGCGATGTCCTGAGGCCGGATCTGGGTCGTCGCCACGAGCAAGCATGGGAGCACCGGTGAGGTGGCGGACGCCGTCGCCCAGGACCTCCGCCACGCCGGGCACGACGTGGAGCGCAAGGACGCCGAACATGTGCACGGCTTCGAGGGGGCAGACGCCGTGGTGCTCGGTAGCCCGATCTACGGTGGGCGCTGGCTCTAGGCGGGACGCCGGCTGCTGTCGGATCAGGCGGAGGCGCTATCCGCGCGGCCGGTCTGGCTGTTCAGCGTCGGTCCGATCGGCGACCCGCCCAAGCCCGACGAGGCCGAGCCGCAGGAGCTCGTCCAGAGCGCAACGGAGACCGGGGCGCGGGGAGCGATTGATGGTTCGAGCGGTCCACGCGCCCGCAGGGGACTTTCGCGACTGGGAGGAGATCCGGGTATGGGCCCGGTCGATCGCGGATGCGCTCGGCTAGTGAGTCATCGCGACGCCCAGCCAGACGACGAGGAGCGAGGACGCGACGAGAGAGATCGAAATCCCACGGCTGCGAGGGGTAGCGATGTGGAGACCAGTCAGCACGGCTACCACTACGAGCACCGCAAGCTTCGCCTGCAGCGTCTCGTCCTGCCAGCGAGAGAAGTGAGAGGCCATCGCGATCCCCGTGACCAACAGCACCCCGATCGCCACGGCGCTCGCAACGCCGAAGCGTCGCGCCACCGACAACATGAGCTCTTCACGTTGATCGCGCAGGACGGGCACGATCGCGACCACGAGCAGGATCTGGCCGCCCACGAAGAGGGCGAGGGCCAGGAGGTGCAGGTAGCGGACTAGCTCCCAGAGCTCCATGGAAGCCGATCCCGGCCGTCGTGGAGGCGCTGCGCGCTCTGGTGAGACGGCTTAACCACGTTCACGGGACACTGCGAGCACTGCTGGCCCCCGCAGCGCGACAGCATCAGAGCGTTCTCGTGGGCCGGTTCTCCGACGCCCAGCGGCTCCGCTTCGCGGCCGTCTCCGTCCCCGCGTTGGTCGTCCACAGCCCCCGAGACGGCTCGGCCTCGGGGAAATTGGCCGGATGCGCTCGCAAGTCGACAGCTAGCAGCCGCCCGGCGATCGCGCACAGTAAGAGCAGAACTCCGAGGGCGAGCGCGTCTGCCGGCTCGTGGTTGCGCACCAGGCCCACCACCCCCACCACAGCGGCGAGCGCCACCAGCATCAGGGAGATCACGCGGTGAAAGCGCCCGGCCTCCGAGTGGGGCCACGGGTCGAGTGGCCGGACGATCTCGCGGCCCTGCTCGGAGTCGGTACAGCGACCCTTGGCCGGGCACCGGTTGCAGACGTGCGCCCGTGCTCGGTAGCGCACGAGCCGGCGCTCGTGGTCGTGCTCGTGGGGCCAGAGGTGCTCGCCCTCGGGGCACGTCCAATGATCCTGATCGGCGTGGTATTCGAAACCCGCCGTGCGGTAGCGAAGCGCGCGGCGGTGCGTGTGGGCAGACAGCCACTCGAGTGCAAGCGCGCCGATCAACAGCGCGACGCCGTAGCAGCCCGCGATGAGCGCCTCGGAACTCATGTGACCCGGGCGGCAGCCGCTTCGTCTTCGCTCACTCCGGCCAATCCCTCCGGCGTGCTCAACTCGGTGAAGAGGATGTCCTCGGGCTCCTCCAGGGTCACCCGCTTGACGGTGTGGCGGATGCCGATCCACGTCATGTAGAGCACCGGCAGCGCGCCGCCGACGATGAACACGATGTCTCCGGGCAGGCGCAGCCACTCGATCAGGGTGTTGGTGTCCTCGGTGAGGAAGTTCAGGTCGCGTGCCTCCCAGTAGCCATCGTTGACCGACTTGTAGAGCTGCGCGATTCCGAGCGGGAGCAGCGTGGCGAAGCACATCCAGGCGAGTCCGATGTTCGTTGACCAGAAGGAGATGCGCGCCCACTTCTCGGGCCATCGCTCGCTCGGAATCAGGTAGCGCAGGCAGAACATCGCCAGCCCGATGGCCAGCATGCCGTAGACGCCCATCATCGCGGCGTGCCCGTGGTTGGCGGTGAGCGCGGTGCCGATCTCGTAATAGGAGACGACCGGCAGGTTGATCAGGAAACCGAAGATGCCGGCGCCGAGGAAGTTCCAGAAGCCGACCGAAACCAGAAACATGACGGCCCAGCGGTGCGGGAAGGGTGTGCGTGATCGCGATTCCTGCGCGGCGCCGAGCTGCAAGAAGGACCACGCCTCGACCGTCAGGAAGGTGAGCGGGATCACCTCGGCGGCGCTGAAGAACGCCCCGAGCGCCATATGCTCGGCCGGCTCGCCCGAGAAGTAGACGTGGTGCATCGTTCCGATCACTCCTCCGAACGAGTAGAGGATGATGTCGAGGAAGATCACGGTCAGCGCGACTCTCTCGCGCACCACGCCGAGCAGGACGAACATGTAGGCGACCATCACCGTCGTGAACAGCTCGAGGAAGTCCTCCACCCAGAGGTGGACGACCCAAAAGCGCCAGAACTCGTTGACGGTGAAGTGCTGTCCCGTCTGTGCGATCAAGCCCACCGCATAGAAGGCCGGGATGGCGAGCGCCGCCATGAAGAACAGCCACGGCATGTTGGCGGCGTGCTCGCCGCTCAGACGGGTGCGCAGGACGCGCCACAGCATGAACACCCAGACGAAGAGCCCGACGGAGAGCAGCACCTGCCAGATCCGCGCCAGATCCAGGTACTCGAAGCCTTGGAGGCCGAACCAGTTCGTCGCAGCGTCACCGAGCAGCCCGTGTACGCCGAGGAAGGAGCCGATCAGCGTGCCGAATACCACCACGGCCAGCGCGCCGAGCAGCACGAAGGCGAGCTTGCCCTGTCCCCGAGGCTCGCGCCGAGCGATCATCGGCGCGAGGAAGATGCCGGCGGCCACGAAAGAGGTCGCCACCCAGAACAGGGCCAACTGCACGTGCCAGGTGCGCATCAGGTTGAACGGGAAGGCCTCGGCGAGGTTGATGCCAAAGAAGCTGGCCAGCTCGGCCCGGTAGTGCTGTGAGGCCGCGCCCACGAGCGTCTGGATCACGAACAGGGCGGCCATCACGAAGAAGAACCAGGCGCAGGCCCGCTGTGCCGGGGTGAGAGCGACATCTCCGGGGGTCCGGAAGCTCAGCGTGGCCTGCTCGCGCCCGTGCCAGCCGAGGATGTTCCAGCGCCCGAAGGCGCCAAAGAGCAGCCCGATGCCGCCCAGCAACGCGATCAGCGACAGCACCGACCAGACGATCACGTTGGCGGTCGGAGTGTTGTCTACGCGCGGCTCGGGCGGCCAGTTGTTGGTGTAGCTGTAGTCATAGCCCGGCCGCTCGGCGGCACCGGTCCACGCCGTCCAGCCGAAGAAGGCGGTCAGAGCTCGCAGATCGTCGCGGTCGTCGATCGCGTTCGGCCTCAGGCCGTGTTTGGTGGTGGGCTCGGAAAAGAAGCGGGAGTAGTGGCCGACCAGTCGCCGGTGAGCCTCCGACTGCTCGCGCGTGAGCTCGAGCACGCCGGTGCGCTCGTCGTAGCGGTTGGTGCGGAAGTCCTCGATCGTTTGGCGCGCTGCGGCGTCCGAGCGCTCGCCGCCGAGGCTGCGCTCGACGTAGTCGGCCGCCCGGCGCAGATAGTCGGCGGTGTAGTCAGGTCCGAGATAGGCGCCGTGGCCGTAGACCGAGCCGTACTCCATCAGCCCGTTGTTCAGAAAGACCTCTTGGCCTCGCTCGACATCGCGCTCGGTGTAGAGCAGCCCACCCGACGGATCGACCACCCGCTCGGGGATTGGCGGCTTGGCCTGATACGTGCGATACGCGAGCAGCCCCAGGACGAAGAAGCCGAACAGCACGACCAGGATCACGGCCTGCACCCATCCCTTGGAAACGAGCAGACCCCTACGTTCTCTTCCCAAGCTCTGGTCCCCTCGGTCGCTCTCTAAAGCGGGCGCAATCTTCGTGTCTCCCCCAGCTGGACCGAAGCGGAGGCTACTCAATTACGTACTTTTCCGAAGCTCCTTCCGGGATCACAGCGGATTCTCTGGATTCGCCGCCGACGTACGCTCCAAGGATGCTGGCGAGAGTCATGATCGCGGGCGGCCAGGGCGCACTCCGGGCATTGCGCGCAGCTAACGGTCAAGTCGAGATCGTCGGTCACGTGCGCTCGCTGGAGGACGCCGAGGGGGCGCTTCGCGCGCTGCGCCCGAGCGTGCTCGTCCTCGACGCTGATCTAACGCATCACGAGGGGCTCTGCGCCCTGCCGGGGCTGCGCCGCGCGTCTCCTGGCACGGCCATTGTGCTGCCCCCCGCCGGCGAGCCCGGCCCGCGGCTGGTGCGTGCGGTGCGGATGGCCGCGCACGACTTCGATCGTCGCCGCGAGGGCGACGGCCTGACGCAGCGCGAGCGTGATGTCTTGCGTCTGGTCGCGCTGGGCCACACCAGCCGCGGGATCGCCGAGCGGCTCGTGCTCAGCGTCCGCACGGTCGAGACGCACCGGGCGCGCATCCAGCGACGGTTGAGACTGCGCTCACGCGCGGACCTGGTCCGCTGGGCGCTCGAGCACGGGCTGCTGGAGGCGTAGCTACTCGAGCGTGCGCAGGAAGGGACCAAGCTCCTCGGCGACTATCTTCTCGTCCGGTGGCCAGGCTCGCTCGGTCGTCGCCTCGGATTCCATGCGGCCATCCTTCATGCGGGCGGTGAGGTAGAGCGGCTCGGCACCGGTGTGCAGAACGCCCCGGATGACGGGTCGAAGGGGTTCAGGCTCAGGCGCGTCGCCCGCGAGCGCGGCGATGCCGGCCGCCGCCACGTCGGCCATCTGCGCGCCGAGGCCGCCGTGCTTGACGGGAAAGTCGGTCATGTCGCCGGCGGCGAAGACGTGCGGGTCGAGGCCACGCACGCGGCAGCGCTCGTCGATCGGGACGAACCCGCCGGTGACGGAAGGCACGTCGCGAATT
>Ga0307318_10000849_pt1 | contig 10117 bp, 7 predicted proteins | sample ER_DNA_367_FD_194500 | JGI IMG/M metagenome (GOLD analysis project Ga0307318, IMG submission 194500) | Bulk soil microbial communities from the East River watershed near Crested Butte, Colorado, United States - ER_DNA_367 | ecosystem: Environmental > Terrestrial > Soil > Floodplain | place: USA...
ATGACGAGACAACGGCCGACGACGACGGGCCAGAGTACCGCCTCGCCGGTATGGCGACGAAATCGCGACGAGCCTCCGGGCATACCAAGGCTTTCCGACGCCTTTCGGCCGTACGACCGCAAGTTTCGGAAAGCCTGCTGGGCTGGCGAACTTTGTGACTGGCTTCACGAGCGATCTTGCCAGCTCGGGCGGGTGACCCCTCTCGGCGCAGCGTACGGTGACGCATCAGGTGTTCCAGCATGTGGACAAGCGAAGGCGGACCGACATGACGACCGAGACCTCCCACACCCGCGACACGCTCGCCGGCGGTACGACGCATACCCGCCTCCAGGCCTGGGTCGACGAGGTCGCCGCGCTGACCACGCCGGACGGGGTCGTCTGGGTCACCGGCTCCGACCAGGAGTGGACCCGACTGACCGACCGGCTGGTCGAGGCCGGCACGTTCACGCGCCTCGACCCGGCCAAGAAGCCGAACAGCTTCTACGCGCACTCCACGCCCAACGACGTCGCCCGGGTCGAGGACCGCACCTTCATCTGCTCGCACGAAGAAAAGGACGCCGGGCCGACCAACAACTGGATGGACCCCGACGAGATGAAGGAGACCATGCGCGGCCTGTACGCGGGCTGCATGCGGGGCCGGACCATGTACGTCATCCCCTTCGTCATGGGGCACCTCAACTCCCCGAACCCCATGTTCGGCGTCGAGATCACCGACTCGGAATACGTCGTCGTGTCGATGCGCGTCATGTCGCGCTGCGGGGTCAACGTGCTGCGTCGGATGGAGGAGACGCAGGCCGACTATGTGCCCGGTCTGCACTCGGTGGGTGCGCCGCTCGAGCCGGGCCAGGAGGACGTGCCGTGGCCGTGCAGCGACACGAAGTACATCGTCCACTTCCCCGAGGAGCGGACCATCTGGTCGTACGGCTCGGGATACGGCGGCAACGCCCTGCTCGGCAAGAAGTGCTACGCGCTGCGGATCGCCAGTGCCATGGCCCGGGACGAGGGCTGGCTCGCCGAGCACATGCTCATCCTCAAGCTCATCTCGCCGGAGCAGCAGGTCTACTACGTCGCCGCCGCCTTCCCTAGCGCCTGCGGAAAGACCAACCTCGCGATGCTCGAGCCGACCATTCCCGGGTGGAAGGTCGAGACCCTCGGCGACGACATCGCCTGGATGCGGTTCGGCGAGGACGGCCGCCTGTATGCGGTCAACCCGGAGTTCGGGTTCTTCGGGGTGGCGCCAGGCACCAACGAGAAGACCAACCCCAACGCGATGCGCACCATCGAGAAGGGCAACTCGGTCTTCACCAACGTCGCGCTAACCGATGACGGTGACATCTGGTGGGAGGGCATGGAGAACGAGCCGGCTCACGCCATGTCGTGGAAGGGTGAGGACTGGACTCCGCAGAGCGAGGAGCTCAGCTCCCACCCGAACTCGCGCTACTGCACGCCCATTCGGCAGTGCCCGATCCTCGCGCCCGAGTACGACGACCCGAACGGGGTGCCGATCTCGGCCATCTTCTTCGGCGGGCGGCGCGGGACCACGGTCCCCTTGGTGGCCGAGTCACGTGACTGGGTCCACGGGACGTTCATGGGGGCGACCCTCTCGTCGGAGACGACCGCGGCGGCCACCGGTGAGGTCGGCGTCGTGCGCCGCGACCCGATGGCCATGCTCCCGTTCATCGGGTACAACGCCGGCGACTACTTCTCACATTGGATCGAGGTCGGCAAAGACGCCGACGCCGACAAGCTGCCCAAGATCTTCTACGTCAACTGGTTCCGGCGGGACGACGACGGCAACTTCCTCTGGCCCGGCTTCGGCGAGAACTCGCGAGTCCTCAAGTGGGCCATCGAGCGGATCGAGGGCCGGGCGGCCGCCGTGGAGACGCCGATCGGCCACGTTCCGACGCCTGAAGCGCTCGACACCGAGGGTCTCGACATGACACCGGAGGAGCTCGAGGCGGCCCTCGCGGTCAACGCCGACGAGTGGCGAGCCGAGGTCCCGGAGATCGAGGCGTGGTTCGCCAAGATCGGTGAGGCTCTCCCGACCCAGCTGCAGGTCGAGCTCGACGGCCTCAAGGCCCGGCTCGGGCCCGACTGACCGGCTCGGGTGGCCACAACGACGATGCCCCCCGACCGAACCGGTCGGGGGGCGTTGTGTCTCCGCTGATCAGACCGCGGTGACGTGCTCTGCCTGCGGGCCCTTCGGGCCCTGGGTGATGTCGAACTCGACGCGCTGAGCCTCGTCGAGCGAGCGGTAGCCGTTCGACTCGATGGCCGAGTAGTGAACGAAGACGTCGGGTCCGCCGCCGTCCTGGGCGATGAAGCCGAAGCCCTTCTCGGCGTTGAACCACTTCACGGTGCCTTGTGCCACGGGGGTAACTCTTTCCTGATGGAGCGAGGGGCCTACGGGTTCGTATGCCCTCTGGCTGCGATCTGACCCCAACGACGTCGGGCGGGAGCCCGGGCCAAAAAGAAGGCCCGCGTTGGCGGGCCGAACTTCGTCAAGCGAGGAACTGTCACTGCAACCACGACAACCGTAGCAGTGTTTGGGCGATCAGCCCACGACGGTGACCAGCCGTGTGTAGCGCGGCTCGTTAGGGGGCGATCAAGAACGCGCCACTTTCACTGCCGGGGTGTTCATTCGAGGTGTTAACGACCGGATCTCCGGCCGTTTTCACCTCGATCCAGGGTTAGCGCTGGCCGCGCGGCTGACCCGGTGCCTGCGGTTGACCCGGTGCCTGCGGTTGACCCGGGCCTTGTTGCTGACCGGGCGCAGCGCCACCGGGGCCGAATTGACGGTTCGGGCCGCCACCTCCGCCGAAGCCGGGACCACCGCGCTGCTCGGTCGGCGTCGAGATCCCGTTGGGTGAGGCGGCCGCGGCCACGAGCGCGCCGGCACTTGTCAAGGCGAGCGCGATGGCGGCAATCACCGCGGTGCGCCTGCCGCTCCACCGCCGTGCCTCCGCCGGAGCAGCGGCAGCTATCGGCGCATACGGTGCGTCCTGGGGCACCGTGTCCTGGACCTCGGACCGAGGCTGGACCAGCACCGGAACGGTCTGCTGCGGGATCGGCGTAGTCCGCGGGGGACCCGACGGTGGGACGGTGAACCCGGGCGGCTGCGACGTTGGTGGCTGGGCGGTCACGCCAGCAGGCTGCGGCTCCTGGCTGTGACCACCCTGTGTCTGAGGTATCGCCGCGCTGGAGGCCTTGGTCCGTGTTGATCTCGCCACCACAGAGCGTCCACAGGAAACGCATAGCATCGGCATACGGCCCGCCAAGACAGCGCCGTCACAGTGAGGACATGAACACGCTCCCTGCTCGCACTCAGAAGCTCATGCGTCCCGACGGCACGGCGCCGCGGGTGCTCGTCGTCGACGACGAGCACAACCTCACCGAACTGCTGAGCATGGCGCTGCGATACGAGGGCTGGGAGGTCAAGGCGGCCGGGACGGGTATGGCCGCGGTCCGCGCGGCCCGTGAGTTCGAACCCGACGCCGTGGCGCTCGACATGATGCTCCCGGACATGGACGGCATGGAGGTGCTCCGCCGGATGCGTGAGCACAACCAGCGGATCCCCGTGCTGTTCCTCACGGCGCGGGACGCTGTCGAGGACCGCATCGCCGGTCTGACCGCCGGTGGTGACGACTACGTCACCAAGCCCTTCAGCCTGGAGGAGGTCGTCGCGCGGCTCCGCGCGCTCATGCGCCGGACCGCGGTCATCGCCGCCGACGAGGAGGACTCGATTCTCGTTGTCGGCGACCTGACCCTCGACGAGGACAGCCACGAGGTCGTGCGGGACGGTAGTCCGATCCAGCTGACCGCGACCGAGTTCGAGCTGCTGCGCTACCTCATGCGCAACCCCAAGCGGGTGCTCTCCAAAGCGCAGATCCTCGACCGGGTGTGGAACTACGACTTCGGCGGCCAGGCCAACGTCGTCGAGCTCTACATCTCCTACCTGCGCAAGAAGATCGACGCCGGCCGCGAGCCGATGATCCACACCATGCGAGGCGTGGGCTATGTCCTCAAGCCTGCGAGCTGAGCGGCTCGACCCTTTTCTGACAAGGGACCCCGACGACGAGCCGACTCTCCCGGCGCGGGCTCCAGGAGCCCGCCCTCGCTGGTTGACGCCCAGCACGTGGACCCTGCGCAGCAAGCTCGTCGCGTCAACCGTGCTGCTCTTCACGGCCCTGACACTGGTGACTGGCGTCGCCTCGGTGTTCGCATTGAACCGCTATCTCACCGGCCAGGTAGATCAACAGCTGGACGGCTACTTCGCCCGGCCGTCGAGCGACGACGGAGGACCCGGAGCGCCGCCGTCCTCGAACCGGGGTCGCGTTCCGGGGGTCGAGGGAATGCTGGTCATCATCAACGACGCGGGAGCGGTGACGTTCAACTCCGCTACCACCCTGACAAACGCACGGACCACGCTGACCGAGGAACAGCTGAGCCAGCTCAACACCGGACTTGGACGCCAGCCGACCACGATCGCGCTCGGCGGAAGCCTCGGCGACTATCGCGTCGTTGCCGGACGTAGCCCGCCGACCAACTCCACCGTCATCGTGGGCCTCCCGCTCTCCACCAACCAGCACACGGTAGTCCAGATGGCTTGGCTCGTCGGCATCGCGTCCGTTGGAGGCATCTTGTTGGTCGCCATCGGCGGGATGTGGCTGGTCCGCCGAAACCTCCGCCCGCTGGACCGCGTCGCCGCCACCGCCACGCGGGTCTCACACCTCCCGTTGTCGGAGGGCAAGGTCGACATCGTCGAGCGAGTCCCGGCTCAGGACACCGACACTCGCACCGAGGTCGGCCAGGTCGGTGCGGCCCTCAACGAGATGCTCGACCACATCGACGGCGCCCTCAACGCGCGCCAGAAGAGCGAGGAACGGGTCCGCCAGTTCGTCGCCGACGCCAGCCACGAGCTGCGCACGCCGCTCGCGTCGATCCGGGGGTACGCGGAGCTCACCCGCCGCGAGCAGGAGCCGGTGCCACCGCGAGTCACCCACGCCATCGGCCGGGTCGAGTCGGAGGCCATGCGCATGACCGCCTTGGTCGACGACCTGCTGCTGCTCGCCCGCCTCGACGCGGGCCGGCCGTTGGACCACGAGACCGCTGACCTGACCGAGATGGTCGTCAACGCAGTGAGCGACGCCCACGCCGCCTCGCCCGACCACGTGTGGCAGCTCGACCTGCCCGACGAGCCCGTCGTGATCCAGGGCGACCCGGCCAGGCTTCACCAGATCGTGGCGAACCTGCTCGGCAACGCTCGAACGCATACCGCTCCCGGCACCGTCGTCCGCACCAGCATCGTCCGAGAGCCCCACCAGGTCCGCCTCACGGTGCGCGACAACGGCCCCGGGGTACCGAAGGAGCTGCAGCCCGACGTGTTCCAGCGGTTCGCCCGTGGCGACACCTCACGGAACCGGGCCGCCGGAAGCACCGGCCTCGGCCTCTCCATCGTCGCCGCCGTCGCTCAGGCCCACGGCGGGTCGGTCTCCCTGGACAGCGTTCCCGGCGACACCACGTTCACCGTCATCCTGCCGGCCTGAGGTCCGGGACGAGGGCCGCAGCCGCGCATACAGGAACACGGCCGGGGTGAGCACGAGCGCGCTGGCGACGAGGGCCGTCGAGGTCGACGTCCGGTTGGCCAGCGCGCCGAGCGGCGGCCCACCGACGACCTGACCGACGGCATCGAGCTGCGAGGTCATCGAGATGACGGTCGCGCGGGTGCGAGAGGACAGGTTCCGGTTCAGCCAGGCCGAGCGGATCGGCTGAGCGAGCTTCCCAGCCGCGGTGCGTCCCCACAGGGCCGCGAGCACCAGCCAGATCGCGCCACCGAGTGCGACCGCCAGGACGAAGACGACCTGCAGACCGACGAGAGTGGCCAGCACCCAGTTCGGGTGCTCCGCGCCGACCAACCGCGGGGCCAGCCGGTTGACGACGAGGGACACGACGAGGGACACCAAGGTGCCGGCCAGCGCGATCGCGGTGAACCACACCACCTCCCCGTCCAGTCCTGCCACGTCGGGCAACGGGAAGCTCTCCAGCACCCGGACCGTCCACAGTCGGTCGAAGGCCTCACTGGCCAGTCCGACGACCAGGCTGACGAGGGCGATGGTCCGGACCACCGGACGGAGGCGGGCGACCCGCACACCCTCTCGCGCCTGGCGGACCATGTGCCGGACAGTTTCCCGCTCGGCCGGTGGCGTGCGGTGGAAGTGCTCCTCGGGCATGACGAGCAGCAGGACGACGGCCAGCATCAGTAGCCCGAGCCCCGAGGCCGCCACCGGGACGCCGAGGCCGATCAGGCCCAGACCGCCCGCGGCGAGCGGCGCCACGAGGGTCAGGGCCAAGCTGAGCTGGGTCTCGCGGGTGAACACCGGGGCGACTGCGTCCTCGCCGATCTCGTCAGCCAGCCACGCCTCGTCGGCGCCGGAGAGGAACGTCGACCCGGTGCCCCAGACCACCTGCGCCACTAGAACCGCAGCGAAGGTCGGGACGAGGCCCTGGAGCAGCATCCCCGCCCCGAGGAGGGTCACCCCGATGACGACGGAGAGGCGCCGGCTGTAGAGGTCGGCGACGATGCCGGTCGGGATCTCGAAGAGGAAACAGGTGGCCTCAAGGACGGTTCCGACGAGGACCATCTGCAGTGGGCTGAGGCCGACGACGGTGACGTAGTAGACCTGGCTGAGGGTGAAGGCGAGGACGAGGAGGAAGGACGTCCCGCCGCCCAGGAGGTAGTAGACGGACTTGGGCCGCGCGGGTCGCGCGGGCCGCCACAGCAGACGGCTGAGCATGAGCAAGCTCCTGACATGGTCCAGACGAGACGCGGATGGGCAGATCGCGGTGCGCTCGCGGAGGATTCACGCGAGCACGTCGTCAGGACGAGGTTGTCATCGCCATCCAGAGTAGAGCGCTCCGCGGCGACGGCCAAGGGAAATTCGCTGGCCGTGTGGTCCGGGTCGGGTCACCCTGGTCGACATGGCCGCCTTGCGCATCGAACCCCTCGAAGTCGAGGACCCGGCATCGGTGACGAGCCTGGTGGCGCTGTACGCGGCGACCGACGCTGTCGATCGGCCGTGGCACCCGGGGTTCACGCCGGCGCTCGTGCACACCATGGCCACGCACGGGTGGGATGGCCACCCTGAGCTGTTCTTCCTGGGCAACGACCCCGACGGCGCGCTCGTTGCCCTCGGGTTCCTCGACATGCCGAGCCGCGACAACCGGCATACCGCAATGGTCGGGGCGCGGGTGCTCCCAGAGCGGCGCCGGGCCGGCCTCGGCTCCGTCTTCTACGACTACCTCGAGCACGTCGCGATCGATGCCGGCCGGACCCGGCTGTTCACCTTTGGCACGGACTCCGCGACGACACGCGGCTTTGCCCAGAGCCGGGGGTATGCGTTGGGATCGGTCGGGATGGTCCGGCGGGTCCACTTCAGTGAAGTGTCAGCGGAGAACGTCGAGGCGGCCTTCGCCGAGGCCGCTCCTCACTCGGGGGAGTACGAGCTGGTCCGCCTCGTCGGCGCGATGCCGGACGAATTGATGGACGCCTACGTCCACGCGGTCTCGGCGATCAACGACGCGCCGATGGACGATCTCGACATCGAGGACGAGGTCCACGACGCCGACCGAGTCCGCAGCTACGAGCTGGCCCAGGCGTCGAGCGGGCACCGGCTCTATCGCGTGCTGGCCCGGCACCGTCGGACAGGGGAGATCGCCGGGCACACCGTCGTCGTGGTCGAGGCCGAGCGCCCGCACCTCGGCGACCAGCACGACACGAGCGTCGTCCGCGCGCACCGTGGCCACCGACTCGGGCTGCTGCTCAAGGCCGACATGATGCGCTGGTTGCGTGAGGCCGAGCCGGCCCTCCAGACCGTCTACACCTACAACGCCCAGTCGAACGACCACATGATCGCCGTCAACGAGCGGCTCGGATACCGCGTGATGGACCGGTCGCTGCAGTTCCAGCGCGACGTCGCCGGAGTGCCGGCTGCGGCCTCATCGCGAGGTGCTGGCACCGTCACAGGAACCGCATAGCCGCGCTCGGCATCGTCGTCGGCATGAGCTCGACGACCCTCTCACGCTCGCCCGCCAGCGGGCGGGACCCCAGCGCTCCAGACGCGGCCCTCTCCACCGTCCCGCGCGTCGGCCGCACCGGCCGGGTGCAGCGCCTCTGGCGGGGGTCGCCGGCGGACCCGGCGTGGGCCCGACCCGCCCTGCTCGGCCTCCTCGTCGCGACGGCCGCCTTCTACCTCTACAACCTCACCGCCAGCGGATGGGCGAACTCGTTCTACTCCGCCGCCGCCCAGGCGGGTTCGTCGAACGGGGCGGCCTTCTTCTTCGGCTCCTCCGACGCCGCCAACTCGATCACCGTCGACAAGCCGCCCGCGTCGCTGTGGGTGATGGCCCTGTCGGTCAAGGTCTTCGGGCTCAACTCGTTCGCCATCCTCTCCCCGCAGGTCGTCATGGGTGTCGCGAGCGTCGGCGTCCTGTATGCGACCGTCAGGCGCCAGTTCGGCGTCCGAGCCGGCCTCGTCGCCGGCGCCGTGCTGGCCCTGACGCCGGTCGCGGTGCTGATGTTCCGGTTCAACAACCCGGACGCGTTGCTGACCTTCCTCATGGTGCTGGCCGCGTGGGCGACGATGAAGGCGATCGAGAAGACGTCGGCCAGGTGGTTCATGCTCGTCGGCGTCTTCCTCGGCTTCGCCTTTCTGACCAAGACCCTGCAGGCGTTCCTGGTGGTCCCCGGCTTCGCGTTGGCCTACCTCGTCGCAGCGAGGACCTCGCTGCCCAAGCGGATCTGGCACGTCGTCCTCGGCGGGGTCGCCCTCGTCGTCTCGGCCGGCTGGTGGGTCGTGATCGTCGAGCTGCTGCCGGAGAGCATGCGGCCGTACATCGGCGGCTCCCAGACGAACTCGTTCCTCGAGCTGACCTTCGGGTACAACGGCTTCGGCCGCATTACCGGCAACGAGACCGGCTCGGTCGGCGGAGGCGGCGGCAACTGGGGCGCCACCGGCCTCGGCCGGATGTTCAACGCCGAGATCGGCGGCCAGATCTCCTGGCTCATCCCGGCCGCCCTGATCCTGCTCGCCGCGGGCCTCTACTTCCGCGGACGGCGACCGCGCACGGACACCCGGCGTGCCGCATACCTCGTCTGGGGTGGCTGGCTCGTCGTCACGCTCCTGACGTTCTCCCTCATGGCCGGCATCTTCCACGCGTACTACACCGTCGCCCTCGCCCCGGCCGTTGCCGCCCTCGTGGGGATGGGCGCGGCTGAGGCGTGGGAGCACCGCGAGCGGCCGGTCGGGTCGATCGTGCTCGCGGTGGCGACCGCCGCGACCGCGGTGTGGGGCTTCGTGCTCCTCTCTCGCAGTGTCGAGTGGAACTCCTGGCTGCGCATCGTCGTCCTGGCGGTCGGCTTGGCAGCGGCGTTCGGGTTCCTCGTGGTGAGCCGGGTGCAGCGGCGGGCGGTTCCCGTGATCGTGGGTGCCGCGCTGTTCGCCTCGCTGCTCGGACCGGCCGCCTACTCGGTCCAGACCGTGTCGACCGGCCACTCCGGCTCGATCGTCGACGCCGGTCCGACCGCGGCAGGTGCGGCGGGCGGTCCCGGCGGGGGTATGCGTGGGGCGCCGGGTGGCACCGCGCAGGGCCAGGCGCCGGGTGGCACCGCCCAGGGCGGCCGCGGCGGCATGGGCGGGTTGCTGAACGCCTCGACGCCGAGCACGGCGGTCGTGTCCGCCCTGTCGGCCGACGCGGAGCGGTACACCTGGGTCGCGGCGACGATCGGCTCCCAGAACGCCGCCGGGCTCCAGCTCGGCACCCAGCTCCCCGTCATGGCCATCGGCGGCTTCAACGGCAGTGACCCGTCGCCGACGCTGGCCGGGTTCCAGGCTGACGTCCAGGACAGGAAGATCCACTACTTCCTGGCCGGCGGCGGCTTCGGCGGTCAGAACGGGGGCAGCAACGCCGCGGCGCAGATCTCGGCCTGGGTACAGCAGAACTTCACCGCCGTGACCATCGGCGGCACGACGTTCTACGACCTGACGCAGCCGGCCTCGACCGGTTCCGGGACCACGGGGACGGTCTGAGGTCATGGCGGTCACCACGCTCGCGACGCGGT
>Ga0307318_10000850_pt1 | contig 10116 bp, 9 predicted proteins | sample ER_DNA_367_FD_194500 | JGI IMG/M metagenome (GOLD analysis project Ga0307318, IMG submission 194500) | Bulk soil microbial communities from the East River watershed near Crested Butte, Colorado, United States - ER_DNA_367 | ecosystem: Environmental > Terrestrial > Soil > Floodplain | place: USA...
GCAGCGCGCCGACCCACGAGTCGAAGAGCTGGACCGCACTGGCACCGGCCTCGGCTTGGACGCGCAGGAACGCGCCCGAGATCTGGGCGAGGCGCGCGCAGAGGTCGTTCCACAGCACCGGATCGCCGTACATCAACGCCTTGGTGTGCTCGTGGTTGCGGCTGGGGCCGCCCTCGACGAGGTACGAGGCCAGGGTGAAGGGGGCCCCAGCGAAGCCGATGAGGGGCGTGCCGCCGAGCTTCGCGGTGATGCGGCGCACGGACTCGGCGATGTCCGGGACCCGGTCGGCGGTCAGCTCGGGCAGCCGGTCGAGGTCGGCTCGCTGGCGGACCGGCTTGGCGACGACGGGCCCGGTGCCAGGAACGATGTCGATGTCCACCCCGACCGCCGCGAGCGGGACGACGATGTCGCTGAAGAAGATCGCGGCGTCCACGCCGTGGCGGTGGACCGGCTGCAGGGTGATCTCCGTGACCAGATCGGGGGTGCGGCAGGCCTCGAGCATGGGAATGCCCTCACGGAGCGCTCGGTACTCGGGCAGTGAGCGGCCGGCCTGGCGCATGAACCACACGGGGGTCCGCTCGACCGGCTCACGCCGCGCGGCCCGAACCAGGAGGCTCGTCGAGGGGTCCGCCGCGCTCACGCTCGTCATGGTCGCACGGACGCGCGGCGGAGACGTCAGCCGGTCGCGATGGCGACCACGCCGGCGAGGGCCAGGACGACGCCGACGTTCTGGATCGCGCGAAGCCGCTCCGCGAGGAACGCGCGGGCCAGCAGGATGGTGACGACGGGATACAGCGAACCGAGTACCGCGGCCACGCTCACCAGTCCCTGGGTCGACGCCGCCACGAACAGGGCGTTCGCGCCGAGGTCGGCCAGCCCCACGAACACGAGGGTCGGCCAGTCCCGGCGTCCCACTCCCCCGGCCGTCCAGCGAACCGCCGCGACCGCCGCATACACGACGAGACTGGTCAGCCGCATACCCCACAGCGTCGAGACCAGCGACACCCGCGCTCCGCGGTCCATGCAGAACAGCACCGTCCCGAAGCCGACCGCCGCCACGCAGGCCAGCGCGACCGGCCGGACGTGCAGGCCGGCCTGGATCTCGGGACCGCTGGCGAGCACCGTTCCGAGCACCGCGATCCCCATGCCGACCCAGGCGAGCACGCTGGGGCTGTCGCCGGTCGCCACGCCGAGCAGCACCGGCACGGCGGCGCCGAGCGACGCCACCGGCGCCACGACGCTCATCGTCCCGGTGGACAGGGCCGCGTAGAACGCGGCCAGGGCCACCGCACCGGCGACGCCGGAGGCCAGCGCCCAACCCTGCCACCCGGAACCGGCCAGAGGGTTGCCCAGCACCACGACCACCGTCAGCGCCACGAATCCGACCAGCTGCGACCACCCGACGACCGCCGCCGGTGGGAGGGTCTTGGACTTCAGGCCGGCGACGAAGTCACTCGTGCCCCACAGGAGTGACGAGCAGAGGGCGAGCAGGGCGGACACGGGCGCCACCGTAACGGCGTGCCTGCCTGTGCCTGGACTCGCTGGCGACATACGCTCGTCCGGTGCGTGGTCGATCACTGACGGGCGAGCACCCCGCCGAGTTCGCCAGGGCCATCAGCGCCCTCCGCGAGGCTCGGCTGCGCCCCGAGGTCCGCCTCACCGAGGTGCCCGCTCCCCAGCGCATCGCTCCCTATGCGGTGGCGCTCACCGCCGACGTCGTGTCGAGTGCCGCGGGCGACGAGGAACTGGCCTCGGGCCGGTTCGTCCTCCTCCACGACCCGTCCGCCCCCAGCCCCTGGGAGGGCGAGTGGCGGGCGGTGACCTTCGCGCGGGCCGAGCTCGAGCCGGAGCTGGCCAGCGACCCGATGCTCGGAGCCGTCGGCTGGTCCTGGCTGGTCGACGCGCTCGACGCGCGCCAGCTGGGCTACGTCGCGGAGGCCGGCACGGTCACCCGTGTCGTCTCGGAAAGCTTCGCGGGGCTCGCCGACCGCGAGCCGACCGTGGAGATGGAGGTCCGCGCGTCATGGACTCCGCGGGGAGAGATCGGCGGCCACCTGCTGGCGTGGTCCGACCTCCTCTGCACCATCGCCGGGCTGCCTCCGCTTCCGGAGGGGGTCGTGGCGCTACCCGGGCAGCGGCGGTGAGCTCCGCCGCGGGGGCCGGTCAACCTGACGACACGACACCGAACGACACGCCCGACGGCGCGCCAGCGGAGCCGAAGCGGGCGCTGACGCCGCTGGTCACGCCCCGCGACGGCATCCCGGACGTCGTCGTCGACGAGCGTCGCCTGGTCGAGGCGGGCCGGGCGATCGCGAGCGGTACCGGTCCGGTCGCGGTGGATGCGGAGCGGGCCTCGGGACACCGGTACGGGCAGAAGGCCTACCTGGTCCAGCTGCGCCGGGAGGGGTCGGGCACCTGGCTCGTCGACCCGGTCGCCTGTCCCGACCTCGGACCGATCGCCGAGGGCATCGGCGACACCGAGTGGGTGCTGCACGCCGCCACCCAGGATCTGCCGTGCCTGGCGCAGGTCGGCCTACGCCCGACGAAGCTCTTCGACACCGAGCTCGGCGCCCGGCTCGTCGGGCTGCCGCGCGTCGGCCTCGGCGCGGCGGTTGAGCACTACCTGGGTCTCTCGCTGGCCAAGGAGCACTCGGCGGTCGACTGGTCCACCCGGCCGCTCCCCGAACCGTGGCTGCGCTACGCCACCCTCGACGTGGAGGTTCTCGTCGAGCTGCGCGACGCAGTCGCCGCTGATCTCGAGGCGCAAGGCAAGACACAGTGGGCGCTGGAGGAGTTCGACGCCCTCCTCGACTTCGAGGGGCCGCCGGTGCGCGTCGACCCGTGGCGGCGCACCTCCGGCATGCATCGAGTGCGGAAGCGCCGTGGCCTGGCGGTGGTCAGGGAGCTGTGGTTGACCCGTGACCGCATCGCCGAGCGCCGCGACACCTCGCCGGGCCGAGTCCTTCCTGACGGGGTCATCGTGGAGCTGGCCAACCTGGCTCCGACGACGGTCCAGGAGCTGACCGAGACCCGTGAGCTGCGCCCGGCCCGGCGCAACGCGAAGGTCTGGCTCGACGCGATTCGCCGCGCCCAGAACCTGCCGGAGAGCATCCTGCCGCCGCTGGCCCTGCCGGGTACCGGGCCGCCGCCGGCCCGCGCGTGGGCGGAGCGGGAGCCCGTGGCCGCCGCCCGCCTGATCCAGGCCCGTGCGGAGCTCGCGGCATTCGGCGCCCAGCATCTGGTTCCCGTCGAGAACCTCCTGACCCCCGACGCGCTGCGCCGGTTGTTGTGGGCGCCCCCGGCCGACCTCAGCGAGGCCGGGATCGCCGCCGCCCTGAGCGCTTTCGGCGCCCGGCCGTGCCAGGTCGCCATCACCGCACCGATCATCGCGCGGGCGTGCGCTGACCACCCCTGAGGGCCGTCAATTCGTATCTCATATCTGAGATATGGTGACCGCCGTGACGGTCACGGACACCTACCTCGAGCGAATCGGCTCCCTGATCCGCGACGCCCGGCGGCACAAGGGCTTCACCCAGTCGGAGCTGGCCCGACTGCTCGGAACCAGTCAGAGCGCGGTGGCGCGGATCGAGCAGGGCCAGCAGAACCTCAGCCTGGAGACACTGGCCCGGATCGGCGAGAGCCTCGACTCGGAGTTTGTCTCCCTCGGGCACTCCGGCCCGCAGCACCTGCGCATCGTCGGCGGCCGGAAGCTGCGCGGCGCCATCGACGTCAAGACGTCCAAGAACGCCGCCGTCGCTCTGCTCTGCGCGTCCCTGCTCAACCGCGGCCGGACGACGCTGCGCAATCTCGCCCGGATCGAGGAGGTCAACCGAATCCTGGAGGTGCTGCACTCGATCGGCGTCCGCACCCGCTGGCTCCCCGACAGCAACGACCTGGAGATTATCCCACCGGGCGAGCTGGGCCTCGACGGCATCGACGTCGAGGCCGCCCGCCGCACCCGCACCGTGATCATGTTCCTCGGGCCGCTCCTGCACGATTCTCCGACGTTCCGGCTCCCGTATGCCGGCGGCTGCGACCTGGGAACCCGCACCGTCGAGCCGCACCTGGCCGCGCTGCGTCACTTCGGATTGGACGTCGTCGCGACCCACGGGTTCTACGAGGCGACGGCCGACCCGAGCCGCCGGCCGTCGCGACCGATCGTCCTCACCGAGCGCGGCGACACGGTCACCGAGAACGTCCTACTCGCCGCCGCCCGCCACGACGGCGTCACCGTCATCCGCAACGCCAGCCCCAATTACATGGTCCAGGACCTCTGCTTCTTCCTCGAGCGGCTGGGCGTACGCATCGAGGGCATCGGGACGACGACCCTCACCGTCCACGGCGTTCCGGAGATCGACGTCGACGTCGAGTTCGCACCGTCCGAGGACCCGATCGAGGCGATGAGCCTGCTGGCCGCCGCCGTGGTGACGGAGTCGGCCATCACCATCCGCCGCGTGCCGATCGAGTTCATCGAGATCGAGCTGGCCACCCTCGAGGGCATGGGCATGACCTACTCCACGTCCGAGGAGTACCGCTCGGCCAACGGGCAGACCCGGCTCGTCGACCTCACCACGGTGCCGGGCCCGCTGCACGCGCCGATCGACAAGATCCACCCGATGCCCTTCCCCGGGCTCAACATCGACAACCTGCCGTTCTTCGCCCTGATCGGGGCGGTCGCCGAGGGGTCGACCCTGATCCACGACTGGGTCTACGAGAACCGGGCCATCTATCTGACCGAGCTGACCAAGGTCGGGGCGAGGGTGCAGCTGCTCGATCCGCACCGCGTCCTCATCGAGGGGCCGACCCGCTGGCGGGCGGCCGAGGTGATGTGCCCGCCGGCGCTGCGTCCCGGCGTCGTCGTCCTGCTGGCCATGCTCGCGGCGCCGGGAACGTCCGTGCTGCGCAACGTCTACGTCATCAACCGCGGGTACGAGGACCTCGCCGACCGGCTCAACGCGCTCGGCGCGACCATCGAGGTCTTCCGCGACATCTAGGTCTCTGGGGCTGATGACACCGGTCCGGTCGACTTCGCTCTCCGTGGCTTGGCTGCTGTCGTCGCCTCGCCGGCGAGGGCTCGGAGTCTGGCCGCCTTGAGCCGGCCCAGCACCCAAGCCCAGGCCCCCTCCAGGAAGTCGGCATGCGCTGCCTCGTCGACGAGCTGGTGCACGACGACCCGACTGCCCCCTCGGTGCGGCGTGACCCGGAGGTATGTCGTGAGCGGCCGGCCGGGCACCGGCACGTTGTCGTCGTCGAAGTCCCAGCTCATGACGATCAGGTGCGGCGGCACGACCAGCTCGTAGCGTCCCCTGACCTCGGTACCCCATTCCAGCGTCGCGGCGAACTGGCCGTCCTTCAGGTGGACCGGGACCCCGATCCAGCGGGAGAAGTTGTCCGCATCAACGAAGGCGTCGAATGCGTCCTCGACCGAGACGGGTAGGTCGACCGATGCCACCACGACCTGTCCGGTCGACGTCGAGGCCAGCCTCCGCTCTGGTACGTCGTCGGCAGGACGCCACTTCGAGTCGGCGGCCACGGCTCCATGCAGGCCAGACAGGGCCTCCGGTCTGGCCCGGTAGAGCCGCGACGTGCCGGCCTTGGTCATCTCGACGAGGCCCGCCACTCGAAGCACCGAAAGATGTTCCGAAATCGTCGCCGCCGACACCGGGAACGCCGAGGCGATGTCCCCCGCCGCCATCTGTCGGTCCCAAACCATCGCGAGGATCTCTCGTCGGGTTCGCGACCGGAGTGCACCCAACGTCGCGTCGAGGTCCGTCATCACGGTTGCCCTCCTCTCGAGCGGAGTCTATTGTTTCGGCGTCTCCCTAAATACGGGATGGGTGACGCAGCTGAGAGGACGGTTATCTGATGACGAAATACCTCGTGCTCTATCGATCGGGAACGACGGCACAGGAGCAGATGGCGCAGAGCAGTCCGGAGCAGGCGCAGGCCGGGATGGACGCGTGGACCCGGTGGGCTGGGGAGGCCGGAAGCGCCGTGGTGGATCTTGGCTCGCCGCTCGGCGTCGTCGAGTCCGGCGGCGACAAGGGTGACCCGGTGGGCGGATACTCCATTCTCGAGGCGGAGAGCGCCGAGGCGCTGGAGGGCCTGCTGCAAGGGCACCCGCACCGGGCCATGGGAGGGACCATCGAGACTCTCGAGTTCCTCACCATGCCTGGCATGTGACGACATCCGTAAGGAGCCAGGCCCTCTCGACCCACGCGCTTGATGTCAGGATCGACGTGTTCCGTGACCTCTAAGTCGGCGCACTGAGGGAAACGCGTCGCGGCGCCGCGGCCGCGGCTTCTACCGTGACCGGGTGACGTTGCCCTTCGACGCGGCCGGCTCCGGGCCACCGGTCGTCCTGCTCCACGCCGGCGTCGCCGACCGCCGGATGTGGGCCGGCATCCTCCCCGTGCTGGCGGGGCGGTTCCGCGTGCTCGCCCCCGACCTCCCGGGCTACGGCAACGCTCCGCTGTCGCCCGGGCGGTTCTCGAACGTGGCGGAGGTCCTGGCGTTCCTCGACGACCAGCACCTCGCCCGGGTCGCCGTCGTCGGCGCGTCGTTCGGTGGCCGGGTCGCCTTGGAGGTCGCCACCGCGGCTCCTGACCGGGTCGACCGCCTCGTGCTCCTCTGCCCGGCGCTGCGCGGCGTCGCTCCGACCGCCGGTTCCGAGGCGTTCGACGCCGAGGAGGAGCGGCTGTTGGAGGCTGGCGACGTCGCCGGAGCAGTCCGGCTCAACGTGGAGACGTGGCTTGGTCCGGAGGCGGACGACGGCGCCCGCGACCTGCTCACCCGGATGCAGCGGCGGGCCTTCGACGTCCAGCTGGCCGCCGACGAGTGGCCCGACCCTCCGACGCCCGTCCGTGACGAAGTCGACCTGAGCCGCCTCGCGGTCCCGACCACCGTCTTCCTCGGTGCGCACGACGTCGACTGGCTGCAGCACGCGGCGCGACAGGTGGCCGCCGGAGTGCCGGGGGCTACCCTCGACGAGCTGGACTGGGCCGGCCACCTCCCGGCCCTCGAGCGGCCGGAGCAAACCGCCGGCCTGGTCCTCGACGCCCTCAGTGACCACGCTGCGATCACATAGCGTCCACGCATACCGAACCGACCGAACTGTGGGTGGCCACGACATGAGCGGCTCCGGCCGGGCTGCTTAGTCTCCCGGTCATGCCACCGTCGCCCGGGCCACTCGTCGTCCCCGTCGACCTGTCCGGACGCCGGGCACTCGTCACCGGCGCGGCCAGCGGCATCGGGGCGGCCATCGCGGAACGGCTGGTCGTGGCCGGCGCCGTCGTTCTGGCCGTCGACCGGGACGAGCCCGGTCTGAAGGATCTCGCCGACCGGCTCGGTGACACCGCCGTCACGCCGCTGGCGGCTGACCTTGCCGACCTCGACGCCATCGCCGACCTGCCGACCGACGTCGACATCCTCGTCAACAACGCCGGCATCCAGCACGTGGCGCCGATCGAGCAGTTCCCGCCGGAGACCTTCGAGCTGATCCTCCACCTCATGCTGCACGCACCGTTCCGGCTCGTCCGCCAGTGCCTTCCGCACATGTATGCGTCGGGCTGGGGCCGCGTCGTCAACATCTCGAGCGCCCACGGGCTGCGCGCGAGCGCCTACAAGAGCGCCTACGTCACCGCGAAGCACGGCCTCGAGGGACTCTCGAAGGTCATCGCGCTGGAAGGCGCTCCCCACGGCGTCACCAGCAATTGCGTCAGCCCCGGGTACGTGCGGACCGCGCTCGTCGAGAAGCAGATCGCCGACCAGGCCGCGACACACGGCATCCCGGAGGACGAGGTCGTCGAGAAGGTCCTCCTCGAGCACATGGCGGTCAAGCGGCTCGTCGAACCGGACGAGGTCGCCGAGCTGGCGGTCTTCCTCTGTGGTCCGGCGTCGGCCTCGATCACCGGTGCATCCCTCACCCTGGACGGCGGATGGACGGCGCACTGAGCAGGCCCCATGGACGTGGTGCGCGCCCACACGGCAGCGCCGCCTAGACTCCGCCACCATGGCGTCCCGCCCCACCTCCGAGAGCGCGGCTCTCCGGCTGCTGCGGCTCTTGGCCAACAACGGCACGGTCGCGGAGATCACCGGGCTCGACGCGCCGGAGACCGAGCGGGACCTCGCCCTGCGCATCCGCGAGGACTTCGACCGCCGACGACGGCGTGAGGCCGAGCTCTCCGCCCTCGTCGAAACCGCCCGCGACCTGGCCTCGCTCAGCGACCCCAACGGCGTCCTCGACGCCATCGTCCGGCGCGCCCGGGCGTTGCTCGGGACCGACCTGGCCTACCTCACCCTCTTCGATCCGGACCGCGGCGACACCTACATGCGGGCGACGGACGGCTCGATCTCGGCGGAGTTCCAGAGCGTCCGGCTCGGACTCGGCGACGGACTCGGCGGCCTCGCCGCCAAGACCCGCAAGGCGTACTGGACGGCGGACTACTTCGCCGACCATCGCTTCCAGCACACCGGTGCCATCGACCACGCCGTCGCGGACGAGGGCATCGTGGCCATCTGCGGAACGCCTCTCATTGCCGTCGACGACTTCGTCGGTGTCCTCTTCGCCGCCAACCGATCCCCGCGGCCGTTCAGCCACGACGAGGTCGCGCTCCTCGGCTCGCTGGCGACCCTGGCCGCCGTCTCGATCGTCCAGGTCCGGGCGCTGGCCGAAACCGAACTGGCGCTCGCGGCCCTTTCGGAGGCCCACGACACGGTCCGTCGCCACACCGCCGGCGTTGAGCGCGCGGCCGCCGCGCACGACCGTTTCGCCGACCTCGTCCTCGGTGGTGGTGGCGCCGATGACATCACCAAGGCGCTGGTCGACCTGCTCGGTGGCTGGGCGGTCGTCCTCGACGACGAGGGGGTGCGGCGCAGCGAGGCCGGCGACGCCCCGGCTGGGCCCCGCGACCCGAGCGACCGCGACCCGCTCGCCGACCTTCCGCCGGCGCCCTCGGCATTCGGCTCCGGACGGCTCACGCAGCACGGCGACCGGTATGCGGTCGGCATCGCCGCAGGGCACGAGCCACTCGGCCTGCTGGTTCTCGGCGGGCTGGAGCTCGCGGCGGACGACGCTGACCAGCGCACCGTCGAACGAGCGGCGATGGTCACGGCGCTGGTGATGCTGTTCGCCCGACAGACGGCCGACGCCCAGCAGCAGATGCGCACCGATCTCGTCGCCGACCTCGTGGCCGGTCGCGGTGACCCGGCGGAGCTCGCCACGGCCGCCCGCGCCTACGGACTGGACCCGAACCGGCCGTTCTGCCTGCTGGCCGTCGTCGGTGACGACCCCGCTGGGCGGCGCGCGCTGGTCATGTCGACGCACGCGGCCGTCGGCGCCCGCGGCATCGTCGGCGAGCACGACGGCGTTGTCGTCGCCCTGGTGTCCGAAACCGGCGCGGGGGCCCTCGCGTCGTCGGTCTCGGCCCGGCTCGGCCGCAGCGGCCGCGCCACCGTTGCGGGCGTCGGTCCCCTCGAGGGGGTGGCTGCCGTGCCCGCGGCGTTCACCGAGGCGGTGCGGACGGTGCGCGCCATGGTGGCGCTGGGCCACACCGGGACGGGTGCGGCCGCGGCCGACCTCGGCTTTGCCGGCTTGGTCGTGGGGTCGGAACCGGACGTCGGCGCATACGTGCAGAGCACGCTGGGGCCGGTGGCCGCCTACGACGACGCGCGGGGCACCGACCTCGTCGGCACGCTGGAGGCCTACTTCGCGGCTGGTGGCAGCCCCCGGCACACCGCCACGGCGCTGCACGTCCACGTCAACACCGTGGCGCAGCGCCTGGAACGCATCGCCGCCCTGCTCGGACCTTCCTGGCAGCAGCCCGACCGGGTCCTCGAGATCCAGCTCGCGCTGCGACTCCGACGGCTCATGCCCCGCTGACGCCGGCCGCGTCGAGGCGGCGCTCGATCGCGTCGACGACCGCTGCGGTGCCGTCGGGGGCGAAGACCGCCGAATAGTGGTTGACGTCCTCCAGCGGCGTGACCCGGACGTCCGCCGGAAGCGCCAGCGCGGCGATGCGGCCCTCGTCGTACAGACCTTGCGGCTCGTTCTGGAGTCCACGCGCCGCCCAGAGGAACTCGGTCGGCAGTCCGGCGGCCACCGCCTTGGCCGCCCCA
>Ga0307318_10000852_pt1 | contig 10107 bp, 10 predicted proteins | sample ER_DNA_367_FD_194500 | JGI IMG/M metagenome (GOLD analysis project Ga0307318, IMG submission 194500) | Bulk soil microbial communities from the East River watershed near Crested Butte, Colorado, United States - ER_DNA_367 | ecosystem: Environmental > Terrestrial > Soil > Floodplain | place...
CGCCGTCACAGGCCGAGGCCGCGCCGGGGCCGGCGGCCGGGAGGTACAGGCTGCGGAGGTCGGGGCCGACCACGGCGTCCGCGACCTGGTCTGTCTGCCGGTCGGTGCCGGGGACCTGACGCCGGATTCTGCCGGTGCTGGCGTCGATGATCACCGTCTGGCGGCTGCTGCCGTCGCTGACTTGGCCCACGAAGCTGACCGGGGCGGCCGCTGCCGGGGGGCCGGAGGGCGGCGCCACCGGCGAGACCGGGGCGATGCTCGGCCGGTCAGCCGCCTCGGTGGCCAGCCGCACGCCCCCGACCGCCACCACCAGGGCCACCAGGACCAGCGCTGTCGCGCCCTGGAGCTTGCGGCGGGCGCGGCGGCGGACAGCGCCGATCGCCGTCGGCTCCGGCGCCACCCGGCCGGCCACGGCCAGGGCCTGGAGGCGCGAACGCAGCTCCTCCTCACGCATTGGTGCTCTCCTCGTCTGACGCGCCGACGCTGGGTTGCAGCTGGTGGGCGAGCGCCGCCCGGCCCCGGGCCAGCCGGCTCTTCACGGTGCCGACCGGCAGCCGCAGCTCGGCCGCGACCCGGTCCACCGCCAGCTCGGCCACATAGTGCAGGACCAGCACCTCCCGCTGGGCCAGCGGGAGCTTGCGCAGGGCCCGGACTAGGTCGAGGTGCTCGGCGTCGACCGGCGGCAGCGACGGCGGCGGCCCCAGCCGCAGCAGGGCCCGCCGCTGGCGGGTGGTGTGGCGGTGGTGGTCGATGGCCCGGCGGAAGGCGACCGTCCGCACCCACGCCTCGGGGTCGTGGTAGCCGCGCACCACCGGCCAGCGCAGCAGCGCGCTCGCGAAGGCGTCCTGGACTGCGTCCTCGGCCTGGGCCTGGTCGTGCAGGAACGCGAACAGCAACCCGACCAGCCGGCCATAGCTGGCCGCGAAGCACTCCTCGAAGCTCCTGTCGCTGCCCTGGCCCACCGCTGGCTCCTCGTCTGTGGCGGTACCCCACTATCTCGCCGCAGCTGGGTTGCAGGTTCCCTTTTTCCATGACCAGCTTCGACCGCCTGCTCGTTTCGGTGACCGTTGTCTGGCTTGTCCTGGCAGCATGGCCGGATGAGACCACCGCCTACCGCCGCAACGCCCCTGGACTGCGTGACCGCCAGGCCTTCAAAGGCGTCCGCATGCAGGCCGGGGCGCTGTTTGCCGCCGGCCACGCCCAAGCCGAGGTCGCCCGCCACCTCGGCGGCGCCCGCCAGAACCTCAGCCGCCGGCACGCCCGCTGGCGCACCGTCGGCCTGAACGCGCTCACCGGACAGGCCACGCGCCTGTCGGATGCCCAACTTGCCGCCATCGACCAGGCGCTGCGCCACGGCGGCCGGCGCCCACGGCTTCGACACCGACCACTGGACCCTGGCCCAGATCACCACCGTGATCCAGCGGCTGACCGGGGTCGCCTACCATCGCGGCCACGTCAGGAAGCTGCTGAGCCACGCCGGCACGATCGCCCCCAGCGCCCCGCCCGCCGGGCGGTCGAGCGCGATCAGCAGGCCATCGCCCGCTCGGTGGCCGAGGATTAGCCGTAGGATCTGCCGCAACCCCCGCCGTCGTCGGGCCGAGGTCGTGTTCTGGGACGAGTCGGGCGCCTCGCTGCTGCCGGTCGTCCGGCGCACCTGGACGCCACAGGGTCACACCCCGGTCATCGGCCACCGATTCAACTGGAAGCGGGCATCCATGGCCGCCGCCCTGTGCTACGGCGCCCGCGGCGGTGGCGCGGCCCCGCCTTCCACCACCAGGTCAACGCCGACGACACCCAGACCCTGATCGGCGCCCTGGGCGAGCTGCACCGCTCCTTGGCGGGCAGAAGGCGACCCGGGTATGGGACGGGCTGCCCGCCCACCGCAGCAAGGCAAGGGGTGCCTGGCTCCGCCGTCAGCGGTCCTGGCTGGTCGTGGAGCCACTGCCCGGCGACGCGCCCGACCTCAACCCGGTCGAGGCGCTGAGGTCCAGCCTCAAGGGCGTGGAGCTGGCCAACCTGGCCGGCGACACCTCAACGACGTCATCACTGCGGCCGAGCGCGGCATCCAGCGGATCCGCGACACCCACCACCTGGCCTACTCATTCCTGCGTCACTGCGGCCTGTCCCTGTGGTGATCATGTCACCGGAAGGAGCGAAGCTCTTTTATAGTGACGTTCCTCTGGCGCCCTCGCTCACGCCCACGCGCGTTGACTGCGACGGTGGGGAGCTGTTGCACGCCGCTCAGCCTCGGCCGCCCGAGCGGCTACCAGGCTTCTACGGGCCTTCAGGAGCCACTCGGGCGTCCTTGGGACCTCGGGGGCCACCGCTACGATCGCCTCAGGGGCGGGTGCCTTCGCGGGCCTGGGTGGCCGAGCTGCCTCGGCCGAGATGGCGGCCCGCAGGTCAGTGGCACCGCATCTGCACCCGATCCAGGGTCTGGCCGTCGGTGGTCTTGAACGCCTGGACCCAGCGGCCTAACGATGGGTAGTTGGGGACGATCTTCAAGATGCCGTACTTGCCCGCCACCCTGGACCGGCTGGCTGGGTGGATCCTCCCGAATGGGATCAGCGAGTGGCCGCCAGTCCCGGCAATGACGATGGGCACGCCGGCGTGGCCGTCATCGCCGTCACCGGGGCCCCAATCGTCGTCGACGTTGCCTTGGGTCCGGACTCGGGCCAGGCGCTCATAGGCATGGCTGTGACCGGCAAGAAACAGGTCGACGTCGTTGAGTACCAGGGTTGGCCAGATGGCTGCCAGGTTGGGCATCCCATAGTTGGGAGCTGCCGACGACAAGTATGGGCTGTGCCCGATGACCACTGTGCAGCCGAGCGTGTTTGCCGCCAGGTCGGCTTTCAGCCAGTTCAGCATCGCCCCCGAGCACCCACCCGGCACGACCGTGCAGGTCGTGTTGAGGACGACGTAGTGCCATGCCTCGGCGTTGAAGGAGTAGTAGCCAGGATGGGGTGGCGTCCTCCCAGCAAAGTATTGGTAGTAGTCGGCCCCGGCAGGCTGCAGCATCCTCATGGGACCAGGAGCCTGTCCCAAACACCCGTTGGGAGAGGATGTCAGGTACTCGTGGTGGCCCGGCGCCGGTCGGGTGATTCCCTTGAACTGGCCCCAGCTCAGCTCGTACGCGCCGAGGTAGTTCTCCATTTCCCCGCACTCATACTGGGTATCGCCTAGGGCCAGCACCAGCCCGATGCCATTCCCCGACGAAGGCGCGAGAAGTCGGGCCGTCGCCTGGTCATTCCGGCTTCCACCGATCGGTTGACTGATATCCCCCGCCGCCGCGATGTTGTCGGCCCACGCCGCTGGCCCCGCTGCCAGGACCACGAATAACACGGCGGATAGCACGAGGATCCGTCGCACGATTTACCTCCTCATTAACCCAAAGGACGCGGCCCAACGGCGGCTACACCTCCCGACAATGAGACCACAGCTATTTGTCGCCTGGGAAGATGCAGGACCTAGTACTCCAACCAGCGGTCACCAGATGAGGCCGTCACCAACCGCCTCACTACGTCCTCCAGGCACGCCAATCCCTGCCGTGCTGCTCGCGGGCATCGCACGACGGTCGTCAAGGGATCTTGACCCAGCCGCCTCGTCAAGCTATCTTGACGCCATGGAGACGACGCCAGACCCCGAGGCGGCGACCCTGGCCGCAGCCAGCAGCCGCGACCCCGAGCTCGGCCTGCGGGCGGTGGCCACCCTACGCGGCCTGGTCGAAGCCCTGGAGGCCCTCCAGGTCGACAACGCCCGGGCCAAGGGCTGGTCCTGGCAGGACATCGCCGGCCGACTCGGCGTCACCAAGCAGGCCGTCCACCAAAAAACGGCCCCCGCAGCCGCTCGGGCCCGGGGAGGTGACCGCCATGGTGGGATTCACCGAGGAGGCCGGGATCGTGCCCCACTTCGCCCGCGAAGAGGCCGAGCGCCGCCACCAGTACTACCTCGGCCCCGAGCACCTGCCCCTGGGCCTGCTCGTCGCAGACGAACACCCGATGGTCAGGGGGCTGCGCGCCCACGGTCTGGACCTGAAGGTCGGGGACGACAACCCGGCGGCCTGGGTGCTCCGGGCGCACGGTCTGGACCTGGAAACGGTCCGGGCCGGGATCGACCGGCTGGTCGCCGAGGGCGTCCTGCCCGGCCCCCAGCCCAGCGACGCCGAGCTGCTGGCCACCCTGGGGATCGACCTGGAGGAGGTCATGGCCCCGCCTGGAGGAGAGCTTCGGCTGGGAGGCCTACTACGACGCGGCCCAGCACGTGCGGCTACGGCCGGCCCAGCCCTTCCCGCACGCCCCAGGAGCCGGACACCGCTCATCTGCTGGCGGGTGTTCAGGTTCGTGGCCGAGGAGGCCGCCGCCCGCGGCCAGGACGCCACCCCCGCGCACTGGCTGCTGGCGCTGCTGCGTGACGCCCAGGACCAGGTCGAGGTCACCACCGGCCGCTACCCGGTGGAGCGCCGCAAGCGGGCCATGTTCGGCCTCCCCGACCACGGCTCCAGCCCAATCAGGCTGCTGGTCGAATCCCACGGGCTGACCCTGGACCAGCTGCGCGCCGCCACCCTCGAGGAACTCGACCAAACCCTGTGACCCCCGGCGCCCTTGACACACAGAGGAACCCTACTAACCCTTTCGACGCCGTCCGTGCCCCCGGCTCCGGCCGGGGGTACTCGCTTGTCGGAGGCTGGTTCCCTCGGACGCCTTGCACAATCGCGCCCACGGCCCCCGGCGCGCCCCACACAGCCGACAGTGCCTCCTGTCGCGGTACGCAGGATTGTGGATGGAGCCTCGAACTGGTGTTCGATATGATCACTCGGTGGGGACTTGGCACGACCCTGGCCTGGGACGGCCGATCGCGGCGCCGCTGGAGCGGTGCGCCGAGCTGCTCGGCGTCGACCTGGCCAGCCTCAGCGAGGCGGCCGCCAAGGTCGAGCCGTACATCCGCGCCGACGGCACCAGGATCTGGAGCCTGATGCAGCTTGAACGGCAACTCCGGCCCGAGGCCTACCGCCGGCGACGGGGCGGCTACCTCGACCATCGACGGATCCCGGCCGCCGACGCACAGACCCCAACGATCTGGTGAAGGCGCACGATCGTCCGACGAGGGACCGCATCCTGATCAGCAAATGCAGGGAACCGCTGTGCTATATAAGCGCCATTCTCGCAAGTGGCGTCTGACCGTCGAGGTCCAAGCTATGTGCTCTCATCGCGTCCTGTTAGGTGTTCTCACCCTGCGAAGCGATCCCGGCGCTCCGACCGCAGCCGTGGGCAGTGCTGGGAACACAGCCGCGATCTGACCTACGTTTCAGCGGCGAGTTCATGGGCCGGCCGGCCACCGGGAGGTCGTTCACGGTGACGTCGGTCGGCATCTTCCGGATCACCGACGGACGGATCGCCGAGCACTAGGGTGTCTTCGACCAGCTCGCTATGCTCGGCCAGCTTGGCGCCCTCGGGGGCTGAGCGCCCCACTCATTTCGACGGCAGCCGACTCGAGGAGAAGACATAGGCCTGGAGGAGAACAAGGCGGTCGTGCAGCGGCTCTTTGACGCGATCAACAATGGCCGGCTCGACGAGCTGGTCCAGGTGATCGCCCCGGACGTGGTCCACCACAACGCAGTCATCTTCATGCAGCCCGAGGGTCCAGGCGGTGTGGAGGAAGGCATCCGCATGCTGCTGCAAGGCTTCCCCGACCTCCGCCTGACGACCCAGGAGTTGCTCGCCGACGACGACCAGGTGGTGGCCAGGTTCACCATGTCGGGCACCAACACCGGCGACTACCGGGGGCTGCCGGCACCGACCCAGCAGCACTTCGAGAGCGAGGCCATCGCGATCCTCCGAATCGCTGACGGCCGGGTGACAGAGCTCCGGGGCACCGCCGACCGGCTGGCCATGCTGACCCAACTCGGCATCCCGCCCGACATTGGGTAGCGTGCGAACACCGCCCAGTACCCAGCAAGAGGAGCAGTCGGTCTACCCGAGACCGGCCTAAGGGTCCTTAGGCATTGCAGGATGCCGGACCGCGCCGCTTCGGATCGGTCATGGTTCCAACGGCCCACTACCCTCAGGCTAAGCCGCGTCTTCGCAGGTCGGCGGCACCCTCACCTGCCATTGCCAGACAGTCCCTCTACGTCAGCAACCGCGGGGAACGCAACCTGGATGACTGCATGCCCCCACCGCGGCGACGGCGTCATGCGCGGGCAGCCAGCGCTACCAGCGGCGGGGCAGTGGGTTCGGCGGCGAGCGAGTCGAGGGGGGGCGTGAACCCGTGGCCACGCCCGCATATGGTCTTGACGTGCTCGACCGGCCCGAGGGTGGACTCCCAGGTCCAGCGATCGATGATTTGGGCAGAAGCCGCGCAGGTGGGGTCTGGGCAAGAGATGCTGTCGGACATCGAATGCTCCTCTGGTGCGTCGGGTGCTGGCCGGCACCTTCCGGGGCGACCGCGTACCATCGTCCCTGCGGTTCTCGGTCGATCGACCGAACTCCCTAAGAGTCCACTGTATGGAGCGTGCTGTCAAGGTCGGTCGGCCGACCGACCTTGACGAGCGAGAGCGCGCCCAGCCGGATCGCTAGCGAGAGATCAAGCCACACGACAAGCGATCGGTCGCAGACGGTTCTGGCGTGGGGTGCTCCAACCCGGGGCGGCGAGCCATGGCCGCCGCCTCAGCAGCAGGGATGTGTTGTGAGACCGCTGTGCGCAGACGACGCACAGATGCAACCGCGATCGAAGAAACCACAACGAGCGTTTCCGCAACTCAACACCGGTGATGTGGGCCTGGCTGGACTTGAACCAACGGTCTCATCCTGAAACGTGAATCCCCGGGGCGGTTCACCCCGGCCGCGCTGATGGGAGAGGCTCCGATGGAGTACGTCCGGCTGGGCAAGACTGGGCTGAGGGTCAGCCGGATCGCGCTGGGGTGTATGAGCTATGGCGATCCGAAGAGTACCAGCGCGTACCTGTGGTCCCTGGATGACGAGGATGCGCAACCGTTCTTCTGTCAGGCCGTCGAGCTGGGCGTCACCTTCTGGGATACCGCCAATGTCTACCAGCACGGCACCTCCGAGGAACTGGTCGGCCGGGCGATCAAGCGGTACGCCCGCCGCGAGGAGATCGTCCTGGCGACCAAGGTGCACGGCAAGATGCACGACGGTCCCGGCGGCCAAGGGCTGTCCCGCAAGGCGATCCTCGAGCAGGTCGACGCCTCGCTGGCCCGGCTCGGGACCGACGACATCGACCTCTACCAGATCCACCGCTTCGATCCCGACGCTCGTGTCGAGGAGACCATGGAGGCCCTGCACGACATCGTGAAGGCCGGCAAGGTCCGCTACCTGGGCGCCAGCAGCATGCACGCCTGGCAGTTCGCCAAGCTCCAGCACGCCGCCGACCGGCATGGCTGGACCCGCTTTGTGTCGATGCAGAACCAGGACAACCTGCTCCGGCGCCCGGATGAGCGAGAGCTGCTGGCCATGTGCGCCGACATGGGCGTGGGCGTCGTGCCTACTCCCCGCAGGGCAAGGGCCGCCTGGCTCGTCGCTGGGGCGAGCAGCCCCACCGCTCCAGCGTGGACAAGATCGTCAAGGCCTTCGACTCACCGCTGGACGAGCCGGTCGTCAACGCGGTCCAGCGCATCGCCCAAGCCCGCGGGGCCAGCATGGCCCAGGTCGCCTTGGCCTGGGTGCTGCAGCACCCCGTCGTCTCCGCCCCCATCGTCGGAGCGACCAAGCCCCATCACCTGCCGGAGGCGATCACAGCCCTGGCCCTGCACCTCACCGACGACGAAATCCATGCACTGGAAGCGCCGTACACACCCCACGGCCCCGCCCGGTACTAACCAACCGACCCCACATCGACCCAGCGCTGGTACAGCCGAGCACCATCACCAGCAACCGCCCGGTCCGCTCCGCTGGGACTTGCAGCTCCCCCAGGGCGTTGGCGTGACCAGTCGATGACCAACCGCGTGCGACAGCAGCTGGCCTGAGGTGAGGCCGGCTCCCCGGTGATCTCCTCAGCATGGCGCAGGATCGCCAGGCGCCGCTTGGCCATCCTGGCCAATTGCTGCTCGCTCACAGGGTCTCCTCCCTGGTTGGAGACCCGAAGTGTCAACCATCTCCATCAGTTCCATACACTCGAAGGCAGACATCACAGCGGGTCAGGCATTCCGGCAACGGCATCCGGCAACGAGCCCATGACCGGGGTTCCCTGGGCCAGCCGAGACTACGCCAGGCCTTGCCGGCGTCACGTCGTTGGTCCTCGCGCTGGCGGGCTACGGGCGCTGCACGTTGACCCCCGCCGCAGCCCGGCATTAACTGGCACCGGCCCGGGAACCCCGCCATTGTCCGCCAATGCCGCCGGAGTGGAGCACCCATGACAGACCCCGCGCCCCGCATCGACGTCGCCAACCTCCCCGCGCCCGCCGAGGGCATCGTGGTGACGTTGTTCATCACCGTCCGCAAGGTCGCCCGGTCCCGGGACTTCTACTCGCGCGTCCTGGGCGGCACCGTCGTCCTGGACGAGAACCCCTGCATGGTCAAGCTGTCCAATTCGTGGATCATCATGAACCCCGGCGGGCCGCCCACCCCCGACAAGCCAGGCATCTCGGTGGTCGACTACCAGCCCGGCGACACCACCTCGATCTTCTTGAACTTGCGGGTCGCTGACATCCAGGCCTGCTACGAGGAGTGGAAGGCGAAGGGGGCAGAATTTGTCACGCCACCGATCGACCGCGGAGCGGAGATCCGCTGCTACCTGCGGGACCCGGACGGATACCTCATCGAGGTCGGCCAGTCCACCGGCTTGGTGCACGGCAAGCTCGCCGCCAAGCGCCCGGAGGACCTCCCTGGCTGAGCTCTGTCACCGGCCGGGAACTCCGGCCAGCAAGCCACCATCCGCCAACCTCAGGTGGCGCAAGAGGTTCTAGGGCATGCCAAGGATCAACCGAAGCCGATCCGTCAAAGATCAAGTGGGCCAGGCACACTCGAAGGATCAGCAACGACGGAGCGGAACGCTGGCATGCTGCTCCTCCACCCGCGTTCCGCTCCCCCACTACGCTCGTCCAGCTGGCTACTGCTCCGGGCTCCGCGTCGCCCTGGTCGTGGTCGCCGTCGCCCACCGCAGGCTCGGTCCTAGCTCCTCAGCCACGACCTCGACAGCGGATCGGGCGCTGCCGTCCCCGGCCGTCCGGGTGCGCTGCTGGTGCCGGCCCATGACTACGGCCCGGCTGCCCTTCGAGAGCGCGTCATCACCGCGCTGGGAGACACGACCCCGATGCACCGCGCCTCACAACCCGAGGAGATCGCCGAGGTCGTCGCCGAGGTCGTCGCCTTCCTCGCCTCCCCGCGAACGAGCTACATCTCCGGCACCACTGTCGCCGCCGACGGCGGACGCAGAGCGATCTAGCCAGACCCACAGTCATCGACGCACATCCAAGCAGAGGAGCCACCATAAAGAGCCAGCCCACCAGTGACGAGGACCACCTCGGCAGGACGGTCCGTGGCGGTGTCGGCCCGCGCTGCGGAGGAGGTATCTGCACGCGATGGTCAGAGCGTGGGTGAACGACTGAGGCCGGACGGTGCTGGCCAGAGTGTTATGGCCGGGGCTGTCTGGGGTGGCGAAGGACGGTGGCGCCGAGCCAGTGGCTGGCCAGCAGGGCCAGCTCGACAGACAGTCGGTTGTCGGCGACGGGATGGCCGAGGGCCTCTTCGGCCTTGCGGACCCGGTACTGGACACTGTTCTTGTGCAGGATGAGCCGTTCCGCGGTGGCCTTGTAGCTGCCGTTCTCCTCCAGGAAGACCCGCAGGGTGTCACGCAGCCTGGCGTGCTGGTCGTCTGCATCGGCCAGCTGCCCGAGCGTCTCGTGCACCCAGGGCCGCAGCAGCTCGACCGAGCTCGCCATCAGGGCCAGTGGCGCCACCTCGGTGAAGCTGGTCAGGCATGGTCCCGACGGACCAGCGGCCAGCGCGACCGCGTGCGCGGCCAGCGCCTGTTGGTGGGTGCGGCGGTAGCCCGAGACACCAGTGCCGGCAGCGCCGAAGGCGAACCGGATCCCGGGCTTTGCCGCGGCGCCGCGCATGGTTGGAAGGGCGAAGGAGTCGCTGGCACCCAGCGGCA
>Ga0307318_10000853_pt1 | contig 10107 bp, 8 predicted proteins | sample ER_DNA_367_FD_194500 | JGI IMG/M metagenome (GOLD analysis project Ga0307318, IMG submission 194500) | Bulk soil microbial communities from the East River watershed near Crested Butte, Colorado, United States - ER_DNA_367 | ecosystem: Environmental > Terrestrial > Soil > Floodplain | place: USA...
AGCCTCGGTCGAGGTGGCCGGTGAGAGCCGGTGCGGGATTGTTAATCCGTCAGATCTGGGTTCGAGTCCCAGGCGACCCATCGAGAAGCTCGCGTGAGGCGACCAGGCTGATCGCGAGGTGCCTCATGCGGCGGTCGGCGTGCGCTGGTGCTTCGCCGAGCGCTTCGCCGCCAGCACCGCATCCAGCAAGCCCGGGAAGCGAGCGTCCAGGTCGTCGATGCGCAGCGAGAGCAAGCGCTTGCGGCCGTCCACCCGTGTCCTGACCAGTCCGGCCTCGCGCAGAACCCGGAAATGATGTGAGAGCGTGGCCTTCGAGAGCGCGAGCTCGAACATGCCGCACGAGGGCTCGTCTCCGTCGGCCAGGCGACGCACGATCTCCAGACGGGCGGGATCGCTCAGAGCGTGAAGGACGCTGGGAAGCTCGAGCTCTTCGGGCGATGGATGATGGGGCTCTCTCACAGGGAAGGCCTCTCCCCGTGAGTCTAGCGACTGTTCGACAGATGTCGAAGGGGTTGCGTGCCGCCCCCGCCGGACGCCTCAGTGGCGGAAGTGACGCCGGGCGGTGAAGACCATCGCCACGCCGGCTCCGTTGCACGCGTCGATGACCTCCGCGTCGCGCTGTGAGCCGCCGGGCTGGATGATCGCCCGTACCCCCGCCTCGATCGCGAGCTCGGGACCGTCGGTGAAGGGAAAGAACGCGTCGGAGGCCAGCGCCGCGCCCACGAGCTCGTGGCCGGCGACGCGTGCCTTCTCCACGGCCAGCCGCACCGAGTCGACTCGGCTCATCTGGCCGGCGCCCACCCCTACGGTGCCGAGGTTCCCGGCCAGCACGATCGCGTTGGAGCGCACGTGCTTGCACACCCGGATCGCGAACAGCAGCTCGCCCCACTCGCTCTCGGTCGGCTTGCGCTCGGTGACCACCTGCATCTCGTGGCGATCCTCGAGCCCCGTGTCGCGGTCCTGCACCAGCATGCCGCCACGGACGCGCTTGAAGTCGTGCTCTGTGACCGGTGTCCGGCGCCGCTCCTGGTTCTCGAGCAGCCGGATGTTCGGCTTTTGCTCGAGGACCTCGAGGGCGTCGTCGTCATAACCCGGAGCGAAGACAAGCTCGACGAACATCCCGGCGAGGCTCTGCGCCAACGCGAGATCCACACGGCGGTTGAAGCACATCACGCCGCCGAAGGCGCTCTGCTCGTCGGCGGCGAGCGCTTTGGCGAACGCGTCTCCGGCGTCGGCCCCGAGCGCCACGCCGCAGGGATTGTTGTGCTTGATGATGGCCGCCGCCGGCAGCTCGAAGTCCTCCACCAGCCGCCGGCCGGAATCGAGGTCGAGCAGGTTGTTGAGCGACAGCTCCTTGCCGTGCAGCTTCGACACCATCGAGGTGAGGTGCGTTCGCGAGCCGATCTCGGCGTAGTACGCGGCGCGCTGGTGCGGGTTCTCGCCGTAGGGAAGGTCGAGTACCTTCTCGAAGCAGCGCATGTACTGCGTGGGGAAGTCCTCTTCGCGCTCGCCGAACCAGCGCGAGATGCCGATGTCGTAGCGAGCGGTATACGAGAAGGCCTCGCTCGCCAGGCTCTCGCGCGTGCGTCCCGACAGCTTGCCGTCGTTCTCGCGCAGCTCCTCGAGCACCGCGTCGTAGCTCTCGGGCGAGGTCACGACCGCGGCGAAGGCGAAGTTCTTGGCCGCCGCGCGGATCAGCGCCGGTCCGCCGATGTCGATGTTCTCGACGATCTCGCGATCGTCGACGCCGCGCCTCGACGACACGCGCTCGAAGGGATAGAGATTCACGCACACGAGGTCGATGGGCTCGATCTCATGATCGTTGAGCGTGTCGACGTGCGCCTCATCCGAGCGCAGCGCGAGCAGACCGGCGTGGATGCGCGGGTTGAGCGTCTTAACGCGCCCGTCGAGGATCTCCGGGAAGCCGGTGTAGTCCTCGACCGGTCGCGTCTCGATGCTCTCGTTCGCGAGCTCTCCCGCCGTCCCGCCGGTGGAGACGATCTCGACGCCAAGATCGGCCAGTCCGCGGGCGAAATCGACCAGCCCCCGCTTGTCCGACACGCTCAGCAGGGCGCGCCGGATGCGAACGTCACCCGCGGCGGTCAGATGGGTGCCGCGCGGCTCAATCGCCATCGTCGGTGAGCACCAACCGGGGATTGGCGGGATCGAGGCGCACACGCCCCTCGGCAATCAGGCGAACCGCGCGCGGCAAGAGGCGGTGTTCGACGCCGTGAACACGCTTTTCGATATCGGCAATGGCGTCAGGATACGAAAGCTCCAGCGCCTCCTGAAGGACGATCGCACCGGTATCCACGCCCTCGTCGACGAAATGGACGGTCACCCCGGTGACTTTCACGCCGTACTCGACCGCCTGCTCGATCGCCCGGAGGCCGGCAAACGCGGGCAGCAGCGACGGATGTACGTTGATGATTCGCCCGGCGAAGCGGCGGATGAAGGCCTGCCCCAGCAGCTCCATCCAGCCGGCCAGCACGACCAGCTGAACGCTGCGCTCCTCCAGCCAGTCCGCGAGCGCCGCGTCGCGCGCCTCGCGGCCGGTGAGCGTGTCGCTCGCGAAGACTCCCGTCTCGATGCCGGCTCGCTCGGCGCGCTCGAGGCCAGCGGCGTCGGGCCGTGAGGCCGCCACGCAGGCGATCTCGATCCGGTCGCCGTGCAAGCTGTCGATCAGCGCCTGCAGGTTCGTGCCGGTTCCGGAGACGAGGACGGCGATCCGAAACGGCTCGGCCACCCGGCTCCCTAAATGCCGGCGAAGTTCGCGCCGGCGTGGGCCGGCAGGCGCAGCACCGGGTACGCGCCACCCGTCGTCTCGAGGCGGCCCTCCTCGATCAGCTCATCGACCCGAGCGAGTATGTCGGCCCGCCGCATTCGTGACGACGTTCCGTAGGCGGGCAGACCGTCGTAGGAGTTGCGCGCGAGCTTCTTGCTGCGCGAGCCGTGGAGTATCTCGGCGCAGGTGTTGCGGCCGACCGCGGGCCGGGCCGAGCGGGCAACCGAGAGGATCGCGTCGTCGAGGTCCTCGATCTCCCGCGGGTCGGGCGCAGGTGGTGCGGGGACCAGCGCGGGGTTGCAGACGTCGCAGCAGCCCTCCCCGCCCCCCGCGGGTGACCTGTCCCCGAAGTGACTCAGGATCGCCTCCCGGCGGCAGCTGTCGCGCTCGACGTAGGCCCAGATCTCGCGGTACTGGCGCCAGCGCGCGCGGGCGCCCTCCTCGATCGAGGACTTGCACAGCGCCGCGGCGCGGCGGTCGAAGCGGCCCAGCACGCGCCCGGCGATCCGGTCGGGCGCCGAGGGCGACGGCGATATCACTCCCGCGCGCGTGAGATGACCGAGCAGCGCGCGCAAGCGGTCGCCGTCGCCGCCCAGGGCGCGGGCGAGCTCATGGGCATCGAGCGCGTAGCGTCCGTCGCCATCGGCCGAGGCCGCGATCCGGTCGGCGAGCCAGCCCGGCAGCCCTTCCTCGAGCTCGTCGCGCTTGATGAAGTGAACGTGCAGGGCCTTGTCGCGGTTCTCGGCCAGCAGCAGGGCGCGCGCGGGGGCGCCGTCGCGACCCGCCCGGCCGGCCTCCTGGTAGTAGGCCTCGAGCGAGGACGGGACGCTCGCGTGGACGACCGTGCGCACATTGGCCTTGTCCACCCCCATCCCGAACGCGTTGGTGGCGCAGATCACCCTCACCTCGTCGGCCAGGAAACGTCGCTGGACGGTGGCGCGGCGCTCCCGGTCGAGGCCGGCGTGGTAGGCGACCGCCGGCTCAGCGAGCGCCTGGCTGAGCTCGCCGGCCGTCTCCTCGGCTCCCGCGCGCGTGCCCGTGTAGACGATCGCGGGAAGGGCATCGGGCCCGCGCAGCACCTCGGCGAGCAGCGGGCGCTTCTCGTGACCGGCGGGCCGCGCCACCGAGAAGGCGAGATTCGGCCGGTCGAAGCCGGTGGCCACGCGCAGCGGATCGCGCAGCTTGAGGCGCTGGGCCACATCGATCGCAACGCGTGGGGTTGCGGTGGCGGTCGAGGCGATCACGGCTCGCGCACCGAGCCGGCGAGCGGCGTCGGCCAACCGGAAGTAGTCGGGGCGAAAGTCGTGACCCCATTGGGAGACGCAGTGGGCCTCGTCGACGACGAAGAGGCCGACGCGAGCGTCGGACATGCGCTCGAGGAAGCCGCGCGCCGCGAAGCGCTCGGGCGCCACGTAGAGCAGGCTCAGCTCGCCGCCGGCGGCGCGCCGCAGCGCCTCCGCGTTGACCGAGCCGTCCTGCTGGGCGTTGACGAGCGCCACCCGATCCCCCAACCCGCGCGCGGCGAGCGCCTCGACCTGGTCCTGCATGAGGGCGACGAGCGGCGAGACCACCACGGTCAGGTCGTCGCGCAGCAGGGCCGGCAGCTGATAGCAGAGCGACTTGCCCGAGCCGGTGGGCATGACCACCAGCACGTCGCGGTCGCTCAGAGCGGCGGCGCAGGCTTCGCGTTGGCCGGGACGGAAGTCCCGAAAGCCGAACAGCGAATGAAGGGCGGATTCGACGTCCATGAGAGGGGAAGGCCACAGTAACGCCGGATCCGGCGGGAGCGGGCCAGCTCTTGCTCAGCTGTCGCGCCCGTTGCGCTCTTGTGACGCTTCCTGCCTCCGCCGGCCCGGCAGCTCAGGGCCCGGCGGGCAGGACCGCCAGCTCCTCCAGGGCGAACTTCCCGTTGGCCGTGTCGCTGCGGGCCAGGGGATAGTCGCCCGAGAAACATGCATCGCAATGCGTCGCGCGCGAGGAGCGGATCGCCTCGTAGACCCCGTCGAGCGACAGGTAGGCGAGCGAGTCGCAGGCGAGCTCGCCGGCGATCTCCTCCTCGGTGCGCTCGTGGGCCACCATCTCCTGCGTCGTCGACATGTCGATGCCGTAGTGGCAGGGGTGGCGGATCGGTGGCGCGGAGATGCGCATGTGGATCTCGAGCGCGCCCACGCCGCGCAGCATCTGAACGATCTGGCGCGTGGTGTTGCCGCGCACGATCGAGTCGTCCACCACGACGAGGCGCTTTCCCTCCACCACCTCGCGCAGCGGGTTGAACTTCATGCGCAGGCCGTGCTTGCGCAGCTCCTGCCCGGGCTGTATGAACGTGCGGGCCACATAGCGGTTCTTGATCAGCCCGTCGTCACGCGGGATTCCCGACGCGCGTGAGTACCCGGCGGCCGCCGGGTTGCCGGAGTCGGGCACCGCGATCACGACGTCGGCCTCCACCGGCGCCTCGCGCCAGAGGATCTCCCCCATCTTGCGCCGCGACACCTGCGTGCGATTTCCCTCGAGGATCGAATCGGGCCGGGCGAAGTAGATGTGCTCGAACACGCAGAAGGCCCGGCGCTCGGACTCGACGATCTGCCGCGTCTCGAGCCCGCCGGGACCCATCGAGACCATCTCCCCGGGGGCCACCTCGCGGACGAGCTCGGCGCCGATGATGTCGAAGGCACAGCTTTCGGAGGCCACGCAGGGGCGGTCGCCGAGCATGCCGAGCGACAGGGGCCGCAGGCCCGCCGGGTCGCGAAAGGCCACGACGGAGTCCTTTGTCATCACCACCGTCGAGTAGGCGCCTTCGAGACGCGGCATCACGTCGGCCAGCGCGTCCTCGATCCGCGCCGCCTCGTGAGTGGAGAGCATCGCGGCGATGATCTCCGAGTCGGAGGTCCCGCGGAACTGGACCCCCCGGTCCACCAGCTCGGCGTGCAACTCGACCGCGTTGATGAGGTTGCCGTTGTGGGCGAGGGCGACCTGGCGGCCATCCGAGCGCCAGACCGGTTGGGCGTTCTCCCAAGCGGAGGATCCGGTGGTCGAGTAGCGGACGTGGCCCACGGCCATCTCGCCCTGCAGGGCCCGAAGCTTCTCCTCGTCGAAGACCTGCGAGACCAGCCCGAGGTCGCGGACCGTCATGATGTGCCCGCCCTCGCTCGTCGCGATACCCGCGGACTCCTGCCCGCGGTGCTGCAGCGCATACAGGGCGAAGTAGGCGAGTCGCGCGACCTCCGATCCGGGCGCGTAGACGCCGAAGACGCCGCACTCGTCGCGAGGTCCGTCGCGATGGTCGAGCTCTGAATTCATCAAAGAGGAGGCGAAGCCGGACACGGCCCCCGCCGTCGGCCAAGCGTACCAGCGGTCCCCGTCGGCTCTGCCGGTCAGGCGGTTCGGTCGAGGCCCTCCAGATAGGCGCCCGGGATGGCGCCCTCGTAGACCTCGCGAAGGCGGCCGACCGGCATCGACAGCGCCCCCTCGACCTCCAGATCGTCCCCGCCCACCGCGCCGATCAGCCGCGCCCCCGGCACGGCCGCAACGGCCTCCGGCGGGCCCGCGATCACGACGCCGCCCGGGCCCTCACCGAACAGGGCGACCTCGGCGGGGGACGAGGGCAGCTCGATCCGCGCGCCGCGGCCGCCCTCGATGCAGCACTCGGCGATCGCCACCAGCAGGCCGCCCTCGGAGATGTCGTGCACGGTCGCAAGCTCGCCCGAGCGCGCGGCCGCGCGAAGCGACGCGAGCGCGCGCGCCTGCTCCTCGAGGTCGACGGCGGGCAGCGAACGCGAGAGGCGCCCGCGAAGCTTCTCGAGCTCGGAGCCCTCCAGCGAGGGTGAGAACGGACCGACGAGCGCGATCGCGTGCCCATCGGCCGCGAAGCCGATCCCGGGCACGGCGGCCGGGTCGGGAAGCTTGCCCACCATCCCCACTATCGGTGTCGGGTAGATCGGCCCCTCGCCTCCCTCGTTGTAGAGCGAGACGTTTCCACCCACCACCGGCACCCCGAGAGCGAGACAGGCGTCGCGCAGCCCTTCGACCGAGCGGGTGAGCTGCCAGGCGACGTGGCCCTTCTCGGGATTGCCGAAGTTGAGGCAGTTGGTCAGCCCGAGCGGCTCGGCGCCCACGCAGGCCAGGTTGCGCGCGCACTCGAGCACGGTCTCGACCGAGCCGGTGTAGGGCTCGCACGCCACGCGCCGGCCGTTGCCGTCGATCGACACCGCGATCGCCCCGCTGCCGCCGTCGTTCGCCAGCATGAGCACGGCGGCGTCGGCGGTGGCCGGCCGGCGCACGGTGCGCGAGCCGACGATCGCGTCGTACTGCTCGAAGGCCCAGCGCTTCGAGGCCACGTTGGGCGCTCCCAGCAGCTCGAGCAGCACGTTGGCCGGGGCGGCGTCGCGAGCGAGCCGCGGCGCGGGCTCGGGATAGATCCGCTGCGCGGGCTCGACCGGCTCCAGGTGGTAGAGCGGGCAGTCGTCCACGAGTGCCTCCACCGGCATGTCGCCGGCGAGCTCGTCGCCGTCGAACACGCGGAGGCGGCGCGTGTCGGTGACGATCCCGATCTCGGCGGCGCGCACGTCCCACCGCTCGCAGACGTCCATCAGCTCGGCGAGCCGGGGCGGCTCCACCACGCACAGCATCCGCTCCTGCGACTCGGAGATCATGATCTCGAACGGCTCCATGTCGGCCTCGCGCAGCGGCACGCGCGACACGTCGATGTCGAGCCCCACCTCTCCCTTCGAAGCCATCTCCGAGGACGAGGACGAGAGGCCGGCGGCGCCCAGGTCCTGCAGCGAGCGCAGGGTGCCCCCCTCGAGCAGCTCGAGGCAGCACTCCACGAGCTTCGACTCCTCGAAGGGATCGCCGATCTGCACGCTGGGCCGCTTCGAGTCGTCCTCCGCGGACAGCTCGGCGCTGGCCAGCACCGACGCCCCGCCGATCCCGTCCCGGCCGGTGCGCGCGCCCAGAAGCACCACCAGGTTCCCCACGCCGGCCGCCGCGCTGCGGATCAGCCGCTCGCGCGGCGCGATTCCCACGCACATCGCGTTGACCAAGCAGTTCTGCTCGTAGGGCGCCTCGAAGAAGACCTCGCCCCCGACGGTGGGCACCCCGATCGAGTTGCCGTAGTGGCCGATGCCCTTGACGGCCCAGTCGAAGAGAAAGCGTGAGCGGGGCGATTCGAGCTCGCCGAAGCGAAGCGAGTCGAGCACCGCGATCGGCCGGGCCCCCACGGCGAAGATGTCGCGCAGGATGCCCCCGACCCCGGTGGCCGCGCCCTGGAAGGGCTCGACCGCGCTCGGGTGGTTGTGCGACTCGACCTTGAAGGCGACGGCCAGGTCGTCCCCTACGTCGACGACACCGGCGTTCTCGCCGGGCCCCATGAGCAGATGCGGACCCTCGACCGGCAGCTCTCGCAGCAGCTTCTTCGAGTGCTTGTAGGCGCAATGCTCTGACCACATGAGCGAGAACACGGCCAGCTCGAGCGGGTTTGGGTCGCGGCCGAGACGCTCGCAGATGCCCTCGTACTCCGAGTCCGTCAGCCCCAGCTCGCGGTGTGGGACCGTCGCGGAGCCGCCCACGCTCACGCCACGGAGGCCATGGCGAGCGACTCGAACAGCCGGCCGCCGTCGGCGGAGCCGGTGAGCGGGTCGACCGCGTGCTCGGGATGGGGCATCAGCCCGAGCACGGTGCGCTCCGCGCTGCACACGCCGGCGATGTCGTCCTGCGCGCCGTTGGGGTTCTGCCCCGGCGCATAGCGCAACACCACCTGATCATCGGCGATCCCCGGAGCGTGATAGCGGCCGCTCGTGTGCTTGACCGGCACCGACAGCCGGTCACCCGCCGCGCACGCGCGCGTGAACGGGGTGTCGGTGTTCTCCACGACGAGGTCTACCTGCCGGCAGACGAAGCGCAGCGAGCGGTTGGGCAGCAGCGCCCCGGGCAGCAGCCCCGCCTCACAGAGGACCTGAAAGCCGTTGCAGATTCCGAGCACCGGTCCGCCTGCCTGCGCAAACTCGATCACCGACTCCATCAGCGGCGAGAAGCGGGCGATCGCCCCGACGCGGAGGTAGTCGCCGTAGGAGAAGCCGCCCGGCACCACGACCGCGTCGACGCCGCCCAGGTCACGGTCCTTGTGCCACAGCAGCTCGGCGTCGCCGAAGCGCCGGCACGCCAGCAGCGCGTCGATCTCGTCGCACGACCCGGGGAAGCGCACCACCCCGAATTTCATGCCGCCTCGACCACTTCATAGTCCTCAATGAGGGGGTTCGCCAGCAGCCGCTCGCACATGTCGGGCACCCGAGCCGGGTCGTCCACGTCGAGCTCGATCAGCCGGCCGACGTGGACGTTCCGCACGCCCTCGAAGCCGAGCGCGGGCAGCGCCCCCTCGACGGCCTGCCCAGACGGATCGAGGATCCCCTCCTTTGGCCGTATGAGCACCCGCACCCTCATCCAGACAGCCTGCAAACCTTCGCCACGGCCGCTGGGCCCGTCACGTCCCAGAACGCTCCAGCCAGCGCTCGAAGGGCTCGCCGGCGATGCGCTCGTAGGCGTCGACATAGCGCCGGCGGGTGCCGTCGACCACGTCGTCGGGGAGCTCGGGCGCCGGCGGAGTCTTGTCCCAGCCCGAGCCCGCGGCCCAGTCGCGCACGAACTGCTTGTCGAAGCTCGGTTGACCGTGGCCGGGCTCGTATCCGTCGGCGGGCCAGAAGCGCGAGGAGTCGGGGGTCATCACCTCGTCGCCGAGCACGATCGTCCCGTCGGCGCGCCGGCCGAACTCGAACTTGGTGTCGGCCAAGATGATCCCGCGCTCGCGCGCGTGAGCGGCTCCGCGCTCGTAGATTGCGAGGGACAGCCGTCGCAGCTCCTCCAGGAGCGCGCGGTCGCCGACGATCTCGGCGGCGCGGTCGAAGTCCACGTTCTCGTCGTGATCGCCGAGCTCCGCCTTGGTGGCCGGCGTGAAGATCGGCTCGGGCAGCTGCTCGGACTCGCGCAGCCCCGGGGGGAGCTCGATTCCGCAGACCGCTCCGCTGCGTCCGTAGTCCTTCCAGCCCGACCCCGTGATGTACCCGCGCACGACACACTCCACGGGCACCATCTGGAGGCGCTCGACGAGCATGGCGCGGCCGCGATGCTTCCGCGGCACGTCCGTGTAGGAGACGAGATGATTGGGACAGATGTCCTGGGTGCGCTCGAGCCAGAAGGCGGTCAGCCCGGTGAGCACCTTTCCCTTGTCCGGGATCGGGGTGGGATGCACGACGTCGTAGGTCGAGATGCGGTCCGAGGCCACCAAGAGCAGGCGCTCGTCGGCCGCCTCGTAGATGTCGCGGACCTTCCCC
>Ga0307318_10000854_pt1 | contig 10100 bp, 15 predicted proteins | sample ER_DNA_367_FD_194500 | JGI IMG/M metagenome (GOLD analysis project Ga0307318, IMG submission 194500) | Bulk soil microbial communities from the East River watershed near Crested Butte, Colorado, United States - ER_DNA_367 | ecosystem: Environmental > Terrestrial > Soil > Floodplain | place...
CTCCCCTAGAGAGGCAACCCTACGAACGGCTCAACGAAGCGGCTGAGCCGTGCTTTCTACCGCATGTTTAAACCGGACACAACGAGCGAATTCACATTGGAGGACAAGGCTGTCGAGATCGAGATGTACTGCGAGCACAGACGGCTTGGCCGGGGAAAGACCCTCCATGCTCGTAGTACCAGGCAATTCCTCACGCGTGGGCAAATGAGCGATCAAACTGGGCGCGCTGTGGATCGAGGTCAGAAGCTACGCGAGACATTTCGGCGCTGGAGCATGCCGAAATAACCGTCAGACTGCCGGTCTCGATTTACGAGCCCGGGAGGACGGCCCCGGCCTTCCGAGTGCGCGGAGTGCAGATGATCGGCGAGGTCGGGGAGGACGAGCCGGTACTGACGGAGGATCTGTGTCGAGTCGATCGAGGTCGACTTTAGTGCCGCAAGGCGGAACGTAAGGAAGCGGCCGGGCAGGCCCGGCCGCTTGCCAACCTCGGCCTCTCGGCGTTCGAACTACGGCAACGTAATCGTTCCCGAGAGCCTAGACAGGGCCGCGTCGCCCGCGGCTTTGAACGTCGACGTGCCGGAGCCCGTGGCGCCCTCGAAGACACCTGTGCCTTCGACAATCTCGTAAGTCCCGGTGAAAAAGCCGGGATTCCCGAACGAGCGGAGGGAGCCCGGCGTCTGAACTGTCACCCCCGGGAAGCAAACCGTGCCTGTCTCCTCGGTCACTAGGATGCTTCCGTCCGTCAACGTGGTCGTGCGGACGAGCGTCAGTGGGGAGCAGCCGGTCTCGAACGCCGTCTCCGGCTCGAAGTAGGCAATGAAGAACTCCTCAGTAGCTGCCCCGAAGCCCGCGACGTTGCCAGAGCCACAAACGAATACATCAGCTGAGCATGGATGGGCCGTCGCGCGCCCGAAGCTTTCCTTGAAGGTCGCCGAGAACGATGTCGTAGTCGCGCTCGCCGCAGGCGCGAGCGTGAGCGTGGCCAAGAGGCCGAGGAGCAAGAGACGCCGCATGAACCTTCCCCTTTCGTCCGCCGCAGGTATGTGCGGGATCGACGGTATTGCGTCATTTCGCACAAGTCAAGCCATGCGCCTGGCAGTAGCGCGAATGCGCGTGAGTTGTCCGTCTTGATTGACGGCCTCAGGCAGCCGGTGTGTTCGACGGCCAGGGGGTAGATCTGCCTCATGGCTGGTCGTCAAGAGGGCTTATTTGCCGTGCACGACAAGAAGGAGCCCCGGCAAGCCGGGGCTCCGCACGGCCGACGATACGTTACCCCGGGACAAGGTACGCGCCTGCCGATCCGTCCATTCTCAAGGCATGCCCTCTTGATAGCAAGGGGCCGGATCGGATTTGTGCTCACTTCGCTTGTTTGGTCGCTCTGGACCAGAGCGGCTTTGCCGGCGCCTGCTAACTCCGAAGGCGACCGCGGAGTCCCTCGAGAGCCGACGTCGCTACGATTCCGACGCGCCGGGCGCGGTGGCCGAGTGGTTAGGCAGAGGCCTGCAAAGCCTCGTACAGCGGTTCGAATCCGCTCCGCGCCTCTAGTTGCCGATTTCCAGCATTTTCTTGGCTGCCAGTCCGGACTCTTTTCTCAAGCACTGGATCCCGCCTCGATCAGCGCCATCCGCGCGGCCACGTCTTCGACGTCGGTGTGGACGTACAGGTCAGAGGTCGTCCGGATGGACGAGTGGCCGAGCAGGAGCTGGATCTCGTCGACGGCCAGCCCGCGCCTGCGCCAGCGGGTCGCGAACGTGTGCCTCGTGGTGTGCGGCTTCCGGTATCGAACGCCGGCGCCTTTCAGGCAGCGATCCCACCAGCGGTGAAAGCTGCCGTCGCCGATCGGGTGCGCTCGGTGGACCGGGCCGCCTCCCGGCTTGGAGTACCAGATGTACTCGTCTTGGTTGATCCCCTCGAGCATGAACAGCTCCGCTAGCGTCGTTGTCAGCCTTTGGGTGAGTGGCACTGTCCTGTCTTTGCCGCCCTTGCCGCCGATCACGATCAGGCGCTCGCGGGCGAGGTCGCAGCGTTGCGCCTGCAGCGCCCGTGCCTCCCCCTTACGGATCCCGGTTTCCAGCAGAAGCAGCATCAGGGCTCCGTCCACGAGTGACAGGTTCACGAGCGCTTCTGCCTCTGCCTCCGTGAATGTGTCGATCAGCTTCTGCGGGCGGCTCTTGACGGCGGGGAGCAGGGCCATGGGGTTCTTGTCGATCCTGCGGGTGCGGATCGCCCACTTGTAGAAGGAGTCGATCGCCGCCTTGCGAACGCGGCGCGAGCGCGGCGGGAAGCGCCGGATCGCGGCCCCTAGTTCCAGGTCGGTGATCTCTGCGAGCCCCTTGTTGGGGAACAGAAGGGCGAGTACGGAGAGGTCTCGCTCGTATTGATCGAGCGTTCGTTCGGCCGCGCCTCCGAGATCGAGCCAGGCGAGCCAGGCGACGATCTCCGGGCCGAGCGCACAGTCACGGTACGCCTTGTCTTTCAGGGGGTCATAGTCCCGTCCCGGCGCCCTGATGTCTAGTGCGATGTGTCTAGTCATTCCCTCGGCTCCATGACCACGACTCGACCTAGAGCTTTCAGGTGGGCGCAGCGACCGAGAGCCGGACAGGAGCAGAACCAGCGGCGCTCGTCGTACCCGAGCGCATAGACCCGCCCGTCACCTCGGCACTCGGCTATGACGCTGCCGCCGTCCTCATCGGCCTGGAGAACGCGCAAACGCCCCTCGGTGAGGTACCTGGCACCCTTCGCGTCGGCGTTCTCTCTCACGCCCGCCCCCTCGCTACGCTTATCCGTTCTTCATCTCTCGCCCGCCAAGCGGCGCAGAGGCCCTTGGACATACCGAGTCGTGCGCGGGCGCGTGAGTAGCACCAAACGAGGGCCTTGTCAGAGCCCCGGCAGAACGGGCCGGAACGATTCGAGCGACCGCAGAGGCGACAGGTCACGCCGGCCCCTCCTCGGGGAAGCGTTCGGCCAGCTCTCGGCGAGCGTCTGCCAGTAAGTCGCAATTCCTGGCGATGGCGATGACCAAGTCGCTCATCAGTCGCCGAAGCTCTTTGTTTTCCGCCTCGAGCGCCATTGCGCAGTCAATCCAACCGAGGAGCGCCCGGTTCATATCGACAGCTCCCGGAAAGCCCGTCCGAAGCGAACCTCGGCCTCGTCCGTCAAGCGCCAGAGGCCGTTGGTCTCCTCGGCGATCCCATCGCGCTCGAGATCGGCCAGAAGTTCGGCGGCGTAGTCCCTGCTGCGCCGGATCGACCTGGCCACCTGGTGGACTGTGCGACCCTTGCTCGCGGCCTCTGTGATCGTGGCCGTGCTCACGACGACGACCTCTCGTCGTCACGGTCGAGTCGGAGGCGATGCTCACGCGCGATGCGAGCCGTCAGGATCGAGACGAGGTCGTCGTACTCGCACGCCCGGAGCTCGAGGCGAGCGTCATCGAGGAGGTCTCCGAAACGGAGCGTCAGCGCCTGCAGCGCCGTCTGCGTAGCAAAACGCCGCGAGGGTCGCCAGGTCACAGGACAACCTCGGCGTCGCGGCGTTCTAGATTACGTTCTGGTTCTGACTCGTCGTCTCCTGATCGACCAGGTGCCCGCGCCCGACGCGGCCCACGGCTGACGCTTCGCCGGCGTGGTTCGCGACATCGCTCCTGCGTACGAGCTGGGCTGAAGCGACATCGCTCCTGCGGGTGTTGGCGTGCTCGTAGTGCTGACCCGGTCAAAAGCCGCATACCGGAGCGGAAGCGATTGTCTTGCACCTTTCGCCGCGTCTTGTCGCTGAGCGGCCTCGAGCGAGGCAATGGCTGGCTTTCGGACTCTTTCTCGCTCTGCCTCCGGGAGGCTCTCCCAGGCCACGGAGTCGTCCTTGTCCTCACAGACTAGGTGGCTGCCGTAGGCGCGGAGCTCGAGTTCTCTGCCGAGGACCATCGGAAAGACGTACCAGGCACCGAACGGGCCGACATTTGGCCGCTTCTCAACGCGGGGCAGGACGTGCGGCCGTGTGCTGCCGCTGCGGCTTAGCTCGCGCTCGGGCGTGGCCCCTAGGAGAGGATCGCTGGCCACCGGATCATCCTGGGTTTACGCATTCGCACAAGGGAGCGTAGGGCAGGGTCCGGACGGCCTCCCTCCCAACGCCAGAGGGCCGCTTACGAAGCGGCCCCACAGGCTGCGAATTGCTCTCCAGGACGACGCGTGTGGCGTCACTCGAGACGGTAGCCGAGCCGGATGACGGAGCCGTTGTACGTCGTCATATCGGCAATGTATGATGTTGTGAAATAGACTATGTTACGCGACGAACCTAAACTATTAACTACCTTGCAAGTCGCTCGCCGACTCGGGCAGACGGAGGAGACCGTACGGCGAAAGATCCGCAGCGGCGACCTTCCCGCCTTGAGGTTGGGCAGTAGTGACCGCTCCCCCTTCCGAGTCCCCGAGACTGAGTTCAGAACCTGGCTTTACGGGCCGCAAGAGATTGACGATGTGGGCGAGGCTCCTTCCAGCCACCCACACCCCGCGCGTGCGCCGCTGGCCTCGAGCGCCGAGGTAGTCGACTTGCGGCCGCCGGCGGGGCTGCCTGAGAACGCGGCATGAGCCCCCGCGTGGCCAGGCAATCGGACCGCTCAACCTCAGCATCCGGCCCAGGCGGCGGCTTTTTTGGCTCCGACCCGGTTGGCGACTCCGCCATTTCGATTTCTCTCCCTAGATCGTGAACGATGTCCGAGGGATCGACGAAAAAGCGTGGGTACACGGGAAAACATCGAAACTTGCGCCGGTACTGGGCAAGAATCGTTAGTGGGGGAACGGTTCTCTGTGCTCGCTGCCGGAAGCCGATTCTGGCGACCGAGCCTTGGGATCTCGGCCACGATGACTTCGACCGGGACTACTACAACGGCCCGGAGCACGTTCGCTGCAACCGGACCACGGCAGGCCGGAAGAAACTGAAGACCTCGCGATCGTGGTAGGCGTTCGGGAGCCCGCACGGGTTGATCGACGGGCAGTCGAGGCGCGTGCGCAGGCGGGGCAGACGAGAGGTGAAGCATGAATCCTGCCGACCTCGCCAACCAGCGTTGGAAGCCCTTTCGGTCGGCTTCCGAGCACGTCACCAAGGCTCTCGCCGCGTGGCACGAGGCCCAGGCGAGACTCGCGGAGCTTCGCGACGAACTCGGCCCCGCGACAGCCCGCGACGAACTCGCGCTCGGACGCGCCCTCCTCGCCGCGAAGGCGGAACCGAGGTCAGAGGCGGACGCGATCCGCGAGCAGATCACTGCTCAGGAACGGCGTGTCTCGGCGCTCGAACGGGCGTACACGGACGCGCAGAAGCAGCTTACGGCGGTGATCCGGGAGAACCGAAGCGCCTGGGACCGGCAAGCAATGGGCGAGATCGTGAAGGTGCGGACGCGCTACGAAGCCGCCGTCGCCGAGCTCGAAGCGTCTCGCGAGAACCTCTCCTCGACCGTCACCTTGGCCGAGTGTCTCAAGCGGCGGCGCCTTCCTTCGCCGAGGCCGCCAATGATCGGCTGAGCGGCGACGGCTCACTCGGCTTCGGCCAAGTGCTTACGGCGCTCCGCGCCGATGTCGAGCACCTGAGGCACTTCGATTCGACCGACGCCGAGCAGCCCCGCAGGATCGCCTGGGAACGCGTCTCGAGGGCGTTTCAGCCGTGACAAGCGGCCCCCATCGTCGTCCCCCGAGCGGCTGATCTGGGCCGCTGCCCGCGCGTCCGGCGAGCAAGCATGCGGCAGGTGCGGCGTCGTCGCAACGCCACCGACTAAGCGCTCTTGCGTGACCCGTGACCAGTACGTGGCCACCCCGCCTGTGCCTCGCCTTCCTCTAGCGCTGCCTCTGCCTCGGCGATGCGCTTGATAAGTGCTGCGCGCGAGCGTGCCCTTTCCTCGGGGGTCATGTCTGCATAGGTGCGCTCATCCACCCCGCGCCAGCCGCGGAGCTCGCGCGCCGCAGGCACGTCGCCCTCCTGCGCCTTCACTACCAGCGCGTCGAGGATGCCGGGTATGGCGGCCTTACGCTCGTTAAGCTCGTGTGCCAGGCGCCGACGGATCCTGAGTTGGTCGAGCTGGGTCTCTGCGCTACGACGTACGGCTTTCTCCCTCCGAAGTCTCGTTGCCGGAGTTCGGCCCAACCTCGACGGGAAGAGCATGTTCGAATTAGACTCCCACATACTTCCTAATGCGGCGGAGGGCGTGACCTAGAGCATTGAGTCCTCGGGAGACGGGTTGGCGCGATCGCAGCCCACACTTGGCGATCTTGTGGCGTCGCAAGTGGCTGATCGGGCTGGTTGCGCTCGGATCGGCGTTGTACGCACTCGTATTCACCCTCGCGCAGACGCCGGATTACACGGCAACGGCCGTGGTGCACGTCGCGACACGCTCGAGCATCGCAAGCGATCAGGTCCGTCCCGACGATCTTACGTACGTCGATCGGCTTGAAAACACATACGTTGATCTCGCGACGAGTAGGGGCCTCGTCGACGAGCTCGTGACGGCCGTCGGGCTTCCGGAACGCCCGGGTCTCCGGGTCCAAGCCGTGCCGAATACGGAGTTAATGGACATCGACGTCACGACGCACGACCGTGATACGGCCGCGGTAGCCGCGAACCAGCTCGCCGCGCTGCTGATCGCGCGCGTACGTGCACTCAACCTGGCAAACCGCGGAGCCGAGGCCGACCTAGCGTCGCGGATCGAGCAGATCCAGAGCGACCTAACGACCAAGCGGAATGAGTACGGGACCCTGGCCGCGACACGTCCGCGCTCGCCGAAACGAAGCGCCCAGCTGCTCGAGCTAAAGCAAGCGATCAACTCGAGCCAATCCAGGCTCAGAACGCTGCAGGACAACCTCGACTCGATCCGGCTCGCGCGCGAGGAGCGGGCGAACTCCCTGTCCGTCGCCGAGCCCGCGGTACCTCCGTCGACGCCCTCGAACCGACATCTCTTCCGGAACCTCGCAGTTGCTTTTCTTGTCGGCATCGTTGGAGGAACCGGCCTCGCCTACCTCACCGAGCGGGTTCGTCCCCGGCTGCATGGAGAGGTGGACGTGGAAGCGGCCGCAGGAGCGCCGATCCTCGCAAGCGTGCCGTACGTCAGGGCCGAAGACGGGAGCTCCGCGTTCAATGGTGGTTCGTCCGCGGACGAGGCATTTCGTCGACTGCGCCTTGCGATCTTCGCCGGAAAGAGACCGCGGCTGAAGCGGCATGCGTTCGTGATCACGAGCCCGGAGCGAGGGGACGGCAAGACGACCGTGGCAGCTAACCTGGCCCGCACGGTGGCGCAAGCCGGTCGTCGCGTCGTCCTGGTCGACGCAGACCTGAGGCGGCCGGCGTTGCACGCGCACTTCGACCAGCCGGGCGAGCCGGGACTCAGAGACGTCCTCGAGGGAACACGCACCGCCGACGTAATCCGGCCGACCGATGTCCCCAACCTCTTCTTCGTTCCGGCGGGTGCGCCTACCGATCGCGCCGGGCAACTTCTCGAGGCGGCCGACTGGCCAGGGATTCTCAAGAAGCTTCGAGCCGAGTTCGACGTGGTGCTGGTCGACGGGCCACCCGTTCTCGAGGTCAGCGACCCGCTTGTCCTCGCGGCTCCCTCAGATGGCGTGCTCCTAGTGCTTCCGAGCTCGAACGTCCCTCGCGACGTCCTGGGTCAAGCACAGGAGGAAATCAATGCAGCCGGGGGGCAGGTCCTCGGACTCGTTCTCAACCGGACCGAGCGCCATCGGAAATCCACCTACTCATGGCGAAGCTCGCACGAATAGACGCCATGGTTCCCGCCCAGTGCAACCCTGCCGAGGGCATCCTTCTCGATCTCCACGGAGCCGAGGGCTTCAACGCCCCGTCCCAGACCTTCTTTCACAACGCCAAGCGCGCAACCGACCTGGTCCTCACCGCTCTACTTCTCATAGTCCTCGCGCCGCTTCTCGCCATCACCGCGGTGGCGGTGAAGCTCGATTCGCCTGGACCAATTCTGTTCAGCCAAGAGCGCATCGGCACGCGACGGGTACGGCGAGACGGAATGACACGCTGGCGTCTCGAACCTTTCAAGTTCTTCAAGTTCCGTTCGATGATCGCCGACGCAGATTCGGGCGTTCACGAACGGCACATCGCTGCCATGGCAAACCGGCCTGCGAAATCGGGCCCGTCCGACACGGGGCCGATCAAGCTCGAACGCGACCCGCGTATCACCCGTGTCGGTCGGTACCTGCGGCTGACGAGCATCGACGAGCTGCCCCAGCTCATCAACGTTCTCCGCGGCGAGATGAGTCTCGTCGGGCCGCGCCCTGTTCCGCTCTACGAGTTTGCGCGGTACCGGCCCGAGCACATGCGGCGCTTCACCGTCTTGCCCGGTATCTCCGGCCTCTGGCAGGTCCGCGGCCGTTGTGCGCTCTCGTTCTGGGAGATGGTCTCGTGCGATCTCGAGTATGCGGACAAGCAATCATTTTGGACGGATCTGAAGATCATGGTGCGAACGATTCCGGCGCTGGTTTCTACGCGAGGCGCCGGATAAGCGTCCGGGCATGCGGCAAAGGGGGGATTCCATGATCGACGTCAGCCCCGGAGCGACACGAGTCGCCGTCATTGGAGCTGGGTACTGGGGAACAAACTACATTCGCGTCTTCGGCGAGCTCGGCGATGCCCGCGTCGTTGTCGTCTGCGACAGCCAAGCGGATCGTCTTGATCAGGTCCGTCGAACTCTTCCGGTTAGCGTCACAGACGATGCCGCGGAGGCGGTGACCCGGCCCGAGGCCGACGCGGTGGCAATCGTGACCGACGCTTCCACCCATCGGCGTCTGGCGGGAATGGCGCTCGAGGCGGGCAAGCACGTGCTTGTCGAGAAACCCCTCGCAACGACGAGCAAGGACGCAAGCGAGCTGATCGACCTCGCCGAGAGACACGGACGGACCCTCATGGTGGGTCACACGTTCCTCTACAACCCGGGCGTCCGAGCGGTCAAGGAGTACGTGGCCGCCGGCGAAGTGGGCGAGGTTTACTACCTCTACTCGCAGCGTACGAGCCTCGGGCCGATCAGGTCCGACGTGAACGCAATCTGGGATCTCGCGCCGCACGATATTGCGATCCTCAACTACCTCCTCGACCTAACGCCGGCTTGGGTCAGCGCCGTTGGCGCAAACCCTGTTCGGAATAGCTTGGAAGACGTCGGGTTCATCACACTCGGATATCCGGGCGGCATTGTCGGGCACATTCACGTCAGCTGGGCGGATCCGAACAAGGTCCGGCAGGTCGTCGTCGTCGGCAGTGAGAAACGTGTCGTCTTCAACGACATGGACTCGCTCGAGCGGGTTCGCGTCTTCGAGAAGGGTGTCAAGAGTGTCGATGACCCTAAGTCGGCGAGGTACGGTGAGCACACGCTGCATCTCCGCGACGGCGCGATCGTGAGCCCGCCGATTCCTGCACTCGAGCCGCTGAAAAATCAGTGCGGAGCCTTCATTCACGCGATCCGCGGTCGTGAGGCGCCGATCACCGACGGGGCGCAAGGGCGCGAGGTCGTCCGCGTTCTGGAAGCGGTCGACAAGTCGGTGGCACTACAAGGCGGGCCGGTCCCGATTCCGGCGGCTGTTTCCGATACCTCGGCCGACCAGGCGGCGGCCGCGTCGGACGCCGACGAACTCGAGGGGGTGCTTCCGTGAGCTCTCGCGTGCCATTTGTTGACCTCGCGGCGCAGCAGACAGCAATAGCGTGGGAGCTCAGCGAGGCTCTGGACGACGTCGCGTCACGCAGCGATTGGATCCTCGGCCGGGACCTCGAGCTCTTCGAGACAGAGTTCGCCGACTACTGCGAGAGCGTTTACGCCATCGGCGTTGATTCCGGTCTGTCCGCACTGGAGCTCGCGCTTCGCGCACTGGAGGTCGGAGCGGGTGACGAAGTCATAACCGCAGCGAACACCTTCGTCGCAACAGTCTTTGCCATCGCCCACGTAGGTGCAACTCCCGTGCTGGTGGACGTGGACCCGAAGACCTACGTGCTCGACCCCGACGCGGTCCGTGCAGCCATCACGAAGCGGACCCGCGCGATCGTTCCAGTGCACCTGTACGGCCAGCCCGCGGACATGGACTCGCTGAGCGCGATCGCCCGGAGTCACGGCA
>Ga0307318_10000856_pt1 | contig 10089 bp, 7 predicted proteins | sample ER_DNA_367_FD_194500 | JGI IMG/M metagenome (GOLD analysis project Ga0307318, IMG submission 194500) | Bulk soil microbial communities from the East River watershed near Crested Butte, Colorado, United States - ER_DNA_367 | ecosystem: Environmental > Terrestrial > Soil > Floodplain | place: USA...
CCTGCCGCGCCGTTCTTCGTGGTGCCTCACAACTCCGCGGTACTGCTGGGAGGTGAGGGACAGCTGAATCAGCTCGCCAACCAGCGGTCGCCGACCTCCTGCTGGGTGTGGTACCCGGAGATGACCGCGGGTGCTGTCGCCTCCTCGAGCTTCCTGCCGAGCAGCGGGATGGCGACCTTGAGCTCGCCGACAATGTCGAGCACAGTGCCCCGACCTCCGGGCGCCAGCTGCGCCGTCGCCTTGAAACCGACCGGCTGGCCGAGCACGGTCATGGTGACAGCGCCGCCTCGGGAGCCATCGGCCGAGCCGTTTCCCCAGGCGACCTCCTCGTTCACGGTAACGGTCGGCCCGGTGAACCTCGCTGCCGATTCAGGTGCCGGCAAGGTTCTTGAGGTCTTCGTGATCGAGCCCTCAACTGAAGCGTTATAGCTGGAAGACCCGCTGGCGGCGCATACCTCGTCGAGGAACTTCTGGTCGGTCAGCATCGCGTAGACATCGGCGGGCGGGGCGGCAAACTCCAGGTGGCTCGAGATCTCCATGCCGCTCATCCTGTCATCGGCTGGGCCGCTGCCGCGGCTCGGAGGGTTAATGTCGGAGGTAGCCGGTCAGCGGGGTGCGGCGGGCATTGAGGATGGATGACGTGACAATTTTCCAGGTGGAGCTCGAGCAGGAGAAGGAGAAGACCCAGAAGATCGCTCAAGTGGCCGCTAGGGGCGCCAGCATCGCAGCCGAGTTCGGTCATGACCCCGATGCAGTTCAGGTTTTCCTTCGGCACTACTTCCGACACGTTGATGCCGTCGACGTCGACGAGCGGAGCGTCGCGAATCTCCTTGGTTTGGTGGAAAGCCACTACCGAGCAGCGATGCAGCGGCCCCCCGCTCGCGCGGTGATCTCCATCCGAAAGCCGAGTCAGTCCGACGGCGGGTTGACCGCCGGGGGCGGGACAGTCGTACAGATCGTCACCGACGATCGGCCTTTCCTCGTCGACTCGGTGACCATGGAGGTGCTGCGCCAGGGTTGGAGTATTCGCGAGGTGTTCCACCCGCAGTTTCTGGTGCGGCGCGACCTCGAAGGGAATTTGCTCGGCATCGTGCGCGCCGGCGAGGCCGAACACGATCGCAACGTCATTCCCGAGTCCTGGATGCACCTGGAAATCCTTCCGCCATCTCGCACCGACAGCCGCGAGATGCTGATTCCCGAACTGGAGCAGGGGCTCCTGGAGGTCCTGCGGCTCGTCGAAGAGACGGTCGAGGACTGGCAGAAAATGATCACGCGGTCCGAAGACACCATCGAAATGCTGAAGGATCCCGAGTTCATCGGTGATCATGCGGATCAGGCCGCTCTGGCCTGCGAGCTGCTCAGCTGGCTGAACGCCAACCACTTCACCTTCCTCGGATACCGCGAGTACGAGGTGATCACCCACAAGTCCGGCATCGACTTCAAGGTTCGTCCTGGGACTGGCCTCGGCATCTTACGGCCGGATCAGGACCCGCCGGGCACCTTCCATGCCATCCCCCAGAGCAACGGCAAGCCCGAGTTGATGATCATCACCAAGGACAACCAGCAGTCCAGGGTGCACCGGCCGGCCTACCTCGACTACATCGCCTTCCGCATCTTTGACGGCAATGAACGAGTCATCGGTGAGCGGCGCTTCCTTGGGCTCTTCTCCTCCTCGGCATACTCAGAAAGCGTCGCTCGCGTCCCGGTGCTCCGGCAGAAGGCCGCCGCCGTCATCCAGCTTTCCGGCTACAGCGAGCACAGCCATGGTGGCAAGGCGATCATGGACGCGCTGGAAACGTATCCGCGCGACGAGTTGTTTCAAACCCCGCTTGCTGAGCTGGCCGCCGTCGTGGAGAAGGTGGCTCACCTCAAGGAGCGCCGGCAGGTGCGCATGTTTGTGCGGCGCGACCCGTACGGGCGCTATCTCTCCTGCCTGATCTATCTGCCGCGTGACCGTTACACGACGTCGGTACGCAAGCGGATGGAGAAAATCCTGATGAGCGCACTCGGCGGGTCCTCGATCGGATACACGGTGCGGGTCACCGAGTCCGTCCTCGCAAGACTTCATTTCGTGGTTCGCATGCCGGTCGGCAAGATCCTGGCAGAGATTGACGTGCGCTCGCTGGAGCGGGAGCTGACCTTGGCGACGCGCTCCTGGGATGACGAGTTCGCAGACTTGATGGTCGGTGTTGATCATGCAGATCGGCTGGCAGGTTTGGTTGCTGCGCTGCCCGAGGGCTACAAGGAGGACTACACCGCCCGACAGGTGCTGAAGGACCTGAGCGCGCTGATCGCCCTTAAAGGTGAGCACGACACGTCAATGGCGATCTACGTCCCGGACCGGCCTGACGACGAAGCGGACCTGCGCTTGAAAATCTTTAGGCGCGAAGCGTCGTTGTCACTGTCGAGGATCTTGCCCCACTTGTCCCTGCTGGGCGTCGATGTGATCGACGAACGGCCGTACGAGCTGGCCATGGGCAACGGCGAGCGGGGGTTCATCTACGACTTCGGCGTGCAGGTGCCCGGGGGAGCGGAAGCGGTCCAGAGTCGCTGGACCTCAGAGGCACGGCAACGATTCATGGCGGCGTTTTCGGCCTCCTACGTCGGCGACAGTGAGTCCGACCGTTTCAATGCGCTGATCATGGGCGCCGATCTTGACTGGCGCGACGTCAGTGTGCTGCGGTCGATCGGCCGCTATCTCCGCCAGGTCGGCATAACCTATAGCCAGAGCTATTTCGCCCAGGCCCTGAGTAGCAACGTCGACATCGCGCGGCACCTCGTCAAGCTGTTCCAGACGCGTTTCGATCCGAAGCTCGCTCTCGATGGCAAGGCGCGCGGGATAGCTGCCGAGGAGCTGGCGGACAAGATCAAGAAGTCACTCAACGACGTCGCCAGCCTTGATCATGATCGAATCGTGAGGTCTTTCCTTGCGGTGATCCAGGCCGTGGTCCGCACGAACTTCTACGTTGCGGACTGCCAGGCGATTGCGCTGAAGCTGCTGCCCAGGCAGATCCCCGATCTGCCGGAGCCCCGGCCGGCGTTCGAGATCTTCGTCTATTCGCCTCGCATGGAGGGTGTCCATCTGCGCTATGGGCCCGTCGCACGGGGCGGCATACGCTGGTCGGATCGTGCGGAGGATTTCCGTACCGAGGTACTGGGCTTGGTCAAGGCCCAGATGGTGAAGAACACCGTGATCGTCCCGGTCGGGGCCAAGGGCGGCTTCTACTGCAAACGTTTGCCGGAATCTCGCGAGCGGGAGGCCTGGCTTGCCGAGGGTTTGGCGTGCTACCAGCTCTTCGTAACGAGCCTGCTCGACGTCACCGACAACATCGTCGACGGTGTCGTCGATGCCCCAGCTGATGTCGTCCGCTATGACGGCGACGATCCCTATCTCGTCGTCGCGGCCGACAAAGGAACCGCCACCTTCTCCGATGTCGCCAACAAGATCTCGGTCGACGCGGGATTTTGGCTCGGCGACGCGTTCGCCTCCGGAGGCTCGGCCGGCTATGACCACAAGGCCATGGGCATCACAGCTCGAGGTGCCTGGGTGTCGGTCGGCCGACACTTCCGTGAGATGGGTCTCAATTCCGAGACCGAAGATTTCACCTGCGTCGGGATCGGCGATATGAGCGGCGATGTCTTCGGCAACGGGGTGCTGCTCAGCAAGCATCTCAAGCTGGTGGCCGCGTTCGATCATCGGCACATCTTGATCGACCCGCAGCCGGATCCGGCAGGTAGTTGGGAGGAGCGTGCCCGGCTGTTCGCTCTGCCACGCTCCAGCTGGGCGGACTACGACGCCAGCTTGCTCTCTGAGGGCGGAGGCGTGTTCCCCCGCACCCTGAAGTCCATCGTGATCACTGAGCAGATGCGCAGCGCTCTCGGCATGGACAAGTCGGTGGAAGCCCTGACGCCGGCAGAGTTGATCAAGGCCTGCCTGCGGGCACCAGTGGACCTGCTGTGGAACGGTGGCATCGGGACCTTCGTCAAGGCGCTGACTGAAGCCAACGACGCGGTAGGCGACAAGGCCAATGAAGCCTTGCGGGTGGATGGCTGCGAGCTACGGGCCAAGTGTGTAGCAGAGGGCGGAAACCTCGGCTTGACCCAGCTCGGCCGGGTGGAGTACGCGGAGAGGGGTGGCCGGATCAACACCGATTTCATCGACAACTCTGCCGGCGTCGACACGTCTGATCATGAGGTGAACATCAAGATACTGCTGACTGGAGAGGTGGCTGCCGGTCGGTTGTCACCCGAGGATCGCGACACGCTTCTGGCCTCGATGACCGATGAGGTCGCCCAACTGGTGCTCAAGGACACCTACGACCAGAACCTGGCCCTGGCCAACGCCGTACACCAGTCGGTGTCCATGGCCGGCGTTCACGAAGACTGGATGGAGCGCCTGGAGAGCCAGGGGTTGGTCGATCGAGAGATCGAGTTCCTGCCCTCCACCGAGGCCATGGAGATCCGGCGCGGCAACCACAAGGGTCTGACCTCAGCAGAGCTTGCAACATTGCTCGCTTACACCAAGATCGTTCTCGAGGACGAGATATTGGCATCGGACATGCCCGATGATCCGTATCTCAGGGACCGCTTGATCGAGTATTTCCCGACTGCGATGCGCGCGCGCTACGCCGATCAGATGCGAAAGCACCGACTGCACCGGGAGATCATCGCCACGGTCGTCGTCAATGAGTTCGTCAACGAATCAGGCATCACGTGTTTCCACCGACTTTCAGGGGAGACTGGCGCTCACGCGGCCGACGTGATCCGCGCACAGATCGGCGCGCGCGCGATCTTTGGCGCCAATGACCTTGATAAGGCCATCGCGGCACTTGATTACCAGATCGGCGCACAGATGCAGACTGCGCTTCGGATGGAAGTGCGCACTCTGGTGGAGCGTGCGACCCGCTGGCTGATCAACAATCGGCGTCAGCCGATCGACATCGGTGCCGCAGTTGCCGAGTTCTCCGACGGAGTTCAGACGGTTCAACACGCGCTGCCGACCGTCCTGACTGGACGGGAGAAGGAGGCGTTCGAGCAGCGGCTCAAGGGTTACCAGGCCGCCGGCGTACCCGACGAGCTGGCGACAGCGATCGCGGTGCTTCCTCAGGCGTACTCGGCATTGACGATCGAGCAGACGGCTGCGCAGTCCGGGATTGACGCCCTAAAGGTGGCCGACGTCCACTTCACTCTCGGTCAGCGGCTCGGGCTCGACCGACTGTTGGTGCGCATTATCGACCTGCCGCGTGAGGACCGATGGCAGACGATGGCGCGGGCGGCGCTGCGTGATGACCTGCACGCGGTGCATGCTCAGCTCACGGCGGAGGTCCTCGGCGCGAACGGGAACCTCACCAAGAGTGCCAAGGACGTGGTGCTGGGCTGGGAGAAGTCGAATCGTGCCGTGGCCGACTCGGTGAAGACCCTCCGCTCGATTACCAACAGCCGTGCCGACCTCGCCCGAATGTCGGTTGGTCTCCGAGTTGTACGCCGCCTGCTTTCCAGATAGTTGTGAAGTATGCGGATTGACCTGCATACGCACTCGTCGGTCTCGGACGGAACGGATACGCCCGCTGAGCTGGTGCGCAGGGCTGAGGAGGTCGGACTTGATGTGGTCGCGCTGACCGACCACGACACGTTCGACGGCCTCGATGAGGCAGCCGCCGAGGGGGACCGGCTGGGCGTCGGTGTAGTACGCGGAATGGAACTCTCCTGCTCCCGACGCGGCAGCAGCGTGCACGTCTTGGCGTACGGGGCTGATCCCGCCAGTCCTGGGCTGAGCGCTGAAATGGCACGAGTCCGCGATGGTCGGCTGGGACGGCTGGCCGGTGTCCTGGCGAAATTGGCCGCTCTCGGAGTTCCGGTCAGTGAGGCGGAGGTGATGGCTCAGGTAGGCAACAGTCCCTCGGTCGGGCGCCCACACATCGCCGACGCTCTGATCAAGGCGGGACACGTTCGTGATCGGCAGGAAGCCTTCGACCGGTTCCTGGCTGACGGAGGTCCGGCCCACGTGGCGCGCTACACGATCGATGTGGAACGCGGAATCGACCTCATCCACCAGGCGGGCGGGCTAGCGGTCATTGCGCACCCGTGGGGTCGCGGTCGTGAGCATGTGCTTCCGCAGAATGTCCTCGAGGCGCTGGCTCGTGATCACCAGCTGGACGGCATCGAGGTCGATCATCAAGATCACGATGTCGATATCCGGCAGCGGCTGCGCTCGTTGGCCGACAGCCTTGGCCTGCTGGCGACCGGATCAAGCGATTATCACGGCAGTGGCAAGCTTGATCATGATCTGGGCTGCAATACCACCGATCCTGCGGTCTTCGCCGAGATCCAACGACGGCTGTCATGAGCCCGAGGCGTCCGGGCAAGGCCACGGTGATCGCCGTGGCAAACCAGAAGGGCGGAGTCGCCAAGACCACCACGGTGGCATCGCTGGGTGCAGCATGGTCGCAACTCGGCCAACGAGTGTTGATCGTTGATCTTGATCCGCAGGCGTGTCTGACCTTCTCCGTGGGTCACGACCCGGAGTTGATCAGTTGCTCGGTATTTCAGGTGTTATTGGGTCCTGTGCCGGCGCAGGACGCGCTGATCGAGACCGAGGAAGGCCCGGACCTGCTGCCCGCCACCATCGAGCTGGCCATGACTGAGCAGCTGCTCGTCAACCGCTCCGGTCGGGAACGACTCTTGAAGGATTCGCTGGAGCCGCTGCTCAGCTCCTACGACTTCGTCGTTGTGGATTGCCCGCCCACGCTAGGCATCTTGACCACCCTCGGCCTCACCGCCGCGCAGGGCGTACTGATTCCCCTGCAGTGCGAGACGCTCAGCCACCGCGGTGTCGGTCAGCTACTCGACACGATCTATGACGTGAAGAAATTCGCCAACCGCAGGCTGGCGGTGCTCGGCGTACTCCCGACGTTGTTCGATGGCCGGACCAGTCATGGCCGTACTGTGTTGGAACGCATCGGCGACGACTACGGCGTCACCGTGCTGTCACCGCCGATACCCAGGTCCGTGCGCTTCGCCGAGGCGCCAGCAGTGGGCCGGACCGTCCTTCGTACAGCCCGGGCAGGTAAGGGCGCTGCAGCGTATCGGAACGTCGCCCGACAGCTACTGGCGCTCCGGGCTTGATTGCTCCAGTCGCTACGCCCGCTGTGCCTATTGGCTCGCTGCGCTTGCTGCGATGTTCGCCAGGGAGCCGCCGTCTTCGTCGAATCCGACGAAACGACTGTGTCGGGGAATCAGCTCTGTTGTCGAGCTGTTTGTCGGCTTCTCCTGCAGATCGAACATCGCCGGCGCGTATCGCGCTTGGATGCCGCTGCCTTCCTCGCTCATTCGGAGACGAAGACCGTGTCTGCGTGTTTCCTAGCGCGCCGCGTAGTCCGCGGTTGGGCGGTCGACCAACTCGCCATAGAGCTGATCCAGACGCGCCGCCGGCTCACCGAGTCCGTCCAACGCATCGAGCTGTCGGCCGATTTTTTCTGACCGCCATTCGTACGCGAGCAGGTCCAGCGTTACTGACACGGCCAAGGCGTGGTGATGCAGGATTGCGTCCAGCTGACGGCGCAACTCCTCGTCGGCCGCGTTCGGACAGGTTGTCGGCAACTGATCCCGCAGACCGAAGAAGCGGCGTACCAGCGGTCCTCCCCGGGGAGCCAGAAAGCCGAGACCCTCGCGGGCCTGGGCGCCTCGGACCACCGCCTCGGCCTGATCTTGGAGGATCACCGCCTCTGCGGCGATGTGGCGCATGGCAGCCCTCGGGTCAACGAGTGGGTCGACGTGCCCGATTGAGGTCTGCCCGGTCCCCGCACCCTGATCGGCTGTCCTGGCCTGCGCAGGCAGGCGGCGTCGGATGCCGCGCATGCCTCGACCATATCTCCGTCCACCGTATTCCGGATCGCGCGGCGGCTATGGATGTGGCGCCACCATCACCAGTAACGATGTTGTCGACAAGATCACAAATGCGATGCAGAGCTCCGCCCCCATCGCCACCGCGAGGCCGGAGACACCGGCGCTCTTTCCGGGCACATCCGGCTGAAGATGCGATTGCCGAAATGCCGCACGGGCTGCGTACTTGCGGCCCTGGTTCCCCATCAGCAGCATCAACGCGAAGATCGAGACCTTGATCAGCAGCACCAGTCCGTAGCGGGAGCTGGCCAGCCGGGATGGCCCACCTGCGACAGCGAGTGCGTGAATGATCCCGGTCACCAACAGGGTCGCCACACTCAGCTGCGCGACCCGGGAGAACCTCGGAATGAGCTGGTCCAGCTCCTGCACCCGGTCTCCAGGTATCAACACCGCGGCCAGCGCGACCAGCCCGCCGAGCCACGCGCAGGTTGCCAACACGTGCAATCCGGTCGCAACGATTTTGGTGATCTCCCAGCGACCGCCGATGGCGTTGGTTTGCGCCACCATGGAAGCCGCGATCACGAGCACCACGCTGAGAGAGAGGACGCGACGCCAGCCCACCACGGCTCCGCTGATGATGTCGGGAAGGAAGAACATTGCGGCCACCAATGCCGCCAGCCGAGCGAGTTGGGCGGCACCACCCAGGGGCGTAACGATGTCGCCGAGCAGGCGGTGCTCGAAAATCAGCTGAATCCCCGGACCGGCGAGCGTCCCGATGATCATCACCGCGGTTCCGGCTAGTGCCAGCGCAACAAGCCGGCGATTCCTTCGGCCGTCGGGCCAGACCACGCTCCAGAAAGTCAAGGTGCCGGCGAGCAGTACATAGCCGGCGTAGGTCAGTATCCGGTTCGCACCGAGGGCCAGGACAAGGAAATCTTGGTTCACTATGTCCTCGGCAGATTGAACTGAACGACAATCACGGCGCGGCTCAACGGCAGCTCTCCCCTGGCACGAAGATGGGGTACGCGGCCGGCAACGCACGCCTGTTCGCTGATTCCCCGCCGCATCGGACACTCGATGTTCAGCACGGTGTCTCCGCTGACCGTCATGACGACACGGAGATTTGGAGAACCCGAGGCGAGGGGGGTGATGGCAGCCACGGCGCGGCCGGCGCGCGACGGGATGCTGCGTACGGTGACGCCGCTCAGGTTGTAGCGCAGCTCCATCTGCTTCGCCGGTTCGACCAAGGCGACGTCGACGCGGTTACCGACACGACCCTTCGGCACCACAACCGGCTGATCGCCAGCGCTCATCTGAACCTGAGAGGCAACCGGCTTGAGCTTCGCAAAGCGGTCGCCGGCCATCGTCACCTCTGGTGGACCGAGTCGTACCGAAGATACCGGAGCCGAAAGGTACACCATCTCCGCGATATCGAAGCTACCGTCGCGCAGCGGGCTTGCCATCAGGAGCACGCCCGGCTGAGTGGTGCCAGGCCCCTTCGGCAGTCTTACTTGGCGCGGAGCAGTCGGACCAGCAGGTGTCGCAGAAATCGTCGGCGACGGCGAGGGCGGCGTACCGGCCGTGGATGCCGGCGCTGTCGGGAGAGGCGTGCTCGTTGCGGCTACCGGCGCCGATCGCGGAAGCTCCAGAGCATCCCGATAGAAAGTGACGGCGGAGACACACAACACCGCTACCAAGATCAAGCCGAGTGCGCGGCGCAGCCCAGCTGGCGGACGACCAGTGGTCAATTTGCCCAAGACAACCGCTTCCCCCCGTCGCAATCGGCTAGCTTTCTTGGATACTCGACGGCGCAGGCTCTCCGGGCCCATATATTACGCCTTGGATCTTGAATCCCAGGGGATGCACAACGAGCAGAGGGGTGTGTGAACAACTGTGAGCACTATGCGGACCGCGAGATGGTCCAAGCTAGCTCTACTGGTAGCAGGGGTGCTGGCGCTGGCGGCGGCAACCATCAGTCCGAGCTATGCGGCCAATAGCACCGAGGTCTATATCGTGCAGGGTCTGCCGGGCAAGAGTCTCGACGTCGACATCGAGGGAAAATCCGTCGCGACAGGTGTCAAGACGGCCGAGGTCGCCGGTCCGTTCAAGGTCAAGCCGGGTAAGAACATGGTGACCTTCAGTGAAAACGGCAATCAGGTGCTCGAGAACAGCTTCTCGATCAAAGAGGGCGGCAAAGCAGACATCGTCGCACATCTGCCGGCTTCTTCGTCAGGTGATCCCCTGGTG
>Ga0307318_10000858_pt1 | contig 10077 bp, 11 predicted proteins | sample ER_DNA_367_FD_194500 | JGI IMG/M metagenome (GOLD analysis project Ga0307318, IMG submission 194500) | Bulk soil microbial communities from the East River watershed near Crested Butte, Colorado, United States - ER_DNA_367 | ecosystem: Environmental > Terrestrial > Soil > Floodplain | place...
CATGGCCGCCTTCCTGACCCAGGTGGGAGCGCTCCAGACCGCACCAATCCTGATCGCCGTCATCACCGCACTCCTCACCATGGAGGGCATGAAATATCTCGTTACCACTCGCAGACAGTCGCGCGCAGCCGCGGCGAACCAACCAGCCTCGCCGAACGGGCCCAACACCGAAGGACGGCCATCCCAACGCCTCGCCCGACGGCCACCGGATCGTGTTCTCGAGCGACCGGCGCTACCCCGACGTGTGCTGCACCGACCTGTACGTCATGCGCTCGGACGCAAGCGCGGTGCCCCCATGATGCTCCCGACCGACCGACCGACCGACCGACCACCACCGGCCGGCGGTGCGGTAGGCTGGCCCGGTCAGGGCGAGGTCGAGGACCGGGAGGTGAGGCCGCTGTGAGCAGCAGCCAACCTCCGAGTACCCACTGACGCCAGTCGTTCCTTGGCGTCACCGCGGGGCCTGGCGGCATGCCGGCCCCGCCGGCTCTGTCCCGTTGGGTCCTCGATCGGAGGTTCAGTCATGGCCGAGCGGCGTCCGCGTGTGCTGCTCCCGTACCGGCGTGTCCCCCGGGGCGCCAACAGCCAGCGGCAGCCACCGGCACCGGAGGTGTCGATGGAGCCCCGGGCCGCTGCCACCGCCGCGCCGGTGTAGCAGAGCGTCGTCGCCGCCGCCATCTACCGGGACGGGCGGCGCATCGACAGCCCCTCGACCGTGGCCGAGGCCGCCCGGCGCCTGCGCGACCAGCCGGGCACGATGGCCTGGATCGGGCTCTACCGGCCGGCCGAGACCCAGCTGCTGGCCGTGGCCGAGGAGTTCGGGCTGCACGAGCTGGCCGTCGAGGATGCCATCGTCGCCCACCAGCGACCCAAGCTGGAGCGCTACGTCGACACCCTGTTCGTGGTCCTGCGGGCGGCCCGCTACCTGGACGAGGTCGAGGAGGTCGAGTTCGGCGAGATCCACCTGTTCGTCGGCGCCAACTTCGTGCTGACCGTGCGCCACGGCCAGGCCCCCGACCTGGCCGCGGTGCGCCGGCGCATGGAGGGCGACCCCGAGCTGCTGCGCCTCGGCCCCGAGGCGGTGCTGTACGCCATCCTCGACGGCGTCGTCGACGGCTACGCCCCGGTGGTCGCCGGCCTCCAGAACGACATCGACGAGATCGAGACCGAGGTCTTCGGCGGCGACCCCAAGGTGTCGCGGCGCATCTACGAGCTGTCGCGCGAGGTGATCGAGTTCCAGCGGGCCACCAGCCCCCTGCTCGGCATGCTCACCGGGCTGATGGCCGGGTTCGAGAAGTACGAGACCGACGAGGAGCTCCAGCGCTACCTGCGTGACGTGGCCGACCACGCCACCACCGTGGCCGAGCGGGTCGACGGCTTCCGCCAGATGCTGGCCGACATCCTCACCGTCAATGCCACCCTGGTCAGCCAGGCCCAGAACGAGAAGATCACCAACCTCACCGAGGCCAGCTACGACCAGAACGAGGAGATCAAGAGGATCTCCGCCTGGGCGGCCATCCTGTTCGCCCCCACCCTGATCGGCACCGTGTACGGCATGAACTTCCACGGCATGCCCGAGCTGCGGTGGGTCTTCGGCTACCCCTTCGCCCTGGCCCTGATGCTGGTGGTCAGCCTCACCCTGTACGCCATCTTCAAGCGCCGCGGCTGGCTTTGAGGCGGCGGCCGGAACGGGCGCCCTGGTGGGGCGCCCGTCGCTCGGTGCGGAGGGCTAGGGCCTGCCGGTGCTGCCGCCGGCCTTGTTGGCCACGGTCTCCTTGGCCTGGTCGGCCTTGGCGGCCACGGTCTCCTTGGCCTGGTCGGCCTTGGCCGCGGCCGTCTCGGCCACCCGGTCCTTGCTGACGCTGACGGTCTTGTTGACCTCACCGGTCAGGCGCTGAACCCCAGGGTTCTCCCGCAGCTTGCCGGCCGCGTCCACGATCTGCTGGTAGCGCTCCTGGCCCGCCTTGGTCCCGAACACGTACCCGGCACCCAGCCCGACCAGGAACCCCGACTTGAACCGCATTGGCACCTCCTGAGGATGATCGCTCCCGGCTTGTCTACCCGCCGTGGCCGTTCGAAACCACGTACTGTGGCCCTGCTCGTCGGCGGTGAGGAGGTGGGGTGCGCTGAAGGTCGCGACCTCGCGGCCGGGCCAGGACACGACCGTCACCGGCGACGGCGCCCTCCCGCCGCTGCCCAGGTGGGCCTGGCCACTGTGCTGGGCCGTCCTGACCGTCGCGCTCGGGCTGCTGGTCCGCCTGCCCGGCCCGGCCACCCTGGACCCCGACGAGCACGCCTCGGTGCTCTACTTCGACCGCCTGGTCGCCGGCGAGCGCCTCGAGGAACCGCTCCTGTCGGCGCCCAAGCCGCTGCTCACCGTCGTCCACGGGCTCGCCTGGCGGGCCGGCCACGACTGGCGGCTACTCGAGGCGGTCACCGTCGCCGTCTTCGCCCTAGCCGTCGTCTGCCTGGCCAGGGCGGCCGGCCGCCTGGGCGGCCTGCCCGCCGCGGCCGCCACCGTCCTGGCCGTCGCAGGGTCCGGCCCGCTCGTCCTCCAGGCCGCCCGGGGCAACTCCATCGTCTTCGCCCTGGCCGGCTGGGCGGTCGCCCTCGACGCCCTGACCAGGGGCGCCAGGTCGCCCGAGGGCGAGCCGGACGGCCCGGGGGTGGCGTGGGGGACGGCGGCCGCCGCCCTGGCCGTGGCCGGGCTGGCCAGGGCCGAGACCTGGCTGCTGCTGCCGCTGGCCGCCGCCTGGGGCCTGGTCGCCTGGCGGCGCGGCCAGCCGCGGGCGCTGCTGCTGGTCCTGCCCCTGGGCGTCCCGCTGCTGTGGCTGGCCCACGACTGGCTGCTGACCGGCGACCCGCTGTTCGCGTTCCGGGTCCCCGAGCGCTACACCGACCTCCTCACCGGCCGCCAGGTCGTCCCCCCGGGCGACTGGCTGGCCCTGGTCGCCCGGCGCTACCGCCCCGACCCGCTCCTGCTCGCCCTGGCCGCCGTCGGCGTCGTCTGGCTGGTCCGGCGCCGCGCCTGGGTGTGGCTGGCCGGCCTGGGCGTGACCGGGGTCGGGGTCCTGGCCCTGCTCGGCCTGGAGGCCTGGCGCGGCACCTACGTCTCCTGGCGCTACTTCGACCCCGCCGACCTGGCCGTCCGCGTGGCCGCCGCCCTCGGCGCCGCCGCGCTGACCAGCGCCCTCGTCGGCCGCCTGGCCGGCCGGTGGGGCAGGGGCTGGCTCGCCGCGGCGGGGGCCGGGGTGGCGGCGCTGCTGCTGGTCGGGCTGGCCTGCTGGCCCCTGGCCCCGGTCGACCCGCAGGTCGACGCGACCCTCGACCGCGGCGTCCGCCTGTCGGCCAACACCGCCACCGCGATCGAGGCCCTGCGTCCGCTGGCCGCCCAGCCCGGCACCGTCATCACCGTGTCCGGGCCGCAGCGGGTCCGGGTCGCCGTCGAGCTCGACCTGCCCCTCGGCCGGGTGCGCGACCTGTTCCTGGCCACCCTCTCCGCGCCCCTCGACCACGCCCTGGCCGGCAGCGACGCCGTGTTCCACGACGCCGACGGCGACCGCCCCGCGAGCCGGTTCGTCCCCCTGTCGACCACGACTCCGACCCGGGTCGGCGAGGCCCGGCTGGTCCCGCTGCGCACCGACCCGGAAGCGGGGCTGTACGTGTTCCGGGTCGAGGAACCGGGTCGGTAGGAGCAAAGCGGCCCGCGACCGTGGCGGGTCGCGGGCCGGGGCTCCGGGGGCGAGACTCGAACTCGCAACCATCTCCTTAACAGGGAGCCGCTCTGCCGATTGAGCTACCCCGGATTGGCGGCGTCACTGAGGAGCGCGCCGACGAGCCCCATGATGCTGCGGTGGGTCGTGCTGCAACTGTATCTGACTCCGACGCAGCCATGCACATGCTTGGCGTGGCGGATCGAGGGGTCCGGAACAGCCCGATATGGCTTGGAGAACTGGGATCCGGGGATCCCCGTCAACTGAGACCAGAAGGCTATCGCGCCAGCCAGATCGAGCCCCTGATGCAGATAGAGGCGAACCCGCAGGCGGGACTCGTCGATCTGGAAGAAGTACCGGAGCCACGAGCAGAAGAACACGACCATCCTGGGATCGCTGTTCGCGAAGACGACACTTCCGTCACCTTTGCTCCCCTCCCCGGCATACAACGCGACCCCCGCGACCAGGAACTCCCGCTCCGACAGCCGGCCCATGCGGGCCCGGCCCTCCGCCAGCAGCCGGTCGATCTCGGCCTGCCGCCGCCGCTGAAGGGCGTTGGGTTCGCGCCGGCGACCCCGGGTGACCCGGGGGAGCGACTCGAACTCCACGTCCCGGACCCACAGCGACACGCTGCTCTTGGACACGCCGAGGCGGGCGGCGATCTCGGCCAGGGGCAGCCCGGTGCCGCGCAGCAGCCGCGCCTGCTGCCGTTCGGCGAGCTTGCCCCGGTAGCCCATCGGGCGCATCCTCCGCCGACCCCGCGACGAACCGGGCCCGTTCATCCACAGGACGACACGGCGGCGGCTTAGTCCACCTTTAGCCCCGCCAGGGAATGATCCGCACACCGTCACCGAGGGGAGGCACATGGGCCGCACGGGCAGGCTGGTCATCGTCGGTGTGGTGGTGCTGGCGCTGGTCCTGGGCGGCGGATATCTCCTGTTCGCGTCCCGGACCTCGGACTCGCCGCCGCCGGCGGCCCTCGACCCGGCGCCGTCGACCACCGCCGGGCAGGCGGCGGGCACGACCGGCGCGGACACCGCCGCCACCCCGGACGGCACCTGGCAGGTCAACGACGACGGCTCGTCCTATGTCGGCTACCGGGTCAAGGAGCAGCTGGCCTTCCTCGACAGCCCCAACGAGGCCGTCGGCCGGTCGACGGCGGTGACCGGGACCATGGAGGTGGCCGGCGGCGACACGGTGGAGAACGTCCGCATCGAGGCCGACCTGACCCGGCTGACCAGCGACGAGAGCCGTCGCGACAACGCCATCCGCCTGCGCGGCCTGGAGTCGCAGCGGTACCCGACGGCCACCCTGGAGCTGGCCGAGCCGATCAGGCTGGCCACGGCGCCGGTGGAGGGCCAGGAGGTCCGCGGCCAGGGCATGGGCCGGCTCACCGTCCACGGCGTCACCCGCGAGGTCGCCCTCGACCTCCGGGGCCGCTGGTCCGGGTCGACCATCCAGGTCGTGGGCCAGCTCCCGGTCAAGATGAGCGACTACCAGATCCAGCCCCCGCGCTTCGGCCCGGTCGTCTCGATCGAGGACGGCGCGGCCGTCGACTTCAGCCTGGTCTTCGAACGCGTCTGAGGCGACAGCGCGGGCAGGCTAGCTGCCGACGCCGGCCAGGATGAGGATGAGCTGGGTCAGGTCGAACAGGGTATGGGCCAGGATGAGGGGCCACAGCCGCCGGGTCCGCTGGAAGTACCAGGCGTACATCAGGCCCAGGCCGAAGATCGTCAGGGCCGCCCCCAGCCCCTGGTAGACGTGGAGCACGCCCCACAGGGCGGTGGGCAGCAGCAGGATCACCGCGGTCGGGGCCCGCAGCTGCTCCAGCCGGGTCTGGGCGTAGCCGCGGACCACGATCTCCTCGGTGACCCCGGCGGTCACGGCGATGAGCACCGCCTGGAACGCCCGGAACCACAGCGGCAGGCCCGGGGGCAGGAAGTCGACCTCGCGCTGGCCGAAGTACTGGAACACCTGGGCCAGCACCAGCACCAGGATGAAGCTGGCCACCCACAGGACGGCGCCCATGCCGAGGTCGCCGGCCCGGAACCGGGTGAGGCCGATCCCCGCCCAGCCCACGCGGTCCCGGGCCAGCAGGTAGCCGATGACCAGGACCGGCGACCAGGACAGGAACAGCTCGATGATGATGCTGACCAGCGACGGCAGCACCTGGGTCTCGGCCGGGGCGGTGCCCTGCGGCCCGAGGGCGAGGAAGAGCAGGCCCAGCACGCTGGGGGCGAAGGCCAGCAGCAGGACCAGGCCGAGCTCCAGCCGCAGCATCCTGGGCGGGCTGGCCGGGGTCGGCAGCGGGGTGCGGGCCGGCCGCTGGCCCTCAGGGCCCGGTGGCCCGTACTGCCAGCCCGACGGCACGGTCTGGGGGGGCGCGGCGCCCGCCCAGGGTGGCGGGGTCGGCGGCCGGGGGCCGCCCGCCGGGGGCTCGACCGGCGTCCACCCCCAGGGCGGCTGGGCAGGCGGCGGCGGTGGGTCGGTCGGGTCGGCCACGAAGCTCCTTGCGGACGTCGGTAATCCCAGCGTACCGCAGGCCGCGAGGTTCACCGTCTGGTAACGGCTGGTTCCGGATCCCGCCAGGAGCCGGTAACTCGTGGTATCGTGCCGGGCGTTCTGCCCCAAACCCACGTCGTCCGGCCAGCGTGCCGGTCGACGGGAAGGAGACACGTTTTATGCTCGCCTACCTCGATGCCGCATCGGGCAGCATGATCGTCCAGGCGATCGTCGCCGGCGCCGCGGGTGCGGCGGTGTTCTTCAAGCTGGGTTGGCGCCGGATCACCGGCCCGTTCCGCCGTCGTCCCGCCGCCGAGGTCGGCGAGCAGGACGAGCGCTGAGCAGGACCCCGCACAAGAGCACACGGTAGGAACTCGATGAGTGATCTGGAGCTGGAGCCTGCGTCGTTCCGGGACCCAGCGAGCACTGTGGCGTACCTCGACGGCAGGGTCCTGCGCGGCCTGACCAAGGAAGGCGCCGCCGACTTCGACACCCTCGCCGCCGCCCCCTTCTTCGCCAAGGCCATGGACGACGGCAAGCTGGTCAGGACCACCCAGGTCCCGATCGAGGACCTCCCGCAGAGCGTCCGCGGCGACGCCTGGGTGCGGGCGCTGGAGCACGAGCGGATCCCGTTCGTCAGCTACCCGTACGAGTGGACCTTCTCGATGCTCCGCGACGCCGCCCTGGTCCACCTGGACCTGCTGCTGGCCGCCCTCGACGCCGACCTGACCATGAAGGACGGGTACGCCTACAACCTGGCGTTCGTGGGCGCCCGGCCGGTCTTCATCGACGTCGGCTCCTTCGAGCGGGTCCGCCCCGGCGAGCCCTGGGCCGGCTACCGGCAGTTCTGCCAGACCATGCTCTACCCTCTGCTGCTCCAGGCCCACAAGGACGTCCGTTTCCAGCCCTGGCTGCGCGGGGCCATCCAGGGCATCCAGCCCCAGGACCTGGCCAAGCTGTTCACCGGCACCGACAAGATGAAGCCGGGCGTCCTCAAGCATGTGTCCCTCCACGGCGCCATGGACCAGCGCTACTCCAAGTCCAGGGCCCAGGACACCCAGAAGGAGCTGAAGGCGGCCGGGTTCTCGACCGAGCTCCAGAAGGCCACCGTGGCCGCCATCCGCAAGCTGGTGGCCAAGCTGGACTGGGGCCGGGCGGCCTCGGAGTGGAACGACTACCAGAAGACCAGCACCTACACCGACGCCGAGCGCGAGATCAAGGCCGCCTTCGTCGCCAAGGCCCTCCAGGGCAAGGGGGCGAAGCTCGTCTTCGACCTCGGCGGCAACGACGGGACCTACTCCCGCGTGGCCGCCAACCACGCCGCCTACGTGGTCTGCGCCGACGGCGACGACCTGGTTCTGGACGGCCTCTACCGGTCGCTGCGCCAGGAGGGCAACCGCCAGATCCTGCCCGCCCACCTCGACCTGGGCGACCCCTCGCCCGGTCTCGGCTGGCGCGGCCGCGAGCGCGCCGCGTTCTTCGACCGGAGCCGCCCCGACGCCGTCCTCGCCCTGGCCCTGCTCCACCACCTGGCCATCACCGGCAACGTCCCCCTGGCCGAGCTGGTCGACTGGCTGCACGCCCTCGGGGGCCGGCTGGTGGTCGAGTTCGTCGACCCCACCGACCCCATGGCCGACCGCCTCCTGGCCAACAAGCCACCGGGCATGCACGGCGACTACCGCCGCGAGGTCTTCGAGCGCCTCCTCGAGTCCCGCTTCGACGTGGTCGACCGCGAGGAGTTCCCCTCCGGCACCCGCACCCTCTACCACGCCACCCCCCGCCGCTAGCCCCGCGGTACGATCCCGCCACGGGGCTGTAGCTCAGTCGGTCAGAGCAAGCGACTCATAATCGCTCGGTCGCAGGTTCGAGGCCTGCCAGCCCCACCCAAAGTCGCAGGTCACGCTACATCCTCCCGGCCCTCGGTAAGCTTTCCGTCCGCCACGTCGACGCCGCCACCCTGGACGCCTTCTACGCCCAGCTGCGGACCCGGGGCGGCAAGGACGGCCGGCCGCTCAAGGCCAGCACCGTCCACGAGGTCCACGCCGTCCTCTCCGGTGCCCTCAAGCAGGCCGTCGTCTGGGGCTGGATCGGCCACAACCGGCCAAGCTGGCAACCGCCCCGTCGGTCCAGAAGGCGGACGTGCAGCCGCCGCAGGCCGAGGACGCCACCCGGCTCCTGTCGGCCGCGATGGCGGACGACGCGGAGCTGGGCCTGTTCCTGCGCCTGGCCGTCATGCTCGGCGCCCGCCGGGGCGAGCTGTGCGCGCTGCGCTGGCCTGACGTCGACGTCGATCGGGGCGAGGTGCTGATCGCCGGCAACGTGGTCCGCGTCTCCAGGCAGGCCCTCGTCCACAAGGACACCAAGACCCACGCCAAGCGCCGGGTCGCCGTGGGCGCCGGCACGGTCGAGCTGCTGCGCGCCCGACGGGTCGCCCAGGCCAAGGACGCCCTGGCCTGCGGGACCACGCTCGTGGCCAACGCCTACCTGTTCTCCCACGTCCCCGACGGATCGGCGCCGATCGACCCCGACGGCATCTCCCACCGCTTCCTTCGGCTGGCCCGCCGGCTGGGAGTGAACCGCCGCCTGCATGACCTGCGCCACTTCATGGTGACGCAGCTCGTGGCCGGCGGGGTGGACTGGCGCACCGTCTCGTGCCGGGCCGGCACGCCGATGGACACATGACCCTGGCCACCTACGCGCACTTCCAGCAGGCCCAGGACCGCCAGGCCGCCGAGCTGATGGAGCGCCTGATCCGACTTCCCGAGGCCGGCGCCGGCCGATAGGGTTCCGATGTGGAACCCGACGCTCTGCCCGCCTGGGCCGAGGAGCACGCCGCCAGCTGGCTGGCCGACCGCGGAGCGCGCTGGGACCACGTTCGCGGAGTCGCCCGCCAGGCCCAGCGGGTCAGCCCTGCGCTCGATGAGGACGACCGTCCGTACCTGGTTGCTGCCGCGTGGCTGCACGACATCGGGTACGCGCCGACCCTGGCGGCCACCGCCTTCCATCCGCTCGATGGCGCCCGCCACCTCCGTGCCCTCGGCCACGAGCGACTCGCTCGGCTGGTCGCCTACCACTCATCGGCTCGGTGGGAGGCCGAGGCCCTCGGCCTGAGCGACGACCTGGCCGCCTTCCCACGGGAGGACTCCGCAACCAGCGCCGAGCCCGACCGACCGTCATTCACCTCGGCCGGCGCGGGCGACAGAGATCTACGTGCTTCAGCCTATGGTTGGGTCAAGGATCACCCGCTCGGCTTGGAGAGTGATCGATTTGAAATCCATTGAGTGCAGGCCCGGCCGGAGAATAGCCCAGGTATGCACACCGTCAGAGGATGTGACGGTCGAGATATCCACGGTGTGATTGGCCCAACCGCCAGCGATCGGGATCTCAGCGTTCACCGTTCCCACAAAGCTGATGTGCCCTACCGCTCCGTCCCAGGCAGATGCCGCGAACACAAGCGTGAGGACGCAGCGCTGCGACGGCGGCTCGCCAAAATGGGCGCTGAGCCCCGGCGGATCGGAAGTGGGCTGGAAGTCCTCAGGAAGCGACCAAGCGATGTAGTCCTGAGCGTCGGACAGAGAGATGGCCACGTGGTACTGGGCCAGCCAATTGAGCGGCGCGGCCTGGTAGGGGCTCCTCGCAGTGAGCTTGTAGACCGGTCCCCAGGGACCCGGCAGAGGGACCCCGTGGCCGAGCCGAGCCAGCCGCTCGGCGCGCGAGAGCGGCGCCAGCGGTCGATCCAGCGGAGTCGTCAGCACCTCCCCGGTGTCGCCGTCGACCACGTGGTGGACCCAGCCTTGGCGCTCGGTGCGTTCCGCCATCTGTCGACGGATCAAGTCGTCCCGCCTCGCCAGCTCGCTCGGGT
>Ga0307318_10000860_pt1 | contig 10068 bp, 8 predicted proteins | sample ER_DNA_367_FD_194500 | JGI IMG/M metagenome (GOLD analysis project Ga0307318, IMG submission 194500) | Bulk soil microbial communities from the East River watershed near Crested Butte, Colorado, United States - ER_DNA_367 | ecosystem: Environmental > Terrestrial > Soil > Floodplain | place: USA...
CCGCCGACGATGGCTACCTATGTGCTGTCCACGGCGCCGCCGACAGCGGATGGTACTGGCACCTGGTGGAGGCAGAGCTGCGCGACCGGGGCCATGACGTCGTCGCCCCGGACCTGCCCTGTGAGGACGACTCGGCCGGGCTGGCCGAGTACACCGACACGGTGGTCGAGGCCATCGGCGACCGTACCGACCTGGTCGTGGTGGCCCAGTCGTTGGGCGGGTTCACCGCGCCGCTGGTGTGCGACCGGGTGCCGGCGGACCTGCTCGTCCTGCTGGCCGCGATGGTCCCGCGGCCGGGCGAGCCGCCGGGCGCCTGGTGGGCGAACAGCGGCTACAAGCAGGCCCGGCGCGAGCAGGCGGAGCGCGACGGCCCGGCGCCGGACGACGACATCGCCCTGTTCCTTCACGACGTCCCGCCGGACCTGGCGGCCGAGGCGATGCGGCGGGCCAGGGGCCAGTCCGGCACGCCGATGGAGGAGCCGTGGCCGCTGCCGGCCTGGCCGGAGGTGCCGACGAGGTTCCTGCTCTGTCGCGACGACCGCTTCTTCCCGGCCGAGTTCATGCGCCGGATGGTCCGCGAGCGGCTGGCCATCGCCCCTGACGAGATGGACGGCGGCCATTGTGTCGCCCTCAGCCGCCCCAGGGAGCTGGCCGACCGCCTGGAGGCCTACCGGACCGGTCAGCTGCACCCGCTGGTTGTGCCGCAGGACTCGCAGACGAAGCAGGAACCGGCCGGTCGCATACGGACCCCGCAGGTCGAGCAGTAGGGGGCGTCGACCGCGGCCATGCCCGGAGTGAACGCCGGGGCCTGGGAGGCAGCCGCCGGGACCGGCGTCGGGGCGGCGGCCGTGGTGGCCGGGCGCTGCTGGGGCTCGACCTGGGCCGGGGCGGGTGCCGGGTCGTCGGCGGGCTCGGCCAGGACGGGCTCGGCGGTGCCGTTGACTTCGGCGGTGCGCTCGGCGGTCGTCTTGATCCCGAGCGCGTGGCGGGTCTCGACGTCCAGGTAGTCGATGGCCAGCCGGCGGGCCAGGTAGTCGACCAGGCTCTGGGCGATGCGGATGTCCGGGTCGTCGGTCATGCCGTTGGGCTCGAAGATCATGTTGGTGAACTTCGACACCAGCGCCTCCAGCGGCACCCCGTACTGCAGGCCGACGCTGACGGCGATGGAGAAGGCGTCCATCACGCCCGACAGGGTCGAGCCCTGCTTGGAGACATTGACGAAGATCTCGCCCAGCCCGTCGTCCGGGTAGGAGCCGGCGGTCAGGTACCCCTCGATGTCCCCGACCCGGAACGAGGTGGTGCGGGACGGACGCTGCTTGGGCAGGCGCTTGCGCACCGGCGCATGGGCGACCTCGATGACCGCGCCGGTGTCGGTGGTGATCTTCTTGTCGGCTGACAGCGGCTGGCCGACCTTGCAGTTGTCGCGGTAGATGGCCAGCGCCTTGAGGCCGAGCTTCCAGCCCTCGACGTAGGCGTGCTCCACGTCCTCGACGGTGACGTGCTCGGGCATGTTCACCGTCTTGGAGATGGCCCCGCTGAGGAACGGCTGGGCCGCGGCCATCATGCGGATGTGGCCCATGTAGTGGATCGGCGAGTCGCCCATGGCGCAGTCGAACACGTCGTAGTGCTCGGCCCGCAGCGCCGGCGCGGCCTTGACCGAGTTGTTCTCGGCCACGTACTCGGTGATCGCCTGCACGTGCTCGTCGGCGTAGCCGAGGGTGCGCAGCGCCCGGGGCACCGTCTGGTTGACGATCGACATCGAGCCGCCGCCGACCAGCTTCTTGGTCTTGACCAGGGCCAGGTCGGGCTCGATCCCGGTGGTGTCGCAGTCCATCAGCAGGCCGATGGTCCCGGTCGGGGCGAGCACGCTGGCCTGGGCGTTGCGGTAGCCGTGCTCGGTGCCGAGCTCGATGGCCTCGTCCCAGGCGGTGCGGGCGGCCTCGAACAGGTCGGTCTGGACCAGCGTGTCGTCGATCTCGTCGACGGCCGCGCGGTGCTTGCCCATCACCCGCAGCATCGGCTCGCGGTTCTTCGGGTAGCCGGCGAACGGCCCGGTCACCTGGGCGATCCGGGCGCTGGTCCGGTAGGCGTGCCCGGTCATGAGGGCGGTGATCGACCCGGCCCACGCCCGTCCGCCGTCGGAGTCGTACGCCTTGCCAAGCGCCATCAGCAGCGCCCCCAGATTGGCGTAGCCGAGCCCGAGCTGCCGGAAGTCCCTGGCGTTCTGGGTGATCCGCTCGGTCGGGTAGGAGGAGTTCCCGACGATGATCTCCTGGGCCAGGAACACGATCTCGACCGCGTGCCGGAACGCCGCCACGTCGAAGTGCCCGTCCCCGTCGAGGAACCTGAGCAGGTTCAGGCTGGCCAGGTTGCAGGCCGAGTTGTCCAGGTGCATGTACTCCGAGCACGGGTTGGAGGCGTTGATGCGGCCCGACTCGGGCGTGGTGTGCCAGTCGTTGATGGTGGTGTCGTACTGCATGCCCGGGTCGGCGCACTCCCAGGCCGCCTGGGCGATCTCGCGCATCAGGTCGCGGGCCCGGAGCGTCTCCATCGCCTGCCCGTCGAGCACGGTCTTGAGGTCGAAGCTGGTGTCGGCCTCAAAGGCCCGCATGAAGTCGTCGTTGACCCGGACCGAGTTGTTGGCGTTCTGGTACTGGATGCTGATCGAGTCGCGCCCGTCCAGGTCCATGTCGAACCCGGCGTCGCGCAGCACCCGCGCCTTGTGCTCCTCGCGGGCCTTGCACCAGATGAAGTCGCGGACGTCGGGGTGGTCGACGTTGAGCACGACCATCTTGGCCGCCCGCCGGGTCTTGCCGCCCGACTTGATGGTCCCGGCCGAGGCGTCGGCCCCGCGCATGAACGACACCGGCCCCGAGGCCTCACCGCCATGGCCGAGCTGCTCCCGGGAGGAGCGGATGGTCGACAGGTTGATGCCCGACCCCGACCCACCCTTGAAGATCATGCCCTCCTCGACATACCAGTTGAGGATCGAGGGCATGGTGTCGGAGACCGCCAGGATGAAGCAGGCCGACGCCTGCGGCTCGGGCTCGACCCCGACGTTGAACCAGACCGGGGAGTTGAAGGCGGCCTTCTGGTTGACCAGCAGGTGGGTCAGCTCGGCCTGGAACGCCTCGGCGTCGGGGTCGGTGGCGAAGTAGCCGTCCTTGGCGCCCCAGCGGGTGATGGTGCCGGCGACCCTGTCCACCATCTGGCGGACCGAGTGCTCGCGCTGGGGGGTGCCGAGGGGGCCGCGGAAGTACTTCTGGGCGACGATGTTGGTGGCGTTCTGCGACCAGGTGGCGGGGAACTCGAGGTCGCGCTGCTCGAAGGCGGTCGTGCCATCGCGCCAGTTGGTGATGACGGCGTCCCTGCGCTCCCAGGTCAGCTCGTCGTAGGGATGGGTTCCCTCGGTCGTGAACAGGCGACGCACCTGGAGGCCCCGGCGGGCGGGGCCGTGCTCGACGGACAGGGCATCCCGGGTCTTGGCCACGATGATTGACCTCCTGCGACCCCCGTGCTGGCCGGGGTCGCGCACCTCCGTCCCCTGGAGAAGCGGCGCTGAGCGGGTGCTGCGGACCGGGTCAGCAGGGCCGAGCGGGACGACGAACGGACAGATCCACGAAGTACAGCGATGTGATTAAGCACCGATCGGGCGCCGGGGTCAAGCACCCCGGACACAAGATGTTGTGGAAAACTTGCCATCAGCGACCGATTATACCACTATATGTTGTGGTGGCCGGCGCCGGCCGGCCAGGGAGGATTGCCGTGCGTTGCCCCTTCTGCGGGTCCGACGAGGACCGCGTGGTCGACTCCCGACCGTCCGAGGACGGGGGGACGATCCGTCGCCGGCGGGCCTGCGCGGTCTGCGGTCGACGCTTCACCACCTTCGAGCGGGTCGAGGAGGCGCCGCTGCTGGTCCTCAAGCGCGACGGCTCCAGGGAGCAGTTCGAGCTCGGCAAGCTCGTGTCCGGCCTCGAGAAGGCCTGCAAGAACCGTCCGATCTCGCACGCCGAGATCCTACGCATCGCCAGTGACATCGAGGAGGCGGTCCGGGCCAGGGGCCAGCGCGAGGTCGAGAGCCAGGAGGTCGGCATCGAGCTCCTCAACGCCCTGCGCGAGCTGGACCCGGTCGCCTACATGCGGTTCGCCAGCGTCTACAAGGACTTCCAGGACCCGGCCGACTTCGAGCGCGAGCTGGAGGACCTCGGCTCCCTCCGCAAGTCCACGCCCCCCAAGCCCCGCTCGAACGCCGGCGCGTCCTGACCCCCACCGAGGGTGGACCCTCCAGCTAGCGCTCGGGGGCGGGGATCGACAGCTCCTGTCCGGCCTGGAGCCCGCCGCGCAGGTCGTTGGCCTCGATCAGGCCGTCCACCACCGGACGTGGGTCGCGTCCGGGGGCGACCCGCCGGGCGATCGACCAGAGGGTGTCCCCGGGCTCGACCACGTAGGTGACCTGGGGCGCCGGCCGGTCGGGCCCGTCGCCGCGGGCCAGGCCGGGGGCGACCAGGAGGAACACGGCCACGACGAGGACGATGGCGAGCGCCCGGGCACGCATCGGGCCGACCTCCCTTCGCCTGGCCCCGGTCAGGGGGAACACCTGTTCGAACCACCCCCTATGCTGCCCGAACACGTGTTCGCTGTCAACCGTGTCCACAACCATCGAACTGGTGTTTGCCTAAGGGCAACCTCGCTGCTAGAGTCCGGTTCATCAGGCGGCAGCGGATCCGGGCGCGAGGGGGTACAGCGATGACGGAGGAACTCACCACCAGGCAACGACGCATCCTGGAGGTGATCCGCGACGCGGTCGCCGACCGGGGCTATCCCCCGTCCATCCGCGAGATCGGCGAGGCCGTGGGGCTGACCTCGACCTCCAGCGTCCACTCCCAGCTCGAGGCGCTCCAGCGCAAGGGCTTCATCCGCCGCGACCCGACCAAGCCCAGGGCCATCGAGGTCCACCTCGAGGAGCCGGTGGCCGCGATGCCGCGACCGCTGCCCACCTACGTCCCGCTGATGAGCGCGCCGGTCGCCGCCGGTACCGGCACGCTGGCCGAGGACGTGGTCGAGGAGCTGCTGCCGCTGCCGCGTGAGCTGGTCGGCCAGGGCCAGCTGTTCATGCTCCAGGTCCGAGGGGAATCGATGGTCGGCGCCGGCGTGCTGGACCGGGACTACGTGGTCGTCCGACGCCAGGACTCGGCCGACAACGGCGACATGGTCGCCGCCCTCCTCGCCAACGACGAGTCCGAGGCCACCATCAAGCACTTCTCCCGCCGGGGCGGCCACGTCCAGCTGCTCCCCGACAACCCCGCCTTCGACCCGATCGACGGCGACCAGGCCCAGATCCTGGGCAAGGTCGTCGCCGTCCTGCGCCGCCTCCGCTGAGCGGCTGGCTTACCTGACCAGCGGGCCCTGACGAACCGGTTGCGGCCCGGCGAGCTGGTACGGGGTGAGTGCGCTGGCCAGGGCGGCGGGGGCGCGGAGGTGGAGGCGGGTGCCTTCGGGGAGGTGGTCGACGCCGAGGATCTCGCCCTCGCGGTGGGCGCGGTCGACCAGGTCGCCGCGGTCGTAGGGGACCAGGGCGGTCAGCTCGACCTCGGGGTGGGGCAGGCGGCCGGCGATGGCGGCGAGCAGGTTGTCGATCCCCTCACCGGTCGTGGCCGAGATCATCGGGACCCCGGGGAGCAGGCGGGCCAGGCGGGCGCGGGTGACCTCGTCGAGCAGGTCGGCCTTGTTGAGGACCAGCAGCTCGGGCACGTCGGCGGCGCCGACCTCACCGAGGACGGAGCGGACGGCGGCCATCTGCCCGGCGGGGTCGGGCTGGGCGGCGTCGACCAGGTGGACGATCAGGTCGGCCCGGGCGACCTCCTCCAGGGTCGACTTGAACGCCTCGACCAGGTCATGGGGCAGCTTGGCGATGAACCCGACGGTGTCGGTGAAGGTCGCGGCCCGCCCACCGGGCAGGTCGAGGCGCCGGGTGGTGGGGTCGAGGGTCGAGAACAGCTTGTCCTCGGCCAGCACCCCGGCGCCGGACAGGCGGTTGAGCAGGGTCGACTTGCCGGCGTTGGTGTAGCCGACCAGGGCCACGGCGGGGACGCCGGCGCGCTCGCGGCCGCGGCGCTTGACGTCCCGGGTCCGGGCCATGTCGACCAGGTCGCGGCGGAGCTTGGTGATGCGGCGGCGGATGCGGCGCCGGTCGACCTCCATCTTGGTCTCGCCGGGGCCGCGGGTGCCGATCGGTCCGGCCGAGCCCATGCCGCTGCCGACCCGGGTCAGGCTCTCGCCCCAGCCGCGCAGCCGGGGCAGCATGTAGTTGAGCTGGGCCAGCTCGACCTGGGCCTTGCCCTCGCGGCTGGTGGCGTGCTGGGCGAAGATGTCGAGGATCAGCACGGTGCGGTCGATCACCTTGGCGTCGACCAGCTCCTCCAGGTGCCGGAGCTGCCCGGGCGACAGCTCGTCGTCCATGATGACGGTGTCGGCCCCGAGCGCCCTGACGGTGGCGGCCAGCTCCTTGGCCTTGCCCTTGCCGATGAAGGTGCCGGCGTCGGGCCGGGCCCGGCGCTGGACCATGGTGTCGAGCACCTCGGCCCCGGCCGTCTCGGCCAGCCGGTGCAGCTCCTCGACCGAGCGCTCGGCCTGCTCCACCGACCCGTCGACGGCCACGCCGACGAGCACCACCCGTTCCAGGCGGAGCTTGCGCAGCTCGACGAGCTTGACCTCGTCGGCCGGACGGGCCGGGGTGGTGGTCGCCGGTCCGCCGTCGGCCCGCTGGGCGCCGGTCCCGGAATCGGTCACGATATGTTCAGTCATCGCCTCCACCGTAGCGGGTGGCTCGCGTTCCGTCCCGCGATTTCCGGCGGCGCGGGTCGGGTCTCCTCCGGCACCCGGCCCGCCCGGCCCACCGGCCACGGGCGCCTACCGGCCGACCAGCGCCTTGCGGACCCGTTCGCAGCCCTCTTCGAGGCGGCTGTCGGGGATGGTGATGGACAGGCGGATGTAGCCCTCGCCGCTCGGGCCGTAGCCGGTGCCGGGGGCCACCACCACGCCGGCGTCGTCCAGCAGCCGGGCGGTGAAGTCGACGCTCGACTCCCCCGGCGGGGTCGGCAGCCACACGTACAGGGCGCCCTTGGGGGCCTCGACCTTCCAGCCGGCGTCCCAGAACACCTCCATGATCCGGTCGCGGCGGCGCTTGTAGGTGGCCAGCAGCTCCGGCAGGTGGGGCATGCCGCTCTCCAGGGCGGCGACCCCGGCCCGCTGCACGGCGTTGAAGATGCCGGAGTCGATGTTGGTCTTGACCCGGCCGAGCGCCTCGATGGCGACCGGGCTGCCGACCGCCCAGCCGATCCGCCAGCCGGTCATGTTGAAGATCTTGGACAGCGAGCCGAACTCCAGGGCCACCTCGCTGGCGCCCGGGACCTCCAGCACCGACGGGGCGACGAAGCCGTCGTAGGTGATCTCGGAGTAGGCGTTGTCGTAGGCGAGCAGCAGGTCACGCTCGGCCGCGAACCGGACCGCCTGCTCCAGCTGGTCGACTCCTGCGACGGCGCCGGTCGGGTTGGACGGGTAGCAGAGCCACAGCAGCTTGGCGTCCGGGGCGGTCGAGGGGTCGACGGCGGCCAGGTCGGGGAACCAGCCGTCCTCGGCGCTGAGCGGGATGTGCACCGGCTGGCCGCCGGCCAGGATGGTCCCGACCTCGTAGACCGGGTAGCCGGGCTCGGTCACCAGCACCTGGTCGCCCGGGTCGACGAACGCCCAGGGCAGGTGGGCGATCCCCTCCTTGGAGCCGATCAGGGGCAGGACCTGGGTGTCGGGGTCCAGCTCGACCCCGAAGCGGCGCCGGTAGAAGTCGGCGATGGCCCGCCGGAACGACGGCAGCCCGAAGTAGCTCGGGTACTGGTGGGTCGAGGGGTCGCTGGCCGCCCTGGCCAGCTCCTCGACCACGAAGCCGGGGGTGGGCAGGTCGGGGTCGCCGACGCCGAAGGAGATGACGTCGACGCCTGCCGCCTTGCGCTCGGTCACCTTCCGGTCGATCTCGGCGAACAGGTAGGGCGGGATGGCGTCGATGCGGCGTGCGGTGCGCATGGGCTGGGCAGTCTCCTCGCGTGGAGGTCCGGCTTGAACGGGCGGTCCGAGCTGGCAGCCTACCGCCAGCGGGGCGGCGGTGCCGGGGCGCGCTCCCGGGCGCTCGGGCTCGTCGACGCCGCGGCGTGGTGCGGCTGCTCGGACTCAGCGGACCCGCAGCTCGCCGTTGCCGATCTGGGCCAGGGAGCCCTCGGTGCGCCGGCCCTCGGCCCGGTAGACGAATTCGATGACCTCCCCGCCCTCGACCTTGGCGATGGCGTCGCGCCCGGTCATGGCGTCCTGGATGTCGCCCTCCCCGCCCGGGCGGGCGACGAACCGGACCAGCTCGGGCTGGGCCGGGAACCGCTGGCCGTTGCCGGTGGTGTAGCCGAACAGGAGCCGGGCCAGCTCGGACTTGGAGTCGAGCGGCCGATGCTCGGCGAGACGATGGTCGAAGACCAGCACGTCGTACATGGAGACGGCCCCTTCTGCACGGTTTGCGGCAGTCTACGGCACGGTCCCCACCAACGGTACGCGGCGGGGTCCGGTGGCGTCGGCTACCGGATCGAGTCGAGGAACTCGTCGGTCAGGGTGCCGTGGGCGACCTCGCGGGCGGGGCCGGTCATGCGGACGGTGCCGCCGGGCGTCCAGTCGAGCTCGAGGCGGCCGCCGCGCAGCTCGACGGCCAGCGGCCGGCCGGCCAGGCCCCTGACCTGGGCGGCCACGGCGACCGCGCAGGCGCCGGTCCCGCAGGCCAGCGTCTCGCCGACGCCCCGCTCCCAGGTCCGCTGGCGCACGGTGGCCCGGTCCAGGACCTGGGCAAACTCGACGTTGGTCCTATCGGGGGCGAAGGCCGGGTGGTGCTCCAGGGTGGGGCCGAGGGTGGTCACCGGCGCCTCGCCGACGTCGTCCACGAACACCACCGCGTGCGGGTTGCCCATGGACAGGCAGGTGGCGGTGACCTTCTCGCCGTCCACCTCCAGGGTGCGCTCCTCGTCCAGGGTGGGAGGGCCCATGTCGACGGTGACCCGGTCGATGTCGCCGCGGTCGTCGGCGTGCAGCTCCAGGTGCTTGACCCCGGCGCGGGTCTCCAGGTCGAAGGCGCCGCCGACGTGGCCGCGGTCGCCCAGGTACTTGCCGACGACCCGGACCCCGTTGCCGCACATCTCGGCCAGCGAGCCGTCGGCGTTGCGGTAGTCCATGAAGAACGGGGCGGCGGTGCCGGGGGTGATGCGGATCAGGCCGTCCGCCCCGACGCCGAAGTGGCGGTCGCAGACCGCCCGGACCAGCTCGGGGGTGATCCGGTGGCGGTCGGTCAGGTCCTCGACGACCACGAAGTCGTTGCCGGTGCCGTGCGCCTTGACGAACTCCACGCGTCAACCCTTCCCGTACGCCTCCAGGGCCCAGGCGACCCGCTGCGGCCCGGGAGGAAGGGTACTCCATCGCACCCGCGGGTCCCTGCGGAACCAGGCCAGCTGGCGGCGGGCGTAGGCCCGGGTCCGCCTGACCACCGCCTCCAGCGCCTCGGGGACCGGCGTGCCCCGCTCGACGGCGTCGAGCAGCTCCTTGTAGCCGAGGGCCTGCCTGGCCGTCCGGGACAGCGGCCGTTCGGCCAGCCGCCGGACCTCCTCGACCAGCCCGGCCTCGGCCATCGCCGCCACCCGCTCGGCCACCCTGGCCCGCAGCAGCTCGGGGCCGGGGTCGAGGCCGAGCACGGTCAGCCGGTAGCGCGAGACGGGGGTGTCCATGGCCGCCCGGAACGACGAGAAGGGCCGGCCGGTCAGCTCCATCACCTCGAGGGCGCGGACCGTGCGGCGCAGGTTGCCGGGCTGGATCCGGGCGGCCGCCGGCGGGTCGGCCGCGGCCAGCCGGCGGTACAGCTCGGGCAGGCCGACCTGGGCCGCCTCGGCCTCCAGCCGGGAGCGGACGGCCTGGTCGGTCGGGGGGAACACGAACTCGTCGACCACGGCGTGGAAGTAGAGGCCGGACCCGCCGACCAGCAGGGGCGACCGT
>Ga0307318_10000865_pt1 | contig 10045 bp, 9 predicted proteins | sample ER_DNA_367_FD_194500 | JGI IMG/M metagenome (GOLD analysis project Ga0307318, IMG submission 194500) | Bulk soil microbial communities from the East River watershed near Crested Butte, Colorado, United States - ER_DNA_367 | ecosystem: Environmental > Terrestrial > Soil > Floodplain | place: USA...
CGTAAAGGGCGGGGCGTTGGGCCGGCACGAGGATGGGGAGCCGCATGACAAGGATGGTTCAGGCGATCATGGCGAGCGACCTTGCGGAGGCGGAGGAGATTCAGACGATCCTGCGCTCCGCGGGGATCCAGTCGGAGCTCGAGTCGGCCGTCGAGACGCATCCGACGGCGCTCGCTGACGCGCCGCAGAAGGTGCTCGTCCCGGAAAGCTCGCTCGAGGCGGCTCAGGACGCCATCGAGGCGATGACCGACCCGGATGAGCTCATCGGCGGACGCTAGATCGGCGGCGTCGCACTTCGGCGCGATCGCGGACTCGTACGACCGGCTGCGCCCGGTCGACGAGAAGTGGTGGCAACTCTTCGAACTGCTCGTGGATGCGGGGGACCTGGCCGGCCGCCGCACGCTCGACGTCGGGTGCGGCACCGGCACACTTGCCGTCGCACTCGCGGAGCGCGGCGGCAAGGTATGGGGGATCGACTCCTCGCCCGAGATGCTGGCCGAGGCGCTGGCGAAGGAGACGCGGGCGCGGTTCAAGGGAGGCGTTGCCGAGGAGTTGCCGTTCAAGGACGGGTGGTTCGAGCGAGTAATCATGCGGCTCTCGCTGCACCACGTCGACCGCCCGCTCGCGCTCGCAGAGGCGGGACGTGTCCTCGTGCCGGGTGGGCGGATCGTGATCGCCACCTTCGACCCGGACCACTTCGACGGGTACTGGCTGAACGAGCTCTTCCCGTCGGTCGCCGAGATCGACCGCGCGCGGTTTCCGGGCGCAATGACACTCGAAGCTGAGCTCGAGGAAGCCGGCTTCTCGGGAGTGCGGATCGAGACCCTTACGCAGCCGGGAACGCTGGCTCGCGTCGAGGCGCTGGAACGGATTCGGGGGCACTACATCTCGACGCTGAACCTGATCGACGAGGACGAGTACGAGCGGGGGCTCGCCGCTGCCGAGGCACAGATTCCCGAAAAGCTCGAGTACCGACTCGAGTGGCTGATCGTCACCGCGGATACGCGTCCGCTCGACGCCGTCCGCACGCGCGGCTAACCTACTGCCCGCACACCTTTAACTCGGTCCAGAGAGGCCGGAAAGGAGTTGCTTGTGGCTGCGCATGTCGATGCAGGGCGCGTCTTCCTGGATTCGGAGGCGTTGAACCGGACGATCGCCCGCATCGCCCATGAGATCGTCGAGGGGAACAGCGACCTCACGAGCGTCGCGCTCGTCGGCATCCAGACCCGCGGCGTCCCGCTGGCCCAGCGGCTCCGGCGCCTGATCGAAGACTTCGGCGGCGTCGAGGTCGCACTCGGAAGCGTCGACATCACGTTTCATCGCGACGACGTCGTCGTCCGCGGCGGCGAGCGGCCGTTGCACGCCCAGCCCGTCGTCAAGGCGACGAAGCTCGACTTTCCGCTCGAAGGAATGACGTGTGTCCTCGTGGACGACGTCCTCTACACCGGCCGAACGATCCGGGCAGCGATCGAGACCCTCTTCGAGTACGGCCGGCCCGCTCGCGTCCAGCTCGCATGCCTCGTCGACCGCGGCCATCGCGAGCTTCCGATCCGGCCGGACTACATCGGCAAAAACCTTCCGACCGCCCGCGGCGAGCGCGTCCAGGTGCAGCTCGTCGAGGTGGACGAAATCGACCGTGTCCTTCTCATCCCCGACAAGGAGTCCTGAATGGCCGAAGTCACACCCCTGATCAGGGACGAGCTGCTGCCGCCCCGCGGCCCCGGGCGGCGCCGGCATCTCATCTCGATCACAGATCTGGCGAAGGACGACGTGGAGCGGCTCCTCGCGCTCGCACGCACGTTCTCCGCCTCGCTCGACCGCGAGGTGAAGAAGCTCCCGGCGCTCAAGGGCCGAACCGTCGTGAACATGTTCTTCGAGTCCTCGACGCGCACGTCGTCGAGCTTCGAGCTCGCCGCGAAGCGGCTCTCCGCGGACGTCATGTCGATCAAGGCGTCGGGCTCCGCGGTGGACAAGGGCGAGTCGCTGAAGGACACGGCGCTGACGATCGGCGCCTACGACCCCGACGTCATCGTCCTCCGCCACCCGCACATCGGCGCGCCCCAGGTGATCGCGAACACGACGACGGCGCATGTCGTCAATGCGGGCGACGGGACGCACCAGCATCCGACCCAGGCGCTTCTCGACCTGTACACGATCGACGAGGAGCTCGGCGGGATCGCCGGGCTACATGTGGCGATCGTCGGAGATGTCCTCCATTCGCGGGTTGCGCGCTCCGACATCCAAGCACTCGTCCTCATGGGCGCCCGCGTGACGGTTGTCGGCCCGCCGCCGCTGATCCCGCGCGGGATCGAGGCCATGGGCTGCGAGGTTTCCTACGACATCGAAACGATCAAGGCCGCCGACGTGGTCTACGTCCTCCGCATGCAAAAGGAGCGCATGCTCGAGGGCGCCAACTACGTCCCGACCCTGCGCGAGTACACCGCGCGCTGGGGCGTGACGCCCGAGCGGCTGCGACCGGGCCAGAAGGTCATGCACCCGGGGCCGATGAACCGCGGCGTCGAGATCGACCCGGTGGTGGCCGACGCGGCCGACGCGCTCATCGAGCGCCAGGTGCGAAGCGGTCTCGTCGTCCGTATGGCAGTCCTGTACGACCTCCTCACCCACGGACCCGTCGAGGTGAAGGTCGCCGAGATCGAGGAGGTCGCGTGATGAAGCAGACCCTGTTCGGCGGCAACGGCCGCAAGGACGATCTGAGCTACGAAGGCGTGCGTGTTCTCGACCCGACCGAGGGGATCGACGCGACGCTCAACCTGACCGTCGAGGCGGGCGTGATCACGAAGATCGAGCCCGGCTCGGGCGGTGACCGGCGCATCGTGGCGCCTGCGTTCGTCGACCCCCACGTCCACCTCCGCACGCCGGGGAGGGAGGACGAGGAGGACATCGCGTCGGGCACGAAGGCAGCGGCAGCGGGCGGCTACTGCGCCATTCTTGCCATGCCGAACACCGAGCCCGCGGTCGACTCCGCCGCCGTGCTCGGCGCCTTGGTCGAGCGCGCCAAGGACGACGCCGCAATCCCGGTGGGATTCCTCGCCGCGATCAGCAAAGGCCAGGAGGGCGCCGAGCTGACGGAGATGGTCGAGCTCGCCGAGCGCGGCGCGGCCGGGTTCACCGACGACGGACGCCCGGTCGCATCGCCGGGGCTCCTGCGCCGGGCGCTCCAGTACCACGCGGTCACGGGCAGACGCATCGCGGTTCACTGCGAAGAGCCGGCGCTCTCCCGCGGCGGCCACGTGCACGAGGGCCTCGTGTCGGCAGAGCTCGGTTTCGGCGGCTATCCGTCGGTGGCCGAGAGCGTGATGGTCGGCCGCGACCTGATGCTCGCCGCCTACGAGAACCAGCCGATCCACGTCCTCCACCTGTCCGCACGCGAATCCGTCGATGAGCTGAGAAGCGCTCGCTCCGCCGGCGTGCAGGCGAGCGGCGAGGTGACCCCTCACCACCTCTGCCTGACCGACGAGGCGGTGCGGTCACTTGACCCCAACGTGAAGATGAACCCGCCGCTTCGGGCGGAGGAAGACCGGCAAGCGCTCCTCGAGGCGCTGAAGGACGGGACGATCGAGGCGATCGCCACCGACCACGCGCCGCACGCACGTCACGAGAAGGACGTTCCGTTCGAGGAGGCGCCCTTCGGCGTCACCGGCCTCGAGACGGCATTCTCGGTGCTCTACACGCGCCTGGTCGAGCCGGGGAGGCTTTCGATCGCCGCGCTGATCGATCGCATGAGTGCCGGCCCGGCCCGCATCTACGGGCTGGAGCGGCCGCGGATCGCGGTCGGCGCCCCGGCGAATCTCGTCGTCCTCGACCTCGAGCGAACGTGGCGGGTCGAAGAGAGCGCCTTCCGGTCGCGCTCGCTCAACTCCTGGCTGCTCGGCCAGACCCTCAAAGGCAAGGTCGTCGAGACCGTCGCCAACGGAAAGCTTGCGTACAGCGCATAGATGCCGGCCTCCGACCTCACATACCAGGCCCCGCACGGCGCTGCGAACCGGCGCCTCGCGGCGTCCTCAGTCGCATCCGTAGCCTTCGGCTACGAACGCTCCTTGCGTCCTTGCGACTCGCGCTTCTCGCGGCTGCTGGGCGCGATCTGTTCGGACGGCGACCGGTGACCGGCTTCCTCGTCCTCGAAGACGGGTCGGTCTTCCAAGGCCGGTCGGTGGGTGCCCACGATGTCGCCTTCGGGGAGGCGGTCTTCACGACCGCGATGACGGGCTACCAGGAGATCGTCACCGACCCGAGCTATGCGGAGCAGCTGGTCTGCTTCACGGCACCGATGGTCGGGAACTACGGCGTCTCTCCCGCGCGCTCCGAGTCGACGGCCGCGCACGCACGGGCGGTGCTCATGCGCCAGGCCACGGGTCAAGAGTGGTCACGCTGGCTGGACGGCCACGGCATCGTCGCGCTCGAGGAGATCGACACGCGCTCCCTCGTCCTCCGATTGCGGCAGCGCGGAGCCATGCGCGCGGCAGCCGTAGCCGGCAAGGCCTCCGTCGAGGAGGTGCTCTCCCAGGTGCGGGTCAGGGCGGGGATGGAGGGCCAGGCTCTCGTCGCCGGCGTCTCGACCGAAACGCCTTACACGGTCGGCCGAGGCTCGGTCTCGCTTGGCATCCTCGATTACGGGTGCAAGCGCTCCATCGTCGAGCGGGCGGTCGCCGGGGGAGCGCGCGTGACGGTGTACCCACACTCGACCGACGCGCAGACCCTTCTCGCCGCGCGCCACGACGGCATCGTCCTCTCCAATGGGCCCGGCGACCCGGCAGCGCTTCCCACCGAGGCGGCCGTCGTCGCCGAGTTGATCGGGCGCGTGCCGCTCCTCGGCATCTGCCTCGGCCACCAGCTGCTCGCGCTCGCGGCCGGCTTCGAGACCTTCAAGCTCCCATTCGGCCACAGGGGCGCGAACCACCCGGTGCTCGACCTGCGCGCGAACCGCGTCCTCGTCACGAGTCAGAACCACGGCTTCGCGGTCAAGGGCGACCGCCCCGAGGTCGCTCATATCTCGCTCTACGACGGCACGGTCGAGGGGCTCGAGCTTCCCGGCGAGCGCGCCCGCTCTGTGCAGTTCCACCCGGAGGCTGGGCCCGGGCCGCACGACGCCCGTTACCTGATCGAATCGTGGGTCGAGGAGGTGCGCGTTGCCGAAGCGGCGTGACCTCCGCTCGATCTGCGTGATCGGGTCGGGCCCGATCGTGATCGGGCAGGCCTGCGAGTTCGACTACGCGGGCAGCCAGGCGCTCAAGGTTCTCCGCGCGGAGGGCTTCCGGACGATCGTGGTCAACTCGAACCCGGCGACGATCATGACCGACCCAGGCTTCGCCGACCGGACCTACGTCGAACCGCTCGACGTCGAATCGGTCGCGTCCGTCCTGCGGCGCGAGCGCCCCGATGCGCTTCTGCCGACTCTGGGCGGGCAGACGGCGCTCAACCTCGCGAGTGACCTTTCGGCAGCAGGGATTCTGGACGAGCTCGGAGTGGAGCTCATCGGCGCCGGCTTCGAGGCGATTCGCCGCGCCGAGGACCGCGAGCTCTTCCGTGAGACCGTGCGCGACGTCGGCCTCAAGGTGCCCGAGTCGGTGATCGTCACGGAAGCCGAGAACCTTCCGGTGGAGCTCCACTTCCCTGCGATCCTGCGGCCTGCCTTCACCCTTGGCGGACACGGGGGCGGCATCGCGCACGACCGTGACGAGCTCGAGACCCAGCTCGAGCGCGGCCTCCGCGAAAGCCCGGTCGGCCAGGTGCTCGTCGAGGAGTCGCTCATCGGCTGGGATGAGTTCGAGCTCGAGGTCATGCGCGACGCAAACGACAACGTCGTGATTGTCTGCTCGATCGAGAACCTCGACCCGATGGGCGTGCACACGGGCGACTCGGTGACCGTCGCGCCGCAGATGACCCTCTCGGACGAGGCCTACCAGGAGCTCCGCAACGCGGCCGCGTCCGTGATCCGGGCAGTCGGCGTCGAGACGGGCGGCTCCAACATCCAGTTCGCCCGCGAGCGCGAGACTGGGGAGCTGCGGGTGATCGAGATGAACCCGCGCGTCTCCCGCTCGTCGGCGCTCGCCAGCAAGGCGACCGGCTACCCGATCGCCAAGGTCGCGGCCAAGCTCGCGGTCGGCTACACGCTCGACGAGATCCCGAACGACCTCACCGGGACGACGCCCGCGAGCTTCGAGCCGACCCTCGACTACGTCGTCGTCAAGTTCCCGCGGTTCGCGTTCGAGAAGTTCCCCGGCGTGGACGAGACGCTCGGCACGCAGATGAAGTCCGTCGGCGAGGCGATGGGCATCGGGCGCACGTTCACGGAGGCCTTTCTCAAGGCGATGCGCTCACGGGAGCTCGACGCCGGAGTCGCAACTCCGTGGGCGACCCTGGATGCACTCCCCGACGGCGTCCACCCGTGGTTCCTCGCCGAGCTCGAGCGGGCAAAGTCGGCCCTGTCTTTCACGCGCACGAAGTCCGACCTCGTCGCAAACGACTGGGTCATGCTGAAAAGCGCCGGGTGGTCAGACCGTGAGATTGCGATTGCGTGCAACACGAGCGAGGACGAGATTCGTGCCGCGCGGGTTGGCTGGGGCGTGCGCCCGGCTTACCGGCGTGTGGACTCCTGCGCGGCCGAAGTCGAGGCGCGCTCCAACTACCTCTACTCGACGTGGGGGGAGGAGGACGAGGCGCGGCCGGTCGGCAACTCGGTGGTCATCCTGGGCTCCGGCCCGAACCGCATCGGGCAGGGGATCGAGTTCGACTACTGCTGCGTCCACGCGGCCAAGACCTTCCGCGCGCTCGGCTACGAGGCGGTCATGGTCAACTGCAACCCCGAGACCGTCTCGACTGACTACGACACGTCCGACCGCCTCTACTTCGAGCCGCTCGGGGAGGAGGAGGTGCTCGAGATCTGCGCGCGCGAGCGGCCGCTCGGCGTCGTCATCCAGTTCGGCGGGCAGACACCTTTGAGGCTCGCAAGAGCGCTCGAGGACGCCGGCTACGGGATTCTCGGGACGCCGTTCGGCGCGGTCGACCTCGCCGAGGACCGTGAGCGCTTCGCTGCTCTCTGCGGCGAGCTCGGCATCGACGTCCCGCCCTGGGGAGCCGCGGCGGGCCAGGCGGACGCGATCGAGATCGCGGAGGAGATCGGCTACCCGGTCCTCGTCCGCCCGTCCTACGTCCTCGGCGGACGCAATATGCGCGTCTGTTACGGCCCGGAGGAGGTCGGAGTGGCGGCCGCCGGCGCGGGGCGCGTTCTCGTCGACCGCTTCCTCGAGGGGGCGGTCGAGATCGACGTCGACGCGCTTTGCGACGGCGCACACACCGTCGTCGCAGCTGTGATGGAGCACGTCGAGGAGGCCGGGGTCCATTCCGGGGACTCCTCCTGCGTCCTCCCGCCGCCCTCGCTCACACCAGCCGCGCTCGAACTGGTCGAGGCGACGGTCCGCAAGCTCGCGCCCGCGCTCGGCGTGGTCGGCCTGGTGAACGTCCAGCTCGCCGTGGTCGGAAACGAGCTCTACGTCCTCGAAGCGAACCCGCGCGCCTCACGCACGGTTCCGTTCGCGAGCAAGGCGATCGGGGTGAATCTCGTCGACGCCGCGTGCCGGCTCGCCGCCGGAGCCCGCCTCGCCGACCTGGAGCTCGAGGCCGGCAACGCGAACGGCCACGTGTCCGTCAAGGCGGCCGTCTTCCCGTTCGCCCGCTTCCCGGGCGCTGACCCCGTCCTGGGGCCGGAGATGCGCTCCACCGGCGAGGTGATGGCGAGCGCAGCAGACTTCCCCTCGGCGATCGCGAAGGCGGAACGCGCGGCGGGCAGGCCGCTTCCAGACGGAGGAACGGCCTTCCTCTCCGTCCGCGATTCCGACAAGGAGGCGGCCGTGGAGCTGGGCTCGAGGCTCGTCGATGTCGGCTTCGAGCTCTGTGCGACAGCGGGAACCGCGCACGCGCTTGCCGCCGCGGGCCTGCCGGTCACGAGCGTGCGCAAGGTGGGGGAGGAAGGGGACAGCGCGACCATCGTCGACCTCGTTCGCCGCCGTCGCTGCGACCTCGTCGTGAACACACCCGCCGGCCGGGGCGCGCGCTCGGACGGCTACCTCATTCGCGAAGCTGCGCTCGTCGCCCGCGTTCCCTGCATCACGACCCTCGCAGGTGCGTTCGCTGCCGTCGAGGCCATCGCCCGGGCACGAAGCGAGGATGCCCTGTCGCTTCAGGAGCGAGTTGCGAAGAGAACTGCTTGACGTCGTCGGGGTCGAGGACCTCGGCCCCTACCGGCTCCTCCGCGTCAAGCGGCGACGCCTCGAGTCCGGCGTCCCGGGTCAGTTCTTCATGCTCGCCCCGCCCGGGCGCCTGCTGCCCCGGCCGATGAGCCTCTCGCTCGCGACCCGCAGCGAGCTCGGCTTCCTCATCGACCCGGTCGGACCGGGAACGAAGGCGCTGACCGGCGTCGTCCGCGTCGAGCGCCTCAACGTGCTCGGGCCGCTCGGAAACGGATTTCGCCTCGACGTGGAAAGGCCGTTGCTCGTGGGCGGCGGGATCGGCGTCGCGCCGTTTCCCTATCTCTCCGAACGGCTCGGACGGCCGCCGGCCGTGCTCGGCTTCCGTTCGGAGGCTCACGCCGAGGCGGCGGCGCTCATCCCGAACGCCGAGGTGGTCGTCGAGCCGCGCCTCGTGACCGAGGCGATTCCCGCGGGCCACGACGTCCTCGCCTGCGGACCGGAGCCGATGCTTCGCGCCGTCGCCGACCTCTCCCCGGGAGCGCAGCTCGCCTGGGAGGCGCCGATGGCCTGCGGCTACGGCGCGTGCTACGGCTGCGCCGTCGAGATCGGCGGGGCGCTAAAACGCCTGTGCGTGGAAGGACCCGTCCTGGAGCACGCCGCGTGATCCTGAACGCCTCCGGCTGCCTCGACGCGCTCACCGCCCCGGAGGTCGTGCAGAGCCTCGACGCCTTCGTGACGAAGACCGTGACCCCGCTTCCACGCGAGGGCAACCAGCCGGTGCGCATCGCGGAAACCGACCTCGGCATGCTCAACTCGATCGGGCTCGCCAATCCCGGCATCGACGGCTTCCTCGCCGACACGCTCCCGCGCGTTCTCGATCTCGGGGTACCCGTGTGGGTATCCGTCGGCGGGTTCGCAGCGCGGGAATACGCCGACGTCTGCGCGCGGCTCGACGACAAGCCCCTCGCAGCGATCGAATTGAACGTCTCGTGCCCGAACGTTTCCTCACCGGAGGAAGAGGTGGAGGAGATCGTCGCGGTCGCCCGAGCGGCGACCACGAAGACGCTCTACGCCAAGCTCTCGCCCTCGGTCCCCGATGTCGGGGCCGCCGCAGCTGCTGCGGCCCGCGCCGGCGCGGACGGGCTCACGCTCGTGAACACGATCCGCGGGCTCGCGCTCGACGAGAGAACGCTCGAGCCGAAGCTCGGTCCGGGGGTCGGTGGTCTCTCGGGCCCGGCGCTGCGCCCGATCGCCCTCGCGGCCGTCTTCACCGCCTATCGCGCGACCGGATTGCCGATCGTCGGGGTCGGCGGGGTCGAAACCGGAGCCCATGGGCTCGACCTGATCGCCGCCGGCGCGTCCGCGTTCGCGCTCGGAACGGTCCTCTTCGCCGATCCCGAAGCGCCCCTTCGGGTGAGTGAAGAGCTCGAGCGGGAGGCCTCCGCCCGTGGCTTCGCAACCCCGCTTGCCGCCTACGCTGCGGCCCACGGCGGACCGCCGCCGACGCCTCTCCGGCGCGTCGCCTGAACGGGCAACTGTTCGTTGCCAGCGCAGCAAAAATGCTTGAAATAGCACGGAAAATTCACACTTGAAGCATTGGAAGTCGCTGCTAGAATCCCGCGCCATGCAGAGCGCCAAGACGCCCGTCCAGGCCCCCATGCGGTCCCTGGATCAGAGGATGGACGCGCTCCGGCGAGCCAACGAGATTCGAGTCCGGCGGGCCCAGCTCAAGAAGGATCTGAAGAACGGCAACGCTCAGATCGAGCAGATCCTCCGCAACCCTCCGGCGTTTGTCGAGACCGCCAAGGTCTTCGACATGCTGATGGCCGTGCCGAAGT
>Ga0307318_10000867_pt1 | contig 10038 bp, 7 predicted proteins | sample ER_DNA_367_FD_194500 | JGI IMG/M metagenome (GOLD analysis project Ga0307318, IMG submission 194500) | Bulk soil microbial communities from the East River watershed near Crested Butte, Colorado, United States - ER_DNA_367 | ecosystem: Environmental > Terrestrial > Soil > Floodplain | place: USA...
TATAGGGCCTTCTTCGCGCTGCCCGAGGAGCTCGCGACCTCGGAGGGGTTCCCGACGAACGCGCTGCTCGGCTTCACCAATATGCTCTTCAAGCTCCTGGCCGACTACCGGCCGAAGGGCGTCGCCGTCGCCTGGGACACTCGGGCCGTGCACCGCAAGGAGCTGGCTCCGGACTACAAGATCGACCGGCGGCCGATGCCGAACCTCCTCGGGGAGCAGTTCCCGCATTTCCGCCCGATCGTCGAGGCTTTTGGCTACCGCAACCTCGAGTTCGAAGGCTGGGAGGCGGACGACGTCATCGCCACGCTCGCCGCGCGGGCAGACGAGGCGGGCATCAAGACCACAGTCGTCTCGACCGACCGCGACGCCTTTCAGGTCGTCACCGACAACATCACCCTGATGATGACTCCGCGCGGGGTCGCCGACGTCAACGTCTACACACCGGAACGCGTCTTCGCGCGCTACGGGATCACCCCGGAGCAGATCCCGGACTTCATCGGCCTCAAGGGCGACAACTCGGACAACATCCCGGGCGTTCCCGGCTTCGGGGACAAGACGGCCGGCCAGCTGATCGCGCAGTACGGGTCGCTCGAGGCGGTCCTCGAGCACGTCGACGAACTTTCGCCCGCGCGCGGGAAAGCGCTGCGCGAGCACGCCGAGCAGGCTCTCCAGTCGAAGGAGCTCGCGACCATGCGGCGCGACCTCGAGCTCGAGTGCGACCCGGCTGACCTCGTTCTGCGGCCGCCGGACCGCTCCCGGCTGAAGGAGATGTTCCGGCAGTACGAGTTCCGCAACCTCCTGCAGCGGATCGACGTCATCGACGAGGCGCTCCCCGCGGCCCCGATGAAGCTCGAGGGCGTATCGGTGCCGTGGGCGGAGGGCGCGCTCGACACCGTGACCGACACCGCGGCGCTCGCCGTCGAGGGCGAGAGGTTCGCCCTCGCGACGGAGAACGTCGTCGTCGGGGACTGGGGCATCGAGCTCGTCCCGCGGCTCCGAGACGCCCGTCTCATTGCGCACGACTTCAAGACCCTCCCACGGGAGCTCGCGCGGGCCGGCATCGAGGCCGCGGACGACACGATCCTCATGGCGTACCTGATCGAGCCGGCGCGGGCCGACTACGCGCTCGACGATCTCGCCGCCGAGTACGGGATCGAGCTCCAGCCCGAGCCCGCCGCCGAGGAGGAGACCGCCGCGCTCGTGCGTCATGCCGCCGGCGCGCTGCGGCTGGCCGAACCGCTGCAGGCCCGGATCGTCGAGCGGGGCCTCGAGCCGCTCTACCGGGACATCGAGCTCCCGCTGACCGGAGTGCTCGCGGCCATGGAGGACGCCGGAGTCCGCATCGACGCCTACCGTATGGGGGAGATCACCGCGCGACTTGCCGACCGGCTCGAGGAGCTCGAGGCCAAGGCGCACGAGCTGGCAGGCGAGGAGTTCATGGTCGGGTCGACGCAGCAGGTCGCCCGGATCCTCTTCGAGAAGCTCGAGCTCACCGCCGGCCGCAAGGGGAAGACCGGCTACTCGACCGACTCGCGGGTCCTCCGCTCGATCCGCGGCGAGCATCCGATCGTCGAGGTGATCGAGGAGTGGCGCGAGTACTCGAAGCTTCTCAACACGTACCTCGGGCCGCTGCCCGAGCTGATCGACGACAAGGACGGACGCCTGCATACGACGTTCAACCAGGCCGTCGCGTCCACCGGCCGTCTGTCGACCACGAACCCGAACCTCCAGTCGATCCCTATCCGCACCGAGCTCGGGCGCGAGATCCGCTCGGCCTTCATCGCAGACCCTGGGCACCGCTTGCTCTCAGCGGACTACTCGCAGGTCGAGCTGCGCATCCTCGCTCACGTGTCCGGCGAGCCCAAGCTGAAGGAAGCCTTTGCGCGCGGCGAGGACATCCACGCTGCCACGGCGGCCGAGGTGCTCGGGAAGGATCCGGCCACGCTCACGAAGGGCGAGCGAAGCGTCGCCAAGATGGTCAACTTCGGGATCATCTACGGGATCTCCGCGTTCGGGCTGTCGGAGAACCTCGAGATCCCGCGCGAGGAGGCGCAGGAGTACATCGACGCCTATCTCGCGCGTTTTCCGCTGGTGCAGGACTTCATCCAGCGGACGATCGAGCGCGCCGAGCGGGACGGCTACGCGACGAGCCTCTTCGGGCGGCGTCGCCCGGTGCCGGAGCTGAAGGCGTCGAACCGCCAGACGCGCTCGCTCGGGGAGCGGCTCGCGGTCAACTTCGTCATGCAAGGGACGGCGGCCGACATCATCAAGAAGGCGATGGTGGCCATCAACCGGCGCCTGCGCGAGGAGGGCCGCGCTGCCCGCCTCGTCCTCCAGGTGCACGACGAGCTGCTGTTCGAGGTGCCCGACGTCGAGCTCTCGGCGATCAAGGAGCTCGTCCGCGCCGAGATGTGCAACGCGTATCCGCTCGACCCGCCGCTGGCCGTCGATATCGGGGTCGGCGACGACTGGGCAGAGGCGAAGAGTTAGCGCGGTCGCCAGGCGACGTCCGCCGCGCCCGCAGGCCAGGTGATGGTCTGACCCGAGACGGCCACCGGATGGAAAGAGATGCTCTCTGCTTCGGCTACCGCGACCCACGTCCCGTCAGGTGACCAGGCTGCGTCGGAGCCGGACAGATCACGCAGCTCCCTGCCGTGGTAGCACCCGAGCTCGACGAAGCGAATCCGGCCGTAGCCCTGGAAGGGCTTGAAGAGCGCGGCGCAGTTTCGTGGCGAGAGAATCGGCGTTCGCCCTTCCGGGATATCTGCACTGGCAGTGAGATCCCCCGCTCCGTCGTAGCGCTCGAGGCGCTTCCCGTCGACGACGATCGCCACCGAGCCATCGGTGCCGAAGTGGGCGTAGGTGATTCCGCCGCCAGCTCGCAAGATCGTCGCGTCCTCCACCAGGAGCTTGTTCCCGAACGCGTAAGCGATCTTCGAGTCGGACGTATAGGCGACCGGGCACGTGGGCAACCGACGCACCGGACCGCCGACCGCGAGGTCGTACCCGGTGCGGCGACGCCCGCACCACGCCACTCTTTGCCCGTCGGGGCTCCACAGCACGACGCCGAAGAGGGCTCGGAAGCCGCCGAGATCGGCGTTGGGGCGCGCAAGGTCTGCCAGCTTGAACGGCGTGAGACCATCCCCTGAAGGGGGCCCCAGCGCGTAGGCGATTCGCTCGCCGGCGGGAGGCACCCAGAGGTCGCAGTTACCGAGGAACCTTGCGACGGGCCGTTCAGTACCCCCGGAGAGCCCGATCACTCGGACTCGGCAGTCGCTGGCGTTGGTGAAGACCACGGAGCCTTCCAGCGTGCCGACGGGCCAGCCCTCAGGGGCATCCGGCTGGGGCGTTGGCCCGGGCAAGCGGGTCGGGGTGGTCTGGACCGCCGTCGTCTCGGGGCTCGCCGTCTTCGGTCCGCCGGCACGCCCGCGCAGAGCATCGGCAGCCGCAAACCCTGCAATCAGGACGACTGCGCCGACGATGATGAAGTCTCTGGGCCTCAAAATCCCGCGGCTATACTCTCTGTCTCTTTAAATGGTGCAGAACGAGACGATCACCGAGGAAAATACGCCGAAATCGGATGACGACGTCTGGACCGAGGGCCCAGACGGCGAGCTGATCCCCGACTACGACTCGACCTTCCCCATCATCAACGAGGGCGAGGTCGTGCGCGGCAAGGTCGTCCGCGTCGACAAGGACGAGGTCTTGATCGACATCGGCTACAAGTCGGAGGGGGTCATCCCCGTCTCCGAGCTCTCCATCCGGCGCTCGATCAATCCCGCCGACGAGGTGCAGCTCGGCGACGAGATCGACGCGCTCGTGATGACGAAGGAGGACGCCGAGGGCCGGCTCATCCTGTCGAAGAAGCGCGCCCGCTTTGAGATGGCGTGGAAGCGCATCGAGCAGGCGGCCGAGAGCGGAGAGCCCGTCGAGGGCACGGTGATCGAGGTCGTCAAGGGCGGCCTCATCCTCGATCTCGGCGTGCGCGGCTTCCTGCCGGCGTCCCTCGTCGACATCCGGCGGGTGCAGGACCTCGACGAGTTCATGGGCCAGACACTCCGGTGCAAGGTGATCGAGCTCAACCGCAGCCGCAACAACGTCGTCCTCTCGCGCCGCGCGGTGCTCGAGGAGGAGCGCAAGGAGATGCGCCAGGCGATCCTCGACCGGCTGTCGCCAGGCGATGTCGTCACCGGCACGATCTCGAACATCGTCGACTTCGGAGCATTCGTCGACCTGGAGGGCATCGATGGCCTCATCCACATCTCCGAGCTCTCCTGGAGCCACGTGAACCATCCCTCCGAGCTCCTCGAGATCGGCCAGGAAGTCGAGGTCAAGGTGCTCGACATCGACCGTGAGCGACAGCGGATCTCGCTCGGCCTCAAGCAGACCCAGTCGGACCCGTGGCAGCAGGTCGTCGATGCGTACGACCAGGGCGACATCGTCGAGGGGAAGGTGACCAAGGTGGTCACCTTCGGCGCCTTCATCGAGGTCGTCCCGGGCGTCGAAGGGCTCGTGCACATTTCCGAGCTGGCGCAGCACCACGTCGAGAACCCGCGTGAGGTCGTCAACCAGGGCGAGACCGTGCGCGCGAAGATCATCGAGATGGACCCCGAGCGCCGCCGCCTCTCCCTCTCGCTCAAGCGCGTCGAGGAGGGCGAGGGCCCGAGTGGCGAAGCCGCGCCGGATCTCGGGCTCTCCGAGGAGGTCTTCGCCGAGGGAAGCGAAGGAGCCCCGGAAGCACCCGAGGTGGAGGCGCTCGACGAGAGCATGGACGCCGACGCCGTCGCGCCCGAGGAACAGGGACCAGGGGACTCCGAGGGCGAGACGCCTGCTCCGCCGGAAGAAGAGAACGAATAGGAAGCATCCCGTGGCGGTCGCCGTCACGGGGGGCATCGGAGCGGGGAAGTCGGAGGCGCTGCGCGCCTTTGAGCGTCACGGCGCGGCTGTGATCTCGAGTGACGAGATCGTTCACGAGCTCCTGAGGAGCGACGAGGTTCGCGACGCGCTGCGGGAGCGCTGGGGAGACGGCGTCTTCGCGCCCTCCGGCGAGGTCGACCGCGAGCGTGTGGCCCAGATCGTCTTCGCGGATGGGGGCGAGCTCGACTGGCTCGAGCGACTCCTGCACCCGCGTGTGGTCGCCACGTATCTGACGTGGAGGGAGAAGCTGGCCGAGCAGCCGGACCCGCCTGCCGTCAGCGTCACCGAGGTCCCGCTCCTCTACGAGGTCGGCGGCGACTCGCGGTTCGACGCGGTCGTGGTGATCACGGCGGCGCCCGAGGTGCGGATCTCGCGCCGTGTACGCCCGATGCAGGACCGTGAGCGCAGGCTGATCCCCGACGAGGAGAAGGTCGCGCGCGCCGACTTCGCCTACGTGAACGACGGGTCGTTCGAGGATCTCGACGCGTTCGTGTCCGGCGTGGTCGACAGGCTGAGCGGATGAGAGTCGCCCTCTCCGCCCTCGTGGTGCTCGCCGCCGCCGGCGCCGGCTTCGCCTACGTGCAACAGACGCAGCCCCCGTGGTACGAGCGCCTTCGCTACCCGCTCTCGTACGACCACATCGTCGTCGGCCACGCGCGGAACTACGAGCTCGATCCTGCCCTCCTCGCAGCTGTCATCTACCGGGAGAGCAAGTTCGACGCGGGGGCGAAGTCCTCATCAGGCGCGATCGGGCTGATGCAGCTCCTGCCGGCGACGGCCAAGGGCATCGCGCTCCACACCGGAGGCTCCCGCTTTCGCGTGGCCGATCTCTACGACCCGGAGATCAACGTGCGCTACGGCGCCTTCTACCTGCACCGGCTGCTGATGAAGTACGGGGACACGACCCTCGCCCTCGCCGCGTACAACGCGGGCCAGGCGAACGTGGACGCATGGCGTGCCGAAGGGAAGGGAATCGTCTTCCCGGAGACGCGGGAGTACGTCGAGTCCGTGCTCGAAACGCGCGACGTGTACGCGGACGCCTACGCGAACGAGCTCGGCCTGGACGATTAGCCCGCTCGAACGTCCGGCTCACGGGCGATTCTCCCCTCGTGGGAATCTTCGGGCACCTGAGGCGCTTCTTCGGCCGCAACCCGCCGCGGCCGCACTTGGTGCTCCGACGCAGGATCGTCCAGGCGCTTCTGCTCGTCGCCGCCATCGACGTGATCGGGACCGTGCTCATGTGGATGTTCGAGGACGACGCGCCCCGCAGCGAGATCAGCAATCTCTGGGATGCCTTCTTCTTCACGACCGTGCAGCTCCTGACGGTGTCGTCGCAGATGCGCAACCCGGTGACGACCGGCGGCCGCATCGTCGACATCTTTCTGGAGCTGACCGCGCTGTGTCTCGTCAGCGGCATCGCCGGCGCCTTCGCCTCGTTCTTCCTCGACCTCGGGAAGAACGGCGAAAACGCCGTGAGCGAACCGACTGCGGACGGGTAGAAAGTCTCAAGAGTCACCAGGGCTGGTCGATATTCCCGCTGTGAGAGATCGACTGCTGCCCCTTCTCTTCTTCGCCGGCCTGCTCGCGGCCGTGCCGCTGCCGGCGGCGCATCTCCTCGGCCCCGCGTCGGTGAGCCTCCCGGGCTGGGTCCATTTCGTTGCGGTCGGCCAGACTGCTCTTGTCGCCACCCTGGCCGCGATCACTCTCACGGCCGTCGGCGTCCTACGACGTGACAGCCGGGCTGTACTGGTCGGCACCGCGTTCACCGCAATGGCGGCCCTGCTGACGATCCACGGCCTGGCGACTCCCGGAATCATCGTCGGCTACAACGGCGTCATCTCGTTCTCCGGCGGCGCCACGCTCCCAGTCGGCGGAGCGGTTCTCGCCCTCTCGGCGTTGCCGGCGTTCCGGGGCCCGCGTGCCGTTCGGCCGCTGCTCTGGTTTCAGGGGTTTCTTCTCGCCGGGATCGTCGCGCTCGGCGTCGTCGGCCTTGCCTCCCCGAGCCTCGTGCCGAGCGTTCCGGAGCCGGCCAGCGCTTCCGCGCTCGCGGTCCTCGCAGTCGGTCTTTGCTTCTACGGGATCCTCGGCCTGCGGGCTTTGCACACCTACCTTCTGACGCGACGGCTTGCGGACCTCGTCGTTCTCGTAGGGCTCGCGTGGCTCGCCGCTGCACTCGTCGCCGCGCTTGTGCTCGACTTCACCCAGTTCGGGTGGTGGGTGGGCCACGGGCTCGAGCTGGCCGGGATCGGCTTTGTCGGTGGCGCGGTCGCCCTCGATCTCTACCGCAGCGTGCAGTCCCGGCCGCTGGTCGGTGATCTCCGCGGCAGCGAGCTCGTCTCCGAAGAGGAGGCGTTCCTCGGCTCGCAGATCCGGGCGCTCACGGTTCGCCTTGCGGACAAGGACACCTACACCGAGGAGCACACGCGCCGGGTCGCCCTTCGCGCCGTCCAGGTGGGCGAAGAGCTCGGGCTTCCCCCGGGCCGCCTGCGCACGCTCGCGGTGGGCGGGCTGCTCCACGACATCGGGAAGCTCTCGGTCCCCGACGAGATCCTCAAGAAACCCGGCTCGCTCGAGCCCGGTGAGTACGCGGTCGTCCAGCGCCATCCCGAGCACGGGAAAAGCCTTCTGCGCGAGCTGGGCGGGTTCGCCGACGGCGTGCTCCGGCTCGTGCACGACCATCACGAACGTCTCGACGGGACCGGCTATCCGCGCGGCCTTCGCGAAGCCGAGCTCGATCTGGACACGCGCATCCTCGCCGTCTGCGACGTCTACGACGCGCTCATCTCCACGCGGGTATACCGGGCGGCGTGGAGCGCGGACAAGGCTCTCTCTCTGCTCTTCGAGCAGGCGGGCTCGGCCTTCGACAACCGCTGCGTCGTGGCCCTGGCACGCGTGCTCGCACGCGAGCCTGCTTCGCCTCTCCGCGAAGCCGTCTGACCCCGCAGCCACGGCTACGATCTGAGTCGTGGCCCAGTTCAAGGTTTCGGAGGCATACCGCCCCACGGGCGATCAGCCGCAGGCGATCGAGTCGCTGTCCGCCAGTCTGAAGGCGAGTGACGACTACCAGACCCTGCTCGGAGCCACGGGCACCGGGAAGACGGCGACGATGGCCTGGATCATCGAACAGGTCCAGCGGCCGACGCTCGTGATCGCCCACAACAAGACGCTCGCGGCTCAGCTCTGCAACGAGTTCCGCGAGTTCTTCCCGGAGAACGCGGTCGAGTACTTCGTCTCCTACTACGACTACTACCAGCCCGAGGCATACGTGCCCCAGGCCGACCTCTACATCGAGAAGGACGCGTCGATCAATGACGACATCGATCGCCTGCGCCACGCGGCCACGAGCGCGCTCCTCGTCCGTCGCGACGTCGTCATCGTTGCTTCCGTGTCCTGCATCTACGGCCTGGGATCGCCCGTCGAATACGAGGAGAAGACGGTCCTCCTCGGCGTCGGGATGGAGATCGACCGCGACGTCATGCTTCGCAAGCTGGTCGACATCCAGTACTCGCGTAACGACTCGTTCCTCGGCCGCGGGCGCTTTCGCGTGCGCGGTGATGTCGTCGAGGTACAGCCGGCGCATATGGAGTCGGCCTACCGCATCTCTCTCTTCGGGGACGAGGTGGAGTCGATCACCCATTTCGACCCGCTCTCGGGCGAGGTTTACGCCCGCCTGGAGCACCTCGCGATCTTCCCGGCGACGCAGTACGTGACCTCGCGGGAGACGATCGAGCGCTCGCTGGACGAGATCCGCCACGAGCTCGAGGAGCAGGTCAAGCTCTTCGAGTCCCAGGGCAAGCTGCTCGAGGCCCATCGGATCCGGCAACGCACCGAGTACGACATGGAGATGCTCGCCGAGCTCGGCTACTGCAACGGCATCGAGAACTACTCGCGCATCCTCGACGGGCGCCCAACCGGGTCGGCTCCGCACACGCTGCTCGATTTCTTCCCGGACGACTTCGTCACCTTCATCGACGAGTCGCACCAGACGGTTCCCCAGCTGGGCGGGATGTACGAGGGCGACCGCTCCCGCAAGGAGACGCTCGTCGAATACGGCTTCCGGCTCCCGTCGGCGCTCGACAACCGTCCGCTTCGGTTCGACGAGTTCGTCGAGAAGGTGCCGCAGCTCGTGTTCGTCTCGGCGACGCCGGGCCCCTTCGAGCTCCGCAACTCGACGAACATCGCCGAGCAGATCATCCGGCCCACGGGCATCGTGGATCCCGAGGTCGAGCTGCGGACGACGAAGAACCAGATCGACGATCTCCTCAACGAGATCCGGAGGAGGGAGGAGGCCGGCGAGCGCGTTCTTGTCACGACGCTGACGAAGAAGATGGCCGAGGACCTGACCGACTACCTGCTCGAGTCCGGGGTGAAGGCGCGGTACCTCCATTCGGAGATCGACACGCTCGAGCGGATCCAGATCATCCGCGAGCTCCGGCTCGGCGAGTACGACGTGCTCGTGGGAGTCAACCTCTTGCGCGAAGGCCTCGACCTGCCCGAGGTGTCGCTCGTGGCCATCCTGGACGCCGACAAGGAAGGTTTCCTCCGGGGCCAGACCGCGCTCATCCAGACGATCGGGCGAGCGGCACGGAACGTGCACGGCAAGGTCGTGATGTACGCGGACAAGATGACCGAGGCGATCAAGGGCGCCCTCGACGAGACGAACCGCCGGCGCGAGATCCAGCTCCGCTACAACGAGGAACACGGCATCACGCCCGAGTCGATCGTCAAGGGCGTGTCCGACATCGCCGAGTTCCTCTCGCTCGAGTCGCCGACCGTCCCCGGAAAGCGGCGACGCGGGTCACGGCGGGTCGAGGGCATGCAGCCCGACGAGATCGAGAAGCTCGTCGTCTCGCTCGAGGAGGAGATGTATGCGGCAGCCGAGGAGCTCCGCTTCGAGTATGCGGCGAAGCTCCGCGACGAGATCAAGGAGCTCCGGCGCGAGCTCCAGGCAGCCGCGGCCTAGCGCCTACTCGTAGGGATCGTTCGGAGCCTCGATCCCCTCGACGGTCGTGGCCCGGATCCGCGGCAGCTCGCCCCCGCCGGGCTCGAACGTCCCGCTGACCGTGACCCATTGATCAGCCTTCGGAGGCGATCCCGAGGTGCCGAGGACCTCGACCACCA
>Ga0307318_10000869_pt1 | contig 10024 bp, 10 predicted proteins | sample ER_DNA_367_FD_194500 | JGI IMG/M metagenome (GOLD analysis project Ga0307318, IMG submission 194500) | Bulk soil microbial communities from the East River watershed near Crested Butte, Colorado, United States - ER_DNA_367 | ecosystem: Environmental > Terrestrial > Soil > Floodplain | place...
CGAGATCCGTCCCAAGCCCGACGGTCCGGGCTCGACCTACGAGCCGACCCAGGCGGGCCGGGAGCTGTCGGAGGTCATGTTGGCCCTGCAGCGCTGGGGCTCGCAGTGGGCGGAGCTGACACCCGAGCACGCCCATCCGGGCGTGGTCCTGTGGGGATGGGTGACCTGTCATCTCGACCGCGGCCGCCTCCCTCGCCGCCGGGTCCTGGTCCGCTTCGACTACCCCACGCTGTCGGGGCCGGGCAGCCGTGGCTGGCTGCTGATCGAGCGCGGCGACGCTGAGATCTGCGAGAAGCATCCCGGCGGGGACGAGGATCTGGTGGTCGTGGTCAGCGATCCGGTCGCGTTCGCCCGCTGGGATCTCGGCGAGCTCGAGTGGGGCGACGCCGTGCGGTGCGGGGCGATCGAGGTGCGGGGCCCACGCGCGCTGGCGCGGGCGCTTCCCACCTGGAAGCACGCGGTACTGTCGCCGTGACGAACCCATCGCCGCCGGATCGTCAGCTGGACAACGCCGCCGAAGGGGGATCGCCGAGTTGACCGAGGCGTCATCCGCTCGACCAGTAGCCAGCGCGAGGTTCATCAACCCCGGGACGCTGCATCCGCCCTTCGGCTACAGCCACGTGGTCGAGGTGACGGCCGGGCGGCCGGTCTACATCTCCGGGCAGGTCGCCCTGGACCCGACGGGGGCGCTCGTCGGCGCCGACGACATCCGCGCCCAGACCCGGCAGGTGTTCGACAACCTCCGCTCTGCCCTCGAGGCGGTCGGAGCCGGCTTCGAGCAGGTCGTCAAGCTCAACGTCTACCTGGTCGACGCCACCCATCTGCCGGTGATCCGCGAGGTCCGCGACCAGTACATCAACACGCGGCAGCCACCGGCCAGCACGGCCGTGGAGGTCCGGGGGCTGTTCCGGGAGGACGCACTCATCGAGGTCGAGGCCGTCGCGGTGATCGCCCCGACGGAGCCATCGGGGAGGTGACGATGCGCGAAGCGGTACCGGAACCGGCCGTGGCCAACGTCTTGGACTACGTGGCCGCCTGGAACGAGCCGGACGCGGCCACACGGCTGAAGCTCCTCGAGCGCTGCTGGGCCGATGATGGCGCCTATGTCGATCCCAACGTGGAGCTCAGGGGACGATCGGCACTGTGCGAGCACATCTCGAAGGTGCAGGCGGGACGGCCCGGCGCCCGGCTCGAGATGATGAGCGGTGTCGAGCTGCACCACCACGTCGTCCGCTTCCTGTGGCGGCTGGTCCGCGCCGATGGACGTGCTGGCGAGACGTCGATCGATGTCGGCGAGGTCGATGCCGACGGCAGGCTGACGAAGATCGTCGGCTTCTTCGGCGAACCGCCGAAGCGCTAGGTGCTGCTCGCGGCACGACTCGCGGCATACGGTCGAGTGCCGCCGGTGTGCTCCTCGTCGTCGCCGCTGCGGCCCGCCCGACAGAGGATCTGGTGGTTGCGGCGGGCGTCCTGCAGCGCGCCGGTGGCCGGATCGGGTTCACCCACCCGCTCCTGGAGTCTGCCGAGTTGCTGGAGCTGGCGCGGAAGGTGCCACCGCCCGAGGACGGCACGGGGCTCCTTAGACGCACCGTCCCAGGCAGCCGAGTACCACTTCGACGCCGGCGACGCGACCCGCGCGACGGCGTTGCTGGAAGAGTCGATCGCCACGGCGCACCCTGGCCGGGACCGCGCCCGCATCCTCTTGAACCAGGCCTCGATCAGCTGGCTCGATCTGCCCCGCGTCCAAGGGCGCTGCGAGCAGGCCCTGCAGGAGGCAGAGGAGGACGCCGGGATCCGAACCACGGCCCATGAGCACCTGGCCTGGGTAGGGATCTACCGCGGCGACCCGGCTTTCGCCGCCAAGCACGCGAGCGTGTCCAGCAGTGGACGCGGCGGACCACCGACCCCGCGATCCGGGCCGAATCGCTGTCCACCTTGGCATGGTCGAATTCCTGAGCGGCCGCGTCGACCCGGTCCGGCGCCCGCCTGCCGCGAGGCGGGCAACCACCCTCGCCTAGGGCCACCAGGTCTGCGGGGCAGTGCCACCGCCCGGACCCGGGTTCAAACGTTGCACTTCCTACGCGGCCCTGGGGACCTCACCATCGAGGCTGCTCGTGTTCTTCACCAGACAGCGGAGTGAGGCGTGATGGTCGGAGTGCCCAGCGGGTTCCCAGTGGTCGTGGTCGGAGCGGGCCAGGCTGGCCTGGCGGTGAGCTACGAGCTGACCGCCCGCGGGGTCGAGCATGTGGTGCTAGAGCGGGCACGGGTTGGCCAAAGCTGGCTTGGTCTGTGGGACAGCTTCTGCCTGGTGACACCGAATTGGACCATGAGCCTGCCGGGCGCTGCCTATTCGGGCGACGACCCGGAGGGGTTCGTTCCTCGCGACGAGATCGTCCGATACCTGCGGCGGTACGCGTCGAGTTCCGGTGCGCCGGTTCGCGAGGGAGTCGGCGTGGACAGCCTCGAACCCGGACCCGGCGGCGGGTTCCTGCTTCGCACCTCGGCCGGCGAGCTGCAGGCGGAATCGGTCGTTGTGTGCACGGGAGCCTATCAGCGGCCCTATCGCCCCGAGGTCGCGACCCGGTTCCCACACGACGTGGTGGTGATCGATGCTCAGGACTACCGCAATCCCGCCGCGCTTCCGCCGGGCAAGGTCCTGGTCGTGGGCAGCGGCCAGACCGGCTGCCAGCTCTCCGAGGAGCTGCACGAATCGGGCCGCGAGGTGTTCTTGGCCTGCGGACGGGCCCCGTGGCTGCCGCGGCGGCCCGGCGGCCGCGACATCGTCACCTGGCTCAAGGAGACCAGCTTCTTCGACACCCCGCTCAGCGCCCTCCCGTCACCAGCAGCTCGAGTGGGCGCCAACCTGCTCGTGACCGGCCAGCGCGGCGGCCATGACCTGCACTACCGCACCTTGCAGGCGATGGGGGTACAGCTCCTGGGTCGCCTGGCCGGCGTGGAGGGACATCGGGCATCCTTCGCCGGTGACCTGGCTGACTCGGTCGCCTTCGGCGATACCCGCTACGCCGACATCCGAAAGCTGCTCACCGAGCAACTCCCCACCAAGGGGATCGCGGCGCCCGAGCTGCCCGACCCTCCGCCCTTTCACGCCGACCCGCCGCTCGAGCTGGACCTCAACGGGTTCGGGGTGGCGATCTTCACCTCGGGGTTCCGCCCCGACTACACCCACTGGGTACGGTTCCCGGCCTTCGACGCCATGGGCTTCCCACTCACCGACAACGGGGCAAGCACGGTGGTGCCGGGCCTGTTCTTCTGCGGCGTCCACTTCCTGCGCAAGCGCAAGTCCTCGGTGCTGTTCGGCGTGGGCGAGGATGCCGCCATCGTGGCCCAATCGGTTGCCCGCCACCACCGCACCGCTCCGCCAAGCGCCCGAACACGGTCGAACGGTCATCAAGACGGCACCTGAAGACGGGGGCTGCCGTTTGCGCCGGTTGTCGTGAGGCGCTGCGGTCGCTGGCCGCCGCGGTCGACCCCGAGGCGCTGGCCGGCGTGCTGGGCGGCGCCCATTCCGAACGGGCCCGCCTTCAACCTCGTGCTCGGCGCGGGCCTGGACCGATCGCCATCTCCATGATCGCGGTTACGCCATGGCTGGAGCCGAGTTGATGGCGGTGGTACAGGCGGCGTTGGCCGAGTGAGAACGGCCGCCAACACCAGAGGATAACTTTCGCTTACGCTCACTGATCACCAGCTACTTCGCTCGCTTGCCGACGGCGGCAACCTCCGGAGATGGGCATGATCGATCCGCGAACGATCCTCGGTCAGGCGCGTCAAGGTCTTGGACCGGTGAATTGGCGGGTCTTCACCAAGAAGCGGGGAAAACTGTCCGGCCTCTTGCGTGGGTCATCGCATGATCCGGATCCGCTTCTGGTAATCACCCCAGACGGTGCCGTCGAATACGCGAACGAACGCAAGCCGCTGACGGTAGTCAATTTCTCCGAGCTAGCTGGGATAACGCTGAAGGTGCGCGGACATAGCTTCTCTGATAGCACTCTCGTGACGCTTGACGTATGGGTCGAGCTTTACTACCGCGACGGCAGAACAACGAAGTGGCGATCCACGTCCTTTGCGGACAACCTGCAGACGATTCAGTACTTTATCGAAGCGTACGGCGCCCACAAGGCACGTCGAGAACGCTAGGCCCGGCGGTGCTGCCAGCGCGACCCCGCCGCAGCCGCAGACCGGTCGTCGAGCCGGAGCGCCCCCTCTGCGATTAGGTGCACGAGCGACGGGAGGCCATGCATCAGTGGTCGAGGACGGCGGGCAGTGGGACGGCCAGCGACTCGCACCCCATCGCCAGGAGCTGCCAACTCGCTGGCGCCAGCGCCACGACGCCGCGGGCGGTGAGGTCCAGGTAGCGTCGCTGTCCGCGCTCGCCGGGGAGCAGCAGCTCCTGGACGCCCGGTAACCTCTCGCCCTGCTTGATCTGGTCAAGCTGTGCGTCCATCCGCTTCAGGAACTCCTGCTGTGGCAGGAACGCCTCGACGTCAAGGGCCCACAGGAAGTTTCCTGGCGCGCCGTCGGCCACGCCCTGGGCGAACCCGGCGCCGCTCAGCACGCCGCTCAACGCGTCGATGAACAACGCCAGGCCGAAGCCCTTGTGTGGCGCGTGCGGGGTGCCCAGCGGCGCCAGCAACCCACCCTTGAGAAACGCTGCCGGGTCGGTGATGGGACGCCCGGCGTGATCGAAGATGACCCCGTCCGGCAGTGATGTCCCCTGCTGGGCGGCGACGCGGACTCTCTGCATCGAGCTCACGGTCGTGGCGACGTCCAGCACTACTGGGTGATGGCGCTGGGCGGGGAGGCCGTAGGCGAAGGGGTTGGTGCCGAGCACGGCAGTCCGTCCGCCAGGCGGGGCGACCAGCGGCACGAAGTTGGTGCACGCGAAGCCGACCAGGCCGGCCTCGGCCGCCAGCCTGGCGTAGGGCGCCGCGACCAGCAGTTGCCAGTCCCGGACTGCGGCCACCGCCATGCCCTTACGCTCGCGGGCACGCTCGATGCACCAGCGCATCGCACGCATTGGCGCGCCGGGTCCACCTCCTCGGTCTCCGTCGAAGAGGATCGCCCCGTCGGTCTCTTGGAGCACGCGCACGCGCGGTCGAGGGTTCAGCGTGCCGTCGCGATAGAAGCCGGCCAGCACCCCCAGGGCTGCGACCCCGTGGTCGGGATGACCGCGAAGCTCAGATTCCACTAGGAGCCCGCTCAGTCCCTCGGCGTCCTCGGGTGTGAGTTGCAGGCGCTCGAAGGCAACGGCGAGACTGCGTCGCAGGTCATCGATCCGCACCAGCCACGCGCCCTGGTCTTGGTCGGCCATTCGAACCTCATCACCAATGCTGCTCTGCTACGCGTGAATCTACTGGCAACTGCTCACTTGGTTGAGGAAGGGCCTGACTGTCTGGGCGAGCTCATCGGGGTGATCGAGATAGGCGAAGTGCGTGCCAGACGTCCTCGTGGTCTGGATCCCCATGCGCTGGGCGAGACGCTCGGCAGCCTGAGCGAAGTACGGGATGCTTCCCTCGCTGACCAAGATCTGCACTGGCGTGGTGATCCCTGCCAGCGTCTGGTCCTCGGGCAGGTAGGTATCGAATCGCCCGACTTCCTTTTCGAAGTACGTGCCGGCGCTGGCAAGCATCCGTTGTCGGACGCGGGGGTCGAGGCGTTCCCAGTTGGCGTCTGTGGCGACCAGCCGGATGAAGCGTTCGAACGCCGTGGCTGGCCCGCCCTCTTGCAGACCATCGGCGACGACCCTGGTCACGGTTGTCCGAGCCTCGTGGGGATCATCGAACAGCGTGAACAGCGCTGGCTCGTGCAGGATCGCACCCCGCACCGCCTCGGGGTGGTGCAGCACCGTCGCGAGCGCGAAGATCCCACCGCTGCTGGTCCCGAACACCACTGCGGGGGCAAGACCGAGAGCGTCGAGCAATGCCGCTGCGTCGTCGGCCTGCTCCTCCGCCGAGGTCGTGTCCCAACTCGAAGGGCGGGGGCTGCGGCCGTTCCCCCGCCGGTCATAGGTCACGACCGTGCACTCCTCGGCGAGTACGTCGGCGAATCTGTCGAACACGCCGCCGCATCCGCTGGCACCCATGATCAGCAACAGCGGTATCCCGGCACCCGTCAGCTCGTAGTAGAGCTGGGCGCCATTAGCCCTGACCACCGGCATGGACGCTCCTCTTCGTTGGAATGAGCTTCCAACAAGTAGGATGGTATACTAACTAGATGCCGCGTGTGAACGATCGCCGCGCGATCGCCGTCCAGGCCACCCGACGGGTAATCGTCGAGACGGCCGCGCGCCTCTTCATCGATCGCGGCTATCACGCAGCGACGCTGGGCGAGATCGCCCGAGAAGCAGGAGTCGCGATCCAGACGATCTACAACTCGATCGGCTCCAAGCGCGACGTCCTTTCCAAGGTGCTCGACTACGCGGCATCCGGCGAGCACGCCCCCACGCCGGCCCCGACGTTTGTGCTCGCCCAAGCCGAGCAAGAACCCGACGCCCGCACGAGCCTCGACCAACTCGTCGACTTCTGGCGCGAGTCACGGCCACGCACCGCACCCTTCTACAAGGTCCTCCGCCAAGCCGCGGCCGTCGACGACGAGATGGCGGAACTCGAGCGGGCGCGAGCAGCGGAGCGGTTGCGCAGCTACCGGTCGGGAGCGAGCCTATTCGCCAAACGCGGCGCGCTGCGCGATGGCCTATCGCTGGATGACGCCGCGGCGATCATCTACGCCACCGGACATCCCGACGTCTACCGATTCCTCGTCATCGAAGGGCAATGGACAGCCGACCAATGGGCAACCTGGGTCCGCTCGACCCTCGAAGCGGGCCTGCTGGCCCCATAAGAGCATCTGAAGCCGCGCCTCGTGCGCGGACGGTGATGTGCTTATGAAAAGGGCCTGCACATCCGAGGGCTATGCTGCCGTGGACCGGCGTTGGCCCGGTGAAGGGGGTGGATCGACATGGACGAGCGGGACGCCCGTCAGGTGGCCGAGAAGCTATGGACGGCGCTGCAGGCCGGCGATTGGGAGACCGCTGGCGGCTACCTGCACGACGACTTCATCCAGGAGTGGCCGCAGTCGGGCGAACGCATCATCGGCCGCGACAACGCGATCGCCATCGAACAGAACTTTCCGGGTGGCCTGCCCACGATGCGATTTCGTCGCACCCTGGCCGGCGGCGACCTTGCCGTGCTCGAGGTCGAGCTCACCTATGCGGACGGCAGCCGCTACCTCGGCGCGAGCATCCTTGAACTCCGCGACGGCAAGGTCGTGCGGGAGACCGACTACTACGCCCAGCCGTTCCAGGCGCCGGAATGGCGGGGCCAGTGGGTGGAGCGGATGTGACCGCCTTCTGGTGAGCGGTCCGAGCCCGGTGCTGGTCCTAGCAAGGGCGTAGCGATCCAAGCACCTATCGCTCTCTCGACACGATAACTTTCGATCTTCGCTCGCTGCCGACCAGCGAGTTCGCACTCAGCACAGCGGCTGAACCGAGCCAACAGGAAGGCGGCGATCGCTGCGGCCACCGGCCCCGGCGCCTCCATCTGGAGCAGGTGGGTCGCGCCGACGATGTCGGCGTCCTGGCAGGCCGGGAACCAGGCGTGGAGCAGGTGGCGGCCCTCGACGAACAGGGGGCTGCTGCGGCTGCCGAGTACCGACAGCACGGGGCAGGTGATGGCCGCGGCCTGCTCCAGCCCGAAGGTCGACGTCGGGCCTGGCAGCTCTGTCTCGAAGAAGGTCGCGGCGTCCTTCACGGCCTGCGCGATCCCGTCCGGTACGGTCTGTTCGATCGTGGCGCGCCAGTTGCGGTCACCGACCAGTGCCAGGAAGCCGTGCACGGCGCCCTTGGCGTCGCCGGCTTCGTAGCGTTCGGTGAGGGGCGCCACTGCGCGCGCGAAGGCCGCGCCGGCGGGCGTGGTGAGGAACGCCGGTTCGAGCAGCACGAGCGAGGCCACCCTGGCGGGGTGCTGGGCGGCGACCTCCAGGGCGATTGCTCCACCGAGGGAGTGCCCGACCACGTGGGCGCGATCTACCCCGACGTGGTCGAGGAGCCCGATGGCATCCTTGGCCTCCACGGCGACGCTGGTCGGACCCGCGTCGACCGGGCGGGTGCTCCCACCGAGGCCTCGCCGGTGGTAGCGGATGCGCTGGAAGCGCTCGAGCGCCGGTTCCGCCACCAGCGGCTGGAGCGCGTCGGCGATGTGCGCGCCGTGGATGAGCAGCATCGGCTCACCCGACCCCACGACCTCATACTCCAGTTCGACGCCGTTGACCTTGGCGTGTTCCATGACAACTCCTCCGTCCTGCCTGGCCCTGGCGGGCCGGTCGGCACAGAGGCGCTACATGTGCCGTCGCGACGCGACACGCCGTGTGGCGCATGTTGAGTGGGCCGGGCATCGGCCGCGGCAGAGGAGCAAAATGGCGGAGCGCAGCCAGGAGTCGGGGGCGGCTATGAGCCAGCCGGTGACGCGGTACGCCCGCGCGGGCGAGGTGAACATCGCCTACCAGGTCGTGGGGGAGGGACCGGTCGACCTGGTGGTGGCCTACGGGCTGGCTTCCAACATCGAGGTGTTCTGGGAGGAACCGTCACTCGCGGCGTTCTTGCGGCGACTCTCGGAATTCACACGACTGATCCTGTTCGACCGTCGTGGCTGTGGGCTCTCGGACCGGCACGGCACGCATCATCCTCTACGGAACGCTCACCTACTACCGAGCGGACGCCCAGTATCGGGCGGGTGTGGGCGACGGCACGGGCGCCGCCTTCGTCGAAGCCGTGAGCCGCGGTTGGGGGATGCCCAGCGACTGGGCGGTGCAGATGTGGGCCCCGAGCATGGTGGGCGACGAGCCGTTCACCCAGTGGCTGGCCAAGTACGCGAGACAGTCGGTCAGCCGCGGCGCCATTCTGCCCCTGCTGTCGGCGTTCTACGCCTACGACCTGGTCGACGTCTTCCCCGCCGTGCGGGTGCCCACCCTGGTGCTCCAGCGTCGTGACGACGGTTTGGTCCCGGTGCGCCATGGACGCCAGATCGCGTCCCAGATCCCCGATGCCCGGTTCGTTGAGCTGGAGGGGGTCGACCATCTCCCCTTCGTCGGCGACGCCGAGGCCGTCTTGAACGAGATGCAGGACTTCCTCGTCGGGTCGCGGACTCCGATCCCCCGACAACGCCGGCTGGTCACCCTGGTCTTCACCAACATCGCCGATTCCAGGCCCAAAGCTGTCGACCTGGGTGACGACGTCTGGCGTGAGGTGCTGGCCGCCCACGACCGGGACGTCAGGATCCACCTCACCCGTTTCGGAGGGGAGGAGGTCAAGCATCTCGGCAACGGCGTCCTCGCGGTGTTCGACGGCCCCGCCCGTGCCATCCGGTGCGCCCTCGGCATCGTGGACGCGTCCGAGCAGAAGGGACTCTCGGTGCGCGTCGGGGTGCACACCGGCGAGTGCGAGATGGTCGAGGCCGACGTGCGCGGCATCGCCGTCCAGGTGGGTGCCCGTATCGCCGAGCTGGCCGCCCCCGGACAGATCCTGGTTTCGAGCACGGTTCGCGACCTCGTCGCCGGCTCGGGCATCCGTTTCGGTGAAGGCCGCGACGTCGAGCTGGCCGGCATGCCGGGAACCCCCAGGGTCTTCCCGGTCCTCCGCCACGGCGCCAGCCCCGACACCGTCCGCCGCTCGGCGGTCGAACAGACCAACCTCTTCCGCCGCGACGGCGAGTACTGGACTGTTGGCCACCGGGGCTTGGTGGTCACCCTGCGCGACACCAAGGGGCTTCGTGACCTCGGGCGCCTCCTCGCCGACCCCGGCCGCGAGTTCCACGTCCTCGACCTGATGGCAGATGGACCCGGGGCACGGTCGATCCCGCCGTCACAGGCGGCCGAGGCTGGGCTCGCTACCGAAGGCTGGGCTGAGCCGGTCATCGACCAGGCCGCCCGCGCTCACTACAAGCGTCGGATCAGCGACCTGGAACAGGAGCTCGAGGAGGCCCAGGAACGGGGCGGCGGAGAAGCCAGTGCCGCA
>Ga0307318_10000870_pt1 | contig 10024 bp, 10 predicted proteins | sample ER_DNA_367_FD_194500 | JGI IMG/M metagenome (GOLD analysis project Ga0307318, IMG submission 194500) | Bulk soil microbial communities from the East River watershed near Crested Butte, Colorado, United States - ER_DNA_367 | ecosystem: Environmental > Terrestrial > Soil > Floodplain | place...
GGTCCGGCGGGCGCTCACGGCCGACAAGGGGAGCCTGTTCTCGACCCCGAGCGCGATCCTGCTCCTCGGTACCGACCACTCGCTGGCCGCGTCGCGCGCGGGCGACCGCCACTCCGACTCGATCACGCTCCTCCGCACCGATCCCGACCACCACCGGCTCTACTACCTCTCGATCCCCCGTGACCTGCGGGTCGAGATCCCGGGCTACGGGGCCGCCAAGATCAACACCGCGTTCCAGGTCGGCGGGCCGCGCCTCGCCGCGCGCACCGTCGCGGCCTACACAGACATCCCGGTGAACCACATCGTGATCGTCAACTTCGCGGAGTTCAAAGACCTGATCGACGCGGTCGGCGGGATCGACATCGTCGTCCCGGGGCGCATCCAATCGAAGTTCGACTGCCCCTACGGCACCGCGGCCCGCTGCGCGCGCTGGCCGGGCTGGCGCTTCTCTCCGGGAAAGCAGCACATGAACGGGCAGCGGGCGTTGATCTACTCGCGCGTGCGCAAGAACCTGCTCAACCCCGCGGAGAGCGACATCACGCGCGGCGAGCGCAACCAGCAGGTGCTCCAGGCGTTGATGAGCAAGCTCGCGAGCTTCAGCACCTTCATGCGCCTGCCGCTGATCGGTGGAGACCTGATGAAGCCGCTCGCCACCGACCTCTCGGCCAACGACTTCGCCGCGCTCGGCTGGGCGAAGTTCCGCGCCGGCCGCACGATCCACTGTCGCCTGGGCGGCATCTCGACCGGCGGCGACATCACGCCGAGCGAGGACAACGCGAAGGTGATCCTGATGGTGCTCGGAAAGTCTGCTGTCCAGCCGCCCGCCCCGTCCGGGGACACCTATCCCCCGGGCTGCCTCATCGGACGGACGGGGTAGCTACGCCTCGGCGGCTTTTTTCTCTTCCTTTGGCTTCTTCGACTCGCCGTCGCCCGCGTCGCCGGGGCCGGCGCCGTCCTTCGACTGCTCTTTCTTGCGCGAACCGCGGCCGTAGTCGGTGCTGTAGAAGCCCGAGCCCTTGAAGTGCACCGCCACGGGGTAGAGCACACGCTCGACCGGGCCTTCTCCGCACACCTCGCATGCCTCGGGCGCCGGATCGCCGATCCGCTGGAGGAGCTCGAAGACGTGCCCGTTGGGGCACCGGTACTCGTAGATCGGCATATGTTTCCTAAGGATAGTGGGGCCGGTGGCTATGACTGCCGTTCGCGCTCGAGCGTCTCCCGGTAGCAGGGAGCGTCCTCGAAGGCGGCGAGGCCGGGCTGGGTCGGCCGCGGCCGGGGGCGCTTGCGGCGCGCAGCCGCGAGCACCGCGGAGGCGCCCACCAGCCCGCCGATCACGAACGAGCGCAACCGCCCTGACTGCGACTCCCGGTCCATGCCACGATTCTAGGCGCCAATGATCTGCACCCTCGGCGACGTGCTCCTGGACGTGGTCGTCCGCACGGCCGAGCCGCTCTCGCCCGGCGCGGACAGCCCGGTCGAGACGCGGCTCGCGACGGGCGGACAAGCCGCGAACGTCGCCTCGTGGGTCCTCGAGCTCGGCGGGCGCGCACGCTGCATGGCGAAGCAGGCGGACGACGCTGCAGGGGTGCTGGCGCGGACGCTCCTCGAGGCGCGCGGGGTCGAGCTCACCGGGCCGCAAGTGGCAGGGAAGACCGGCGTGGTCGTCGCGCTCGTCGCATCGGACGGCGAGCGGACGATGGCGACCGACCGCGGCGTCTCGACGGAGCTGCGCGAGAACGAGATCGACGCGGGCTGGCTCGAGGGCTGCTCGTGGCTCGCTCTCTCCGGCTACGCGCTGCTCGCGGAGCCGATCGCCGAGGCCGCGCTCGCGGCGACGCGGTTGGCGCGGGAGCGCGAGGTGCGCGTCGCGGTCGACCTCTCCTCGTGGAGCGCCATCCGGGCGTACGGCCCCGAGCGCTTCCGCGCGAACCTGGATGCCGCGGCGCCCGAAGTCGTCTTCGCGAACGAGCCCGAGTGGGAGATGGTCGGCGGCGCCTACGCGCTCGCGGAGACGGCCGTCGTCAAGCGCGGCTCCCGAGGGATCGAGGTGCGGACGGCCGAGGGCGTGGAGGAGTATCCGCCGCCGCGCGGCGACGTCGTCGACACGACCGGCGCGGGCGACGCGCTCGCCGCCGGCTTCCTCGTCGGCGGGGTCGAGCTGGGCCTGGAGGCGGCGGCACGGTGCGTGGGACAGCTGGGCGCGGTGCCCGCGTGACACGCTACGCGTCCGGTTTCGACCCTCGAGCGCGAGCATGCGGCCGGGTTGGCGAGCCTGCACAAAGGCAGGCGCGAAAACGTGCCTAAGTTGGTGCGGATCGCGCCGGAAGTGCAACAAGCCCTCCACGAAGGCGGCGCGGTGGTGGCGCTCGAGACTACGCTCGTCGCACACGGTTTCCCACCCGGGGTGGGGGTGGAGGTGGGGCTCGGCGCCGAGGCAGCGGTCAGGTCCGGAGGGGCCGTGCCCGCAACGGTCGGGGTGCTGGACGGCGCGCTCGTCGTCGGTCTCGACGCCGGCGAGCTCGGCCGCTTCGGCGAGGCGGGCCCGAGCGCCCGCAAGGCAGGCCCCCGCGACCTCGGGGCCTGCGCCGCGAGCGGCGAGCTCGGAGCGACGACAGTCGGCGGCACGCTCGCGGCGGCGCGTCTGGCCGGGATCCGCTTCCTGGGCACCGGCGGCATCGGCGGCGTCCACCGCGGTTTTGCCGAGCGGCCCGATGTCTCCGCCGACCTGACGCAGCTCGCCCGCACCCCCGCCCTGGTCGTCTCCTCCGGGATCAAGTCGCTGCTCGACGTCCCGGCGACGGCCGAGCTGCTCGAGACGCTTGGCGTCCCCGTGCTCGGCTACCGAACCGGCGAGCTGCCGCTCTTCTACAGCGCCGGCGGCGGTCCGCCGGTCTCGGCACGGGTCGAGGCGCCGGAGGAGGCCGCGCGCACGGCCGCAGCGCACTGGGAGATCGGCGGCGCCGCGCTCCTGCTCGCGCGCGATCCGGACGGCGGGATCGACGTCGAGCCGCTCGTCGAGGAGGCGCTTGCCGAGGCGCTCGCGCGCGAGATCCACGGCCAGGACGTGACGCCGTTCGTGCTCTCGTTCCTGCACGAGCGAAGCGGCGGCCGGACGCTCGAGGTCAACCGAGAGCTGATCGTCGCGAACGCGGCCCTCGCCGCGCGTGTCGCGGTCGCCTTCGCTACTCGGTGAACGACGAGAGGAACTCGTCGATCGAGAGCGCAGTCATCGTCTGCAGCTTGGCGCTGCCGCGCGCACCGAGTGCCACGGACACGCGGGCGATCGTCTCCGCGTCGGGCGCCTCGACGACGTTGACGAAGTCGAAGGGGCCGAGCGTCGCCCACTGGTGCACGACCTTCGCGCCGAGCTCCTCGACGTCACGGTTGACCTCCCGCAGCCGGTCGGGGTTCGCCTTCAGCGTCTGCACGCCCTGGGCGGTCAGGCTCGTGAGCATGATGTAGGTCGGCATCGCGGCTCCTCCTCGATCGCGGACTGCCGGACTCTACTCGCGCCGCCTGGTCGAAGTAGAGCAGGCTCGCGCCGAGCACGACGACCGGCCACAGCACCCCTTCGGCGATCGGACGCGCGATCTCCGCGGCCTGACCGCTGCCCGCGTTCAGCGCCAGCGCCATCACGCGCGAGCTGAGGTAGAAGGCGATCGCCAGGGTCGCCATCGACCCGAGCGAGTGGACGTAGTCCGCCCGCGCCAGCCGGTAGCCCCGCTTCAGGGACTGAACGACGCCGCCGCCCTCGATCGTCGCGGCGGGCACGGCCAGGCCCAGGAGCGCCAGCCATGCGACGGCGGGAAGGACGTAGAAGTAGATGAGGATCGGAAAGGGCAGGAACACGAGCAGGCCGACCGCGCAGGCGACGTAGAGGCGGCGGCGAGGAACCGGCCGGCCGGCCGCCAGCACCGAGGCGCCGACGTACGAGAGCGTCAGCAGCGCGGATCCGGCCGTCACAGCGATGATCGTCTCGGTCGTGCCGCCGATGGTCAGCAGCAACAGGCCGAGCAGGCCGATCGGTGCTCCGAGCGCAAGGGAGGGCCAGAAGCGGCGGCCGTAGAGTCGGATCGCCTCCGCGACGAGCTGGCCGACGGTCCGCGTCTCAGGAGGCAGCGGAGGCGGCAGCGGCTCCGACGTGCGCGTTCCCCTCTTGGCCATCAGGCGACGGCCGGCTCGGCCAGCGGCGCCTTCTCGAACACGAGCTCGCCGTCCTTGGCGTCCACGCGCACGATGTCGCCCTCGGCGAACTCGCCCTCGAGCAGGCGCAGCGCCAGCGGATTCTCCAGCAGGCGCTGGATCGCGCGCTTGAGCGGGCGCGCGCCGTAGGTTGGATCCCAACCGGCCTCGGCGAGGGCCTCCCTGGCCGAGTCGGTCAGCTCCAGGCGGAGGCCGCGCGCCGCGAGCCGGACCTCGACGCGCCGGAGCTGCAGCTCGACGATCTCGCCGATCTGCTCCTTCGTCAGCGGCTGGAACTCGACGATCTCGTCGATCCGGTTCAGGAACTCCGGGCGGAAGACGTCGCGCATCGCGTCGGTGGAGCGGACGTTCGAGGTCATGATCAGGACGGTGTTGCGGAAGTCGACGGTGCGGCCCTGGCCGTCCGTCAGCCGCCCGTCGTCGAGGATCTGCAGGAGCACGTTGAAGACGTCCGGGTGGGCCTTCTCGATCTCGTCGAGGAGCACGACCGAATACGGGCGCCGTCGCACCGCCTCGGTGAGCTGGCCGCCCTCGTCGTAGCCCACGTACCCCGGCGGCGCGCCGACCAGGCGCGAGACCGAGTGCTTCTCCATGTACTCGCTCATGTCGAGCCGCACGATCGCGCGCTCGTCGTCGAACATGAACTCGGCGAGCGCCCGGGCGAGCTCGGTCTTGCCGACACCGGTCGGGCCCAGGAAGACGAACGAGCCGATCGGCCGGTTCGGGTCCTGGAGCCCGGAACGCGCCCGCCGCAGCGCGTTGGCGACCGCCTCGACGGCCTCGTCCTGGCCGACGACGCGCTCGTGCAGGCGCTCCTCCATGTGGATCAGCTTCTCGGTCTCGCCCTCGAGCAGCCGGTCGACCGGAATCCCCGTCCAGCGCGCCACGACTGCGGCGACGTCGTCCTCGTCGACCTCTTCCTTGACCATCGGCTCCGCGGCCTCCGCGCCCGTTTCCTCGCGCTGGGCGAGCTCCTGCTCGAGGGCCGGAAGCTCGCCGTAGCGGATCTCGGCGACGCGCTGCAGGTCGCCGTTGCGCTCGGCGCGCTCGGCCTCCATGCGCAGCTCGTCGATCGTGCGGGTGATCTCCTTGACGCGCTCGAGCTGCTCCTTCTCCCGCGACCAGCGCGCGGCCAGCTCGTTTCGGAGCTCCTGAGCCTCGGCGAGCTCCCGCTCCAGCGGCTCGCGGACGTCCTTCGACTCCTTGGCCATCGCGGCAAGCTCGATCTCGAGCTGGCGCACCCGGCGCTCGGCCTCGTCGAGCTCGAGCGGTGAGGAGTCGATCTCCATCCGCAGTCGCGACGCGGCCTCGTCGACGAGATCGATCGCCTTGTCGGGGAGGAAGCGGTCGGCGATGTAGCGGTCGGAGAGGACGGCTGCCGCGACCAGCGCGGCGTCGCGGATGCGGACACCGTGGTGCGCCTCGTAGCGCTCCTTCAGGCCGCGCAGGATCGCGATCGTGTCGGCGACCGACGGCTCGCCGACGAGGACGGGCTGGAAGCGCCGCTCGAGCGCGGCGTCCTTCTCGATGTGCTTGCGGTACTCGTCGAGCGTCGTCGCACCGATCGCGCGCAGCTCGCCCCGCGCCAGCATCGGCTTGAGCATGTTCGCGGCGTCGACGGCGCCCTCGGCCGCCCCTGCGCCGACGATCGTGTGGAGCTCGTCGATGAAGAGGATCAGCTCGCCGGCCGCGTTCTGCACCTCGGTGAGCACGGCCTTGAGCCGCTCCTCGAACTCGCCGCGGTACTTCGAGCCGGCCAGCATCGCGCCGATGTCGAGCGCCCAGACGCGCTTGCCCTTCAGGCCCTCGGGCACGTCGCCGGCGACGATTCGCTGCGCGAGGCCCTCGACGATCGCGGTCTTCCCGACGCCCGGGTCGCCGATCAGGACCGGGTTGTTCTTCGTGCGCCGGCTCAACACCTGGATGACGCGGCGGATCTCCTCGTCGCGTCCGATGACCGGGTCGAGCTTTCCCTGTTCGGCGAGCTCGGTCAGGTCCCGGCCGAACTTCTCGAGCGCCTGGTACGTGCCTTCCGGGTCCTGGCTGGTGACGCGCTGGCCGCCGCGGACGGCCTTGATCTTGGCCTCCAGCTGGTCGCGCGGAACGACGTTGAGGGCGAGCAGCAGGTGCTCGGTCGAGACGTACTCGTCCTCGAGGCGCCGCGCCTCGTCGAAGGCCTGGTCGAGCACGCGCGAGACCGCGGCGCTCACGTTCGGCTGTTGCTGCGCGCCCTGAGTCGAGGGCTTGGTCCGCAGCGCCGCCTCGGCCTGCGCGCGCAAGCCGGCCGCGTCCGGGACGAGCTGCTGCGGGAGCTCCTGGTCGAGCAGCGCCAACAGCAGGTGCTCGGGGTAGAGCTCCGGGTTGCCCATCCGGCGCGCCAGCTCCTGGGCGGCGGCGACCGCCTCCTGCGACTTGAGCGTCAGCTTGTTGAAGTCCATTTGCGCTCCGGTAGCTGGGATGGGTCGTAGAGGACGAGGTCGCGACGGTAGTGCCGGTGGAGGCGCTGAATCGCCTCGCGCATCTCACGTTCGAGCCGCTCCATGCGGGCCTGCATCCGCTGCAGCTGCTCCTCGAGGCCGAGCACGGCCTCGACGCCCGCCAGGTTGAGACCGAGCTCTCCGGTCAGGCGCTGGATCAGGCGCAGCCGCTCGAGGTCGGCCTCGGAGTAGAGGCGCGTGTTCCCGGCGGTCCGCTTGGGTCGTACGAGCCCCTTCTGCTCGTACATCCGCAGCGTCTGAGGATGCATGCCGACGAGCTCGGCCGCGACGGAGATCATGTAGCGCGGGCGCTCGTCCATCACATCCGGCTCCTGTGGGCGCGAACGGCATGCCCGACCATGACCAGCAGCCCCACCACCACGAGCGCCACCGAGACGAACGCGAGCGCAGTCAGCCACGCCGGGTCGGGAACCTGGTCGTACGAGTTCAGCGACACGTAGCCCGAAGCCACGAAGAGCGCGGCCCCCACGACGAGCGAGCCGAGACCGATCCCGAAGTGCCTCATACCCCGAGCCCTTCCCGCGGGTTCTCGCGCGAGGCCTTCTGCAGCGACTCGATCGCCTCGCGCTCGGACTTCGTCAGCTTCTTCGGGACGGTCAGCTTCACGCGCGCGAGCAGGTCGCCGCGCCCCGAGCCCTTCAGCTTCGGCGAGCCCTTGCCCTTCACACGAAGCAGCGTGCCGTCGGTCGTTCCGGGCTTGACCTTGACCGTGACCGGGCCGTCCGGGGTCGGCACCTGCACCTGCGCACCGAGCGCGGCCTCGGGGTAGGTCACCGGCACGTCGACGACGAGGTCGTCGCCGCGGCGCGAGTACACCTTCGAGGGCGCGACGCGCGTGACGACGAACAGGTCGCCCGCCTCGGCGCCGCCGTAGCCGGCCTCGCCCTTTCCGCGCAGCCGGATCCGGGAGCCGTCCTTGACGCCCGCGGGGATCTTGACCTTGTAGCGCTTAGTCCGCCGCTCGCGGCCGGTGCCGCGGCACTTCGGGCACGGATCCTCGATCACGGTCCCGTTCCCGCGACAGCGCGGGCACGGCTGGGAGAGCGCGAACAGACCCTGGCTCTCGGAGATCACCCCGCGGCCCTTGCACTCGGGGCAGAGAATCGGCGCCGTCCCCGGCTTGGCGCCCGAGCCGCCGCACTCGCGGCAGGCTGTCTCGAGCTCGACCGGGATCGTCGTCTCGACGCCCTTCAGCGAGTCCTCGAACGAGAGCCGCACCTCGACCTCGAGGTCGCTCCCGCGCCGGCCGCGCTGCTGTTGCTGCGCGCGCCCGCGACCGCCGAAGAGCCCGCCGAAGAGATCGCCCAAATCGCCCAGGTCGGCGAAGTCGAAGCCCTCGGTGTCGAAGCGGAACCCGCCGGCGCCTGGCCGTCCGTTCTCCGAGCCGAAGCGGTCGTACTGCTTCCGCTTCTCGGGGTCGGAGAGCACGTCGTAGGCCGACTGCACCTCCTTGAAGCGCTCCTCGGCGCTCGCGTCGCCTGGATTCGCGTCCGGGTGGTACTGCCGCGCGAGCTTGCGGTAGGCCTTCTTGATCTCGTCCTGGGCCGCGCCCTTCGAGACGCCGAGCGTCTCGTAGAGATCCTTAACGCTCGCCATCGTCCTCCCGCGCGGCCGCGACCACCACTCGCGCGGGGCGCAGCACGCGGTCGCCGAGCCGGTAGCCCTTCTGCACGACCTCGATCACCGAACCCTCTTCCTCGGACGACGGCTGCGAGAGCAGCGCCTCGTGGACGTGCGGGTCGAAGTGCCCGTTCGTCTCGATCTCGGCGAGGCCCTCTCGCTCGAGCGCGGCCGCGAGCTCGCGGTGCACCAGGCGCACGCCCTCTTCAACGCTACGCGTTCCAGAATCACGCGCTGCTTCCAGAGCCCGCTCGAGGTCGTCGAGCACCGGCAGGAGCTCCTTCACCAGCCGCTCGTGGGCCCGCGTGACCAGGCTCTCCTGGTCACGCGCGGCCCGCTTGCGGTAGTTCTCGAACTCGGCCGCGACGCGCTTGAGGTCGTTCAGGTACTCGTCGCGCTCCGCCTCGAGCGCGGCGAGCCTCTCCTCGGGCACGGGCTCGGCCGGCGTCGGGGGAACCTCCCGGTTCCCCCGGTCCGCCTCGACTTGCCCGCCGTCGCGGACGAGAGGCTGCGTCGACCGTCGGCCGTGGGGACTGCGAGGGTCGGTCACGACTTCGTCCCTGCCTCCTCGTCCACGACCTCGGCGTCCTCGATCACCTCGTCGTCGGAGTCTCCGGCCTCGCCGTTGCCTGACGCGGCCTGCGCCTGCTGCGCGGAGGCCTGCGCGTACACCGCCTCGGCGAGCTTCTGCGAGGCCTCCTGGAGCGCGTCCGTCTTGGCGCGGATCTCGCCCAGGTCGTCCGTCTCGAGCGCCTGCTTGAGCTCCATTACCCGGCCCTCGATCGTCGAGGCCTCGGTGCTCCTTGAGGCTCTTCTCGGTCGCGTAGGCGAGCGACTCGGCCTGGTTCTTGGCGTCCGCGAGCTCGCGCAGCCTGTGCGCCTCGTCCGCATGCGCCTCCGCGTCCTTGATCATCTGCTCGACCTCGTCCGGCTTCAGGCCCGAGCCGCCCTCGATCTTGATCTGCTGCTCGTTCCCGGTGCCGAGATCCTTGGCCGAGACGTTGATGATCCCGTTCGCGTCGATGTCGAAGGTGACCTCGATCTGCGGCATGCCCCGCGGCGCCGGCGGGATGCCGACGAGCTGGAACTTGCCGAGGGTCTTGTTGTAGAGCGCCATCTCCGACTCTCCCTGGAGGACGTGCACCTCGACCGAGGGCTGGTTGTCCTCCGCCGTCGTGAACGTCTCCGACTTCTTCGTCGGGATCGTCGTGTTGCGCTCGATCAGCCGCGTGAAGACGCCGCCCTTGGTCTCGATCCCGAGCGACAGGGGCGTCACGTCGAGGAGCAGGACGTCCTTGACCTCGCCCTTGAGCACGCCACCCTGGATGGCCGCGCCGACGGCGACGACCTCGTCCGGGTTGACGCCCTTGTGCGGGTCCTTGCCGATCAGGCCCTTGACCTTCTCCTGCACCGCCGGCATGCGGGTCATGCCGCCGACGAGCACGACGTGGTCGATCTTCGAAGCGTCGATGCCCGCGTCGGCGAGCACCTGCTTCGTCGGACCGACCGTCCGCTCGAGCAGGTCGGCCGCCAGCTCGTCGAGCTTCGCGCGCGTGAGCTGGAGGTCGAGGTGCTTCGGGCCTTCCGGCGTCGCGGTGACGAACGGCAGGTTGATCTGCGTCGTCATCGTCGAGGAGAGCTCGATCTTCGCCTTCTCGGCTGCCTCGTAGAGGCGCTGCAGTGCCATCCGGTCCTGCGAGAGG
>Ga0307318_10000871_pt1 | contig 10024 bp, 6 predicted proteins | sample ER_DNA_367_FD_194500 | JGI IMG/M metagenome (GOLD analysis project Ga0307318, IMG submission 194500) | Bulk soil microbial communities from the East River watershed near Crested Butte, Colorado, United States - ER_DNA_367 | ecosystem: Environmental > Terrestrial > Soil > Floodplain | place: USA...
TGCTGGTTGCTGGCACGCTGGTCGGCTCCGCCGGCACCCTGCTGACCCGTCTGATGGCCAACGCGATGGGTCGTTCGTTGATCAACATCCTGTTCGGCACGCTCAAGGGCGGGTCCACGTTAGGCGCTACTACGGTCAGTAATCGTCCAGTGAAGTCAGCTGGACCTGCCGATGTGGCGATCTTGCTCGCGTACGCCCAACGCGTGATCATCGTGCCTGGTTACGGCCTCGCCGTCGCCCAGGCGCAGCACAGCTTGCGCCAGCTCGTTGATCTGCTGCAGGAGCGCGGCGTACAGGTGGATTACGCGATCCACCCGGTCGCCGGCCGGATGCCGGGCCACATGAATGTGCTGCTCGCGGAAGCCCAGGTCCCGTACGAGCAGCTCAAGGAGATGGACGAGATCGATCCGGAGTTCAAGCAGGCTGATGTAGCGCTCGTGGTTGGCGCTAACGATGTCGTCAATCCCGCTGCCGAGACGACCCCGGGCGCGCCGATCTACGGGATGCCGATCTTGCACGCCAATCAGGCGCGCCAGGTGGTCTTCATGAAGCGCTCGATGCGGCCAGGCTTCGCCGGTATTGAGAATGAGCTGCTCTACGAGCCGAGCACAACGCTGCTGTTCGGTGATGCCAAAGACACCATGAGCAAGCTGCTCGCCGAGCTGAAGGCCCTCACCGTCTAATCCCTTACCGGTGTCCCTAATCCCTTACCGCGGTGTCGGAAACCTACGTTCACGTAGCTTGCCTACGCTCTGCACAGGTTGCAACCTGTGCAGACCGCCAGAAAGCTACGTGAACGTAGGTTGCGGCAACGGTCGGGTTCGTTACCGCTCGAGGAATTCGCCGAAGGAGGAGCCGCCGATCTTGGTACCAGGATCGGGAAGGTTTGCTCTGGCCTCGAATGCCCGGAGCGTGCCACCCACAGCTGGGAGGGTGATCAACCGGGGTGATGCCTTTCCTTGCTTGGCGCGAATCAATGCCACCGCATCTGCGAGGCCGAGACGGTCGGGCCCGGCGCGATCGGCAGCGCGGTCATAGCCGGACGGTGCCGGCCCGAGCGCGATGTCGGCGAGCTCAGCGGCGATCCAATGATGGTCGCAGGGCTGGAACGACATCCCGTTGGGCACAAAGGTGACCGGACCGAGCGTCACAGCCCGAGCAACGGCGGCGACGACGGTGTGAAACTGCGTGGCTCGCAGCACCGTCACCGGCAGCTGGCTCCGCTCGAGGACCAGCTCCGATGCGTACTTCGCGCGATAGTACCGAAGCGGGCTACGGTCACAGCCGACGATCGAGGGGTAGACGACATGTGGCGGCGTGGACCGTCCGGTCAAGATCTTGATCATTCTGCGGGTACCGTCCAGATTGACTCTGCGATGACGCAACCGATGGGCTGCGGCATGAACCACGCACTCGACTCCCTCGAGCGCTGGTTCGAGCCCCACACCTGTAGCAAGATCAACACCGGTACGCCGACTCGCTGAGGCCACCGTCGCGCCACGAGCCTCGAGCCTGCGTACCAGCGCGGTGCCGAGTAGGCCTTGGCCCCCAATCACCACGATCCGCATCCGGCGAGAATAGTTCCCCGGGTTCTGCGCGAAATTGGCAAGGAGGTCACCACCCATGGCGGTCGCCAGTCGAGGAGCGGCGCTCAGCGCGCTCCGGGAGTTGATCAACGACGACCCAGTAGAGGCGAGAACTATCCTGCGCCGCCCCTACTTGCCCGACGGTTTGCAGCCGTCTGACGATCCGGTCGGGATGGATCCCTCGACGCTGATCGGCGGCTACGGCAACGAGGCGCGCTACACGCTCAGCGCCGAGGATCCGGCCACCATGCTGGCCATTGCCGGCCCGCCGGCCGAGGTGTTGTCCGGGCGTCCCTCGATCACCAGCGACACCGTTGCCGCGTATGTGAAATCCAGTCTCGATCTCACTATGGAGGGCGGCACTACATCGGGCGTGGTCTATCCACTCGCCGTCTGTGAGTTGGCCACCAACTTCCGCTTCCGCAACGTCGGCGGCGCATCTGCCGGCGCGATTGCTGCCGCCCTCACCGCAGCAGCCGAGCTAGGCCGGAGTAGTCAGGTGCTGGCAGCAGGTGGCCTGAGCCAACACGAAAGCAAACGAGAGGAAACTCCCAGCCAGACCAACGGACTTCACATACGACCGGGCTTCAGCGGCCTGGTCGACATCATTAGCTGGCTAACCCAAACCCGCCCTAGTGATCAAGAAAAGGACGAATACCGGCTAGCACAGCTCTTCCGAGCCGGTAACGCCACCGCCCCCATCTTCCGGGTCGCTGTCGCGATCATGCGCGGGCAGAGCTGGCCACTACCGCTGCTCGCCTTGTTCGCATTTGGCTGGATCCCACGTCTGTTCACCCTCGCCCTGATCTCTGGTGCGATTGTGCTGACCGGATATCTGGAATGGAAGTTCACCGGAGCGCCCCGCAGCATCCCGGAGATCATCGGTCTGGGTCTCGTCGGTGTGCTGGCGTTAGTTGCGACCGTCGTAGGTATCGCGCTCGTCCTCCAAGGAATCCGGTCCGGGCTTCGCAGGCCGCCGGCATCCGATGGCGCAGCTCCGGCCTGGCTCCAGAAGTTGCAGCTCCACACCAGCGCGTACGCGACGCCTCGTTCCACGACCATCCGGCAGTTGATCATTGGCCTTGCCTTGATCGTGCCCGTAATTATCTTCGGCATCTTCCGGCCCGCGTTATACGCCAGTGCGGTCCTGGTGGGTCTTGCGGCCAGCATCATCATCGCGGCCGGGCTGCTCACTTCGATCTTGACCTACGTCGGCCGCCTCCGATCCCGGGCGTTCGGGTTCATTGCAGGCACCACACCACAGCGGAGCCGCAAGCTGCTCGACGTAATGGCTGCAGTGCCCAAACCGACTGTTGAAAAGTCAGTGGTTCCCTGGCTTAACGACTGCCTCACAGCTCTTACCGGACTGCCGGATGATCAAGTTCTACGATTTGGGCATCTCTGGTCTGGTTTGGATTACCACGAACGTCGACTGAGTCCAACCCAAGAAGATCTTTCCGCCTGGCAGCAGATGTCAGGGCATAGTGATCATCGGCTGGTCAATCTCGAATTGATGACTACTGATCTCACCCGACAGCGCCCATTCCGATTCCCACTGGATCCAACCGAAGATGATGATCCGGAGCAGTTGTGGGTCTGCATTGATCAACTGCGAGACGGGGAGTCCCAGGTGTTTCCAGAGTCGATCTTGCAGGCGCTGTCGGAGACAGAGAGCCGCGAAGTGCATGATCGGCACGGAACGGTACGGACGATGCATAAGCTGCCCCAGCCATGGGATCTTCCGGTGATCTTCGCGGTACGCATCAGCATGTCGCTTCCGGCGCTCTTTCAGGCCATTCCGATGTATCGGATTCGCCGTGCTTCGGCTATCCAGGACGATCTTGGTCGAACAATTCTTGATCATGGTCAGCCGGTTGCGTTGCTCAGCCCGCCAGATCAAGCGCAGGATCTGTGGTTCTCCGATGGCGGTATTACCTCCAACTTCCCCGTACATTTCTTCGACAATCCGCTGCCGCGCTGGCCGACGGTTTCTCTCAATCTCGGCATTCATCCCTATGACGCACCACACCAAGACGTCTGGCTGCCACAGGACTGGGACGATCTCAACATTCCGGTCGAGAGCCTTGGCGGTTCCGGGCTGGGGTTCGGAAAGGCGATCTTCGACACCGCTATGTCGTGGCGGGACAGTATGCAGTCGGCCCTGCCGGGCTATCGCAACCGGATCGCCCAGGTCCGGACAAGTCCCGGCGAAGGCGGCAGCAATCTGTTCATGCCCCGGGAAATCATCGCGTCCATGGCGCTACGAGGCGCCCTGGCGGGGGCCCGACTGCGTACCCGCTTCGTCAGCGCCGATCAATGGAACCGTTTCCGCTGGCTGCGGCTACGCACCGCCATGAGCAATATGGAGAGACTCCGTGCCGGCACCTTTGAGCGGCGCGGGTTCTACGCCGACGCGCTCTCCGGCGAAGCTTGGCTCGTCCGCCAAGAGGCCGACTTCTGCGAGAAGCCATCCACAATGGCGATCCCGTGGTATCTGCCCTATCCGGGATTCTGGCCCAAGGCGGCGAGGCTGCTGAACACATTTGCTGATGGTTACCGCCCCGATGAGGATCGGGAGAACGTGATGACCTACGAGGCGCCAAGGCCGCAGCCTGTCATCCGCCAAGTCCCGCGCGAGTAACTGGCCCTATGACGGGCGCCCGTCAAAGTGCGCATAATTGTGTGTGGCAAACGTGGAGGTCGTACTCGGATTGACACCGGTACGTCCAGCACGAAGGGATTGCTGGTCACCCGGAGGGGCACCTCATCGAGTCAGCCCAGCGAGTGCACCAGATCTCACTGCCGCGGCCAGGATGGGCTGAAGCGGATGTCGAGGTGCGGTCCATTTTGGCTTCAGAGCCGCACTCCACTCGCAAATGCCTCCGCCTTCTCACCATTGCCAAAAGTATTCCCGCGATGTTGCAAGCCCGCGTGAACAATTGTTCAGCAACTCCGGACCGTTATGAACAGATGATGCACAGTTGTCCAAGTTGCCGCTAGGGTGCTGAAGAAAGCCCGATCGGCGGGGGTCTCGGTAGCGAGACGGGCAAGTCGGTTCACGCACGTCGCCACTGAGCACGGAGGCTCGCATGTCCACTTCACCGGCCGAGCAGGTCAATCAAATTCCTGAGACGATGCAGGCCGTTATCTGTCACGGCCCTGAGAACTATCAGCTGGAGGAAGTCCCAGTCCCGACGCCAGGACCCGGTGAGGCGTTGATCAAGGTCGAGGCGACCGGCATCTGCGCCAGCGACCTGAAGTGCTATCACGGCGCGGCGAAATTCTGGGGCGATGCCAACCGTCCAGCCTGGGCGGAAACCGAGGTCATCCCCGGCCACGAGTTTGTCGGAAAAGTTGTTCAGCTCGACGACTTAGCGGCCGATCGTTGGGGCATCGCGGTTGGCGACCGCGTCGTCGCTGAGCAGATTGTGCCGTGCTGGAAGTGTCGTTACTGCCTGAACGGCGAGTACTGGATGTGTGCCCCGCATGACATGTTCGGCTTCAAGCGCCGTACCCCGGGCGGTATGGCGGACTACATGGTCTACAACAAGGACGCTCTGGTTTACAAGATCGCATCTGACCTGCCACCGGCACACGCCGCGTTCACCGAGCCGCTGTCGTGTGCACTTCATGCCGTGGAGCGCGGCGACGTCAAGTTCGAGGACACGGTCGTCGTAGCCGGGTGCGGGCCCATCGGCCTCGGCATGATCGCCGGCGCCAAGTCGAAGAACCCGAAGGCGGTTGTTGCCCTCGACATGGCTCAGGACAAACTCGACATCGCCAAGGACTGCGGTGCCGATGTGACCATCAACATTGGCCAAGAAGACGCCGTCTCGATGATCAAGGACATGACCGACGGCTACGGGGCCGATGTCTACCTGGAGGGAACCGGACATCCCTCCGCAGTCAGCCAAGGGCTGAACCTGTTGCGGAAGCTGGGCACCTATGTCGAGTACAGCGTCTTTGGCAGCGATGTCAGCGTCGACTGGTCGATCATCAGCGACGACAAAGAGCTAGACGTACGCGGTGCTCACTTGGGCCCGGATTGCTGGCCTGCCGCTATCCGGATGCTGGAGTCAGGCCGGCTGCCGTTGGACCGGATCTGTACGCATCAGGTGCCACTGGCGGACTTCCAGAAAGGTCTGGACTTAGTTGCTAGCGGCAAGGAATCGATCAAGGTCTCGCTGATCCCCTGATCGGGCCCGACCAGTCCGATCGATCCGTCATGACATCGCCGGAGACCCGCAAGCTATGGGTCGGCACCAGCTGGAAGATGAACAAGACGCTGGCAGAGGCCGACAGCTACGTCGATCAGTTGGTGACTTTTCCCATTCTCAGCGATATACAGCCATTCGTGCTGCCGCCGCATACGGCGTTGGCCCGGGTCCGAAACCGCTTGCCGGCAGATTCTCCTGTGCTGCTGGGTGCTCAGAACGCCCACTGGGCACCGGAGGGGGCATGGACCGGCGAGATCTCGATGCGGATGGCAAAGGATGCCGGCGCAACCTTGATCGAGATCGGCCATTCCGAGCGCCGCGAACATTTCGGAGAGACCGATCACACGGTCGCACTCAAGACGGCGGCGGCCATTGCGAACGACCTGACTCCGCTGGTCTGCGTTGGCGAGCCGCTCGTGGTTCGTGACGTCGGCGGTGCGGAGGACTTTGTACGCCTCCAGCTTCAGATCGCTCTGTCGGAGTTGGCGCCGGCCGAGACCCAGCGGGTGATCATCGCATACGAGCCCATCTGGGCGATTGGTGAGCATGGCACTGAGCCGACGCTTGATCAGATCGCACCTGTGATGTCGGTGATCAACGACGTGGTAAGAGCCCGAGCTGGCGGGGCGCGCGCTGTTCTCTACGGCGGCAGTGTCAATGCCACGAACGCCGCCGAGTTGCTCAGCGTCCCGCAGGCCGATGGCCTGTTTGTCGGCCGCGCCGCCTGGACTGCCTCCGGCTTCATCGAACTTCTCAAAGTCTGTGCCTCCCACACTCGTGCGGAGTCAGCCTCGTCAACCACACACAGCCGAACCCTGCCGTGGACAACCACGACAGCTCTTCAGTAGAGGAGCACTGATGTTGCAGCCAGCAAGCAAGAAGAAGTCAAGGCGCAATCTTTTCATCGTTCTTGGAATCATCGTGGTTCTGATCATCGCGATGATCTTGAGTACCAAGTTCCTGACTCCGGAGGAGCTTGCAGCGGTAGGACCCAAGAAGTTCGATGCAAAGCAGACGGCGGCCGATCTGTGGGGCAAAGCTCAGACGGAGATTCCCAACAACGCTCAGCCGCTGGGCGAGGTCGTGCCGGCGATGCAGAAGGATTTGAAGGCCGCGGCGACCAAATACAAGGCCGTCTCGCCTGCTGAGGGGGCGTACGCCTTCCCGGTGAAATTCGACGGCACTGTCACAGATGCCTCGGCCGGTTCCCTCCGTCTCTCGGTACCCGGAGTGCCGAAGGAGACAGCGGTCATCATTCCATTGACCACGGCGATCAACGGCTCCGCCGTCCGGGACGCGATGGGCTTCAAATTCGGTGACGCCCCTGGCCAGACCGACTACCAGTTCGTCGCTGATGAGCTGAAGAAGCTCATGCAGGAAGAGGTCAAGTCCGGCGTTAGCGACCCGACCTCGCTCAAGGGCAAGAAGGTGAGCGGTACCGGTGTGGTCGTCGTTTTGTCGCCCACTGGTGCACCGCCGCCGCCGGCCAAGCCGGTGAACGTGCAGCCTGTGACCATTAAGGCTGGATCGTGACTGATCAGGCTGCGGTACTCGAGCAACACGATGTAGCGCCGGACGACGGAGCCGTCGTCTTGCAGGCGGTCGATATCGCCAAGACCTACGGTGTGACCAGAGCCCTCAAGGGCGTCAACTTCGAGGTACGCCGCGGCAAGGTCACGGTGTTGCTCGGGGAGAACGGCGCCGGCAAGTCGACATTGATGAAGATCTTGTCAGGTGTTGAGAAGCCAACCGCAGGCCAGCTGATTCTTGACGGCGAGCCGATCAACCTTGAATCCACCAATGATGCAGTGGCGCGAGGCATTTCGATCATCCATCAAGAGCTGAATCTGGCCTCGAACCTCAGCGTTCGGGACAACATCTTCATCGGCCGAGAGATACGCGGCCGCACGGGCGCCATCGACTACGGCAGGGAGCGAGAGATCACAGAGCAGGTGATGGCGCGTCTCGAGGAGACCATCGACCCGAACACCCTGGTTCAAGATCTTCGCGTCGGCCAGCAGCAGGTGGTGGAGATCGCCAGAGCGCTGGCGGCCGACGCCCGAATTCTGATCATGGACGAGCCGACCTCGGCGCTCAGCGCGACCGAGGTGGAGGTGCTGTTCAAGGTGATCCGCGAGCTGACGAGCCACGGAGTGGCGATCGTCTATATCTCACACCATTTAGAGGAGGCTCTGGAGATCGCTGACTACGTGGTCGTCTTCCGCGACGGTGAGCTGGTTGCCACCGAGGAAGCCGCCAACGTCGATCTCAGCTGGGTCGTCAGGCAGATGGTCGGCCGGGAAGCCGACTACGACTTCCGGGATGAGCCACGGGACTTCGGCGACGTGGCGTTGTCGATCCAAGGCGTCACTGTCGCAGAGCCGGATACCGGCAGGGTCGTGGTCAATGATGTTTCCTTGGACGTACGCCAGGGCGAGATCGTCTGCCTGTACGGACTGATGGGTGCCGGACGTACGGAGTTAATGGAAGCCCTGGCCGGTCGCGACCCTATCTCCGGTGGCCGGGTAATGCTGGGCGATCAAGACATTGCGGATCTGACCATCCAGGAGCGCATCGCCAACGGCATGGGACTTGTACCCGAGGATCGGCAACGCGACGGCCTGGTCCAGATGCTGACCGTCGGCAAGAACATGTCACTTGCCAGCTTGCTGTCGACTGTCAGGAGCCTCTTCATCGCACGCACGTCTGAAAGAGAGAATGTGGACCGGCAGATCAAAGACGTACGGGTCAAGACTGCCGGTCAGGATGCGTTGATCACGTCGCTCTCGGGCGGCAACCAGCAGAAGGTCGTAATCGGAAAGATCCTGCTCACCAATCCGAAGGTGATGCTGCTCGACGAGCCGACCCGCGGTATCGACGTCGGTGCCAAGGGCGAGATCTTCGCATTGCTCTTCCGCGAGGCCAAGAAAGGTCTGGCGGTCCTCTACGTCACCTCGGAGGTCGGTGAGGCGATCACCGCATCCCACCGGCTGATCGTGATGAGCAAAGGACGGCTCATTCGAGAGTTCGATCCACGGACCGCCACGCGCGACCAGATCATGGCCGCCTCGGGCGAGCACGATACCCACTACGAGCAGGAAGAAAGCGCAGCAGAAGAAGTGGCAGGAGGAGCCCCCCAGTGAGCACCACGACGACGACTCCGGCGCCTGCGGGCACACCAGCCGCGGAGGAGAAAAAGGGACCTGGCCGGTTCAACATGAACACGCTCCTCGTCGAGGGCCGTGCACTCATTGCCTTGATCATCATCATTGCGATTTTCGCCATCCTGAGCGACAACTATCTGACGGCAAACAACCTGACCACGATCACCAAGCAGGTGGCCTTCAACGCCATTGTCGCGCTGGGCATGTTGCTGGTGATCCTGAACGGCGGCATCGACCTCTCGGTCGGGTCGATCGTCGGCTTCACTGCGGCCGTAGCAGGGAATCTGTTCCGCGGTGTCCATGTGCCGTTCACCAACTTGACCATGTTCCCCTCGCTGTGGGTGATCATCGTCTTGTCCATAGCAGTCGGCATGCTCGTGGGTTGGATCAATGGGCTCTTGATAGCCCGACTCAATCTGGCGCCCTTCATCGTGACCTTGGGCATGCTTTACGTGGCCCGTGGCCTGACCGAGGTCTTGCTCAATGGCCAGAACATCACTAACGAGCTGAGTGGCCAGCCTGGGCTCAACAACACCGGCTTCTTCACCATTTTCGCGAGCAAGCCACTCGGATTGCCGCTCGCGGCCTGGGTGATGATCGTGCTCGCGATCATCTTCTCCATCGTGCTGAACCGCACGCCCTTTGGTCGCTGGCTGTACGCCACGGGCAGCAATGAGCGGGCGGCTCAGCTCTCGGGGGTGCCGGTCAGGAGTGTCAAGACCCAGATCTACATTCTGTCCGGTCTGTGTGCCGGAATTGTCGGGATCCTGCAGATGGCCAACATCAGCTCGGCGACGGCTGATCTTGGGACGTTCTACGAACTGAACGCCATTGCTGCAGTGGTGATCGGCGGTGCGGCACTGTCGGGTGGTCGTGGCACCGTCCGCGGCACCATCATCGGCGCCTTCGTCATCGGTTTCCTAGCCAATGGCCTGGTGATCGTCGGCGTGTCGCCGTTCTGGCAGAAGGTCATCACCGGTGCAGTGATCATCCTCGCAGTTGCGGTCGACCAGATCCAGCAGATCGCGCAGCGGCGGCGTAGCGCTGCCAGGGCAGT
>Ga0307318_10000872_pt1 | contig 10016 bp, 9 predicted proteins | sample ER_DNA_367_FD_194500 | JGI IMG/M metagenome (GOLD analysis project Ga0307318, IMG submission 194500) | Bulk soil microbial communities from the East River watershed near Crested Butte, Colorado, United States - ER_DNA_367 | ecosystem: Environmental > Terrestrial > Soil > Floodplain | place: USA...
GCGAGAGGCGTACGTACGACCTCCAGCGCGCAGAGATAAACTCGCCCGTGGCATCGTGGGCCCTGATCCCAGGCACAAACGTTGCCCTCGTGCTCCTCTCGTCGTTCTCCGACGACAGCGCTCAGGAGCTCCAGAACGCTTTCGAGGAGGCGAAGGCGGCAGGGGCCAGGCGCTTTATCCTCGACCTCAGGAACAATCCCGGCGGCAGGCTCGACCAGGCGGTGGAGATGGCAGGATACTTCCTCGAGCCGGAAAGCGTCGTCTACATACGCAAGGACGCTTCCGGCGAGCGCGAGGAGATCAAGGTCGAGGGCCAGCCGGAATCGACGGACGCGCCGCTTGCCGTACTGGTTGACGGGGGTTCTGCCTCGAGCTCCGAGATACTGGCCGGAGCCTTGCGGGACAACGACCGCGCGCCCGTTATCGGGGAGACCACCTTCGGCACGGGCACCGTGCTCTCTGAGTTCGTCCTGAGGGACGGCTCATCTATCCTGCTCGGCGTCGCCGAGTGGCTTACCCCTGACGGCGACTTCATCCGCGACACAGGGATCACACCAGATGTGAGAGTGCCCCTCTCCGAGGGGACCGAACCACTCTCGCCCGACGACGCCCGCGACCTCTCCCGCCAGGAGCTCCTGGAGAAGGACGCTCAACTGCGCACAGCCTACGAAAAGCTACAGAGTCAGTAGCGAAGTTCACATAAAAACGGGTTTGGGCCAGGCATCCTCACGGGCAAGGCGAGTCTCGTAGCCAACAGAAAGGATGCTTATGGCACAGCGAGTACATGAGAGCATCGAGGTGGAAGCCCCGGTCGATGACATCTTCCGTTACTGGTCCAACTTCGAGAACTTCCCGAACTTCATGTCCAACGTCGAAGAGGTCAGGTTGTCCGCCCGGGACACCAGTCACTGGCGGGTCAAGGGCCCTCTCGGTAAGAGTGTGGAGTTCGACGCGAAGACGACCGAGATGGACCCCAACCGTGGTATAGGTTGGAACACGGTCGACGGCGAGGTCATGACCAGCGGCGAGGTCCGCTTCGAGGAGACCACTCCAGGGCGCACGCAGGTCGAAGTGACGATGAACTATGCCGACCCGCCCGGCGGGGTCGTCGGTGAGACCGTCGCGAACATCCTCTCCAACCCACAGCGGAACCTCAGGGAGGACCTGCAGAACTTCGCCAGGGTCGTCGAACGCGAAGAGCTTGGTGGGCCGGAGGCCCAGACGCCAAGCCGCTGACAGCGCCGTGCACTTCAGCAATTCAGCACGCGCCCTGTCGGGCGCTTGTCAGCACTTCAGCACATCAGCAAGTCAGCCTTCGCGTGCGCAAGCTTTGGCTAACACGCTGACAAGCGAGGGCCGCAGGCCCGAAGCGCGCTGACCAGCGCGGGATGGGGAAGGATTGACCTTCCCCATCCCGCTGTGGGTACCGAGGGCACTGTTGTAGGGTAGTATAGGGGCCGCTGGGAGAGTAAAATTCGGCGGCCTCTATACCCTCACGGGAAGGAAAAGCTCGTGTCCATCGCCATCGTTTCACTGCTCGTTCTCGTAATCGTCGTGATCATCGCCATACCCATAATGATTCGCGTCGTCGGCGAGGCCGCCCGCCGCAACCCGAACGAAGAAGAGGACGAGACCTCAGAACGAGATCCCAACCATGACAGCTAGTCAGCACGCTTCGGCCTTCGGTCTCCGCTTGTCAGCACGGCGGCTCCGCCGCCTCTCAGCCCGCCACCCTCCGGGCGGCTTTCAGCCAATCAGGGCTTGGGCACGTGAATGCTGAAATGCTGACACGTCGCCTGGAACAGGCGACTTGCTGACAAGCGAAGGCGTCAGCCGAAGCGTGCTGACTAGCTTTATTCCAACAGATCCCGCAGTCCCGCGGCGTGAGGGCTGCTCTTTATCTTGGCCAGGGCTGTGAGCTGTATCTGACGGATACGCTCGCGGGTGACGTCGAAACGTTCCCCGACTTCTTCGAGGGTCTTGGGCTGGCCGCCGGTAAGGCCGAAGCGGTACTCGAGGACCATCCGCTCGCGTTCGGGGAGGCTGCCGAGCGCCTCGCGCATGCGGGCCTTCAAGAGGGAGGACTTGGCGAGGTCGTGGGGAGATTCCGACTCCTCATCCGCTATAAAGTCACCCAGCTCCGAGGAGTGGTCCTCCCCGACGGGGGTTTCCAGGGAGATCGAACGCCTCGATACGCGCCTGATGCGCACGATCTCCGCCGCGTCGACCTCCATGATACTTGCAACCTCTTCGTCCGTGGGGTCGCGGTTTAGTTGGGCGCCGAGGCCGCGCTGGACCCTGTAGTACTTGTTGATCTTCTCGACCATGTGGACGGGGACCCGGATCGTACGTCCTTTGTCGGCTATCGCCCTGGTGACGGCCTGACGGATCCACCACGTCGCGTAGGTAGAGAACTTGAAGCCCTTGCGGTAATCGAACTTCTCGACGGCCCGCATCAGCCCGATGTTGCCCTCCTGGATCAGGTCGAGCAGCGAGACGCCCCTTCCAGCATACTTCTTCGCGATGGAGACGACGAGCCTGAGGTTGGCTTTGGTTAGGTGGGCTTTGGCACGCCTGTCGCCGCGCTCTATGCGCCGCGCGAGGTACGTCTCCTGGGCTTTGGTGAGGAGGGGTGTCTTGCCGATCTCGTCCAGGTACATCTGGACCGCGTCCCCTGTGTAGCGGCTCTTCAGGTCGCCTTCGAGCACCTCTTTGACGAGTTGGGTGTCCTCATCTTCGCCCATCGTCTCCGCGAGGAATCCGGCGTCGACCACCTCGACGCCGTGCTCGCGGAGGAGCCCGTAGACCTGTTGGATCTCGTCGGTCGAGAGGTCGACCTCTTGTAGGAGGTCGAGTACTTCACTCGACTCAAGCGTGCCGGTCTCCTGACCGGCCTCGAAGAGCTCCTGTATCTCCTCTATGTCCCGCAGGTCACGTTGAGGCTGCAAAATCTACTCCGGGAACTTCAGGTTGAAACCCTCCTGTAGCCTTCACGTAATATATCTTAAACGAGACAATAATCAATTTGCTTCCGCGCGCAGGCGGAGTCGTGCGGGCGACACCACAAGGAGGACAAGCCGTGATGGGCCTGAGAAATCTGTACAAGGTGTTCCGCGAGACTCGCAACGCGGCGAGGGAGCAGGCTACCCTCGCAGTCACCGGCGACTCGCCCAGGGCCGCCGAGGTCGCCGCCCTGCTAGGGGCGCAGAGAGGCGTGCGCGGAGCCGAAGTAGTTCTCACTGTCTCGGAGACGGGGGCTACTATCTCGGGGAAGGCCGTCGAGGACCCTGGTGAGATAACCCTTCCCTCGAAAGGCGGGAAGGCCATGCTCGAAGAGCTGGCGTCACGCATCGTGCTGGCGCTCGACGAAGATTATCTGGTCGCGCTCGCGAAGGGGTATCCTCCGCTCAGGCGGGCCGTTTGTGGGGAGATAGTACGCAACAACGCCCGCCAGAACGCCGTGATCGGGGCGCTACCCATCCCCGGGGCCGACATGCCTGTGATGACGGCAAACCAGGCGCGGATGGTGCTCAACATAGCGGCCGCCTACGGGGAGGAACTGTCGATGGATAGGGCACGGGAGCTCCTCGGGGTGCTCGCCGCCGGTTTCGGCCTAAGGGCCCTGAGCCGCCAGGCCGTGAAGCTCGTGCCTGTGGGGGGATGGGCCGCCTCGTCGGTCATCGCCTACGCAGGTACCGTGGCGATGGGCCGTTCCGCCATCCTCTACTTCGAACGCGACAAACAGGAGATAGGCGCAGAGGAGATGGCCAGGATCAGGAACCGCGCCATCGAGGAGGCGAAGGCCTTCGTCTCGCGCATGCGCCGAAAGTAGGTATCAGGCTACAGGTATGAGGTTGATCTTCGACAGCTCTTGCGGGAGGGTCGGCCTTTTCGCTGAGCCCTCTATATAATCGAATCTATGTTCTCTCTCTTGCGGCGGGTTCTTTCGGAGACGCGTTCCGGGCTCTCATCGTTGCGCAGCCTGGGATTAAGGGTCTTCCTCGCTTTGACGGCGTTGCAGGCGGTGATCGTAGGTGTGCTCGTCGCGATGGCCGAGTTCCGCAAGCGCCGTCAGGGTCCACGGGAGGGATTCCCGTGGGAGGACCAGCCCGAGATAAGAATGGAGTCGGGCAAGGACCGGCTGAAGATCTACGCCTACGGGGTCAGCCTCTACGAGGCGATGCTCGACGAGATCGAGGCCGCGCAGGGCGAGATCTTCCTCGGGACGTTTATCTGGAAGGGTGACGAGGTCGGGCGCCGCTTCGTGGATGCCCTGGCCCGTAAAGCTCGCGAGGGTGTGGATGTCTACGTCGTCTTCGACGGGCTGGCCAACGTGTTCGTGTCGCCTTCGTTCAAGAGGTTCCCCGCGAAGATACACCGCCTCCATTTCCGTCCTCTGTCGGGGCCGGCGAAGATACTCAACCCTAGGAACGTCTTCAGGTTCCACCGCCACGTGATGAGCGTCGACGGCAGGGTCGCGTTCCTCGGCGGCTACAACATCGGGTCCCTGTACGCGGCGGGATGGCGCGACACGCACATCAGGGTGCGCGGCGATGCTGCCAGGGAGGTGGACAACGCCTTCGTTGACTTCTGGAACGCCCATCGCACAGACGAGTTGCCCAGGATAACCCCTAACGAAAAGCGTGACTGGAACCCTACCGTAAGGGTGCGCCGCAACGACCCTTACATGAGGATCTTCCCCATAAGGGAGATGTACATCGAGGCGATAGACCGCGCCAACTCCCACGTCTATCTGACCCACGCCTACTTCGTCCCCGACCGGGCGCTGAAAGCGCACCTGATAGACGCGACGAAGCGAGGCGTCGACGTACAGCTGCTCGTCCCAGAGCAGTCCAACCACGTCACCGTGGACTGGCTCGCGCGGCGCCACTTCTACGATCTTCTGAAGAACGGTGTCAGGATCTTCCTTTACAGGCACATCATGATCCACTCCAAGACGGCCACCGCAGACGGTCTGTGGTCGACGATAGGCAGCGCGAACATCGACCGCCTCAGCATGCTCGGCAACTACGAGCTAAACATCGAGGTCTACAGCAGCAGGCTAGCAGCCCAGATGGAGAGGATGTTCGAGATGGACAAGACAAACGCCGAAGAGGTGACCCTGGAAGAATGGGAACGCCGTCCACTCCCCGCCAAGCTCGTCGAGCGTACCCTCGCGGGCCTGAGCCCGCTGGTTTAGAAGGTATCAGGTTTTGGTCTCGGATCTCCTCCGCGCCGGCAGAGGGCTCACGTCCGGTTTGTATAATGACGATACTCTTGTTTTGGGGTTATTCGTGTAAGGAGGACTCTTTGGCGCGGTGGCGGCTCCTGGAGCCGGATGCGGAGATGGTCTCTGAGCTTGCCCGGGAGGCTGATGTGGACCTTCTGTGCGCCCGTGTGCTGGCCAACCGCGGCGTCGCGCCTGGTGAGGCGGCGGACTTCCTCTCACCTTCGCTCGCCGCCATCGGGATGCCCGATGAGGACCAGTGGCACGTCGCGGCGGGGAGAGTTGCGAAGGCCATAGAGGGGGGGGAGAGGATCGGGGTCTTCGGCGACTACGACACCGACGGCATCACGTCGGCCGCCGTCCTGTTCCTGGCGCTCTCGCACTACAAGGACAACGTCACCGTCAGCCTGCCGACCCGCCAGACCGGCTACAGCCTCCTGGAACCTTACGTGCGCGACCTCTTCGCTGAGGGTGTGGATCTCCTGATCACCGCCGACTGCGGCATCTCTAACAGGAGCGAGGTGGCGCTGGCGAACGAGCTGGGGATGGAGGTGGTCGTGACGGACCATCACATCCCACCGGAAGACCCGCCCGATACGGCGGTCGCTGTGCTCGACCCCAAGCTCTGGGACCCTGACGACCCCCTGGCAGGGGTGGGGGTGGCCTGGAAGTTCGCCTGGGCCGTCGCCCGCAGGCTCGGCGACGCCGGGGGCAGGAAGCGTCTGGGTCGGCTTCTAGATCTCGTCTCGGTCGGTACCGTCGTCGACATCGCGCCGCTCGTCGGGGACAACAGGGCGCTCGCCCGTCTGGGCCTTAAGCACATAAACAGGGGTCTCGCCGCCGGAGGGGCGCGTCCCGGTATCGAGGCGCTGGTCAAGGTGGCCGGGGTTAGGGGGGAGCTCGACGAAGACGACCTCGGGTGGAGGCTGGGGCCGCGCATCAACTCCATCGGTAGGATAAAGAATCCGCGACCTGCTCTCGACCTGCTTCTGACCGATGATCGTCGGGAGGCTTTCAGGATAGCCTCCCTCCTGAATCAGCTCAACGCCGAGCGTCAGCGGCGGACCAGGTTCGCCGTCGAGCGGGCGATGGCGGAGGTGAATCCCGAGCAGGACTTCAAGGTCGTCGTGACGGAAGAGACAGGAGGGATTGCGGGTTTGATCGCCGGCCGTGTCGCCGGCGCTACGGGAAGGCCCGCGGCGATACTGACCCGGAGGTCCGACGACTCCTACGGCGGCTCGGCCCGCGCCGGCGAGACCGACGTCGACCTCTACGGCGCCCTCTACGCGGTGCGCCACCTTATGGGAGAGTGGGGCGGCCACCGCAGGGCCGCCGGCCTCTCCGTAAACCCTGGCAACCTCGACGCTTTTATCGCCGGCGTCAACGAGGCCGTCAGGACCCAGAGCGAAGAGAAGCCGGAGATCTTCGTCCCCGCCATAGAGGTCGATGCCGAGATACCGCTCAGGAGTGTCTCCAACGGCCTGCTCGACTGGCACGAGATGCTCGCCCCTTTCGGCAGCGGGAACTACCGCCCGATCTTCATTACGGAGAACTTGCGGATAGCCGGCTCGCGCAAGATCTGGGAGGGCATGAACCTCCTTCACCTCGAAGGCGGGATCAAGGCCAAGATGGCCGGCGAGCCCGACGGGTTGCCCTCGGGGCCATTCGACGCCGCGTACACGGTCACCCACAGCCGATACTCCGGGCAGGCCGAGCTTGAGATAGTGGACTGGAAGGCAGGTCAGTGAACGCCGTCGGCGTCGACGTTGGAGGCACCAAGATCGCCGCCGGGGTCGTTACCCCCGAGGGCAAGATCCTGGACGAGCTCCGCTATCCTACGCCACACTCGCCCGAGACGCTGGTCAAGACGATCGCCAGGGCGATCTCTGAAGTCGGAGTGGGTCCCCAGGTCGGAGGGGTGTGCCTCGCCGTGCCAGGCTTGATCCTCGCCCAGGCGAACAAGGTCGTCTTCTCTCCGAACCTGCGGGCGGTTGAGGGGATTCCGCTCAAGGACGAGCTTGAGCCGAAGATCGGGATGCCCCTCACGATAGAGAACGACGGCAACGCTGCGGCGTGGGGTGAGTTCCGGTTCGGGGTTGGCAGCGAGGCCGACCACCTGGTCTTCGTCACGCTGGGAACAGGGATCGGGGGCGGCGTCATCACGCACGGTATCCTTATGCGCGGCGCGCAGGGCTCGGGCGGCGAGCTTGGGCACGTAACCATCCAAGCCACCGGGCCCCGCTGCGCCTGCGGCAACCATGGCTGCCTGGAGGCCCTCGCCTCGGGCACCGCCATAGGACGCCGCGCCCGCGAGCTTGCTGTCGAGCAACCCGACTCGACGCTCGGGCGCCTGGCCGCCAGACGACAGATACTGGGCGAGGACGTCACAGAGCTCGCCCGCGAAGGGGACGAGGTGGCGCTCTCGGTGCTGCATGAGGCCGGAACCTGGCTCGGCGTTGGTCTCGCCGGGTTCATAAACGTCTTCAACCCCGAGGTGGTCGCCGTCGGCGGAGGCGTCATGGAGGCTGGGGAGCTAGTACTAGAAGCGGCTCGCAGGGAAGTCATCCTCCGCGCCAGGCCTCCTTCACGCGACCTTGCCGAAGTCAAAGTCGCTACCCTCGGTCCCAGATCCGGCGTCCTCGGCGCCGCGGCGCTCGCCCGGGACGCATCCTCCGGAGAATACCTGCTTGGCGGCTGAGAGATGTCCCTCACGGTGATCCCAACCCCCATAGGCAACCTGGAGGACATCACCCTCCGCGCCCTCCGTTACCTGCGCGAGGCCGATCTCGTGGCCTGCGAGGACACCAGGCGTACAGGACGCCTGCTCGCCCACTACGAGATAAAGAGGGACCTCATCGCCTACCACGAGCACAACGAGGAACGCCTGGCCCCCGAACTGGCCGAAAGGGCGAAGACGGAGCGCGTTGCCCTCGTCACCGACGCCGGCACCCCCCTCCTCTCCGACCCAGGATACCGGCTAGTGCGCGCCTGCATCGAGGCCAGCGTCGAGATAGAAGCCCTCCCCGGCCCGTCGGCTCTCACTACGGCTCTCGTGGTCTCGGGGCTACCCGCAGACAGGGTCGTCTTTGCCGGCTTCCCGCCGCGCAAGGGAAGAGCGCGCAAGGAGTTGCTGGAGCATATCTCGACACAGCCTTCCACCTTCGTGCTCTTCGAGTCACCGCACCGACTTGGGAAGACACTGGGGGATCTTCCTGCCAGGACCCCGGTCGCCGTGTGCAGGGAGCTTACGAAACGTTACGAGGAGGTCTTCAGGGGGACGGCTGAGGAGGCTGCAAGGTACTTCTCGGGGGGAGCAAAGGGTGAGATCGTGCTCGTGGTCCGCGGCGGAACGGCGAAGACGGAAGAGAGCATAGAGGAGGCAATCAGGCGAGCTCGAGGATACATGAAGGAGGGGGAGAGCCCTTCGCGGGCGGCTCAGAAGGCGGCCCGCGAGTCGGGACATCGTCGCAGTGAGATCTATGAGCGGCTGGTAAAGGGCTGAACGAGGTTTTCTACTTCAGCGTGGAAGCTCCTTCCACACCTGACACCTGATACCTTTATAATGCCCCTCGCTGATGGCTCTGGGGAAGAGGTGATGGGCGCTATGCTCGTGGACTCGCACACGCACCTTTTGCGGCTCGAGGTCTCGCCGGAGAGAGCGGTAAGAAGCGCTGCGGAGGTCGGAGTCGTGGCTGTTGTGAACGTCGGGACCGACGTCGAGGATTCGCAGAGGGGGGCCGAACTTGCGGCGGTATTGCCCAACGTCTACTCGACGGCAGGAATACATCCCCACAACGCAGGTACGTACACGGCGGCCGACCTCGAAGCGCTGGCCGAACTCTCGGAGTCGCCGGGGATAGTGGCCCTTGGTGAGGTCGGGCTCGACTACTACCACTCGGAGTGGTCGGGGGAGGTGCAGCGAGCGCTGTTCGAGGATGTGATCTCCCTTGCCAACGATACGCGCCTGCCGCTGGTGATCCACTCCCGCGAGGCCTTCGCCGACACGATGGCCTGCCTCGGGAGCGCCAGGGTTCCAATCGTCCTGCACTGCTTCGAGGGTGGCGACCGCGAGGTCAGGGAGGCGAGGGAACGCGGCTACTACGTGGGCCTTGCAGGCAACGTCACGTACAGGGACAGCGAGACGGCCAGGGTGCTCCGCCTGATAGACGAGGAACGCATCCTCGTGGAGACGGACGCCCCTTTCCTGAGCCCCCAGCCCGTGCGTAGCAAGAAGAACGCGCCCGAAAACGTCGTGCACACGGCCGGATTCGTCGCCGAGAGGCTCGGGATAGAAAATGAGGAACTGGCCACCCTCACCACCCGTAACGCCCGCAATCTCTTCGGCCTGCCTCTAGAGGTGTAAGCCTCGGTGTTCGAGCATGGGCCTCCGAAAAAGCGCTTCGGACAGCACTTCCTGAAGGACCCCAACACCGCCAGGGTAGTGGCCTCGGGCGTAACGGAGGATGACGTGGTCCTCGAGGTCGGCCCAGGACGGGGATTCCTGACGGCTTTCCTCGCCGAGAGGGCCGGCCTGGTACACGCCGTGGAGCTGGACCCCGACGTGCTCCCAAGCTTGCGTGAGGCAGTGGGCGAAAGGGACAACGTACGGATTCACGAAGGAGACGCTCTCCGCTTCGATTACTCCGGACTCGACCCCGCGCCGAACAGGCTGGCCGCCAATTTGCCTTACAACATAGCCTCGCCGCTCGTCCTGAGGCTGCTCGAGGAAGTGGAGACTTTACGGACGTTGAGGTTCATGGTGCAGCTCGAGGTGGCGCGCAGGATGGCG
>Ga0307318_10000873_pt1 | contig 10015 bp, 10 predicted proteins | sample ER_DNA_367_FD_194500 | JGI IMG/M metagenome (GOLD analysis project Ga0307318, IMG submission 194500) | Bulk soil microbial communities from the East River watershed near Crested Butte, Colorado, United States - ER_DNA_367 | ecosystem: Environmental > Terrestrial > Soil > Floodplain | place...
GGATCTCGTTCGTGCCCTCGTAGATCTGCGTGATCTTGGCGTCGCGCATCATGCGCTCGACCGGGTACTCCTTGATGTAGCCGTAGCCGCCGAGGATCTGTACGGCGTCGACCGTGACCTCCATCGCGACGTCCGAGCAGAGGAGCTTCGCCATCGCCGAGTACTTGGTCAGGTCAGGCGCATCCTCGTCGATCATGACTCCGACCTTGTAGAGGAGGTCGCGCGCCGCCTCGCACTTCGTCTCCATGTCCGCGAGCTTCGCCGCGATCATCTGGTGCTCGACGATCGGCTTGCCCATGGTCTCCCTGGACTGGGCGTAGTCGAGCGCATAGTCGGTCGCGCCCTGGGCGATCCCGAGCGCCTGGGCGGCAATCCCAGGCCGCGAGCGGTCGAGGATCCGCATCGCGATCTTGAAGCCCTCGCCCTCGCTCCCGATGAGATTCGCCGCCGGCACGCGGCAGTCGTTGAAGAAGACCTCGCCGGTGGTCGAGCCTTTGATCCCGAGCTTCGGCTCGATCCGGCCGACCTCGAAACCGGGTGCGTCGGACTCGACCATGAAGCACGAGATGCCGTCGTGACCCGCCGAAGGGTCGGTCTTCGCGAACGCCGTGTAGAGGTGTGCGACCCCTGCGTTCGTGATGAAGCGCTTCGAGCCGTTGAGGACGTACTCGTCGCCGTCGCGCTTCGCCTCCGTGCGCATCGCGGCGGCATCCGAGCCGGAGCCGGGCTCGGTCAGCGCGTAAGCGGCGATCCACTCTCCGCTCGCGATCTTGGGCAGGAAACGGTCCCGTTGCTCCTCTGTGCCCGCAAGCCGCAGCGCGAGGGAGCTCAGCTCCTGCACGGCGAGGATCAGGCCCACCGTCGCATCGGCCTTGGAGATCTCCTCCACGGCGACGAGCAGCATCAGCGCACCCGCGTTCGCCCCTCCGTGGCGCTCGTCGAAGGCGAGCCCGAAGATCTCGTGTTCGCGCAGGAGCTCGACCATGTCCCAGGGGAAGTCGCCGGACTCGTCGATCTCGGCCGCGCGAGGAGCGATTCGCTCACGCGTCAGGGTGCGGACGAGCTCGCGGATCTCACGCTGTTCCTCGGAAAGCGGGTCCCACGGCACAGGTCAATTCTAGGTGCGGTCGGGGTCTTCGAACCGCGCGTGCAGGTGGTTGTCGTGATTCCACAAGACCTGCACGATCCCCGGCGGGCCGGTGAGGCTCGTGTTCGGGCCGACGAAGACGACCGAGGCGCCCACGGCGACGAAGCGGTCGACGAGATCCTGTGCGAGCCGGTGCTCGATCTGGCTCGCAACGAGCGGCGGCCGCTCGCGCCGGTCCCGCCGCGGGTAGTAGACATCGACGTCGAGCCCGTTCTGGTGGGACGCGTGGCGTGGCCCGAAGGGGCCTCCCCGCCGGCGGCTGAGGTCGCCGACCCCGAGTCGCGGCGCAGACGGGTGCGCCTCTGCGTAACCCGCGACGACGCCGATGACCTTGCGGACGAGGAAGTCCGTCCCCCACCTCCTCCCAGGCCGGTCGGGGCGGCGATGGAGCAGCGGATCCCACGTGAAGAAGCGAGCGCCGGCCGCGGGGAGCTGCACGCCGCGCACGAGCCTTCCTGCCGCCGGTGTCCCGACCGCGTGGGAATGGCGCCACTGCATTGCCCGAACCGTTTGTGGAGGGGCCGGCGCGCCCTCGTCCGCCGACGGCGTGAGGAAACCGCAGAGAGCGAACGTCAGGAAGATCAGGCAGATTGTCCGCACGCAGGGGGTACGTGAACCTCGCGGTCGGCGGTCCGCGTACAAGAGACCATGGGAATCGAGATCTTGCTCTCCGCAGTCGCGCTCGCCTCCTCGGGGCCGAGCACGGGCACCGAGGTCGTCGGCCACTCGACGCGGGACCGCCCCATCAAGGTGCACCGCCTCGGCGATCCGGCGAGCCCGCACAAGGTGCTCGTCGTCGGCTGCATCCACGGGAACGAGTGCGCGGGGAGCGCGGTCACGCACAACCTCGTCCACCGCAAGCCGCCGAGCAGCTTCGACCTCTGGGTGATCCACTGCGTGAACCCGGACGGGCGCAAGCTCGGCGTGCGCCAGAACGGCCGCGGGGTCGACCTGAACCGGAACTTCGGCTCGGAATGGATCCCGATCGGAAGCCGCTGGGACCCCGAGTACTCGGGCCCACGTCCGTGGTCGGAGCCCGAGACGCGCACCGTGCGGAGGCTCGTCAAGGACCTCCGGCCGGAACTGACGATCTGGTACCACCAGCCGCAGACCCTCGTGCGCGCCTGGGGCCAGAGCGTGCCGGCTGCAAAGAAGTTCGCGCGCTTTTCCAACATGAGCTTCGCCAAGATCCGCTGGCCGCATGGCACCGCGCCGAACTGGCAGAACCACCGCTTCGCGGGCACGAGCTCCTTCGTGGTCGAGCTGGCGCCGGGCGCGCTCTCCAAGCACAAGGCGAATCGCCAGGCCTACGCCGTCATACGCCTCGCGCGGACGTTCGCGAACTAGACGCGCTCGGCGAGGATCTCGTCCGAGGTCGACAGGTGGGCGCCCGACCGCTCCATCTCTTCGAGCGCGCGCTCGGAATCCCCAGGCTCGACGTCGACGCCGCGCACCGCATCCTCCACGACGGTGACGTCAAACCCCTCACGCCGCGCGTCGAGCACGGTGCTCTTGACGCAGTAGTCGGTCGCGAGCCCCGCCACGAACAGGCGGTCGACCTCCCTCTTGCGGAGAAGTTGGCCGAGCTGCGTGTCCTGGAACCCGGAGTACCCCTGGCTGTTCGGGTCCTGGCCCTTGTCGATCACGACGTCGATCTTCTCCCGCTCGAGGTCCGGATGGAGCTCGGCTCCGGGGGTTCCCTCGACGCAATGCACGGGCCAGATCGAAGGTGGATCGGCGCCGCGCCATTTCTCCGCGTCGACTTCCACGCCCGCGAACGAGCCGTGGTCGGCGCAATGCCAGTCGCGCGTGGCGATGACGAGGTCGAAGCTGTCCAGGAGCGCGTTGATCGGCTCCGCGATCTCGGCGCCCTTCACCACGGGCAGCGCACCGCCCGGCGTGAAATCGTTCTGGAAGTCGACGATCAGGAAGGCGTCCACGAGGGGAATGGTATGGACCTCCCGGACGCCTACGCGCGTAGGTCTCCGGATGGACTTTTTGCGGGCAGAGCCTCGTATAGTCGGCACGCCATGGCAGGAGCGGGCCGCGAGGAACGTGCCTGGGTGCGCGGCGCCCAGGCCGGATCGGCCTCGGACCTCGAGGCTCTCTTCCGCCACCACTGGCCCGGCGCCTACCGCGCCGCCTACCTCGTCGTCCACGATGGAGCCGCCGCCGAGGACATCGCCCAGGAGGCGTTCCTCTCAGCCGTGCGCGCCCTCGACAGCTTCGACCGCCGCCGCCCTTTCGGCCCCTGGCTTCATCGCATCGTCGTGAACCGCGCAATCGACTGGACTAGAGCAAGGGCTCTGCGGCGCGAGGTCGGAGACGAGCAGCTCGCCGTCGCACCTTCGCGGCCGGAGACACCGCCCGACGATCTCAGCAACGAGATCATGGCCGCGCTGGGTTCCCTCTCGCCCGACCACCGGGCAGTGGTCGTGCTGCGCTACGTCCTCGACTACTCGCCCGGCGAGATCGCCGAGCTGCTCGAGCTGCCGCGCGGCACCGTCAACTCGCGCCTCCGGCGCGGCCTGGACACCATGCAGGAGCGCGTAATGAGGGAGCAGTCGTGAGCGAGCGCGTACGCCAGGCCCTCCGGCAGGCGCCCCTCCCGGACGAAGCCGGGGCAGCTGACCGCGCGTGGGCGCTCGTCGAGCGGGCGTTCGAGTCGCGCGAGCGAATCCCCTGGGCAGGAAAGCGCCGCGGACCGCTCGTCGCGCTCGTGGCTGCCGGGGCGATCGCGGTCGCGGCGCTGACGCCGCCGGGCATGGCGGTCGTCGACCGCTTCCGCGACGCCGTCGGGCGGGAGCCTTCGCAGCCCGCGCTCGTGAAGCTGCCCGCCCCCGGGCGCCTGCTCGTTCTGTCTCCGGAAGGCCCGTGGGTCGTCCAAGAGGACGGCTCGAAGCGCCTGCTCGGTGACTACGAGGACGCGTCGTGGTCTCCGCGCGGGCTCTTCGTCATCGCCACGCGGGGACACCAGCTCGTGGCGCTCGACTCCGAGAGCGGAGAGCCGCGCTGGTCGCTCTCGCGGACGGAGCCTGTCCGTGACCCGGGCTGGTCGGGCGGCGGACTGGACACGCGGATCGCCTACCGGGCGGGCGACACGCTGCACATCGTCGCGGGCGACGGCTCTCCGGACGCGGTCGTCGCCGACGGCGTCGCCCCGGTCGCCCCGGCCTGGAAGCCGGATTCCCACGTGCTCGCCTACGCCGACGCGGCAGGGCACGTCCACGTGTTCGACGCCGACACGCGGCGGCAGCTTTGGCGGACGCGGACCGTGAAGGGCGTCCGCGAGCTCGCCTTCTCGGGAAACCGGCTGGCCGTCTCGACCTCGACGCGCGTAGTCGTCTTCCGCCGAGGAGAGCCGACACCGTTCCTCGAGCTGCCGCGCGGTCACGTCCTCCTCGATACAGCCATTATCGGATTCGGAGGCGTCCTGTACGCGGACTACGACCCTCGAAACGACTCCACCACGCTCTTTCGTTCCGACTGCACGATCGCGGGCGCGTGCCGGCTCATGCCCGACACGCGGATGTTCGAGGGTCCCGGCCGCATTTCGAACCTCGTCACCTCTCCTGACCGCGCGTGGATCACGGCGGGCTGGCCAGCCGCGGACCAATTTCTCTTCTTCGAGAGCGCGCCGCGGCGGCTCGGCAAGGTGGACGCGGTCTCCAACGTGACCGCGGAGTTCTCCCCCGGCGGCGAGGCGGGCGGGGTCTTCCCGGAGATCGCCGGCTGGGCGCCGCCCCCGTCGTGAGGCGCCGCGTCCTCGTCGCGCTCGGAACGGCGCTCCTCTGGCTCCCCGTCGCAGACAACCTGCCGGCCGCGGAGCCGCCCGGAGCCGATTGGTCGCGGCCGCACAGGATTCAGTCCGGCGACATCACGGTCTACTACCCGCGGGCGTGGACTGCCTCCGTCGAGGAGACAACGATCGTCGTCCGCTCGGGCAGCAGCCGCATCATGCTCGTCGACTACGGGACCACCCAGGCGGGCTCCTTCCCCCCGCGGCCCGATCGCTTCGACCTGGACGACCATGACCGCCGCTTCCTCTCCTGCCTGGGATTCGAAGGCTGGACCGTGACGTTCACGGATCGCGGCCAGCTGGTACAGGCGTTCGTCAAGCTCGGTCCCAACACGCCGAAGTCCGACGCGGCCGAAGTGCTCGACCGGGTCGAGATCGGCTAGCCGTACCCCTCGCCCCATCCGCCGTCCGGGTCCGATTGGATTGCACGCGTGATCCTCGAGAACGGGACGATCCGCACGCTCGACGCCTCGCTGCCGAAGGCGGGCGCCCTCGCGATCGCGGGCGAGGTCGTGGCCGGCGGCATCGGCACGCACGAGACCGCCCTCGCGAGCCCCGACCGCATCGACCTCGAGGGTCGCTGCGTCCTCCCCGGATTCACCGACGCCCACGTCCATTTCCCGACCTGGGCGCTCGCCCAGCGCCAGGTACGACTCGAGGGCACAAGCTCACTGGACGAGGCGCTCGCCCGGGTCGGTGACGCGGTCGGGTCGGTTCCCGAAGGACGCTGGCTCCGCGGTCTCGGCTGGCGGAGCGGCGACTGGTCTCCCGCCGTCGAGCCGACCAAGGAAGCCCTGGACGCGGTCACGGGCGACGTCCCGGCCGCGCTCATGGCGCGCGACTACCACTCGCTCTGGCTGAACTCGGCGGCCCTCGCTCGGGCGAACGGCGACCTCCAGGTTCCCGGGGGCGTCGTCGAGCGCGACGAGCAAGGCGAGCCGACCGGCGTCCTGCGCGAGGAATGCGCGTGGCATTTCCGCGACCTCTACGTGCGGCCGACGCATGAGGAGATGGTGGACGCCTCGCGCGAGGGAGTCCGGCTCGCGAATTCCCGCGGCGTCGTCGCGATCCACGACAAGGACGGCTGGCTCGGAGCGCTCGCCGTCTTCCAGGAGCTCCAGCGGGAAGGCGCCCTCACGCTGCGGGTGTGGCAGTCGCTTCCGCACGACCACGTCGACCGGCTCGCGGAGATCGGCATCTCGGCTGGCCTCGGAGGCGCGTTTCTCAGGGTCGGCTACATCAAGGCCTTCATGGACGGGACGCTTGGCTCGCAGACAGCGCGGATGCTGGACGGCTCGGGGGTCGAGATCACCAGCCGGGCCGAGCTCGAGGACATCGTCAGACGGTCTGCGCGCGCAGGCTTCCCGGTCGCGGTCCACGCCATCGGCAACCTCGCGAACCGGCAGGCGCTCGACGCCTTCGAGGCGACGCAGGATGAGTGGCGCCCGCGCGGGCTCCGCCCTCGCATCGAGCACGCCCAGCTCCTTGCGCCGGAGGACGTGCCGCGCTTCGCGAAGCTCGGCGTCGCGGCCTCCGTGCAGTTCAGCCACGCTCCGTCGGACCGAGACCTCGCCGACCGCTTCTGGGACGACCTGACGCCGGGCGCCTACGCCTACCGCTCGCTCCTCGACGCGGGCACGCACATCGCCAACGGCTCGGACGCGCCGATCGAGGAGCTCGATCCGCTCGCAGGAATCGCGGCCGGAGTCCTGCGCACGATCGACGACAGGCCGGCCTGGCATCCGGAGCAGCGCGTGACGGTGGAAGAGGCCGTCCACGCCACGTGCGTCGCCCCGGCCTGGCTCGAAGGAGCCGAGCGCCGGCGAGGCCGCCTCGTGCCCGGCCAGCTCGCCGACCTCGTCGTCCTTGACCGCGATCCTTTCGAGTGCCCGCGCGAGGAGCTTCGGGACGTGGCCCTGGTCGCGACGATGGCGGGCGGAAGGTGGGTGCACAACCCGCCGCCGTGGGACTAGCGGCGCCTCCGAGTACAATGAGCGCATGCGCACGATGCGTCCCGTCCATGACGCCAACTGCTCGGTCGCCTGTACGGCCGACATCATCGGCGCCAAGTGGACTGCGGTGATCGTCCACGACATGTCCGAAGGGCCACGCCGTTTCTCCGAGCTCGAGCTCTCCTGCCCCGGCATCAGCCCGCGAACGCTGTCCGAGCGGCTCCGCGTCCTCGAGCAGGAGGGGATCCTCCAGCGGACGAGCGCGCGCCGCCGCGTGGACTACTCCTTGACCGAGAAGGGCGAGGCGCTCCTGCCGATCATCGACGCGATGCGGCAGTTCGGACACGAATGGCTCGTCCCCGAGCACGGGCACGCGCACACGTCCGCGGACGACACCGCGCTCGTCTAGCTACAGCGCCTTGAAGGCGAGCAGGGTCTCGCGCGCGGCGGCGACGCCGAGCGGGATGTAGCGCGCGAGCAACCGCTCGTTCGGCGAGTGCACGTTGGCGCCCGGGAGCGAGAAGCCGGTGAGGATCGTCGGAATCCCCTTGTCGGCGAGCGCGGGCACGATCGGCAGCGTGCCGCCGGTTCTGAGCAGTAGAGGGCGTTTTCCGAGCGCGTGCTCGAAGGCGTCCTGCGCCAGCTTGACGGCCGGTGCGTCGGGGGAGATGAGCCCCGCGGGAGCAGACGACCAGCGCTCGATCTCGAGCTCGGCGCCTTCGGGCGCCGCCTCGCGGAGGAGCCGGTCGAAGGCTGCGGCGATCTCGTCGACGTCCTGGCCAGGCGCGAGCCGGATGGAGACGTTCGCCTCGGCGTCCACCGGAAGCACGGTCTTCTGCAGGATCGGCGAGCCGCCCGCGAGGCCGTTCACGTCCACGGCGGGACCGGCCAGCGTGCGGGGGTAGAAGTCCTCGGCCGCTGCGGCGTCCATCGGACGCGCGCCCTCCGCGGCGAGGACGTCCGCGCCCGGGTCGAGCTCGCCCCATGAGCGCCGCTCCTCCTCGGTCGCGGGCGCGACTCCGGCGCGCAGCTCGTCCGGCAGGACGACGACCGCCTCCAGGGTCTGCATCAGCGCATGCACGGCGTTCAGCGCGGCGCCGCCGAACATCCCGGAGTGGAGGTCGCGCTCGCCGCTCGAGAGGCGCACATGGAAGTAGATGAGCCCTCGTGTGCCGAGGTCGAAGGAAGGCACGTCCTCACGAGGCATGCCGCTGTCGAAGATGATGCAAGCGTCCGCTCCGCGCTCGTCCGCCTCGAGGAACTCGACGATCGAATGGCCGCCCGTCTCCTCTTCCCCGTCGAAGGCGATGCGCACGTTGACCGGGAGCTCGCCAGCGCTCGCGAGCAGCTCCGCGGCCTTCAGCAAGAGGTACGAGTTCCCCTTGTCGTCGACCGAGCCGCGGGCATAGAGATAGCCGTCGCGGATCTCGGGCTCGAAGGGATCGGACTCCCAGAGGTCGAGCGGCGCCGGCGGCTGCACGTCGAAATGGCCGTAAAGCATGACCGTGGGCGCATCGCCGTCTCCGCTCGACGCGGGGATCTCCCCGATCGCGAGCGGGAAGGTGGACGTCTCCACGAGCCCGGCCTCGCCGCCCGCGGCTCGCACGAAGTCGCAGACCCACTCGCCGGCGCGTCGCACGTCGCCGGCATGCGCCGGGTCCGCGCTCACGCTGGGGATGCGGAGGAGCTCGTAGAGCTCCTCGAGCCAGGCCTGATCGGGACCGTCAGCCACCGGCCTGCGAGTCTAGCCGGGTGCGAGCACGTTCAGGCGGCGGGAGCCGCGGAACGACGGGGCGCCGACGAGATGACGAGCGCAACCACGACGAGCCCGATCCAGGCCCCGCCGACGACGGGCAGCTCTGCGACGCCAGCGATCGCCGAACCGACGAAGACATTGGCCAGGTAACCGAGGAAAACCGCTCCGAGGGCCCGGCCGAAGCCCACCGGGGCATCCCCGAGCAGCGACGCGGCCTGTTGGGTGATCCAGGCCGTGATCGCCACCTGCGCCGCCGCTAGGAGGAGGGCGGCGAGGACGAGCCCACCCAGACCGCGGTAGCCGTCGACCGAGCCGACCGCAAGCGCCGTGGAGGATGCGAGCGCAAACGGCCAGAGAAGCAGCAGGGCGAGCACGGCGCCGGCGAAGTATCCGGCGAGCGCTCCCCCCAGGGAGGCGAGGAAGCCCGGCGCCGACCGGTAGCGCGTCTCCACGGGCTCAGCGCGGCCGCTTAGGCCGCGACGTCTCTGAGCTTTTGGCTCTCAGCCAGGGCCTGGAGCTTCTTCAGGCTCTGGTTCTCGATCTGGCGCACGCGCTCGCGGGTGACGTGGAATGTCCGCCCGACCTCGTCGAGCGTCCGCGGGTGCTGGCCGTCGAGGCCGTAGCGAAGCTCGAGGACGCGCCGCTCGCGGGGCGAGAGCGCGCACAGGATCCGCTTGAGCGTCTCCTTGCGCAGCGTGGTCTCCGCCGCCTCGTCCGGAGCTGCGGCGGACTGATCGGCGAGGAAATGTCCGAACTCGGACTCCTCCTCGTCGCCGACCGGCTTCTCCAGGGAGATGGGCGTCTGCGCGCTCCGCCGGATCTGCTCGACCTCTTCGCGTTCGATCTCCAGCTCGCGCGCGATCTCGTCCGCGGTCGGGTCGTGCCCGAGCTCGGCGAGGAGCTTGCGCTCGACGCGGCCGATCTTGTTCAGCTTTTCGACGACATGGACGGGCATGCGGATCGTGCGCGCCTTGTCGGCCAGGGCACGGGCGACCGCCTGCCGGATCCACCACGTCGCGTAGGTGGAGAACTTGAAGCCCTTGCGGTAGTCGAACTTCTCCGCAGCGCGAACCAGGCCGATCGTCCCCTCCTGGATGAGGTCGAGGAAGGGCAGGCCCTGGTTGCGGTAGTTCTTCGCGATCGAGACAACGAGGCGGAGGTTCGCCTCGACCATCTGCTGCTTCGCGCGGTGGTCGCCGCGCTCGATGCGCTTCGAGAGCTCGACTTCCTGCGCTGCCGTGAGGAGCGGCACTTTGCCGATGTCCTTGAGGAAGAGCTGGAGCGAGTCGGTGGATACTTCGGCCGCGTCCGGTTGCGCCGAGGTTGGCTCCTCCTCCTCGGGCTCCGACTCGACGACCTCG
>Ga0307318_10000875_pt1 | contig 10003 bp, 13 predicted proteins | sample ER_DNA_367_FD_194500 | JGI IMG/M metagenome (GOLD analysis project Ga0307318, IMG submission 194500) | Bulk soil microbial communities from the East River watershed near Crested Butte, Colorado, United States - ER_DNA_367 | ecosystem: Environmental > Terrestrial > Soil > Floodplain | place...
GACGGGTGCCTCACGTACGGCGCGCCCAGCGAGGCCTCGGCCAGCCGGCCGACAGACACCACTCGGCGGTTGCGTGCCAGCTCGTCCACGAATCCTCTGGCGCCCACGACCTCCGCACGCGTGGGCGGCCGGTTCGAGTGCGGCTCACCGCGGCGGTGCGGATGGGTCGGAACGACGTTCCACAGGAGCACATGCTCTTCGAGCCCGAGCTCGGCGAGCACGCGGTGCACGATCGTGGCCGTCGCCTCGGCCGGCCCCTGGCCGGTGAGCTGCCGCTCGGACGTGAACGGCAGCCCGCTGACCCGGGCGCCGCGGTACCCGGCGGCCTCGCCGGCCAGCAGGATCGGCGCCTCCATGCGGTGCACGAGGTAGGCGGCCAGTCGATCGCAGAGCGCCGGTGCGTGCGCGTACTGATTGAACGTCTCGCCGATCCGAGCTGCGGCGAGCCGCTCGACGAACGAGGAGGGGCCCACGACGCCGATTCTAAGCCGCGGCCACGTCCAGCACCGCCCAGAATATGACGGTCTACATCGTCTGCGCGCCGGCGACCACGACGCCGTAACGACGACGACGTCCGCGCCCGTCCGCCTCAGCGCGGCCGGGCGCGTCTGCCTAGGTGACGAGCGCGATCAGGAGCGCGATCAGCACGATGACCGCGACGACGATCAGCGCCAGCGTGATCGCCGCGCCGATCAGGATCCGCTTGCCCTCCTTCGTCAAGCGAGCCCGGAGCGGCCCCGCGTCGTCGGCCGTCAGCAACCGGAAGGCCCGGCGGAGCACCCACATGCCAAGGAACTTGTAGATCACGGCCGCGCTAATAGACGCGCTATTCCCACTCGATCGTGCTCGGCGGCTTCGACGAGATGTCGAGCGCCACGCGGTTGACCGCCGGGATCTCGTTGATGATCCGGCTGGAGATCGTCTCCAGCAGGTCATAGGGCAGGCGGGCCCAGTCGGCGGTCATCGCGTCTTCAGACGTGACAGCGCGAATCACGATCGGATAGGCGTACGTGCGCTCGTCGCCCTGGACGCCCACGGAGCGGATCGCCGGCAGGACGGCGAAGCTCTGCCACAGGTCCCGGTAGAGACCGGCGCGGCGGATCTCCTCCTGCAGGATCGAGTCGGCCTCGCGCAGGATCTCGAGCCGTTCCTCCGTGACGTCGCCGATGATCCGGATCGCAAGCCCCGGCCCGGGGAAGGGCTGGCGCCAGACCATCCGCTCCGGTAGCCCGAGCTCCTCGCCGACGCGCCGCACCTCGTCTTTGAAGAGCATCCGCAGCGGCTCGACGAGCTCGAGGTCCATCTCCTCGGGCAGGCCGCCCACGTTGTGGTGGGACTTGATGATCGCGGCGACGCCGTCACCGCCCCCGCCCGACTCGATCACGTCGGAGTACAGCGTGCCCTGGACGAGGTATTTGACCTGGCCGAGCTTCTCGGACTCCTCCTCGAAGACACGGATGAACTCCTCGCCGATCGCGCGCCGCTTGTCCTCGGGGTCGGTGACACCCTCGAGGCGCGCGAGGAAGCGCTCCTCCGCGTCGATGTGCACGAGCGGGACGTGGAAGTGGTTCCCGAACGTCTCGACGACCTGGATGGCCTCGTCCTTCCGCAGCAGTCCGTGGTCGACGAAGACGCACGTCAGCTGGTCGCCGATCGCCTTGTAGACGAGGAGGGCCGCCACGGCGGAGTCGACACCGCCGGACAGCGCGCAGAGCACGCGCTGGCTCCCGACTTGCGCCCTGATGCGCTCGACCTGCTCCTCGATCACTGCGGCCGCTGTCCAGGTTGGCGGCGCGTCGGCCACCGTGTAGAGGAAGTTCTTCAAGAGGTCGTTGCCGTAGGGGGTGTGCACGACCTCCGGGTGGAATTGGACGCCGTAGAGGCCGCGGTCCGGATCCTCGAAGGCTGCGATCGGAGTCGAGGGCGACGACGCCACGACTCGCGCGCCCTCGGGCGGCGCGGTCACCGAGTCCCGGTGGCTCATCCAAGCCACCTGCTCGGACGGAAGGTTCGTGAAGAGCGCACCCTCTTCGGACTTGACGTCCGTTTTGCCGAACTCCGAGACGCCGGTTCGCTCGACTCGCCCGCCGAGGTCCTGCGCCATCAGCTGCATGCCGTAACAGATGCCGAGGGTCGGGATTCCGAGCTCGAATATCTTCGGGTCGATCCTGGGAGCACCCTCTGCGTAGACCGAGGCCGGGCCACCGGAGAGGACGAGCGCCAGCGGGTTTCTGGCCCGCACCGCTTCGGGAGAGATCGAGTGGTGGACGAGCTCGGAGTAGACCCGGCACTCGCGTACGCGCCTGGCGATCAGTTGCGAGTACTGGCCGCCGAGGTCCAGAACGAGCACCGGCCGCTCTTCGGCGGCCGGCTCGGCGGCGGGGAGCGGGACGACGTTCATCCCATCCCGATTTTCTGAGCCTGTTGCAGGATCTTGCCCTCGCTCTTGATCGACGGCGCGAGCATTACCTCGGCCTTCTGGAAATCGTGGATCGACTCGTAGCCGCACGTCGCCATCGAGGTCCGGAGAGCGCCCATCAGGTTCAGTGTCCCGTCGTTCTCACGCGCGGGGCCGACGACGATCTCGTCGAGCGACGCCACCTGCTCGGTCTGGACGCGTGCGCCGCGCGGGAGCGTCGGGTGGAAGGTCGCCATTCCCCAGTGATACCCGCGGCCGGGAGCTTCCTTGGCGCGCGAGAGGGGAGAGCCGACCATGACCGCATCAGCGCCGCACGCGACCGCCTTCGCGATGTCGCCGCCCGTGCGCATGCCGCCGTCGGCGATCACGTTCACGTACTTGCCGGTCTCGAGCAGGTGCTGGACCCGCGCCGCAGCCGCATCGGAGATGGCCGTCGCCTGTGGCACTCCGACGCCGAGAACGCCGCGCGTCGTGCATGCATGGCCGGGGCCGACGCCGACGAGGACGCCCTCGGCTCCCGTGCGCATCAGGTGCAGCGCGGTCTGGTACGAGGCGCAGCCGCCGACGAGTGTCGGGATCGGCAGGTCCGCGATGAACTCCTTGAGATTGAGCGCCGACCCGTTCGACGACACGTGCTCCGCCGAGACGACCGTGCCCTGGATGACCAGGATGTCGAGGCCGGCCTCGAGCGCGAGGTCGAAGTGGTCGCGCACCTTCTGCGGCGTGAGTGAGCCGGCGACGAGCACGCCCGCGCGCTTGATCTCCTCGATGCGCTCTGCGATCAGCCTTTGCTCGACGGGGCGCGCGTAGATCTCCTGGAGGCCTCGCGTCGCCTTCTCCTTCGGCAGCTTGGCGATCCGCTCGAGCTCGGCGTCAGGATTCTCGTAGCGGGTGTAGATCCCCTCGAGGTTGAGCACTCCGAGGCCGCCGAGCTTGCCGAGCTGGATCGCCGTCGCCGGCGAGACGACACCGTCCATGGCCGAGCCGATGAGCGGGAGCTCGAGCAGGTGCGGGCCCAGCTTCCAGCCGATGTCGACGTCCTGCGGGTCGCGCGTGCGACGGCTGGGCACGATCGCGATGTCGTCGAACCCGTAGCCCTGGCGCGCTTTCTTGCCGCGACCGATCTCTACGTCCACCGGACCCCCTCAAGATGTAAAAAACCCAGGCTCGGTACGTCGCCTGGGCCGGAAAAAACGTTTGTGCCTGTGCCTTTCAAGTGGCAGTCGATCGTACCACCTCCTCAGGACGCGACCGGCTCCAGCTCGGCGACCTCGACCGCACTCGCCAGGCGGGTCGCCTCCCGCGGGTCGAAGCGGCCGGCTCCGATCTCGAGCGTCGAGGCGGCTCCCGCGCCGACCGCGCTCCGCAGCGCCTCGTCCAGAGGCTTGCCCGCGAAGCGAGCAGCGAGGAAACCGGCGAGCAGCACGTCCCCCGATCCGACCGTCGACGCAGCCTCGATTCGCGGCGCGACTGCCCTCAGTCGCTTTAGCTCCCGATCCTCTTTCAGCAGTGCGAAGCACCCGGACTCCTGCGTGATCAACACGTTCCGCGCGCCGAGCTCGTGAATGTCGTCGAGGGCCTGCGTGAAGTCCTGGTCGTCGTGGAACTCCTGGCCGGCGAGGCTTTCGGCCTCACGCTGGTTCGGCGAAACGAGCATCGGCTCTGCGCCTGCGCCCAGCCGCAGAGGCTCGCCCTCGGAGTCGAGCACCGTTTCGACCTTGCGCTTGTTGAGGTCGCGGATCGCCTCGGCGTAGAAGTCCTCGGAGACACCGCGCGGCAGGGAGCCGGCGAACACCACCGTGTCGGCACCCCGCGCGAGGTAGTGGATCTTCTCGCGCAGCAGCTCGAGCTCCTCTGCCTCGACCTGTGGGCCCCATTCGTAGACCTCGGTATACGCGGACGCGGTCGGGTCGACGACGGCGGTGGACGTGCGGGACTCGGCCGCGATGCGCACGAAGTCGTTCAGGATCGCCTCGCCGGTCAGGTCCTCGATGATGCGCTCGCCGATCCTGCCTCCCGCCAGCCCGGTGGCGACGACGGGGATGTCGAGGAGCTTCAGCGCCCGGGCGATGTTGATCCCGGTGCCGCCCGCGAGGGTGAGGCCTGCGCTTGCCCGGTGGCGCTGGCCGCGTTGGAAGTTGGGCACGGTCAGCGTGCGGTCGAGCGCGGCGTTGAGAGTAACGGTCACTATCACGAGAGCCAGCTCCAAACGTTGCGGCCGGTCTCCCCTGAATACCACCGCACGCGCTTCAGAGGTCCCGGGCTCTCAACCGAGCGCGCTGCCACGAGCGGCGCGCTGGCGACGAGCCGTCCCCCGTCGAAGACGCGCACCTCACCGAGTGGGTCCCCCTTCTGGACGGGCAGGTCGACGGCAGTCGGAGCAACGATGCGCTCGACGAAGTGCTGGTCGACGCGCGCGGAGTACCGAAGCGGCCGCTGCGCGACGAGGTCGAGCCGGCCCTGTCCGTAGGGCAGGTCTGCCTGTGCGTAGATGCTTCCGGGCCGGACGAGCTGGACGAGCCGGAACTGTTCGAGGCCGAAGCGCAGAAGCGTGGCGAGGTCGGCGTTTCGCTGCGCGCGCGTCGGCCCCCCGAGCAGGGTTGCGTACACGGTCACGCCCGTCCCGCGAGCGGCTGCGACCTGCGACCAGCCCGCGGCGCGGGTATGGCCGGTCTTGACGCCGACGAGCCCGGGGAAGTCGCCCAGCAGATCGTTCCACGTGTGCAGCCGGCGGCCGCCCGAGATCGTCTCCGTCTGCTCGTCGACGAGCGAGCGGATGAGTTGCTTGCGCATGGCGATGCGTGCCAGTTCGGTCACGTCTCGCGCGCTCGAGACGTGGCCGAAGACGTCGAGGCCGTCGGGCCGGACGAAGTGGGTGTCGGCGAGCCCCCACTGTCGGGCGCGGATGTTCATGACACGCACGAAGCGGCCCGCATCCCCCTGGCCCACGTGGTACGCGAGCGCCCACGCAGCGTCATTGGCGCTCTGAATGAGCGACGCCTCGATCAGGTCGTGGATGGTGATCCGCTCCCCGGCACGGAGATTGATGGACGACTCGCCGATCGAGGCAGCCAGCGGCGACACCGTCACGATGTCGGTGGGCTTCGCGCTCTCGAGCGTCACGAGCACGGTCATCAGCTTGGTGAGGCTGGCGATCGGGAGCTTCTGGCGGGAAGCCTCGGACGCCAGGACGTGCCCGTCGCGCCCGTCGGCGACGAGATAGGCGCGCGCCTGCACGCTCGGGCCGGCAGCTAGCGCCGAAGGAGTGAGCGAGAGGAAGACCGCGAGACCGAGAAGCCTGAGCTTCACACGGGGCAAACTACCGGGTCGGTACAGGCAGCCGAATCTGCTGGCCCACGCGGAGGCCACCGGCGTCGACGCTCGGGTTGAGATCCTCGAGACGCGCGACCGTCGTGCCGTACCGCTCCGCGATCCCGCCGAGCGTGTCGCCCGACTCGACGAGATGGAACTTCACGGCCGCGCGCTTGACGCGGACTCTCGCCGGGCCGGGTGGCGCCGGCTCCGCTCGGGCGGCCGGCCTGGAGTCGTCGAGCGCACCGCGGACGATCAGTGCGCCGACGGTCACGAAGATCAGAAGCAGCACCGGCACGGCGTAGCGTCGCGCCTCTGCGCGCCAGTTAACGGCGTTCACCAGCCCGCCGCGGCCCAGATCTCACTCTTCAGCCGCGCTGCCTCCGCGGCCGCGGCCGAGCGCCAGTCGGTCTCTGACGCCGACCGGAAGGCGTAGATGACCGAGCGCGAGGCCGCGACGAGCGCGCTGGCCGGGCCACTCGTGAAGGCGCGCGCGACGTCTCCGGGGGACGCGCCCTGGGCCCCAACGCCTGGAAGCAGCAGGATCGACTGGGGCAAGAGGCGCCGTGCCTCGCCGACGGCACGCGGATGCGTTGCGCCCACGACGGCCCCTACGCTCGAGAGCCCCCGCTCGCCGACCAGGTCCTCGCCCCACTCCGCGACGAGCTTCGCCACGTGCTGCCAGAGGGGCCGGCCGTCGGAGAGCTTCAGATCCTGGATCTCGCCACCCTCGTTCGACGTCTTGACGAGACAGAAGACGCCTGCCCCGTGACGGCGGCAGGCACCGAGGAGCGGCTCGAGGGAGTCGCGGCCGAGGTACGGGTTGACCGTCAGCGCATCGGCGAGAGGCGGCGTACCCTCGAGGTACGCGGCCGCGTACGCGCGGGCCGTCGAGCCGATGTCGCCGCGCTTGCCGTCGGCGATGACGAGCAGGCCCGCCTGTCGCGCGTAAGCGCACACCTCTTCCAGGGCGCGCATGCCATCGGCCCCCAGCGCCTCGAAGAACGCGAGCTGCGGCTTGACCGCTACCGCGTAGGGCGCGACCGCATCGACGATCCCGTTGCAGAAGCGGACGAACGCGTCGGCAGTGTGATCCCGACCCTGATGGGCATCGCCGGCCAGCTCGACGGGAAGGAGGTCGCGCTGCGGGTCGAGCCCGACGACGAGCTGAGTTCGCTTGCGATCGATAGCCTCGGCGAGCCGGTCGCCGAACGTCGTCGCCTCGACGCGTTTCGCCGCTTCGAGGTTCGCCGCCATCGAGGTTTCAGCCTACTAAGAGCCTCGGAGAACGGACGAGGGCCGCGCTCAGCGCGGCCCTCGCGTGAAACCTGCGTTCGGGGGCGGCTAGAACCCGCCGCCGCCGTTTCCGCCGCCGCCGTCTCCGCGGCTGGCGCCACCGGACTTGACCGCCGTCTTCAGCTGGCTACCTGCGGAGAACTTCGGAACGGTCGATGCTGGAATCTGCACCTTCTGGCTGGGATTGCGCGGGTTGACGCCCTGTCGCGCCTTCCGGAACTGCGTCGTGAACTTCCCGAACCCGGTGAAGGCGACGTCGTCGCCACCCTTCAGCGCGTCGGTGATCGAGTCGAGGAACGCGTCGACTGCGGCAGCCGCGTCGCGCCTCGACAGGTTTGCCCTAGAGGCCACCTTGTCAACGAACTCCTGCTTTGTCACGTACCTCTCCTCCCTTTGGATGGTTGAGCCAGGGCAAGACCCTAACAGGCTGCCCATTTCGGCTCAACCATGCGGTTTTGCTGCACTTTTCGGCGGCGAAGCCAGCTCTCCTGCCCGAAACAGCGCAACCAAGCGGGTCGCGCGGCGCGCGAGGCCGTCCGCTCCGCCCTCTTCGCGGTCGACTACGCAGACGGCAGTTCGGCACTCGAGACCGGCCTCACGAAGGGCCTCGACCGCGGCGACCGCGGCCCCTCCGGAGGTGACGACATCCTCGATCAGGCAGACCCGCTCACCGGGCTCGAAGGCGCCTTCGAGGCGGTTGGCGGTGCCGTACTCCTTGGCCTCTTTGCGGACGATCACGAACGGCAGGCCGGAGACGAGTGACGTCGCGGCCGCGATCGCGACGGCGCCCAGCTCGGGCGCCGCCAGGCGCACTGCGTCCGGCTCGTGCTCGGCCACGAGCGCTGCCAGCTGCTCTCCGAGCGGCTGCAGCAGCTCCGGCCTCGTTTCGAAGCGGTACTTGTCGAGGTAGTAGGTCGAATGGCGACCGGAGCGAAGCACGAAATCGCCCTCGAGGTAGGCGGCCTCGCGGATGCCGGCCGCGAGCTCGTCGCGCTTCACCGTGCGGCCCGCAGCGCTTCGCGCGCGTACGGGATCACGACCGCCGCCTCAGGCGAGCCGCCGGCGATCGAGACCATGGAGCCGTCCTCGAAGTAGAGATCGATCCGCTGGTCTCGGCGGAAAAATCGGTCGTACAGGCCGATGCCGAGGAGGGTCCCGATCACGGCGCCGAAGGCGAGAGCGCTACGACGACCCACTGGGCTTTGCTTTCGGCTTCGATTTCTTTGCTGGAGCCTTGCGCCTCTTCGGCTTCGGCTTCTCGCCGGCGGAGCGAAGCGCCGATCTCAGGTCGTAGAACACGAGCCCTGCCGTCGGCTCCGGCGACGTGACGGCCGCGAGCGTCTGCTCAGCCTCCCGGACGATGAAGACGCTGCCGTCTGCCGTCGCCGCTTCCAGCTGGGTCAGCTTCGCCTCGTCGTCGGTGCGGACGACCTCGGCCTGCTCCCAGAGGAGCTTGGCGGCAACGGCAAATTCCTCGGCGCGCTCGGCAGGAAGCGTCGAAGCGAGCACCTTCCCCCCGCCGTCGAAGAGCACCGCGGCCCGCACCTGCGAGGAGATGTCAGTCAGCTCGGAGAGGGCTTTTTCGGCGATCGCCACGCCGAGAAGCTAACACCGCGTCGAAACTGTGCGCATGCGCGACCTGTTCGCCAAGTTCTTCAACGACCGCGGAACCCACCTCGCGGCGATGATCGCCTACTTCGCGCTGCTCTCTTTCGTGCCGCTGCTGTTCCTCGCGCTCGCCATGCTCGGCCTCTTCGGCCGAGCCGATGAGTCGAGCTTCCTCGTCACGGAGCTGAACAAGACGTTCCCGGAGACATCGGTCGACAGCATCGTCCGGGTCGTCGAGCAGATCCAGGACAACGCGACGACGCTCGGGATCGTGGGCGCGGTGTTCGTCCTGTGGGGATCGCTCTCGCTGTTCAGCGTGCTCGAGTCTGCCTTCAACGTCGTCTACGGGAAGCCGAACCGCTCCTTCTTCCACGGTAAGGCGCTCGCGTTGCTCTTTCTCGTCGGGTCGCTGATCACGCTCTTCATCGGTCTGCTCATCGGCTCCGTCGGCGTGGCTGTCCTGGAGCGCTTCGCCGGCGACGTCGTCGGGAACTCGTACGTCGCCCTCGTACTGACGATCGGGATCTCGACGCTCTTCGTCTTCGTCTTTTTGTTCTCCGTCTACTACCTGCTGACGAACGAGAAACTGACCTTCGGGGAGGTGCTGCCGGGCACGATCGTCGCCACTGTCGCGCTGGAGGCGAGCTTCCAGATCCTTCCGCTCTATCTGTGGCTCTCGAAGGACGTGATCGCGCTGCAGGCCTTCGGCGCTCCGGCGATTCTTCTCGTCTGGCTCTACCTGATCTCGAACGTGATCGTCTTCGGCGCCGAGATCAACTGGTGGGTCTCGAGGAGTCATCGAGCGGTCGAGGCCGAGGAAGCCCCCGGCCTCGCTTGATGAGCCATGTCCGGTGCCAGGCACCGGACATGGTGGTTCAGGACAGCGCGCGGGCGGCTCGGGCGCGATGCGAGTTCTCGGCCTTCCACGCGTTGCCGAGCTCTGCGACGGTGCGCTCCTCGCCGTCCGGGATGAAGACGGGGTCGAACCCAAAGCCTTCCTCGCCGCGCGGCTCGTCGGCGCCTCCTGCCCACCTCGCCGACTTCAGCCCTGGAGCGCCGCCAAGCCGCTCAACCTCGATCCCCGAGTCCTCGCCGAGAGCCCAGGCATCTGCCGGGCCGACCTCACGGCCGAAACGAGCCTTCTCCCGGGCGTTCTCGTAGTAGGTCTCGCCTTCTTCTGGCGGAAACTCCTCGGCCCCGAGGAGCTCTAACTCCCAGCCCGGAAGCGCGCTTCGGAGCTCCGCCAGCTTGTGCTCGTTCTGGGAAGCGAGGCGGGCCTTCAGCCGCTCCACTTGGCGCCCTCGACCGCGGGCAGCTCGGCGACCTGGCGCAGCAGGTCGGCCGCCTTCTCCTTCGAGGGCAGCTCGA
>Ga0307318_10000876_pt1 | contig 9992 bp, 7 predicted proteins | sample ER_DNA_367_FD_194500 | JGI IMG/M metagenome (GOLD analysis project Ga0307318, IMG submission 194500) | Bulk soil microbial communities from the East River watershed near Crested Butte, Colorado, United States - ER_DNA_367 | ecosystem: Environmental > Terrestrial > Soil > Floodplain | place: USA...
GGCGATGGGCTTCGAGTACGGCTACTCGGTCGAGCGGCCGGACGCTCTCGTGCTCTGGGAGGCCCAGTTCGGCGACTTCGCCAACGGCGCCCAGACGATCATGGACGAGTTCATCTCGTCGTCCGAACAGAAGTGGGCCCAGCGCTCGTCGGTCACCCTCCTGCTGCCGCACGGATACGAGGGCCAGGGGCCAGACCACTCGTCGGCCCGCATCGAGCGGTACCTCCAGCTCTGCGCCGAGGACAACATGACGGTCGCGTACCCCTCCACGCCGGCGTCGTACTTCCACCTGCTGCGGCGGCAGGCGTATGCGCGTCCGCGCCGCCCCCTCATCGTCTTCACGCCGAAGTCGATGCTGCGGCTCAAGGCCGCGGCGAGCAGCGTCGAGGACTTCACGCAGGGCGGGTTCCGTCCGGTGCTGCCCGATCCTGGGATCGAGGGCCGGCAGCTCGACCCGGCCGGCGTCACCCGCGTTCTCCTCGCCTCGGGCAAGGTCGTCTACGACCTCGAGGCGGAGCGGACGAAGCGCGGTGACACGGCCACGGCGATCGTGCGGGTGGAGCGGCTGGCCCCGGTGCCGGGTGCCGAGATCGCCGAGGCGCTGTCGGTCTATCCCGACGCGGAGGTCCTCTGGGTCCAGGACGAGCCGCGCAACCAGGGAGCGTGGCCGTACATGGCGCTCAACCTGCCCGAGGCGATGGCCGAGTTCGGCGAGACGCGTCCGCTGCGGCTGGTGTCGCGGCGCGCGTCCGCGTCGCCGGCCACGGGTTCGCACCGCAAGCACGAGGTCGAGCAGGAGAACCTCGTCGCCGCGGCCCTCGACCGCTGACGCGTGTACTTCACGGACCGCGGCATCGAGGAGCTCGCCGCCCGGCGCGGCGAGGAGGAGGTCTCGCTCGACTGGCTGGCCGAGCAGCTGCGCACCTTCGTCGACCTCCACCCCGAGTTCGAGGTGCCGGTCGAGCGGCTGGCCACGTGGCTGGCGCGCCTAGACGACGACGAGGGCTGACACCACCCCGGCGCCCGCGCCGACTTCTCCGCACGTCATGAGCGCCGGTCGCCATAGGGTGACCCGGTGAGCCAGCACACCCGAGGGCCGAGCGATCCGACTGGTTCCACCGAACCACCGGCGGAGCCCGAGTTCATCCCGAGCGCCGAGTTCACCGTGGCCCAGGGTCGCCGGGACGTGGGTCTCTGCTTCATCGGGAGCTCGATGACCGCGGGGTACGGCGACCCCAAGGGACTCGGCTGGGTGGGCCGGGTCGTGAGCCGCACCCAGCACCCGGACCTCGACCTCACCGCATACAACCTCGGGGTCCGTGGCGACACGTCGGCCGGGGTGATGAGCCGCTGGCGCAACGAGACCACACCTCGCTGGGCGAACCGCACCGAGAAGCGGCTGGTCCTCTCGGTCGGTGCCAACGACGTCGCGACGGGGGTCAGCCTGGCGCGGTCGCGGCTCAACCTGGCGAACATCCTGGACGAGGCGACGACGAGCGGGGTCGCGGTGTTCTGCGTGGGGCTCGTCCCGAGCCTCGACGGTGACCTCAACACGCGCATCGAGGCCTTGGCCGAGGCCCAGGCCGACGTCTGCACCCGGCGTGGGATCGCCTACGTCGACTGCTTCCGACCGCTGGTCGGTCACGAGCAGTGGCTCTCCGACGTGAACGCGTCGTCGGATCGGGTCCATCCGGGCCAGGCCGGCTACGGCCTCATCGCCTGGCTGGTCCTCCACAACGGCTGGAACGACTGGATGCGGATCTCGGCCTGACCCTCGGCCGTCCGGCTCGCACCAACGAGCCCGATGGATCCCTTGCGCCCAAGCAATGTCGCGATATATCGTCTTCCTCAACATCGCGATATAACGTGAAGGGAGAAGTGCATGGCGCAGGAATGGCGGATCGACGGACCGCGGGTCCTCGACATCGGCGACGAGAACGAGCGGGTCGGCAAGCTCGAGGTCGGCATCGTCGGCGGCCGTGTCGACGTCGTGACCCACGACGACTCGCCCACGGCACGGATCGAGGTGACCTCCGTCGAGGGGCTGCCGGTGAAGGTCACCTGGGACGGCCTGACACTCCGGGTGCTCCACGGCAAGGAGTGGGACAACAACAACGTCATGGAGATGCTCAAGCGGACCTTCGAGCACTTCGGGCGCAACAAGGTCACCGTGAGCATCTCGGTCCCGACCGACGCGGCGGCCAGCGTCGCCACGGTCAGCGGCGAGGCGGTCGTCTCCGGGCTGCGCAGCGCGGTCAAGGTCAACAGCGTCTCCGGCTCGTTGATCATCAGCGACGTCACGGGCGATGTCGACATGCACACCGTGAGCGGCACGGTCGACGGCGAGGGCCTGTCGGGCTCGGCCAGCGTCAACTCCGTCTCGGGCGCGGTCACCCTGCAGCGCAGCAGCCTGCCCGACGTCAAGATCAACACCGTCAGCGGCGACATCGCGGTCGACCTCACCTCGGGTAAGGCCCGGGTCCGGTCCAACTCCGTCTCCGGCGACGTGACCCTCCGTGCTCCGCTCACCGGGTTCGACGTCGAGGCGAACACCGCCAGCGGCCAGATCGTCGTCGACGGCCGACAGATGTCCAAGGGCTTCGGTGCCGGTCCACACGGCCACGAGCGGACTGGACGGTTGCGCGAAGGCGACGGCGCGCTCGAGGTCAAGGCCAATGCGGTGTCCGGCAGCATCGTCATCCTGCGGTCCAGCGGTACCGCCACGACGCCCACCCCGCAGGACGCGCCGGCTGCGGCCCCCACCGGCGACTCGAGCACCGAGATGCCGACCGAGGCCCCCAGCCCGATGCCGCAGGACGCTCCACCCGGCGAGCACCCGGCCGACTCGTCGACGGGAGAAGCCGGCGCCGCTGCATACGGCGATCCGTTCCCCGCTCCGAGTGAACAGCCGGCCCAACCGGCCCAGCCCGACCAGCCGAGTCCGCCCGACGCGACGGCGGGCCGCGGCGACGAGCCGGAAGGCACGTTCCGATGAGCCCCGTCTTCGCCCACGGGCAGCTGCGTCTCTACCTGCTGGCGCTCCTCGACGAGGGACCGCGGCACGGGTACGAGATCATCCAGGACCTCGAGAACCGGTTCAGCGGGCTCTACACGCCAAGTGCCGGCACGGTCTATCCCCGGCTGGCCAAACTCGAGGAGGAGGGCCTCGTCCAGCGCGCCGACGAGGGCCGCAAGGCGACCTACTCGATCACGGAGGCGGGGCGGGCCGAGGTGCGGGCGCGGCAGGCCGACGTGCAGGACCTGCGCGACGACCTCGACCAGTCCGTGCGCCATCTCGCCGAAGAGGTGCGATCGCGAGTGCAGCACCAGGCGGCCGACCTGCGTACCGAACTGAAGAACGCCGCCCGTGAGGCGCGGGCGACGGCGACCCCGGTGGGCAGCCACGAGCCCTGGGCTCGCGGCGAAGCGGCGGCGTACGCAGACCTGGAGCGGGCGGTGAACACGTTCCGCAGCGACGTCCGGCGCGCCTGGCGGAGAGGTGGGCTGACCGCGGACCAGACGCAGGAGGTCGTCGACATCCTCACCGACGCCGCAGCACGGATCCGCGCGGTCGTCAGCAGCCGCTGAGAGAGCTGTCGCCGCAGGGCCGGTTCCCGTCAGGCGGACCGGCCCCGTGGCGAGGGCGAGCGGTCGGCTCAGCCGTCCGCGTGGTTGGTAGCCAGCGCGCCCACTGTCGTGACGAGGCCGAGGACGACGAGAAGCAGGAGACCGGTGGCGATGGCCGTCTCCTGGGCGCCGTACAGCGCCACGACCACGGGAATGAGCAAGGCGTTCCACAGGAAGGTGGGCACCGCCGCGCGCCGCGACCCGACGAACCACACCCGCGCGAGCACCGCCATCAGAGCGGCGACGACCAGGATGAGCACTCCGGACATCAGCACCGTGGTCGGATTGCCCTCTCCGCGACTGAACTCGACGGCGTAGAAGACCGCAAGTCCCGCGAGGACCAGCACGTGAAGGAGACAGACGACGCCGGCCGCGACCGCCCAGGAACGCTGGGCGGGCGACCGGTTCGAGAGGCCGTGAGGCATCGGCTCCGGTGTGCTCTGCGTCACGGTTTGGCGCCTCACCAGTGCGACGGGCTGAACCGGTTCGGGGAGGCCGGCATCATCCGCTCCGCGAAATGGTTGCCCCAACGGACAGTAGCCGTCAGACTGTACCGCGGCCCTGGAACATCGGAGCATCCGCGGGCGTTGCTCGGGGTGCTGAGCCGTGCGGTCGCAGGCCGACCCGGCACCGACGAGGACGCAGTGCAGCTGCCTCGCAAACGTGCTCCTGGCGAGCAACCAACCGCCCAAGCCCCGGGCGAGCGCCTTGCCGGAGTGCGTGACCACGAGCCCAAGACCCCCACCCCCGAGACTCGACGAGACACCTGAACTCATGACGACGACGATGAGCAACAGCACCGCCCGCCCATACCGGCCGGCGCGACCCTCCACTGCCGCCACCGGCTCCGCGTATCGGAGCCATTCCCGTCCGACGACCAGCCCGGCCCCCGTCCGGACGGCGCCCACCGCCTCATCAAGGAGCACGATCAGCATGGACTGGCGCGACCGCGCTGCCTGCCTCGACGAGGACCCGGAGCTGTTCTTCCCCATCGGGAACACCGGCCCGGCCATCCTCCAGATCGAGGAGGCCAAGGCGGTATGCCGTCGCTGTCCGGTCATCGAGACGTGCCTGAAGTGGGCCCTCGACTCCGGCCAGGACGCCGGCGTCTGGGGCGGGCTCTCCGAGGACGAGCGCCGCGCGCTCAAGCGACGCAACGCCCGGGCTCGGCGCGCTGGCTGAGCGCTTCTGCCTGACTACCCCCTGACTGCCGCGGCGCGATTCGCGCCGCGGCAGTCAGCCTTTGAGTGGCCGCAGAGCGGCTGTGAACGTCACCTGGGTGCCGTGCGGCTCCGCCGGCGTCCACCGGATGGTCCCGCGTAGGTCCTGGACGAGGGACTGGACGATCTGGGTTCCCAGTCCGGAGCCGGGTCGGCGCCCGTCCGTAAAGCCCACCCCGTCGTCGGTGATCTTCACGGTGAGGACATCTGGGGCGCCGGGGACGCCGGCCACCCGCTTGACGTCCACCGAGACCGTTCCGACGCGGCCGTCCGGGAAGCCGTGCTCGATGGCGTTCTGTACCAGCTCGCTGAGGATCATCGCCAGGGACGTGGCGTCCTCAGCTCGCAACCGACCGAAGGAGTCGCCTGTCCGCTGACGCTCGATCCGCTGGTCGTATGCGGCGACCTCCGCCACCGCGCGGAAACCCTGGTCAGCGACCTCGTCGAAGTCGACGGTCTCCTCGAACCCCTTGCTGAGCGTCTCGTGGACGAGGGCGATGGTGCCGACTCTGCGTTCGGCCTCACTGAGGGCGGCGCGAGCCTGCTCGTCGTCGGTCCGCCGCGCCTGTAGCCGCAACAGCGCGGCGACGGACTGCAGGTTGTTCTTCACCCGGTGGTGGATCTCCCGGATCGTCGCGTCCTTGGTGAGCAGCTCCTGCTCACGGCGGCGCAGCTCGCTCACGTCGCGGAGCAGCAGCACCGCCCCGAACCGCTGACCCGCCTCGGTCAGCGGGATCGCCCGCATCGTGACGGTCGCCCCGCGCGAGCCGACTTCGGTGCGCCAGGGTTGGCGGCCGGTCAGGACGAGTGGCAGCCCCTCGTCGACCGGTGAGAAGTCGCGCAGAACCGAGGTGACGATCTCCGACATCGACCCGCCGATGACCTCGCCCGGCCACCCGAGCCGGTGGATGGCTGAGACGGCGTTGGGACTGGCATACGTGATGACGCCGTCGTAGTCGAGCCGGACGACCCCATCACCCGCCCGCGGCGCCCCGCGCCGCAGTCCGGTCGGCGCCGACGAGCTGGGGAACTCGCCGGCGGCGATCATCCGCGACAGGGCGTCGGCGGTCGCCAGGTACGTGAGCTCCAGGCGGCTCGGGGTGCGCATCATCGACAGGTTGGTATGCCGCGTGATGACGGCGATCGCGTGCCCTTGCCGGACGACGGGGATCGACTCCTCACGGACCGGGAGGTCGTCGCGCCACTCCGTGTCGCGCTCGCGGACGATGCGCCGTTCCGCGTAGGCCTGCTCCAGGGTCTCCGCGCGGGCCTTGGTCGCGGTGATGCCCACCTGGTCCTCGAAGAACACCATCTGGCCCGTCGTGGGCCGGATGTGGGCCACCGCCTGCCACTGGACCGGCGAGAGCCGGACCCACAGCACTAGGTCCGCGAAGGACAGGTCGGACAGCAGCTGCCAGTCGCCGACCAGCAGGTGCAGCCACTCGACGTCCGCACCACGCAGTCCGGAGTGCTCGTGGAGGAGCTCGGCGAGCGTCGGCACCGTTCGACCCTACCGAGCGCCCTAGCCGAGCCGAACCGGCAACAACAACTCCCAGATGTCTGGCCTGCTGTCGCCGATTTGCCGTTTGGACGACAACAACTCGGACATGTCGAACTTGTTGCGGAGCGCAGGCGCGAGGCTCAGGCGGGTTGGCCGGCCCGGAGCACGGACCGCAGCGTCCGCAGCGCCACCGACAGCGCCGCCAGTCCGGCGTTGTCCAGACGCTCGACACCATGGAGCGCCGTCTTGGCTCGCTTCAGCGCGTCACGGTTCACGTCGGCCCAGTACTCGAACCGCTTCGCCGGAGCGTCTCCGCCATCGCTGGCCACCAGGACCGACCGGGTCAGCGACTCGAGCACCGCGTACAGGTCGTCGCGCATCGCCCCCCTGGCGAGCGCGTCCCACCGGTCGTCGCGCGGCAGCTTGCTGACCCGGGTCAACAGCCCGTCGATCCCGAACTTCTCGGACGCGTAGTAGTAGACGCCGGCTACTTCCTGCACCGGCAGCTGGAGCTCCTCGGCCAGGTCGACGACGTCGAGCAGCGAGAACCGGTCGAGCAGTGCCGCCGCCCGCGTCGCGGTCGGTGGCGGCACGCCGAGCTTCTCCAGCTCCTTGGTCCGCCGCTCCAGCCGCCGGCGTTCCGACCCCTGGAGCATTTCCGGTATCCGCGGCCCGAACTCCGACACGGCCCCGCGGAACCGCTCCACCTCGGCGACGACGTCGATGGTCCCCGGCCGGGTCGAGAGGAACCACCGGGACGCCCGGTCGAGCAGCCGCCGGAACTCGAGGTAGAGCACCGTCTGCGCCTCGGTCGACACGACGTTGTCGAGAGCCTCGATCTCCTTGACGTACGAAGGTAATCCGAACACCTCACGGCACACGACGAAGGCCCGCGCGATCTGCTCGGGTCCCGCCCCGGTCTCCTCTCCCGCGCGGAAGGCGAACGTGATCCCGCCCCGGTTCACCATCGAGTTGACCACCGCGTTGGTGATGATCTCTCGGCGCAGGGGGTGGGAAGCGAGCTGCGTCGCATACTCCTCGCGCAGCGGCTCAGGGAAGTAGTCGGTGAGCGTCTGCTGGAACCACGGGTCGTCCGGCAGCCCGGTCGGCAGCAGGTCATGCTTGAGCGCGAGCTTGGCGTACGCGACGAGGACCGAGAACTCCGGCGACGTGAGCCCGAGCTTGTTGGCCCGGCGCTTGGCGATCTCGGCGTCGGACGGCAGGTACTCCAGGGCACGGTTGAGGTCGCCGCGGTCCTCAAGCCAGTGGAGGAGCCGCTGATGCACGGGCAGCATGGAGTACTGCTGCGCGCGGGCGTTGCCGAGCAGGACGTTCTGCTCGTAGTTGTCGCCGAGGACCTGCGCGGCCACCTCGTCCGTCATCGACTGGAGCAGCCGGTTCCGCTGCTTCAGCGTCATGTCGCCGTCCCGGACGAGGTCCGTCAGCAGGATCTTGATGTTGACCTCGTGGTCGGAGGTGTCGACGCCGGCCGAGTTGTCGATGGCGTCGGTGTTGATCCGAACCCCGTGCAGCGCCGCCTCGATCCGGCCGAGTTGCGAGCAACCGAGGTTGCCCCCCTCGCCGATCACCTTCACCCGCAACGCATTTCCGTCTACGCGGATCCCGTCGTTGGCACGGTCACCGATCTCGGCGTTGGTCTCCGTCGACGCCTTGACGTAGGTGCCGATGCCTCCGTTCCACAGCAGGTCGGCCGGCGCCAGGAGGATCGCGTGGATCAGCTCGGCGGGCGTGACCGTCGTCGTCTCCTTGGACATCCCCAGAGCCGCCACCATCTCGGCCGACACCGGCACGGACTTGGCGGACCGGTCGAACACGCCGCCACCGGCCGAGATCAGGGACCGGTCGTACTCCGCCCACGACGACCGCGGCAGCTCGAACAGCCGACGGCGTTCCGCATACGAGCTCGCCGCCTCCGGGGTGGGGTCGACGAAGATGTGCCGGTGGTCGAACGCGGCGACCAGTCGGATGTGCTCCGACAGCAGCATCCCGTTGCCGAAGACGTCGCCTGACATGTCGCCGATGCCCACGGCGGTGAACTCCTGGGTCTGCGTGTCGACACCCATCTCGCGGAAGTGCCGCTTGACCGACTCCCACGCGCCGCGGGCGGTGATGCCCATCGCCTTGTGGTCGTAACCGGCCGAGCCGCCCGAGGCGAACGCGTCGTCCAGCCAGTACCCGTAGCGTGCGGCCTTCGCGTTGGCGATGTCGGAGAACGTCGCGGTGCCCTTGTCGGCGGCGACGACGAGGTAGGTGTCGTTGCCATCGTGACGGACGACGTCCGGCGGCGGCACCGCCTTGCCCTGGATCCGGTTGTCGGTGAGGTCGAGCAGGCCGGAGATGAACAGCTCGTATGCGGCAACCCCCTCCGCCAGCCAGGCGTCGCGGTCGACGGTCGGGTCGGGCAGCTGCTTGGCGTAGAACCCGCCCTTGCTGCCGGTCGGGACGATGACGGCGTTCTTGACCATCTGCGCCTTGACCAGCCCCAGGATCTCGGTGCGGAAGTCCTCTCGACGGTCGGACCAGCGCAGACCACCCCGCGCCACCTTGCCGAACCGCAGGTGCACGCCCTCGACCCGAGGGCCGTACACCCAGATCTCGAACATCGGCCGCGGCGCTGGCAGGTCGGGGACCTTGGTGGGGTCCAGCTTGAGGCTCACATACGACTTGGGACCGCCCGAACCCGACGAGTCCGTCTGGTAGTAGTTCGTCCGCAGTGCGGCCTGGGCCACCCCGAGGAGGGCGCGGATGATGCGGTCCTGGTCGAGGCTGGCGACGTCGTCGAGAGCGTCGAGGACCGAGTCCGCGATGGCGCCTTCCGCCTCACTTCGCTCGGGACCGGCCTGGCCCGCATACCGTTGGGGGTCGAACCGGGTCTCGAACAGCTCGACCAGCATCCGCGCGATCGACAGGTTTGCCACCAGCGCCGCCTGGACGTAGTCCTGCGAGAACGTCGACCGGGTCTGCCGGAGGTACTTCGCGAGCATGCGGAGAATGACCACCTGGCGCCAGGTCAGGCCGGCGCCGAGCACGAGCGCGTTGAAGCCGTCCGACTCCGCGGCCCCCGTCCACACGGCGCGCACGGCGTTCTGGAACAGCAGCCGCCGCGCGTCGCGGTCACCGGCGACGCCCCAGTCCTCGGGACGCGGGGTGCGCAGCCCGAAGTCGTAGACGTAGACCCGAACTCCGTCGCTGCGGGTCACCTCGTAAGGACGCTCGTCGATCACCTCCACCCCGAGGTGGGTGAACATCGGCAACACCCGGGTCAGCGTCAGCGGTCCGCGGCGGTAGAGCTTGAACCGGCGCTCGTCCGGCGGGCAGCCCGGGTCCTGGTGGAGTCCCACCTCGACGGCGTCGTCGGAGTCGAGCATCTCGATGCGCCGGATGTCGGTGACGGCGACACGAGGCTGGATGTCCTCCTTGTACGCCTCGGGAAACGCCTTGCCGTACAACCCGATCAGCCGTCCGCCGGCCTCCTCGCCAACCCCTCCGCGAAGCGCCTCGACGAGGTCCTCGTCCCAGGTGCGTGTCGCCTCGACGATCTCCCGCTCGAGGGCCGCCTCGTCCACCTCGGGGATGGGGGCGCCCTTGCGCACGCGCACGACGAAATGCAGCCGAGCCAGCGC
>Ga0307318_10000877_pt1 | contig 9987 bp, 10 predicted proteins | sample ER_DNA_367_FD_194500 | JGI IMG/M metagenome (GOLD analysis project Ga0307318, IMG submission 194500) | Bulk soil microbial communities from the East River watershed near Crested Butte, Colorado, United States - ER_DNA_367 | ecosystem: Environmental > Terrestrial > Soil > Floodplain | place: USA...
ACTTCACCAGCACCGCCCGGTCGTACGACCTCGTGCTCGACTTGGTCGGCAACCGGAGCCTGCGGGACCTTCGCCGCGTGCTCGCCCCGGGCGGGCGGCTGGTGCTGTCCGGCGGCGGTAACCCGGGCCACGGCCGGTTCCTCGGTCCGATCGGGCTGATGGCCAGAGGCGGGCTCTTCGGCCGCCTCTTGGGTGTGCGCGTGCACATCCCGCGCGCCACGCCGAACGCCGAGCGGCTCACCGATCTCGCCGACCTGGCCGCCCGCGGTGACATTCGCCCCGTCCTCGACCGCACCTACCCCCTCGCCGACGCCGCGGCGGCGATGCGGCACCTCGAGGTCGACCACGCCCGCGGCAAGATCGTCGTCACGATCTGAATGGTTGGTGACGTGCGCCCGTCAGAAGGTTGCGATCGGGTTGACCGGTGAGCCAGTCCCGCCGATGATCGGTAGCGGGGCGACGGTGAGCAGGAACTCGTAGCGCTGGAGCCGAGTGCACATCGCCAGGAGATCATCGAGGCGCGGCCAGTCCAGCAGCGTCATACCCATGGCGCCGATGCCGAGCTGGTGGAGCGGGAGGGGAAGGTCGGGGTCGGCGCCGGGCAGCACGTCGACGCAGTCTCCGCCGAACACCGCCACGTCCCGTTCATGAAGCCACAGCACCGCGTCGACACCGACACCGGCTCGGCGGCCGATGTCGCCGGTGGGATCGGCCGCCAATCGTGGGGCAAGCCCCGTGTGCAGGAACAGGGCATCGCCTGCTTCGACGCTGACGCCGGCGACCTCCTCAGCTCGTTCGAGCTGACCACGGGTGATCAGGTGGTCGTGCCGTAGCCACGGGACGCCAACAGCAGACGCCACGTCGAGCAGCACCCCGCGGGTGAACACGCCGTCTTTGAGGGCGGTGATGGAATTGCCGGCCAGCCCGTGGTCGCTGAAGATCTCCGACCGGCGCCGACCGTTGTAGCCGACGCCCTCGGTGTAGACGTGGCCGAGCGCGTCGAGGTGCGTGCTCCACCCGTGTACCTGCAGCGTGATCGTATCGGCGACGGCGATCGGCGCTGCTGGGTCCGTGAACGCGGTGTGGGTCTGGAGGGCGTCCGACAGTGGACCGTGCTGCACGGACAGGTGTGCGGCCATCGACACCGAAAGACCCTCGACCACCAGCTGTGCGGCCCGGCGGCGCTTGTCCGGCGTGATCAGGTTCAGCGTCCCGAGCTCATCGTCTGGCCCCCAGCGCCCAGCGTTCGAACACGCCGCGAACAGCGCCGCGCGCTCCTCAGCCTCCACCACGAGCAACCTAGTGGTGCGAGTGACATCCCGCCAGGAAGGCCAGGTTCCCCCGGCGCTGAGCCTAGGCTCATGTCGACCGGCGGTTGGCGAGGGAGGACGATGGGCGAGCTCGACGGCAGGGTAGCGATCGTCACCGGCTCGTCGAGCGGCATCGGCGAGGCCACCGCCCGCCGCCTGGCGGCGCTCGGATGCCGCGTCGTCGTCAACTCGGCCACGTCGGTCGAGGCCGGCGAGGCGGTCGCCGAATCGCTGCCGACAGAGGCCGTGTACGTGCAGGCGGACATCAGCGACCAGGCGCAGGGGCAGGCGATCGTCGGCCGGACGCTCGAGCGGTTCGGCCGCCTCGACATCCTCGTCAACAACGCTGGGTGGACGAGGCTGGTCGACCACGCCGATCTCGACGCGCTGACCGACGAGATCTTCCGACGGACGTTCGAGGTCAACGTGTTCGGCACCTGGTGGCTGACGAGGGCGGCCATGCCGTTCTTGCGCCAGTCACCCGATCCCAACGTGGTGATGATCACCTCTGTTGCCGGCGTCCGGCCCGTTGGTTCGTCGATCGCGTACGCCATGTCCAAGGCGGCCCTGAACCACCTCGTCGCCTTGCTCGCCAAGTCGTGCGGACCGGTTCGCGTGAACGCCGTCGCGCCGGGACTCGTCGAAACCCGGTTGACGGCGGACATGCCAGAACAACATGCCGCCACCGCGGCCGCCGTGCCGTTGCACCGATCGGCTCGTCCGGACGACATCGCCGAGGCGGTGATCGGGGTCCTCCGGAACTCGTACGTCACCGGTCAGGTCATCGTCGTCGACGGAGGCAGCTCACTGGTGTGGTGAGGTGACCCCGGTCGGTCAGACGTGACGGCGGGTCGTCACCACCCGGAACCGGTTGGCCACAAAGGCGGCGTCGGTGTAGGCGGCGTTGGCCGCCGGGTTCGCTCCCGTGCCGTGGTAGTCCGAGAACGCCGTTGTCTGGTTGACGAACACCGGCCCGGTGAGGTTCTCGGACAGCGCGACTCCGGCCTCGGCCGCCGCATCGCGCGTCGCTTCGAGCACCTCGGCTGATGTCGACCACACCCCCGCCGTCATCGCGCCGTGCTCGCGCACCGTCTCCACGAAGCGCTTCAGCGACTGTTCGGTCGACGTCGTCCGGATCAGGAAGGTGACCGGTCCGAAGCACTCGCGGGTGTAGATCTCCTCGCTCGTCACGTCGAGCGCGACGAGTCCCGGGGCGCGCACCACCGCGTCCGGGTATGCGGGATGGGTCACCGCCCGGGGCGCAAGCACGACGGACCCACCGCCCCGCGACGCCAGGTCCGAGATGCCTTCGGCGTTGCTGCGCACCTGGTCGTTGACCGTCGCACCAAGGATCTCGACGGCCCGGGCGTCGTCTCCCGTCAGCTTGCCGATGGCCCCGGCCAGCCGGTCGCCGAGCTCCTCGAAGGACAGGTGCCCCTCGTCGGTGTCGATGCCGTCCTCCGGAACGTAGATGTTCTGCGGCGTCGTGCACATCTGGCCGGAGTACAGCGCCAGCGAGAACGCGAGGTTGCCCAGCGCGGCCCGCAGGTCGGAGATCGAGTCGACGACGACGGTATTGACGCCGGCCTTCTCCGTGAACGCCAAGGCACCGCGCGACGCGCCCTCACGTTCCAGCCATTCCCCGAACCGCGGACCGCCGGTGTAGTCGATGATCGCCACCTCGGGCCGCTCGGCCAGGATGCGAGCCAGACCCTCGCCGTCGGCCTCCGCGGCCAGCTGCACGAGGTTCGGGTCGAAGCCGTTGTCCCGCAACACCGTCCGCGCGGCGTCGACCGTGACGGCGAGAGGTAGGACCGCACGCGGGTGCGGCTTGACAATGACCGGGTTGCCGGTGACCAGCGACGCGAAGATCCCCGGGTAGGCGTTCCACGTCGGGAACGTGTTGCACCCGATGACCAAGGAGATGCCGCGCGGCACGATCCGGTACGACTTCTCCATCCGGATCGGCGCGTCCTTGGCCGGCTTCTCCCACGTGACCGACGTCGGCACGCGTTCCTGTTCGACCAGGCCGGCCACGATGGCTTCCACGGCGCGATCCTGGGCGTGCGGCCCGCCCGCTTGGAAGGCCATGACGAAGGGCTGCCCCGACGTGTGCATCACGGCGTTGGCCATCTCGAAGCCCCGCGCGTTGACCGCGTCGACCATCTCCAGGCAGACCGCGGCCCGCACCTGCGGCCCCGCGTCGCGCCAAGCCGGCATCGCCGCATGCGCCGCGGCCAGCGCGCGGTCCACATCGAGGTGCGGATACTCGGCGCCGAGCACCGGCCCATAGGGCGAGACCTCCGAGCCGACCCAGGAACCGTCGGTCGGCTGGTCGTCGAGCGACGCATACCGGCTGCCGAGGTGTCGTTCGTATGCGGCCAGCCCCTCGGCCGCGGCGGTCTCGCCGTAGACCCGTGGAGACGGGGATTCCGGGTAGCGGGAGAACCAGCTGCGGGCCGCCAGCGCGGCACGGGCCTCTTCGAGGGCGTTCTCGTGCTTCACGAGCAGCGGATGAGCGGGCGTCGCCGTCGTCGTCACCCAGCGATCGTAATCAGCAGCGCGGCTCTCAGCGTCATCGCCAGCGCACACCCAGCCACATGGAGCACACTGCCCTCATGGGAACCACCGCCGTGCACACCCTGCTGTGGCGCAAGGGCGAGGTCACCGACCGGGACTTCCCACTCGACGACGTCTCCGAGCATCTGCAGGACGACGACTCCCTGGTATGGGTGGACCTCCTGGAGCCCGACCACGGGACGCTCCGCAAGCTGGCCGAGGAGCTCAGCCTTGACGTGCACGCCGTCGAGGACGTCATCGAGGAGGCCAGCCGACCCAAGGCCACGATGCACGTGCACCACACCTTCGTCAGCGTGTATGCGACTCGCCTCGACCACCCGGGGCCCAGCCCGATCGCGCCGGACCAGGTCCTGGCCTCCCGGCTCCGGCTGACCAAGATCTCGACCTTCGTGCTGCCCCGCGGCATCGTCACCGTCCGGGACAACGACCACTTCGACATGGGCCAGGTCATGGAGCGCTGGGACGACAACGGCGACCTGCTCCACTTGGGCGGCGGCGCGCTGCTCCACGGATTGCTCGACGCGGTCGTCGACGGACACTTCGACACCGTCCAGCAGCTCGACGACGCGATCGAGTCGCTCGAGGACGGCCTCTTCGCGGAACGCCAGCAGACCCGGCTGACCCAGCAGCGGACCTTCCGGATCCGCAAGGAGCTCGTTGAGCTGCGCCGGGTCGTCCTCCCGATGCGCGAGGTCGTCGGCGCCGTGCTGCGTCACCGCGCCGAGCTGCACAAGGACGGCAACGAACTGGACGGGTGGTTCTCCGACCTCTACGACCACGCGATCCGGGCCGCGGAGTGGAGCGAGTCACTTCGCGACATGCTCACCTCGATCTTCGAGACCTCACTCTCCCTGCAGGACGCCCGCCTCAACATCGTGATGAAGAAGCTCACCGCGTGGGCGGCGATCATCGCGGTGCCCACCGCCGTGACCGGCTGGTACGGGCAGAACATCCCCTATCCGGGATTCGGCCACCCGGCCGGCGTCGTCACCTCGACGGTGCTCATCGTCGGGATCGCCGTGGGCCTCTACATCACGTTCAAGCGCAAGGACTGGATCTAAGCCACCCCACGAAGTTCTCCGCTGCGCTCCGTTACTTCGGGGGGACCCCGACTAGCGAGCCCTCAACGGCGCGGGTTCCCACTCGTCGTTCGGCATACGGATGAGGATCACCGCGCAGACGACGAAGCCGAGCGCCATGAGACCCCAGGCGAGCGCGTCGAGGACGAGGTTCTGCAGCAGGACGTAGACGACGAAGTGCGCTGGCATGGCGACCGCGATCGCCACCCACGCGGGCGTCGGGATCGTGCCGCGGAGCGCGAGGCCCATGAGGACGCCGCCGATCAGGTGACCGACGATGAACAGCGCCGCGCTGAGAGTGCTGACCGCGTTGTCGGAGAACTCGTTGAGGTAGTTCGCGAGCACGCCGTACTGCCCCTCAGGCTGCTCGGCCGCAACCTGGATCAGCGGTCCCATCGCGTGGAAGGCCAGCCCGGCGCCGAGGTAGGCAGCACCGTTCACCACGAGTGCCCACGTGGCGAGCACCGGACGCCGGCGCATGGCCATGCGCGCCGCGACCAGAAAGGCGGGGAGCAGGGTCATCGCCGAGACCACGCCGAGCCAGACGGCGGCCGAGGTCCGCTCGGGCGACGCCGCCGCCTCGCGGAGGATGGCGATGCCGTCGTCCTCGAGCAGACCGGGGGCGACGACCCGGTTGACGGCAACGGTGAGGGCGGACACGACGAGCAGGACCGCGGCGCCGTAGCGACGGAAGGTCCGGCTGTCGCGGGGCTTCCGGCCGACATCGGACAGGGAGCCGGCCGAGGTCACGGCGAGGCTCGCAGGGTTGGTGGACATGAGTGGTGGTACCTCCGAGAAAGGGGAACTGGACGCCGCCCAGGATCTGGGCGGGCACCACACGCAGGCATCCGCCGCCCACCTCAGATGTCGTCGAGACCGCCTCAGCCGGTCCGCTCGACGGGTTTGGCAGGATGGCGGCATGACGACCGACGGTCCTCGGGGCGACGTCGGGGTGGTCGGGACCGGCGCCATGGGCGCCGGGATCGCGCAGGTCGCCGCGGTCGCCGGACACGACGTCTACCTCCATGACGCCGGTCCCAACCGCGCCGCGGCGGCCGCCGAAGACCTGGCCCAGCGCCTGACCGACCTGGCGGCCCAGGAGCGGATGACCGCCGACGCGGCGCGGGCCGCCGCCGACCGGCTCCACGTCGTCGCCGGCCTCGCCGACCTGCCACCGTGCGAGATCGTCGTCGAGGCCGCCCTAGAGGACCTCGAGGTCAAGCGGTCGGTGTTCACCGAGCTGGGCCGGCTGCAGGCGCCGACCACCCTCCTCGCCACGAACACGTCCAGCCTCGACATCGACGCCATCGCCGAGGCGGTCCACGACCCCGAACGGGTCCTCGGCCTGCACTTCTTCAACCCCGCCCCGGTGATGCGGCTCGTCGAGGTGGTCCACGGGTCCGCGAGCGCCCAGACCTACCTCGACTTTGCCGCCGACCTCGTCGCCTCCTGGGGCAAGACGCCGGTCCACTGCGCGTCGACGCCCGGCTTCATCGTCAACCGGGTCGCCCGGCCGTTCTACGGCGAGGGACAACGGATGCTCGAGGAGGGCCTCGCCGACGCCGCAACCATCGACGCCTGCCTCCGCGGCGCGGGCTTCCGGATGGGCCCGCTCGAGCTCACCGACCTCATCGGCCAGGACGTCAACCTTGCCGTCGGCACCAGCGTGTGGGAGCGAACCGGCAACGACCCCCGGTACGCGCCGGTGCAGCTCCAACGCGACCTCGTCGCCCAAGGGCGGCTGGGCCGCAAGACCGGCCAGGGGATCTACGCGTATGCGTCGGACGGTCATCCCACCGACGCGACGCCGGACGAGCGCCGGAAAGCCGAACTGGTGGGCGGACCCGTCCGCACAGATCCGGTGGCCCGGACCGTCGCCATGCTCGTCAACGAGGCCGTCGACCTCGTCCACCGGGGAGAGGCCACGCCGGAGGCCGTCGACACCGCCATGGTCCTCGGGACGTCGTACCCCAAGGGCCCGATCGCCTGGGGACGGGAGCTGGGACACGACCGGGTCCGCCGCATCCTCGCGGAGCTCGACGACGCATACCCCGGTGGTCGGTACCGCCCGAGCCCGGCCCTGGAGACGGGCTCGTGAGCGAGTACGACCGGACCCACGTCCGACGCATGTGGGCGGACGACGGCGCGTCCGCCCATCTCGGCATGGACGCGACCCTCGTCGAGGTCGACCACGCGGTGGTGCGGATGTCCGTCGGCGACCACATGGTCAACGGCCACGACCTCGCCCACGGCGGCTACGTCTTCACGCTGGCCGACTCGGCCTTCGCGCTGGCCTGCAACTCGCGGGGCGCGTTCACCGTGGCCGCCGGAGCCGACATCGTCTTCGTGGCGTCGGCCCGCCGTGGCGACGTGCTCGTCGCTGAGGCGCGGGTGCGGACCGCCTACGGCCGCAGCGGGATCACCGACGTCACGGTCACCCGGGAGTCGGACGGAGCGGTCATCGCCGAGTTCCGAGGACGGTCGCGGTCGCTCCCGAGCCGGTGACGTCACATCCAGGCGCAGGCCGGTGTCTACGTGACAACGGGACACCCACCGACCGACCAAGGAGAACGCATGTCGACCACCGCCCGCATTCCTCTCGTCGAGTCCGGCGCGCTCGTCAAGGCGATGAACTGGTTCACGCAACGCGCCTACGGCACCGTCATGGAGCCGGCCCTGGGCCTGGCGCACAACCGCAAGGTGCTGCTGTCGTCGATGCGCTTCCAGCGCTCGGTCGAGAAGTGGGACGCCGCGGACGACTCGCTCAAGCACCTGGCCACCCTCGCCGCCGCCGCGACGGTCGGATGCAGCTGGTGCCTCGACTTCGGCTACTGGGTCTCCCACAACCGGGGCATGGACCCGGCCAAGCTCGAGGCGATCACCACCTGGCGTACCAGCGACGTCTACACCGACCTCGAACGGCGCGTCATCGAGTACGCCGAGGCGATGTCGACGACCCCATTGACGGTCACCGATGGCATGGTCGCCCGGCTGCGCGAGCGGATGAGCGACGCCGCTCTCGTCGAGCTCACGGCGGCGATCGCGCTGGAGAACTCCTACAGCCGGACCAACGCGGCCCTGGGTTTCACCAGCCAAGGCTTTAAGGAGCAGTGTGAGCTCCGGCCGGCCCGTGCCTGACAAGAGATCGGCCGGGCAGTCGGCCGATGCGCTGGCCGAGCGGTTCGAGGAGCTGCGGCCGCAGCTGGTCGGCGCCGCATACCGGATCCTCGGGACGATCGCCGACGCGGAGGACGCGGTGCAGGAGACCTGGCTGCGCTGGGCGGACCTTGGACCAGGCCGCCGCAGTGAAGTCCGCGACCCGCGGGCATACCTGCTCACCGCGGCCACCCGGCAGGCGCTCAACCGGGTGCGCCAGCAACGGAACCGGCGTGAGGACTACATAGGACCGTGGCTCCCCGAACCGGTGGCCACCGACCGGGGACCGGCCGAGAGCGTGGAGCTGGCCGACTCCGTCTCGATGGCCATGCTCGTCGTGCTCGAGTCGCTGTCGCCGCTGGAGCGGGCGGCGTTCGTCCTCCACGACGTCTTCGGGCTGAGCTTCGCCGAGGTGGCGAGCACGCTGGACCGCTCCGAGGCGGCGGTTCGGCAACTGGCCAACCGCGCTCGCGGCCACGTCCACTCACGGCGGCCGGAGGTGGTCGACCGCAAGCGCCACGACGCAGTACTCGACCAGTTCGTCGAGCATCTCGCGGCCGGGAACATGGAGAAGTTCATGGCGCTGCTGGCCCCGGACGTCGTCCTCGTCACGGACGGCGGAGGGATCAAGCGGGCCGCGCGACGGCCGATCCACGGCCCGGACAAGGTGGTCCGCTGGATGGCCGGCGTCTTGGCTCGACCCGAGTACGCGGACGTCGTCATGACCGTCGAGATGGCCCGGCTCAACGACGAGCGGGCCGTGCTCGTGTATGCGAACGGCGAGCTCGACACCGTCTCCTTCCTCACCGTCGAGGAACGGGGCATCACGGCCCTGTACGTCCTACGAAACCCATCCAAGCTCACCGGGATCACCGGCGAGGTGACGACCGTCGTCGACTGACCTGCTCGACACCGCGAGTCAGCGAAGGTCCTGTACGCCCTCGTCGGTCAGCTCGTCGGGCTCGATGACCAGCGGGTTGAGCACCCTGTGCAGGAACGACTTGGTCCGCGCTTCCTTGGGGTCGCCGATGACCTCGGCAGGCTGCCCCTCCTCGACGACGTAGCCGCCGTCCATGAAGACGACCCGGTCGGCAACCTCGCGAGCGAAGGCCATCTCGTGGGTGACGATCATCATCGTCATCCCCTCCGCGGCGAGGGACTTCATCACGGCGAGGACCTCGCCGACCAGCTCGGGGTCGAGGGCGGAGGTGGGCTCGTCGAAGAGCATGAGCTCGGGATCCATCGAGAGGGATCGGGCGATGGCCACGCGCTGCTGCTGGCCGCCGGACAGCTGCGCCGGGAAGGCGTCCTCCTTGTGCGTCATGCCGACCCGCTCGAGGTTGCGACGGGCCACCTGCTCGGCCTCGGACCTGCTGCGGCGCAGCACCTTGGTCTGCGCGATGGTGAGGTTCTGCAGCACGGTCAGGTGCGGGAAAAGGTTGAAGGCCTGGAACACCATGCCGATCCGGCGCCGGACCCGGTCGATGTCGACGTCGGGGTCGGTCATCTCGTCGGCGCCCACGTGCACGGTGCCGGACGTCGGGGTCTCCAACAGATTCACGCACCGCAGAAGGGTGGACTTGCCGGAGCCGGAGGGCCCGATGACGCAGACCACCTCGCCGGTGGCGACGTCGAGGCTGATGTCCCTGAGGACCTCGTTGGTGCCGAACGACTTCGACAGGCTCTGGATGGAGATGGCGGGCAGCTCGACATTCGCGGGGGCGCCCGGGGTGTCAGGGATCTTCGGCATCGTCGTCACCGAGCCTTGGCGAAGCGCTTCTCGAGCGCCCGGACGAGGCTCGACAGCGGGAGAGTGATGACGAGGTACGCCAGCGCCCCGACGATGAGCGGCGTCGGGTTGA
>Ga0307318_10000879_pt1 | contig 9980 bp, 12 predicted proteins | sample ER_DNA_367_FD_194500 | JGI IMG/M metagenome (GOLD analysis project Ga0307318, IMG submission 194500) | Bulk soil microbial communities from the East River watershed near Crested Butte, Colorado, United States - ER_DNA_367 | ecosystem: Environmental > Terrestrial > Soil > Floodplain | place: USA...
GCCTCCGTCGCCGAACTTCCCGCCGGCGTGCAGAACGGTGAGTACGACCTCGGCGGCCGGGCGCTTCTCCTTCTCGTGCAGATCGACCGGGATCCCGCGCCCGTTGTCGGTGACCGTGACCGAGTTGTCGGGGTGGATGACGATCTCGACCTGGTCGGCCTCGCCGGCGAGAGCCTCGTCGACCGAGTTGTCCATGACCTCGTAGATCAGGTGGTGCAGGCCCCGGGAGCCGGTGGAGCCGATGTACATCCCCGGGCGCTTGCGAACGGCTTCGAGGCCCTCCAGGACGGTGATGTCCTGGGCGCCGTAGCTGCCGTTGCCCTGCGGTGTCGACCTGCCCCTGTCCGGTGTGTCTGCCAAGCGTTCCCTTCCGTGAATGAGGGCCGCCCTCGGACGGCCCGTACCCCATCAAAAACCCCGGCCTCGTGGCGGCTGTGCTCACGGACCGGGGCGGTACATAAGACCGCTCTCAATATTAACAGGCTACGCCCCGTTCCGGACGTTATTAAGCGTTACAAAAGACCCGCAAATCGCAGCGTTTTCGGCTCTGTTCAGGGGTGCTTCGGGACCGAACCGACGCGAAAGCGCAGGCGCGCGACGGCGCCCTGGGTCAGGCGGGCATTCAGCCGCCCGCAGAGGTCCTGCGCGAGCAGCTCGAGCTCCTGCGCCCACACGGCCGATTCGCAGGCCACGGTGACCGTTCCCTCGCGCTCGGAGATGGGCGTCGCGGAGCTCGCCAGCGCGCTCCCGGCCACCTCCGGCCAGAGCGACTGGACCTCGGCCAGCAGGCCGGGCGGCCGGGCGGCGGGAAGCGCCGCGTCCAGCACCGCCCCGAGTGGCCGCGGAGCCTGGCGCCTCACGCCTGCGCCAGGGCGAGCGGGATCGCCGTTCCCTCGCTCACCCGGATCAGCTCCGGCTCGCTCGTGCCGGGCACGTGCTCGGCCTCGGTCGCGCTGACCACCGCCTGGCCGCCGCCGCGCAGCAGGCCGGCGAGCAGCTCGCGGCGCCCGGAGTCAAGCTCGGACATCACGTCGTCGAGCAGCATCAGTGGCGCCCGCCCACGCCGCGCGGCCAGCAGCTCACGCTCGGCGAAGAGCAACGCCAGCAGGGCGGTGCGCTGCTGGCCCTGCGACCCGTAGACCCTCAGCGGGGCTGCGTCGACTAGCAGGAGCAGCTCGTCACGGTGGGGGCCGTGCGCGGTGAAACCGCGGTCGAGGTCCGCCTCCCGGCGATCCGCCAGCTCGCCCGCCAGCTGCTCGGCATCCGTGGCCGGCGAGCGCGGCCGGTAGCGCAGCTCGGCCCGGCCGGGCAGGCCCAGCTGCGCGGCGAGCGCGGCGAAGGGGGCGCGCAGGCCGTCAGCGGCCTCGGTGCGATCTTCCATCAGCTGGAGGCCCGTTCGAGCCAGCTCGGCATCCCAGGCGTCCAGCGCCACCGGCCCCGAGAGCCCGGCGCGGATCCGGCCCAGCAGCGCGTTGCGCTGAGCCAGGGCGCGCGAGTAGGCGCTGCGAGAGCCCGCGCGGGCGGGCCAGAGAGCGGCCACCACCTGGTCGAGGTGCGCCCGCCGGGCCGAGGGCGCTCCCTTCACGAGCTCGAGCCGCTCGGGCATGAAGACGCTGACCAGGGGACGCGCGGCGGTTGTCGACAGGCTGTCGACAAGGCTGCCGTCCACGCGCAGGCGCTTGGGCTCGCCGGGCTCGAAGCCCGCCTCGATGCGGTGACTTCCGTCGTCGTCGCGGGTGTCGACCTCCACGCGAGCCACCGACGCGCCGCGCCGGACCAGCTCGCGCTCGTTCGATGTGCGCGCCGACCGCCCCGTGCACCCGAAGTAGAGCGCCTCGAGCAGATTGCTCTTCCCGGCGCCGTTCGCGCCATAGACCACCGCCAACCCCGCCGGCAAGCGCAGGTCGACGGCCTCGTAGTTTCGGAAGTCGCGCGCTCCCAGCCGGGTCACGACGTGGGCGCCGGCGCCTCCCGGGCGCGGCTGCGCCGACCCATCCCCGTCATACATTGAGCCGAATCGGCATCACGAGGTAGACGAAACCCGACCCGTCGTCGCCGGACTGGATCAGACCGGGTCGCAGCGGGCTGATCAGCTTGAGCGTGAGCTCCTCGGCCTCGGCGCTCTCGAGCCCCTCGCGAAAGAACTCCGGATTGAAGCCGATCTCGAGCGGTTCGCCCCCGAACGGGATCGGCAGGGACTCGCTCGCCTCGCCGACGTCCGGTGTCTGCGCGGACACGTCCAGCGTGCCCTCCGAGAAGCGCAGGCGCAGCGGCGCGTTCTTCTGAGCAAGCAGGCCCACGCGTCTGACCACCTCGAGCAGCTCGTCGCGGCTCACGCGCAGCTCGTGCTCGTAGGAGTCGGGCAAAAGCTGCTGATAGTTCGGGAAGCGCCCCTCGACCAAGCGCGAGGAGAGCATCACGTCGTCGACCGTGAACACGACCTGGTTCTCGAGCGCGGCGACGCCGATCGTGTCAGCCGAGCCGGCTCCCGCCACCCGCCCGAGCTCCTGCAGGGTCCGGGCGGGGACGTTGGCCTCGAGCGAGCCCTCCAGCGCATCGTCCAGCTGGGTCTCTTTGACCGACAGGCGGTAGGAGTCGGTGGCCACCATGCGCAGCTCGCGGCCGCTGGCGGTCACCAGCACGCCGGTCAGGTGCGGGCGCGTCTCGTCCCGCGACGCGGCGCGGGCCACACGTCCGATCGTGTCCACGAACGCGCCCGAGGGAACGCGCATCACCCCCTCGGCCGGCGCCTGAGGGAGCTTGGGAAAGTCTTCCGGCGGCAACGTGCGCAGATGAAAGCGAGCGGATCCCGACACGACCTCGACGTCCTGCTGCGCGCTTCGGTACTCCAGCGAGACCTCTTCGGCGGGAAGCGACCGAACGACATCGAGCAGGAGGCGCCCGGGGACGACCGCCTGGCCGGGCGTCGAGCTTGCCGGTTCCAGCGCGACCCGCACGCCGAGCTCCATATCGGTCGCCTCGAGCTCGGCGCCACTCTCCTCGACTCGGATCAACACTCCGGCCAGGGTCTGGATGGCACTTCGCGTAGAGGCGCCTCGCACGGCGATGCCGAGCTTGGCGAGGAACGTTTCACGAGAAACGGTGAGCTTCAACTTCTGCTACCTGACCTTGGAGTTGTAGGTGCTGTGGATAAGTCCATAGCGGCCCGAATTCGGCTGCGCGGAGGGAAACCGGGCTGTTGATTGTCGCAGCGATACCGGAGGTCTCGCGGCGCGGTGTGCTCACCGAGGCCCGGCGCCAAGCCGACGGCGTAGGTTGTGGACCGAATTGCGAACAGCTTCGTCGCTGCGCATGGTGGCGCTGACGCGGTTGACGGCATGTAGCACGGTGGTGTGGTTGCGGCCGCCTATGCCGCGCCCGATCTCGGGGAGGCTGTGGTCGGTCAGCTCGCGGGCGAGGAACATGGCCACCTGCCGCGCCGTGGCGACCGCGGGACGCCGGTCGCGGGCCAACAGCGATTCGCGTTCGACGCCGAACTCGAGTGCCGCGGCGTCGACGATCTCCGAGATGCCGCACGAGGCGGGAGTGCGGTCCTCGCCGAGCTTGCGCAGGACGTGACGAACCAACGCCGGGGTGGCCGGCTCGCCCCTGAGTGAGGCGTACGCCACCACGCGGATCAGCGCGCCCTCCAGGGCTCGGACGCTGCTGGTGATCCGCTCCGCGATCTCCTCGAGCACGTCGTCGGGGATATCGACGTCGTCGACGCGGGCGCGCTTGGCGAGGATCGCCAGTCGCGCCTCTGCGGGGGGCGGCTCGAGCTCGACAACGAGACCGGAGCGAAAGCGCTCGGCAAGTCGCGTCTCGAGGTCGGCGAGCTCGTCGGGGGCGCGATCCGAGGTGATCACGAGCTGGCGCCCGGAGTCGAGCAGCGAGTTGAAGGTGTGAAAGAACTCCTCGCGGGTCTTGGCCCGCCCGGCGAGGAACTGAACGTCGTCGATCAGGACCACGTCCGCGCCGCGAAAGCCGTCCTTGAAGGCACCCGTGCGGCGCTCCCGGACGGCGTCGACGAACTCGGTCGTGAACTCCTCGACCGTGGCGTAGCGGACGCGCAGCCCCGAGCCGAAGCGCCCGACGTAGTTGCCGATGGCGTGGAGGAGGTGCGTCTTGCCCATCCCGGGCGGGCCGTGGAGGAACAGCGGGTTGTATGCCTGGGCGGGCAGTTCGGCCACGGCCAGCGCGGCGGCGTGGGCGAAGCGGTTTCCCTCTCCGATCACGAACTGGTCGAACGTGTACTTGGGGTTGAGCCGGCCGTCGTCGGCAGTGGCCCCCGCCGGTCTGGCCGCCGGCGGCGAGGCACGGTCGGGTTCGCTCGTAGCCACCCAGCCGGGCCCGACGATCTCGACCACCGCGCGACGGTCGAAGCGCGCCGCCGCGGCGCGCCGCAGCAGTGGGAGGTAGCGCTCGGTGACCGACGTGCGGATGTGCTCCGGCGCCCGGACGTACAGAGTGTTCTCGTGCAGTCCGGCGAGCTCGAGCGGCTCGATCCAGATGTGGTACTTGAACTCCGCCGTAGCGCTCCGCAGCTCATCGCGGATGTCGGTCCAGATCTGCTCGGGCGATGCGGGCAAAGGGCGGTCGAGACCCTCCTGGGGGCCTGAGAATCGCGGCTTGGAAGAAGAGGGACGGGAACGACTTTTGCCCTCGGCCAGCCGAGGATACAGCCGCGTTCGCGGTGCGCGTCGCACACCCGGCAGGCTTCCCCGCATTCACCGAGAAAAGCTGTGTGGAGTGCCGCGCGGTGCTCGTCCGGCCCGGTCCCCGCGAGCGCGTCGTGTACCCTCAGCCACCGCAGCGATCGCCGCAAATCCGTCCTCCCGATGAAGCGCACCTACCAGCCCAAGAAGCGCAAGCGCGCCCGCACCCACGGGTTTCGAGCCCGCATGCGCACACGCGCCGGTCGCGCGGTGCTGCAGCGCCGCCGGCACAAGGGCCGCAAGCGGCTCACCCCGTAACCGGTATGGCCGACCGCGCGCGCCGCAAGCGCCGCCGGCTGTCGCGCAGCGGCGAGTTCGAGCGCGTCTACCGAGAGGGGCGTTCGCACGCGAGTAGACACCTCGTCGTCTACGCGTTCCCCCGCTCGGATGAGGAGCGCGACCCGCGCCTCGGCGTCTCGGTCGGGCGCAAGCTCGGCGGCGCCGTGGAGCGCAATCGGATAAAGCGGCTGCTGCGTGAGGCCTTCTGGGCGGGCGCGGACGCGCTCGAGCCCGGCCACGACTTCGTCATCGTCGCGCGGCCCGCCGCGGGTGAGCTGGCGGAGAAGGGCGGGGGGCGCGCCGTCGAGGAGGCGCTGCGCTCGGTCCTCGCCGAAGCGGGGCTGGCGCGTTTGGGGGAGGAGGACCGGTGATCGCCCTGCGCCGCCTCGCGACCGTGCCGCTGCGCTTCTACCAGCGGGCGATCTCGCCCGCTCTGCCGGCCCGCTGCAAGTACCATCCATCCTGCTCGGAGTACGCCGTGACGGCAGTGCGTCGCTACGGTGTCCTGCGCGGGGCCGTACTCGCCGCCTGGCGCCTCTTGCGCTGCAACCCGTGGAGCCACGGCGGAGTCGACTTCGTGGAGGACCAGAAGCTGTTCCGCCCGAGAGCGGAGCCTCAGGCCTAGCCCATGTTTTTCGCCTTCAACCCGATCCAGCCGATCAAGGACGCGTGTGAGTGGACGCTCGAGTTCTGGCACGACCTGATCGGCAACTTCGAGGGCTCCTGGGGCTGGTCGATCATCCTGCTGACGTTCACGGTCCGGATCTTCATCCTGCCGCTCACGTTCAAGGGCGTGAAGTCGATGCAGCGGCTGCAGTCGTTCCAGCCTGAGATCAAGAAGATCCAGGAGCGCTACAAGGACGACAAGCAGCGCATGAACCAGGAGGTCATGGCCTTCTACCAGCGCGAGAAGGTCAACCCGCTGGGCTCGTGCCTGCCGCTGGTCCTCCAGATCCCCTTCTTCATCGCGCTCTTCCAGCTCCTGCGCTCGCCCCAATTCAAGGCCGACATCGCCGACAACCCCGGCTTCGGCCCCATCGACGACCTGGCCGAGAAGGTGACCGACCCGGTCCTGCTCGGGGTGCTGATCGTGCTCTATGTGGGCACCCAGCTCGCCGCGAGCCTGGTCACGGCGATCAGCGCCGACCCCACCCAGCGCCGCATCATGCTGGCGCTGCCCTTCGTCTTCGTCATCTTCATCGTCAACTTCCAGGCCGGCCTGATCGTCTACTGGATCACTACGAACGTCTGGACGATCGGCCAGCAGCTGATGGTCAAGAAGCTGTATCCCAAGCCCGTGCCCGCTGCGGCGACCGCGGAGGCGGGGTCCGCGCCGGCGCGAGGCAAGCCGCCCCCGGCAGAGCCGGCCGGCGCAGCGGCCCTCACGGACGGCAAGGCCAAGAGCGACGACAAGGCCAAGGGGGACGACCAGGCCAAGGGCGACGGCAAGACGAAAACCAAGACCCGCGGCGGCGGCGGGGGCAAGGGCGCGAGCAAGGCGGCAACGACCGCCGGCGGCAACGGCGCCCCGGCCAAGCCGCCACCTTCCCCGCGGAAGAAGAAGAAGCGCTCCGGACGACGGCGATGAGCGACGACGTTCGCCACGCCGACCTGGTCGCGGAGGGCACGGGGGCGAGCCTCGGAGAGGCGAAGTGGGCGGCGATGAAGGAACTCGAGCCGCGCTTTCCCGGCATCACGGCCGAGTGCGTGCGCTTCGAGGTGGTCGAGGAGCCCGACGGCGACGGCGCACGTGTGCGCGCCGAGGTCGACGAGGACGCCTGGCGCGACGCGGCGGAGGTTATCCCCGAGGAACCCGCCGAGCGGGTGCGCGCCATCGTCGCGCGAATCGTCCACGCCGTGGGCTTGCGCGCCACGATCGACATCGAGGAGAACGAGGACGAGATCCGCGCGACCGTCAACGGCGACGAGCTCGGGCTGCTGATCGGAAAGCACGGTGCCACGATCGACGCCGTCCAGCATCTCGCCTTTCGCGCTGCTTACCGAGGCCGCCAGACGCGCAAGCAGGTCACGATCGACGCCGCTGGCTATCGCGACCGCCGCGAGGCCGCCCTGCACCGGATGGCGGACCGGGCCGCGGCGGAGGCCCTCCGTTACGAGCGCGCCGTCGAGCTGGAGCCCATGCGCGCTCCCGAGCGCAAGATCGTGCACACCTACCTCAGCGAGCGCAGCGACGTCGAGACCCACTCCGAAGGCGACGAGCCCGACCGCCGTCTCGTCGTGAGTCCCGCCCAGGCGTTTCGCGGCGAGGGCTGAGCGTTTCACGGGAAACGGGAAGCCGCGCCGGCAGGGCGCCGGCGCCCGACCCGCGCTACGAGCTCCTGCTGAAGGCGCTCGCCGAGGAGCCGGATCCGCCCACGACGGTCAGCGACCCCGAGCTGGCGCGCGACGTCCACGTGGCGGACAGCCTCAGCGGGTTGGAGGTGGAGGACCTCGCTCGGGCGCGGCGCATCGCCGACGTGGGCGCAGGCGCGGGGTTCCCGGGATTGGCGCTCGCGATCGCCCTGCCGGGCAGCAAGGTCGACCTGATCGAGTCCTCCGGCCGCAAGGCCGCCGTGATCGACCGATTGATTCAGGCGGCGAAGGTGGACAACGCGCGCAGCGTGAAGGCACGCGTCGAGGAGTGGGCGGCCGTGATCCCGGCGCTCGGCGGCGGGCGAGAGGCCTACGACGCGGTGACCGCCCGCGCGGTGGCGGCGCTGCCGGTGCTGGTTGAGTACGCGGCGCCGCTGCTTCGGCCCGACGGTGTCCTCGTGGCGTGGAAGGGCGCGGTGGACGAGGCGGAGAGGCAACAGGGGAAGGGCGCGGCGGCCGAGGTGGGCATGTCGCTCGAGGAGGTACGGCGGGTCGAGCCCTTCGCGGGCGCCCGCAATCGTCATCTCTGTGTCCTTCGCAAGGTGGCGCCCACGCCGGAGGGCTACCCGCGCCGGCCGGGCATGGCCGCGAAGCGGCCGCTCGGCTAGCCGGCCGCGATGAGCCCGCTCGGCCGACGCGTCCGCCACGAGAAGTCAATTGACCATGACATAGGTGTCGAAATGACTTCTCGCCATTCGGCCCCGTCCTCGTAGCGGGCGTAACCGCCGGCAGGACAACACCGTTCGGCGGCGAACCAATCAGGCATGGCGGCGCAGCCATCTTCCGACCGGCCCGAACCGTAGCTTGAGCCCAGTGGGCACCGTACTTGCAGTCGCCAACCAGAAGGGTGGGGTGGGCAAGACCACCACGACCGTCAACCTCGGCGCGTCGATCGCGGACGCCGGCTACCCGACGTTGCTCGTCGACCTCGATCCCCAGTGCAACGCGACGGTTGCGCTCGGCATGGCAAAGGACGGCACGCCGAACGTCTACGAATGCCTCTCCGGCGACGTCACGGTGGCCGGGGCGGCGCATCCCACCGGCATCGAGCAGCTCGACATCGTGCCGTCGACGCCCGAGCTCGCGGGGGCGAACGTCGAGCTGCCGCGTATCGCGGGCTCGGAGACCAGCCTGCGCGACCGGCTCGGCCCGGTGAGGGAGCGCTACCTGTTCACCTTGCTGGACTGCCCGCCCTCACTCGGCCCGCTGACCGTCAATGCGCTCGTGGCCGCCGACAAGGTGATCGTGCCCGTCCAGACCGAGTACTTCGCCCTCGAGGGGCTCGCCCAGCTGCTCGACACGCTCTCGCTGATCCAGCGCGAGCTCAACCCTCGCCTGACCGTCGCGGGCATGATCCTCACGATGCACGACGGGCGCACGCGCCTCGCGCGCGACGTCGAGCACGAGGTGCGGGAGCACTTTCCCGAGCTGGTCTTCGAGACGGTGGTTCCCCGTAACGTGCGCCTGGGCGAGGCGCCGAGCTTCGGCTTGCCGATCCTCCAGCACGCCCCTCAGAGCGCGGGCAGCGTCGCCTATCTCAAGCTCGCGCGAGAAGTGGCCGCCCGTGGCTGAGGATCGGCGCGGAATGGGCCGCGGCCTTGCCGCCATCCTGCCGCGCGGGAGCAGGGAGGGCGAGGGCCTGCGCGAGATCCCGGTCGAGCTGATAGGGCCCAACCCGCGCCAGCCGCGGCGCTCGTTCGACGAGGGAAAGCTCACCGAGCTCGCAGAGTCCATCCGCGTCCGCGGAGTGCTGCAGCCGATCGTCGTCACGCCGCTGGCCGGCGGGCGCTTCGAGCTCGTCGCGGGCGAGCGCAGGCTGCGGGCCGCGCGGCTGGCGGAGCTCGAGTCGATCCCCGCGATCGTTCGCGACACCGGCGACTGGGACCGGCTCGACCTCGCCCTGGCCGAGAACATGGCCCGCCAGGACCTCAACGCGATCGAGGAGGCACGCGCATGCGCGACGCTCGTGGACGATCTCGGGCTCACCAAGGAGGAGGTCGGGCGCCGCGTGGGCCGAAGCCGCGTGGCGATCTCCAACCTGGTCCGGCTGCTCGACCTGCCGGAGGAGACCGTCGAGCTGATCGAGCACGGCCACCTGAGTGAGGGCCACGGCCGGGCGATCCTGCTGTGCAAGGACCACGCCGAGCGGCGCTCGCTCGGCTTCGAGGCTCGCGACGGCGCCTGGTCGGTGCGCGAAACCGAACGCCGCGCGCGAGATGCCGGACCTTCCCGGTCGCAGCGCCGGCCCTCACGCCCGCGCATCGTCCACCCCGATCTCAGCGAGACGCTGGCGGCCGCCGAGGACGCCCTGACCGCGGCACTGGGCCGCGAAGTGAAGCTACGCGCGAAGGGCGACGGTTGCGTGGCCGAGCTCGAGTTCGCCACCCCGGCGGAGGCCATCGAGACGGCCCACTCCATCCTCGCCCGAAACGCCCGGCGGGCGGCCTAGGCGGCGCTACAATCGGCCCTCGGTCCGGTCGGTAAGCTCGAGGGCGAGGGCGATTAGCTCAGCCGGTTAGAGCGCGTCTCTGATAAGGACGAGGTCCCTGGTTCGAGTCCAGGATCGCCCATTACATGCAGGAGATGGTCATCTATGGCGTCAGCTTCGACATG
>Ga0307318_10000882_pt1 | contig 9967 bp, 12 predicted proteins | sample ER_DNA_367_FD_194500 | JGI IMG/M metagenome (GOLD analysis project Ga0307318, IMG submission 194500) | Bulk soil microbial communities from the East River watershed near Crested Butte, Colorado, United States - ER_DNA_367 | ecosystem: Environmental > Terrestrial > Soil > Floodplain | place: USA...
CACGGCCACCAACGGGGCGGCGACGACCCAGGCGACGCTGTCGTCGGTGACACCCATCAGGCGACGGATTCAGACTGCCAGTACTGCCCGAGGCCGAACGCGACCACGAAGAGCGGAACGGCGGAAACGGCCAGGATCCTCCAGGTGCGGGCGTGCGGGACTCGAGCCGGTCGGTCGGCGAAGGCTCGCCAGATCCATGCGGCAACCACTCCGAGTCCGTACCCGATGGCTGCGGTGATGCCACAGACGATCCCCTGAAGGAGCCCACCACGGGGCAGCAACGAGGGAGTGAAAGACAGGCAGGCCAGGATGACGGCACCCCAACAGCCGGGCAACGTCAAGCTCCACCACCGACCGAAGCGTCCTAACGGACCAGAAGGACCCGCGCGAGAAGTCGCGCCGGCCGATGTGCTTCCAGACGCCAAGACCGTCTCGCGCGCGACGGAGACGCTGCTGTCAGCCGGACGCACCACGACGGCCTCCCACACAGACTGGCCTAGTTACGGCTTCTTCTTCCAAGTTCCCCCCGAGCGGTAAGACCGTGCATGACCACGACGATGAGCGCATTGCCAGATCAGGTCGTCTAACTGCGTCCACCGTCCGCGTAGGGCTCCTGCTGCCAGGGCCACCGGCCGCTGATCTCCAGCTCCAGGGAGAAGCTCAAGAACGTTCGGATGATCACGATCATGGCCAAGACGCCTACGCTGGCGAAGGTTGGGGTGACAGCTACCGTGCGGATGATGTCGCCGGCCACGAGGAACTCCAGCCCCAGCAAGATGGAGCGGCCCAGCCTACGGCGGTAGGTCTGGTAGACGCCTGGCTCGCGGCGTCCCCACTGAACGACCGCCATCACGCTTCCCAGCACGATGCCTATCACGATGATCGCCACACCGACGGCATCAACGCCCTCGCCGACACGTTCCAGCAGCTCCAGAAAGTTCACTAGCTTCTCCTCGGACCGCGCAATCGAGGTCGTCCTACCCCACGGGTTCGCTGACCGCTGCGGTTACTGAACAACACGCCGGACCGCCGGACGCGCGTCGGTAGGCGAGACGGCCGCGCCCCGACCGTACAGTCCCACAGGGACGGATAACTGTGGGCAGCAACAACAGGACTGTGGACGGCCACCCGACGGCATAGGAACGCGTTGAAGCCTTCGGGTTAGGGGTAGGGACCTTCCCGGTGATGCGCTTCGGACTTGGTGTCCCATCGCATCGACGAAGGACGTTCGTCCATCGGACATGGCGCTTCTCGGCTGGCTCGGCTGCGGAGGCGGTCCAGGTGGGCAAGGCGATCTGCTCCTGACTCCACTGAGTACCCAGTGCTGTTCGCCCGCCGTCTGTGGCGCCGTCCCATGCAGGGCACGCTCATCTCCGCGACCGGTCGGCCCCCTCCAAGGTGCCGAGTGGGTCTACGAGGGCTGCGGCTCCAGCGGCTCGGCCGCCTGTCGGGGCATGGCTAGTGCCGCGACCAGGCCGGCCCCGCCGATCACCGCGAGCACCGCGATGGCGAGCGCGTACGAGCGTTCGGGCGTGGCGGTGAGACCGGCGACGAGGATGGTGCCGGCGATGGCGGTCCCCAGCGACGATCCGAGGTTCGAGACACTACGGGAGACGCCCGAGATCTCACCCTGCTGCTGCTCGCCGAAGCTGGACTGCACGACGTTCACCGACGGCGTCAGCATCGTCCCCAGTCCGAGGCCTATGAGTAGCAGGCCCGGCACGAAGGACCAGGGGCTGACCCGGTCGGGAACCAGGAACAGCAGCAGCAGGACGCCCGCGATGGTGATGACGAAGCCGGCCAGGATGAGGTTGCGTTGCGGCAGGCGCCGAGCGAGCCGTTCGGCGGCCAAAGATGAACCCATCAAGCCGAGCGTGGTGGCGGAGAAGATCACCCCGGTCTCGATGGCGTCGTAGCCGCGGACCACCTGGAGGTAGGCCGAGACGACGAACGACACGCCGCTGAGCAGCAGCCACTGCGCGTTCTGGGTCACCATGCCCAGGTTGGACATGCGGTTGCGGAACACACTCAGTGACACGAGCGCCTCACGGCCGGCCCGCTCCTTGGTCCTGGTACTGAGCACGAACCACACGAGGACGAGCCCACCGCACACCACGAGGGCCAGTGCCAGCGGGAGGCTGTTGTCGGTGGCGAGGATGCCGAGGACCAGCAGCACCAGTCCGAGGGCGGACAGCACGGCACCGCCGATGTCGAAGGGTCGGTCGGGGTCGGCCGCGACGGGATCCTGGATGCGGAGCCCGAGGAGCACGATGACGACGATGACGAGCGCCTGGAACCCGAAGGCGGCCCGCCAGCTGATCGCTGAGGTGATCAGCCCGCCGAGAAGCGGTCCGGCCGCGGCACCGATGCCGCCGAGCGCGCTGATGATGCCGAAGGCCCTCGCCCGGGAGGGCAGGTCCCGGAAGAGAAGCGTCGTGAGGATGTAGACAGGCGGGATGAGCAGGGCGGTGCCGACGCCCTCGAGGATCGAGTTGCCCAGGATGAGGATCCCGAGCCCCGGCGACACCGCGCTGAGGACTGCGCCGACGCCGTAGATGACAAGTCCGGCCAGGAAGCAGCGTTTCCGACCGTAGCGATCGGTCAGCTTGCCGCCGGGGATCATCAGCGCCGCCATGACCAGCAGGAAGAGGGTGATGGCCACCTGGACGCCCTGCACGCTGGTGTTCAGGTCGCGGCTGATGTCGTTGATCATCACGTTCATGTTCGAGCCGGCGAAGCTGCAGATGAACTGCGCCAGAGCCAGCGGCACCAGCACTCCGCGCAGCGCCTTGGTCGACCCCACGCCAGTCCCTGCGTCCATTGGTCACCCCCAGCCAAAACCTGGCAAGAGCCCCACGGTCGGACATCACCCGTCCCGGACTAGATGCCGCCACGGGAGAGCTGAACCCTGTCCCTGGGAAGCCACCTCTACCGCCTGGGTCTGCACGTCGGCCTAGGAGGGGAGGCGGGTATGCGGGGGGCGCGATCAGCGACCTTCATCGCGAACCTTCCGGCGACAGTTGACACCGGTGTGTCGCCGGACCCTCACCCCGAATGGGGGATGGCGTCGTTGGAGGTTCCCGGGATAGTACGACGTGCCGGTGACCTACCTCCATGTGTCGAAACGGATAGGGGCCTCGGATGAGCAGTTCAACGTCTAGACCACCGTTCCAGGTGAACCCCCGGCTGTTGAAGCCCGGGCTGGTGCTGCTGTGCGTCGGGGGCGGCGCGTGGCTGGCCGGCGCCCTGTTGTCCGGTACCGCGCTGGCTCAGGCGACCTGGAGGTTCATCGAGCAGCTTGACGAGTCACCGGCGGAGATCGCCAACCGACGGTTCCAGCAGATGAAGGTGGCCGCTGCGGCAGCGTCCAAGGCATGGAATGAGAGCGCGAGATGATCGCGGGTGCCTTTGCGGATGGTGCCCGTCACCGGTTCGGTGACCGGAGCCGCTTACCGGCGCGGTGCGGAGGATCTTCGTGAGCGATCCGACTGAGGTCAGTCGGGAGGAGCTGGCCGAGCGGGTGCGCCTGCTGGCGGCTGAGAACGAGCGGCTGCGTGCCGCGTCGGCTGAGACAGCTCGGGCCGGTGCCGCGGTGACGGACACGGTGCCGGTCTCCACCCGACCGTCCCGGGGCGGGTGGCGGCCGGTGGTCGCGGTCTTGCTCATCGCGACGGCGACCATCCTGTCGCCGGTGGCGGTGGTAACCGGCTGGACGCGCCTGCAGCTGACGAGCGAGCAGGCCTTCCTCGACACGTTCGGCCCGCTGGCGAGCGACCCCCAGGTCCAGCAGTATGTCGCGGACCGGGTGGTGACAGAGATCAACAACGCGGTGGACATCAACGCCATCGCCACCGACCTGTTCCAGGGGATCGACAGTCTTGACCTTTCCCCGCGGGCCAAGTCGGCGATCCAGCTGCTGCAGCAGCCCGCCGTGCAAGGGGTCAACTCGCTGATCCAGAGCACCGTGGACCGGTTCGTGCAGTCGGACGCCTTCGAGGCGGTGTGGCGTCAGGCGCTCGTGTCGGCGCACTCTAGTCTTCAGGTCATCGCCGGGGACGCTCTGCAGGACCCCAACCGGGCACTGAGCATCGACGAGTCGGGACAGATCTCGATCCAGCTCGCACCGATCATCGCCGCGATCAAGGAGCGGCTGGTCGCCCGCGGCCTGACGCTGGCGCAGCGCATCCCAGCGGTCGACAAGTCGATCGTCATCGCCCAGACCGACGCGGTGCCGAAGATCAAGGCGGCGTATGCCGCTGCGACCCTCGTTGGCACCTGGCTTCCCATCCTGGTCCTGGGGCTCTTCGCGGCCGGGGTTCTTACCGCACGCCGCCGTCGCCGCACCCTCATCGTCGCTGCCCTGTGCCTGGCCGGCGTCATGGCTCTCGCCCTCCTCGGGATAGCCGTGGGTCACCTGGTCTTCGTCAACACTCTCGCCCCGGCCACCTTGTCCGTCGGGGCGGCGGACGCGATCTTTTCGCAGGCTCTGGTCTTCGCTCAAGGCACCGTCGTTGCCCTGCTGATCCTCGGCATCGTCATCGCGGCGATCGCGTGGTTCGGCGGACCCTCGGGGCCGGCAACCGCCTCTCGCCGAGCCCTGCGCGACGCCGCAGCCGGGATCCGGCGGGCCGGTGAGGAGCGGGGAATCACCACCGGCACCGTCGGCCAGTGGATCGGTTCCCACGACACGGTCATCCACGCGGGCATCGCGGTGGCCGCCGCCGCGGTCCTGCTCGTCGTCCGACCCCTGACCGCCACCGTGATCATCTGGACCACCGTCGTCGCGCTGCTGCTGCTCCTCGCCGTACTGCTCGTGTCACGACCACCCCACCCCGCTCACCCCGCCTGAGCTATGCCGTCGCCAGCCGGGCGGCCCCACGACTATGCATCGTGCGGAGGAGGCAGCCATGCGGATGTGGCGGAGTGCGACGGCGGAGCGCTTGCTCGCTGGATGGACGAGTTGCAGCAGCGCCGTGGCGTGCTCGGATTCCCGTATGCGGTGCTGAAGAAGTAGCTGGATGACGGCGGCGGGCGGTACGCGGCGCTTATCACGTACTACGGTTCCTGAGCATCTTCCCCATCCTGCTGGTGGCCGTGTCAGGTGTCTCCACGGTTCTGGTGAACCGACAGGGGTTGCGCGAGGACATCGTCGAGGCACGTGTGCCCCCAGCGCTGCAGAGCACCGTGAACATGGCGCTGGCCGCGATGCCCGTGTCGGGACTGCCGTTGGCCATTGGCCTCGTCGGTCTGCTGCTCTACGGGACGGGCGTGGCCTTTTCCGCATACGAGACCCTCAACCAGCTGGCGGGCGTGCCGCGGCGTTCGCGGTTCGGCCTGTTGGCCCGGTACGCCAGAGTGTTGCTGATGGTGGTCGTCGTGCTGGTCGGCGGTCTGAGTGTCGCGGTGCTGACGGTTGCCTCCGGCCCCTACCCGACGTGGGTGAGCTCCAACGCGTCGCCGCGACCCTGGCTACGGCTGTGGTCGTGTTTCTTCTCCTCCTCGCCGCGGCGACGGTGCTGGTAGCCAGACCGGTCCCACTCCGGACCAGCTGGCTGCCGGCTGCGATGGGCGCGCTGGTCGTGTCCCTCGTTCTCGCCCTAGGCACGCGGTTGCTGGCTCCCCTGGTCGCGAGGTCCGGCCCGGTCTACGGCAGCTTCGCCAGCGTCGCTGCGATCTTCGCGCTGCTGTACCTCGTCAGCCAGGCATTGCTGTACGCCGCGGAGGTGGCGGTCGTTCGGCAGCGACGGCTGTGGCCTCGCGCTCTGGTGACATCGAGGCCTACACAGGCCGACCTGGTCGCGCTCACCCACCTGGCCAGCGTTCAGGAGCGGATACCCTTGCAGCGGATCGAGGTTCGGTTCGATCGTGCGGTCCACGACGGGTTGGAGGCCGACGAATGAGCCGCGGCGATGACCATGTCGGTCCGCCTCGATGCGCCTTCCTCACCGGACGTTGCCGCGCTCGTCACAGGGTGGAGTGGTAGCCAACCCCATTCCTGCGAGCTGGGTTTCGATGAGGTCGATGGTTCGCTCCATGGCAGTCGGCTGCAGCCGTCCCACTCCGCTGCCGTGCGGACTGTTGAAGAAGACGAGCAGCAGCATCAGGAGAGTGATGACCATGGTCACGCTCCCCATGAGCATCGCCTGGGACGTGGCGCGCTCACCCGGGTCGGCGAAACGGAGGACGTAGACGAAAATGACGCCGCAGATCAGGAATAGTGCCAGCCAAACAGGAAGCGGGATGATTCCCTCCACGGTATGCACCCTCGCCAGGCGCGCCTGCTCCCGATCGGCGGTCTGTTGCATCCATCGGTCGTAGGCCGACTGCTCGGTGGCCGACTTCGGGTCGATGGTCCTGGCCGTCTGGAACATCCGGACGCCCCACGGGTTGACCGCGTTACCCAGGGTGCCCGCATTGACCGCATCCCACTCGACCCCCGCGACCGACCGTGCGTAGCAGTCAAGCTCACCCGTGAGCCGGCTGGCTTCATCGGCCGGCAGGAACTGCGCGGTTTGAACCTGCTGGGCCACAATGGTCGCCTCGGTCTCCGCACCCGTGCGCGACGCGTCGTAGGACGAGAAGGCGAGAAAAATGATGAACCCCAACAGCACCGAGAATCCCGTGGCCAGCACGCCGAACACGCCCGCGGCACGGTCTCCGTCACTGAAGTAGCCCCCCTCGGGTGCGCGTCGACGCACCAGCAGCATCACGCCAACCGTGATCGACGTCATGACGACAACGACCAGCAGCCCGACGACGAGGTTCACGGAACCCCACGCGAAGATCGGGCACCGGTGCTGGCGCGGCTCAGACCCCGATCCTCGCCGGCGCGTCGCACGCGGTCCGGCATGCCCCTACCGAGACCGCCGCGGCGGAACGGGTGATCGCCACGGGGGCGCACCTCTATGTGGTGTCGTCGTGCTCGTCGAAGTGGCCGGCGTGCTCGGCGTGCCGGTGCCCGTCGTGGAGATAGTCGAGGTGGTCACCGTGCTGGACAGTCTCATGTCCGCACCCCTCGCCATGAACGTGCTCGTGGTCGGCCATGTCGTGATGCTCGTGATCGGCGGACGTGGTCATCTCGCGTTGCCCTCCCATCTACCCGTATCGACGTACTGCCGTCCTTTCGCGCTGGTGGATTGAACGGCAACGTCGACGACTTCGGTCATGCCCTGGAAGCTTGAGGCTACCCGCGCGGATGTTGTCGCGACAGGCTGTTGACTGCCGCTCGGGCGACGTGGAACCACGGCTCTCAGACGATGGGCGCCCGGTCCGACTCGGCTTCGTCGACTGAGGTAGACCCGATCGTCCACTTGAGCTGAAACTCGACCTCCTCCTCATCTTCATCACGCTCGTGCTCGATTGAGAACTGGGCGCGCTCCGGTACCCAGAACCGCTCGCCGGCAATCTGGATCCGGAACGGCTTGTCCTGCTCCAGTGCATCGGCAAGCCGACGGAGCTTGGCCACCACTTCTGGGGTCGAATAGAGACGTTCGACGTCTCGTGGCGCTTTGGTCATGCGCTCACTCCCTTCATGAGTTGGGTCACCGACGCTCGCTCTCAAAGTTCTGGGCCTCGCGGGGCTCGGAGGCGAAGAGTTTGAGGCCGATCCGCTCCGAAAGGTACTTCGTGACCAGCTGGCCGCGGACGCTGTTGCCGGCGGGGTCGAGGGGCGGCGAGAACGTCGCCACCCCACCCTTTCCGGGCGATACGGTGACAATTCCTCCGCTGACCCCGCTCTTGCCCGGGACGCCGATCTCGTAGAGCCAGTCACCTGACAGCTCGTAGAGACCGGCGGTGGCCATCACCGCAAGAACCCTCCGGCACACGCCCGGCGCGATGACGCGATCCTTGGACTGGGGGTTGACACCGCCGTTGGCGAGCGTGGCGCCCATCACCGCGAGGTCGTGGACGGTCACCTCCAGCGAGCACTGGCGCGTGTAGACATCGGTGGCCGCGTCGGGATCGAAGTACACCCTGCCATAGCTGTTCAGTAGGTGGGCGATGCCCTGATTGCGCATATTGGAGGCGGACTCCGAGGCGTACACGTCCTCGCTGATGGTCAGCTCGCGGCCGGCGAAGCGAGAAAGTCCCTCGCGGATCCGGTCGAACTTCTCGGTCGCCGTCTCGCCGCGCACGAGGCTTGTCGTGGCGATGGCACCGGCGTTGACAAGCGGGTTCATCGTCCGGTCCTCGTTCAGCTCGATCGCCAGCAGCGAGTCGAAGGGCAACCCGGTGCTGTTCACGCCCAGCTGGTGGCGAGCGACGTCGTAGCCCGCGTCATCGCATACCAGGGCGAAGACGAACGGCTTGGAAACGCTCTGGATCGAGAAGCGAGTGTCGACGTCGCCGATCTCGAACGACCTACCCCGGGCGCCGACGACGGAGATGCCGAACAAGTCCGGGGAGGCATCGGCCAGAGCAGGGATGTAGCCGGCGACGACACCTTCGGTGTTCGGCCGATAGCGTTCGTAGGCCTCGGTCACGACGCGTCGGACGTCCTCGGGCCGGGGGAGCTCACCGGTCGAGACCCGCGGCGGCATGGTGGCCTCGTCGAACGGGAGCCGCTCGAACATGGAGAGTTGCGTCATGGGATTCCGCCCATTCCGGAGTTGACTCGCCAATCGTGCTTGGCGCTGGCGTCACGGTGCTCACCCGAGACAGGTGATCTCGTGGCAGCGCCGGAGGTGCAGGGTGGCCACGACGTGATCCGCACGAGAATGCGATGCCGGTGGAGAGCAACCTCGCTGAGTCCCACGGTTCCGCCTTCGATGTCGCGGTGCGCGTGGCCCGTCTGGGGCTGGAGTCCAGCGGCGAGGGCGTCGAGACGATGGAGCGCTATGTGGCGCGGGTGGCACGCGCATACGGGGTCGCCGTCGAAACGGTCGTGCTCCCGGAGAGCGTCATCATCACCGATGTCTCGTCCGGCGAGACCGATCGCGTCTCGGTCGTCCGGGCGACGCCAGGCGTTTTCCGCTTGGACCAGCTCGTCGGCTTGAAGGAGGTGCTGGGTGAGGTGGAGCTGGGCCTACCTGCGGAGGCTGCGTGCTCGCGGCTGGACGCGGTCCACGCCGCGCCACGGCTCTGGCCATGGTGGGCCCGTGTCGCCGGAGTGGCGCTGTTCGCGGCTGGTTTCGCCCCGAGTGTGGTCGCCTCCTGGGGCGAGGTCGGCGCCGCGGCCATCCTTGGCCTGCTCATGGGCGTCCTGCTCATTGCCTGCGAAGGACGCAGCGTCGAACCCCTGCTGCCCTTCCTGGCGGCGTTCCTTCTCACTCTCATCGGGGTGACGGTGCTGTCCGGTCTCAGCGCGCGTAACGGGATCACGATGCTCGTGCTGCCGGCGCTGTTCATCACCGTGCCGGGAGACACCCTGTCTGCTGCGGCAGCCGAGCTGTTGGGGGGCCGGATCACGACGGGCGCGATCAGGCTCGTCTCGGCGTTCTTCGTGCTTGCGTTGATCGTTGTCGGCATCGTCGGTGCGACGCAGGTCACCGGTCATGGAGACGCGCTCTTCGAGACCCTGCCGGAGCCCAGACTGTCGTTCTGGGTCCTCATGCTCGCCTGGGTTCCCTTCGCGGTCGGCCTGGCGTTGGCGTTCAACGCCCCAGCGGAACTGTTGGTCTGGCTCATCCCCAGCGTCATCGGCACCTTCCTGCTGCAGCAGGGCGCAACTCGGGTCGGGGGCGCGGTGTTCGGGACGTTGGTCGCCGGCGTCGCGCTCGGGGCGTTCGCGAACCTGGTGGGAGCCCGGCCTCGCCGGCCACCACGGCTCGTTCTCCTCCTCGGTGGTTTCTTCGTGCTGACCGTCGGCGGGGTCGGCGTCCGGGGGGTGACCGCCTTGGTCGGCGGAGACGTCGTGTCTGGCGTTCAGGACGTCGTCCAGTTCGGGCTGCAAGTGCCGACGGTGGCGATCGCCATGGGCATCGGCGTCGCGCTGACGAACCGCTCGCGGCGAGACGGCTGAGAGGGC
>Ga0307318_10000883_pt1 | contig 9959 bp, 8 predicted proteins | sample ER_DNA_367_FD_194500 | JGI IMG/M metagenome (GOLD analysis project Ga0307318, IMG submission 194500) | Bulk soil microbial communities from the East River watershed near Crested Butte, Colorado, United States - ER_DNA_367 | ecosystem: Environmental > Terrestrial > Soil > Floodplain | place: USA...
CCGAGCAGAGTAGACAGTGGCCTCGTGCCGAGGCGTGACGGAGTCATGTCACCGCCACAGGTCACGCTCCCTGCTAAGCCGCGCAGAACTCGTTGCCCTCGGGATCCTGCATGATCCACCAGTGCCCCGCAGGTCCCTTTTCGACTTCGCAGACGCGGGTTGCCCCCAGCTCTTCCAGCCGAGCCACCAGCTTGTCGAGGCCGCCTGGCTCGCTGTGGACATCGATGTGCAAGCGGTTCTTCCCGGACTTGCGTTCGGACACCTCCTGAAACAGCAGCCGCCGGCCGCGGCCGATGCCGCTCGTCTCGTCGTACGCATCATCGGGGTGGCGGATCGCAGCGTAGCCGCGGAAGATCTGGCGGCCACGATGCTCGACGATGGCCTCCGCGCCGATGCGGCCAGCGGCCAGCAGTTGCTGCACGAGCGCGCTTGGGTCTTCCACTTCATATTCCAGTGCCGCGGCCCAGAAGTCCGCTTGGGCGGGTGCGTTTGTGCTGTCAATGACCAGCTTCCAACTCAATGCCATGTGACCAGTTAAATAGATCGCCCCAGCCGAGGTAGTGGGACGCGCGCACCTGAGTCCCGTAGCTGCGGCTATCCATCGATATGAAGCAGGCGCCTCACTTCAGTGCGCGCCGCCGGGGTCAACCGGACCGCAGCCTGTGGCGTACTGGCAACCAGGATGATGAATTCCCTGAAGCCCACCCACGACCGGCCGCTGACCGACACTGACTCCTCGCCGAGACTCAGCCGGAGAGTGCCAGGTGGAGCCTCGTCATCGAGATCGATCGTGATCTCGTTCCAGTCGACGTCGATCCGGCCCCGCCACGACAACCGTCCGCTGACTCGTGCCGCGTTCACGGTCAGCGAGGGCACAACTATCGAATAAGTCAGCAGGGCAAGGAACGCGGACAGCGGCAACCCCACGATGGCAATGACGGCCCCCGTCACGAGCCGACCGCTGCTCAGGTTGCTCACGGCGCCAGCCAGGACAAGCACCAGCACGACGGTCGTTGCGGTCCCGTAAATCCCCCAGCCGATGCCCCGGTGCAGGTGCAGCTGCACTGCGTCTGGCTCGGTGCCGCCAGCTCGAGCGTCGGGGTACATGCCGACTATCCTCCCGCTGGCGGGCTCACGAGATTGTCCGGAGAAGTAACTGGGCTTGAGACTTACCCCGTGAGCTACCTGCCGCCGCTGCGGAATCCGGTTCGGACGATCGGCGGGCGAACGTTCGATTTCGATCATGAAATAGTCGTGATGGGCATTGTGAACCGTACTCCCGATTCCTTCTTTGATCATGGCCGTACGTTCGAGTTTGATCATGCGGTGGCGGCAGCGTTGGCTGCCGCCATCAGTGGTGCGGGTTGGGTCGACATCGGCGGCCTGCCATTTTCGCCGGACACTCCCGAGGTTGGCGCTGCAGAAGAGGTGGATCGTGTGGTGCCGGTTGTCAAGCAGGTTGCCGAGGCCAGCGACATTGTCATCTCTGTCGATACGTTCCGAACCGAAGTCGCTGCCGCCAGCATTGCCGCGGGGGCAACGGTGATCAACGACACGACCGGACTACACGATCCTGAACTGGCCGATGTTGCGGCGGCACAGGGCGCCACACTAGTGATCACTCATAGCCTTGCGCTGCCGCGGCAGCACCACAATCGGCCCCAATACGACGATGTCGTTGCCGACATCAAGGCCTTTCTCGCCGACCGCGTACAGCTGGCTGTTGATCACGGATTGCCGGAAGATCGGATCGTCATCGATCCCGGACACGACCTCAACAAGAACACCCTGCACACCCTGGAGCTGACCCGTCGGTTGACCGAAATTGCCGATCTTGGCTTACCGATGCTGGCAGCGGTGTCCAACAAGGACTTCGTTGGCGAAGCAACCGGCCTGGCAAAGTCGGATCGGATGCCTCCATCGATCGCTGCCGCGACGATCTGTGTTCTCAACGGCGCAAGGATTTTACGGATGCACGACGTCCCAGCTGCCGTTGCCGCAGCGCGGATGATCGAGGCGGTGCTGGGATTCCGCCGGCCCGCGTACCTGCACCACAACATGAGCTGAGGACGAGGACGAAACCCTGTCCGGGACGACAACTACTGTGTTCGCCATGGAGATCTGGTCGCGCGAACGGGTGCTCGCCCTCGCCCCGGATCGGGCTTCGCTCCTGGCCGCCACCGCACTCGCCGGAACGCGTACCTGGCTCGACATGGGAACAGATTCACAGGCTCTGTGGGGATCCTGCGCCGGCCGCGGTCGGCTCTACCAGACGGTCATCGCGTTTACCTCACCTCCGGCGTACGCATGCAACTGCCCAAGCCGAAAAATCCCTTGCAAGCATGCGCTGGCGCTGCTCTTGCAATGGAGCGATGGGTTGGTGCCGGTGGGGGAGCCGCCGCCGTTCGCGGCGACCTGGTCAGCCAGGCAGACGGCACGGATGTCGGAACCGGCAAAGGCCCAGCGTCAGCCGGGTGAACTGGCTGACCCAGCTGCGGCGCTCAAGCGTGCCGCAGCGCGGGCCGAGCGGGTGGCTGCCGGGCTCGACGAGCTGGATCAATGGCTGTGCGACCAGGTACGCAGTGGCATCGCCAGCCTGGATCGGGCCGGCTACGGCCACTTCGACGCCATGGCCGCTCGCATGGTCGATGCGCAGGCCCCCGGGATTGCCGGGATGCTGCGCTCTATTCCGGTTGAGTTCGCTAGCGTCGGCTGGCCGAGTCGGGTGCTCGAACAACTCGGCGCCTTGCACCTGCTCGTCCAGGCTCATCGACGGCTCGATGAGCTGCCAGCTGACCTAGCGGCGACAGTTCGCGCCCGCATCGGATATCCCGTCAGCAAGTCCGACGTGCTGGCATCGCCCGGCGTTGTTGATCACTGGTTCGCGGTCGGCATGGTCGACACCGCCGAGTATCGACTGGATACCCGGCGGGTCTGGCTGTACGGCGCCGATTCGGGTCGCTGGGCGGTGATCATGAGTTTTACGCCACCGGGTGGCCCACGAGATGACACGGTGCTGGCCGGACATCTGCTACACGCTCAGCTGCACTTCTACCCGGGCGCGGGACAGTTTCGTGGCCTGATCGCAGAACAGACCAGCGCGACAGCAGATGCGACGATGCCATCGGCTGAGTCTTTGCCACAGATTCGCGCCCGCTTCGCTCAGCTCGTCGCAGCTGATCCATGGGCAGCTCGGATGCCGGCTGTGATCAACGCAGCCCCGATACCTGGCGGAGGCCAGTGGCGGCTCCGAGCCACGAGTGGCGAGCGCTGCATGATCATTGATCTTCCCGAGGAGCCCTGGCCCATGCTCGCTCGCTCCGGTGGTGAACCGATCGCGATCTTCGGAGAATGGACTCCAAGGGGTTTCCGGCCGCTCAGCCTGCCTGGTGTCGACGCTACTCAGCCCTTCAGCACCGAAGTCGTGGCACGGGCGGCCTAGAAGATGTCGGAGTGGGAGGATGTCGTGACGACAGGGCTGATCGGCACAGATCGGCGGCCCGTGCCGGACGCGCTGCCGGCGAGTTGGGGATCCGGCCTTGATCACGTCTCCGATCCCGCTCACGCGGTGCTATCAATTGCCGCCCGGCATCGCGCCGCGTCGCGAGCTGGCGATCTTCTGTTGTCCTGCCCGCCCGGCCCGTCCGGCCCACCCAACCGGGCGCCATTAGCGAACCGCGCCGCGCACGAGATCCTGGCGCGGCTGCTCTCGCCACCGCAGGTTGAGCTGTTGAACCTCTGGCTGGTCGCTGCCGCGCAGTCCGGTCAGCAAGCGTCAGCCGCCTACTGGACTCCCCTGGCGATGGTTGCTGCGCGGACTGCTGAGCTCGACCGCACCGCGTTTGCCGCGGCTATCGGCGACCGCGGAGTGTGGTTCATCGAGCAGAATCTGCAATGGGCTCGACTTGCCAAGGATCTGCGGTCGCCCCCGCCGGACGAGGCTGCGCCGCAGCATCGAGTCGCAGCGGTTGAGGTGACTGAGGATGCCGTACGCGCCGATCCAGAGCTGATCATGGACGCCGGGACGCCCTGGTCGAAGCAAATCAGCTCGGCTGTCCTGGAGATCATCTGCAGCGGCCAGCTGCAGCAGCGTGCCGTCCGTTACGCGACGGCCGTCGGAGTACGACTGCCTCTCCAGCATTACGAGCTCGTGCGGTCCGCGCTGCAGACACCGATCGGGTTGCGTTTCGTCCGCGAGGCTCTGCTCGCCTTGGAGCGTACGGCCTGGCTCCGCTTTGAGATCCGGAGCGCTTTCACCGGCGAGCCGATCAGCGTCGAGCGCCTGGAGATCCCGCAATGGTGATATCCCAGGACCACACACCACTGCGACCCCATGCGGAGCAGGCGTATCAGGCGGAACTCGCTGCGCTGCGAGCCGCTGATGACCGACCGCGGCCGCCGCACTGGCGGCTGTCGCCCTGGGCCGTGGTGACGTATCTGATGGGTGACGTGCTCTCCGACGGCACCGTGATCTCGTCGAAGTACGTCGGATCGCGCCGGCTGATCGAGGTAGCAGTGGCAACCTTGGCCACCGATCGAGCGCTGCTCCTGCTCGGCGTGCCAGGTACGGCCAAATCCTGGGTATCGGAGCACCTGGCCGCGGCAATCTCCGACGATTCGACCTTGCTGATCCAGGGCACCTCGGGTACGGCTGAGGAAGCCATCAGGTACGGCTGGAATTACGCCCGCCTCATTGCCGAAGGTCCCACACCGCAGGCTCTAGTTCCCTCACCGGTCATGGTGGCCATGGAGCGTGGTGCACTTGCCCGGATCGAGGAGCTGACCCGCATCCCAGCAGAGGTGCAGGACGCGTTGATCATGATCTTGTCCGAGAAGACGCTGCCAGTTCCCGAACTCGGTCAGGAAGTACAGGCGGTCCGTGGATTCAATGTGATCGCGACGGCGAATGACCGTGACAAGGGGATCAACGAGCTGTCGTCGGCCCTCCGGCGACGCTTCAACACTGTCGTCATGCCGCTGCCGGACAGTGAGGATGACGAGGTCAGCATCGTCACGACGCGAATAGCTGATCTGTCCTCCTCGCTGGAGCTGCCCAAGGTTCCCACCGCCGAGGAGGAAATCCGCCGCGTCGTCACGGTGTTCCGGGAACTGCGATCCGGCGTTACCGCAGACGGTCGCACCAAGCTCAAATCGCCGTCCGGGTCGCTCTCCGCAGCCGAAGCGATCTCGGTGATCACCAGTGGCATCGCGCTGTCGGCACATTTCGGCGACGGTCGGCTCCGGCCCGCTGATGTCGCTGCTGGGATCGTGGGTGCGGTGGTCAAGGACCCGGTTGCCGATCGGGTCGCGTGGAGCGAATACCTCGAGGTAGTTGCGCGCGACCGGGAGGGCTGGTCGGAGTTCTATACAGCCTGCCGTGACATCTCGTGACGACGACGCTGTCACCGCACCCGCCGGGTGATCCTCCCCTCGGTCATGTCGCCGATCATTCGGCCGAGATCGGTGCCGGTGACCGGCCGCCCGTTGAGGTGTTCGGCATCCGCCACCACGGGCCCGGTTCGGCGCGCTCATTGATCGCTGCGCTCACTGAGTACCAGCCCGATGCCGTGCTCATCGAGGGTCCAGCCGATGCGGATCCGTTACTGCGTTGGGTGCTGGCCGATGGCATGACGCCGCCGCTCGCCCTCCTCGGCTACGCCGCCGATCATCCGCAAACAGCCGCTTTCTGGCCCTACGCGGTCTTCTCTCCTGAGTGGCAAGCCATGGCCTATGCGCTGCGGCGAAACATTGAGGTCGGCTTCTGTGATCTTCCAGCAGCAGCGATGCTCGCTCGGTGGCCGAGCCGCCGGCCTCCTGAAGATGATCGTGAAGAGCTTGCGGGTGGGTCGGACGAACATCCTCCAGCAACGCCGATCGAGCAGCATGATCCGTTGGCTCTGCTGGCGGGCGCGGCAGGCTACGACGATCCGGAGCGCTGGTGGGACGACCTTGTCGAGTCCCGGCTGGACTCATCCTCACCGTTCCCGATGATCACCGATGCCATGGCAGAGTTGCGAATGATCATGGACCAGGGCGCCGGTGATCGCGATCGTGAGGCCCGGCGTGAGGCATACATGCGCCAGAAGATCCGCGAGGCTGTGAAACGAGGACACGAGCGCGTGGCCGTGGTGTGCGGCGCCTGGCACGCGCCGGTGCTGCGCTGGCCGCTGCCACCTGCAGCCGCGGATGTGCGCACGCTGCGGGGTGCTCCGCGCCGCAAGATCACCTTGACCTGGGTGCCATGGACACATCAGCGACTCGCGTACGCGACCGGATACGGCGCGGGCATTGCCTCGCCCGGCTGGTACCACCATCTGTGGACTGCTCCGGATCGACCGATCGTGCGCTGGCTTGCCAAGGTGGCGCAGGCCCTGCGGGTACGCGACCTCCCGGTGTCCAGCGCCCACGTCATCGAAGCGGTCCGACTGGCGGAAACCTTGGCCGGCTTACGGCGTCGACCGCTGGCTGGTCTGGCCGAGGTGACCGAGGCGACCCGGGCGGTGCTCTGCGACGGTGACGAGCTGGCCGTCCGCTATGTGACGGACCATCTTGTGGTCGGGCAGGCGCTCGGATCTGTCAACCGGGACGTCCCGACGGTCCCGTTGGAGGCCGACCTCACCCGTACCTGTCGCACCCTACGCGTCCGACGCGAGGCGCAAGTCAGGTTTCATGATCTTGATCTACGGAGGCCGATCGATCAAGCTCGCTCTCAGCTGTTTCATCGATTGCGCCTGCTCGGGCTGCGCTGGATCGTGCCAGCGGAAAGCTCGGTTCAGAGTCAGGGCACGTTCCGCGAAACATGGCAGTCTCGCTGGGAGCCGGAGTATTCGGTGGCCATCGTCGAGGCATCAGTCTGGGGAACGACGGTTGAGTCCGCAGCCAGCGCGCGGGTGGACAAGATCATCGCCGAGGGATCCTTGGTCGCGCTTACCGAGACGGTCGAGCGCTGCCTGCTCGCCGATCTTCCTGGGGCGCTGGATCGGCTGCTGGCGACACTGGCCGACAAGGCCGCGCTTGATGCCGATGTGGTGCATCTGATGGACGCGTTGCCGGCCCTTGCGCGGGCCCAGCGCTACGGCGATGTGCGACAGACCGATACCCGCGCGCTGCGTAAAGTTAGTGAGGTCCTGGTGGTTCGGATCTGCGCCGGTCTGCAACGGGCCGTCTCGAGCCTGGATGCGACGAATGCGGCCACCATGCGACGCCGCATCGATGCTGTCAACACCGCGATCGGTCTGCTCAGCGAATCGGTGCGGAACCGATGGCTGGACACCCTCGCGACGATGATCGACCGAACCGATGTGCATGGGCTCTTGCTGGGCCGCATCATACGGCTGCTGCTGGACGCGGAGCGGTTGAGCGACGTTGCCCTGCGGCTGCAACGTGCCCTGTCGGCCGGGGTTCTGGCTGCGGACAAGGCGGCCTGGGTGGACGGATTCTTCTCCGATGGCGCGCTGCTGCTGATTCACGATGCTGAGTTACGCGGGCTACTCGACGACTGGGTGTGCCAGCTCGATGACGCCCAGTTCGTCGATACGCTGCCGCTGCTACGGCGGACATTCGGCACGTTTGGCGCCAGTGAACGTCAGGCCATCGCCGAACGGGTCGCGCGCGGCGCCGAGAGTCTCGATCGGCCGCGTAGCGAGGAGTTCGACGTCGAATTGGCAGCAGCCGCGCTGGCTACAGTCGATCTCATTCTGGGCAAGCGTCATGGTTGAGGCGTCGGTCACAGAGCGCCAGGCCAGAATGCGGCGCTGGAGGATGCTGCTGGGGGAGGCGTCCGCGAATGAGCTCGCTGCATCCCTGAGCCGGGAGGAGCAGCAGATGGATGCCGCGCTCGGCGCGCTCTATGACGCCGACGACGAGGAGGCCATCGACGCGCCGCGGCGGTCCAGCGGCCTCGGATCTTCCGCACCGCGTGTCGCCCGCTGGCTCGGCGACATCCGGACCTACTTTCCGACCAGCGTGGTCCAGGTGATGCAACGCGATGCCATCGAGCGATTGCATCTCACCTCGATGCTGCTGGAGCCGGAGCTCCTTGATTCCATTCAGCCCGATGTCCACCTGGCAAGTTCACTGGTGAGCCTGAGTCACGTGATGCCAGACTCCACCAAACGGACCGCCCGAGTCGTGGTGGGCCAGGTCGTGGCCGAGATCGAACGGCGGATCGCCAACAAGACCCGCGCCGCTGTGACGGGTGCGGTGCGGCGTGCCAGCCGTACGCACCGCCCGCGGCCCCGAGACATCGACTGGCCCGCCACCATTCGCCGCAATCTCGATCACTACCTTCCCGAGCAGCGCACCATCGTTCCGGAGCGGCTGGTGGGTTACGGGCGAGGCGCGAACGCCATGGTGAAAGAAGTGGTTGTCGCGATAGATCAGTCTGGATCTATGGCTGAGTCGGTGGTGTACGCCGCGGTATTCGGCGCCACCCTCGCCTCCATTCGATCAATCAAGACATCCGTGGTCGCGTTCGACACCGAGATCGCCGACCTGACCGACCAGCTGCCAGATCCGGTCGACGTGCTCTTCGGTTGCCAGCTTGGTGGCGGCACCGACATCAATCGGGCGCTGGCTTACTGCCAGCAATTGATCACCCAGCCGACAGAATCGATCCTGGTGCTGATCTCGGATCTGTACGAGGGCGGCATCGCCGAGGAGATGCTGCGCCGCGTGGCGGAGCTGCTGCGGGCCGGTGTCACAGTGGTCGTGCTGCTGGCGTTGTCGGATTCGGGTGCGCCGGCGTACGACCACGAGCACGCGGCAGCCCTCGCCGCGCTGGGAGTACCGGCCTTTGCGTGTACGCCGGACCAGTTCCCAGACCTGCTCGCTGTCGCGGTCAGCAAGGGCGACATCGGCCAGTGGGCTGCGACTGCCGCCACCACCGCCGCCGCTCCCAGCCGAGTTGCGGGGCCGTCAGGAGTCGCCTCGGCCGTGAGAGGATCGGCTCCGTGACAGCGGTTCCCTCGATCTCGTACTCGATCACCGTGCGGCTGGAGGTTCCAGCAGGGGGAACCTCGGTCAGCCAACTGACCACGGCGGTCGAGCAGGCGGGCGGCGCGGTCACTGCTCTTGACGTCACGGCCTCCGGCCACGAGCGACTGCGCATCGACGTGACGTGTGCGGCGCGTGACACCGAGCACGCCGAGCAGCTGGTCGAGGCGATGCGCAATGTCGCAGGCGTCGTGATCGGCAAGGTCAGCGATCGCACATTCTTGATGCATCTGGGCGGCAAGATCGCCATGATGAGCAAGCATCCGATCCGCAACCGAGATGATCTGTCCATGATCTACACCCCCGGTGTGGCACGAGTATGTTTGGCAATCGCCAAGAATCCCGAGGACGCCCGCCGGCTGACGATCAAACGGAACAGCATTGCGGTGATCACCGACGGGTCGGCGGTACTCGGGCTCGGCAATCTCGGTCCCGAGGCTGCATTGCCTGTGATGGAAGGAAAGGCAGCGCTGTTCAAGCGCTTTGGCGACATCGACGCTTGGCCGCTCTGCCTGGACACCCAGGACGTCGACGAGATCGTCACCGTGGTGCGCGCGGTCGCTCCCGGATTTGCCGGAATAAATCTGGAGGATATTTCGGCGCCGCGCTGCTTCGAGGTCGAGCGCCGGCTGCGACAGCAGCTAGACATCCCGGTATTCCACGATGATCAGCACGGTACGGCGATCGTTGTGCTGGCCGCGCTGTACAACGCGTTACGGGTGGTCGACAAGCAGATCGCCGACGTACGGATTGTGATGTCAGGCGCTGGTGCGGCTGGCACCGCTGTCATCAAGCTGCTGCTTGCCGCGGGTGCGCGCAATGTTGTTGTGGCGGATATCGACGGGGTAGTCCATCGGGGCCGCGCGGATCTCACCGGCGAGCTGGAATGGCTGGCCCACAACACCAACCAGCTCGGGTTCACCGGTTCGGTGCAGGAGGCGGTGGTTGGCGCCGACGTGTTCATT
>Ga0307318_10000884_pt1 | contig 9958 bp, 9 predicted proteins | sample ER_DNA_367_FD_194500 | JGI IMG/M metagenome (GOLD analysis project Ga0307318, IMG submission 194500) | Bulk soil microbial communities from the East River watershed near Crested Butte, Colorado, United States - ER_DNA_367 | ecosystem: Environmental > Terrestrial > Soil > Floodplain | place: USA...
CGGCCCTTCACCGGGTCTGCCGCCGGGCGGGGACCGACCCCGGCCGCTACCTGCTCCGGGTCGAGGAGAAGCGCCACGTCAACGCGTTCGCCCTCGGCGGCCACGTGCTGGCCGTGACCCGGGTGGCCCTGGAGCTGCCCGACGACATGCTGGAGGCGGTGCTGGCCCACGAGGTCGGCCACCACCGCCACCTCCACCCCCTGGCGATCATCCTCGGCTGGTGGTACCTGCTGCCGTTCGAGGCCGGCGACCGGCTGCTGCGGGCCATCCGCCGGGTCACCAGGTGGCTGGCCCAAATCTTCAATCGCCTCAACGACCGCACCGGCGGGCTGGCCGGCGGCCGGGCGCCCGACGGGGCCCTCGGCATGCTGGTGCTGCTGGCCGTCCTGGGCGTCCTGGTCCTGGCCGGGAGCGTCCTGGTGGTCGCCCTCGGCCTGCTCTGGCTGCCGGTGGCCCTGCTCGTCCGCCTGGCCAAGGTGCTGGCCGCGGCCCTGTCGCGGGCCGGCGAGCACGCGGCCGACCGGCACGCGGCCGAGCTCGGCTACGGCCCCGGCCTGGTCCAGGTGCTGGCCCTGTTCCTCCAGGCCGAGCACTCGGCTCCCCGCCCCCGCGGCATGGCCGCCCTGCTCCGCTCCCATCCCTCCAGCCAGGCCCGCATCGACACCATCCGCCGCCTGTCCTGAACAAGCTATCGGTGTTGCATCATCGACTGTCAATGATATATCGTTGAGATCGCTGCGAACAATCCCAGGAGGTGATGCAGCGATGCGACGACGAATGTTCATGCACGGGTACGGCCCCCACGAGGAGTGGATGGGCCACCACGGCGCCTTCGGGCCGTTCGGCCCCGGAAGGCCACCCATGCCACCGGGGCCGTGGGGACACCGCGGCCGTGGCCGGGGGCGGCGCGGCCGAGGCGACGTCCGGGCCGCGATCCTGGCCCTGCTGGCCGAGCGGCCGATGCACGGCTACGAGATGATCCAGGAGCTGGAGGCCCGTACCGGCGGCGTCTGGCGGCCCAGCCCCGGCTCGGTCTACCCGACCCTCCAGCTGCTCGAGGACGAGGGCCTGATCGCCGGCGAGGAGGCCGAGGGCCGGCGCCGCTTCACCCTCACCGACGCCGGCCGGGCCGAGGCCGAGCGCCAGGGCCAGGGCCAGGCGCCCTGGGAGCAGGTGACCGCGGGCGTGGCCCCGGCCGCCTGGAACCTGCGCGACGCCATCGCCCAGACCGCCCAGGCGGCCTGGAGCGTCGGAGCCGCCGGCACCGAGGCCCAGCAGACCAGGGCCCTGGAGATCCTCAACGAGGCCCGGCGCCACCTCTATGCCATCCTCGCCGAGGCCGACCAGCCCGATGGGCCGGTCGGAGAGGAGTAAGCGTCGGCCAAAGGCCGACTCAACGCCGTTCCTGGACCGTGACCGCGATGCCGCGGTGGTCGCTGGCCGTGCTGGTGGTGGCGACGAACCCGGTGGCGGCCAGGTCGCCCGAGAGCCAGATGTAGTCGATCCGGCGGTCCGGCCGGTCCGACGGCCAGGTCAGCTCGTCGGCCGGCCCGCCGCCGGCGGCCGTGAACGCGTCGGTCAGGCCGGCCCGCCGCAGCAGGGCGACCTCGGCCGAGCCCGGCTCGGCGTTGAGGTCGCCCATGAGCACGGTGGCCGGCCGGCCGGCGACGGCGTCGAGCAGCCGCGGCACCTGGGCCAGGCGGACCCGGGCGCCGTCGGGCCCCTCCAGGTGGTGGAGGTGGCTGACGACCACCCGCAGCCGTCGCCCCGCCCCCAGGTCGAGCTCGACCCGGAGGGCGTTGCGGCGCAGGGGCACGCCCTCGCGGGGCAGCCGGACCACCTGGGAGGCCGCGATCGGGTAGCGGCTGAGCACGGCGTTGCCCCAGATCGGGTCGGAGGCGCCCGCGAACCGGGCATAGGGCATGCGCAGGCGCCGCTGGAGCCAGGCCAGCATGTCGGTGGAGCCGTTGACGTACCAGCCGCGGGAGACCTCCTGGAGCCCCACCACCTCGGCCCCGCTGGCCTCGATGGCCCGGGCCGTCGCCTCCAGGTCGCTCCAGCCCTCCACGTCGAAGCCGAAGTGCAGGTTGTAGGACATCACCCGGACCGGCCGCGACGGCCCGGCCGCCACCGGGCCGGGCGCCGTGACCCAGAGCAGGGCCGGGGTCAGCAGCAGCGCCACCCCGATCCCGACCCCGACCGGCGATTCTGCCGATCGGAGTCTCTTGGTCGTCGGCCGAAGGCCGACTCCACGCTGTTCCCGTTTGTCTCGCATGGCCAGGACCCCGGCCAGCCCCAGCAGGGTCGCGGCCAGGGCCGGCAGGTAGCCGTTGCCGCCCGGCAGGACCACGTCGTAGGCGGCGTAGTAGACGAGGACCAGCACCACCAGCAGCCCCATGCCGGACGTCCAGGCGGCGGTGACGGCGCCAAGGCCGGCCGCGCCCGGCCGGCCGCGCCCCTCCCCCGCTTCGGTGGCCCGGCGGACGATGGCCACCAGCAGCACGGCGGCGGCCGCCTGCCCGAGGACGCAGGCCGCGACCGTGCGCTCCTGCCCGAGGGCCACGGCCACGGCCAGCCCGGCGAGCGCGGTCCCGACCGCCGGCCAGCGGACCTCGGCGGCCAGGCTGGTGGCCGTCCCGGCGGCCAGGGCGGCCAGGTTGGCCGCCATGACCAGCAGGAACGCCTGGGCCTGGGAGCGCCCGCCGAACACCGCCTGCCAGCCCAGGTTCTGCCAGACCAGGGCGTGCAGGAACAGCGCCGGTCCGATCCCGGCCAGCGGCAGGACGGCCCACAGCCTGCGGCCCGGCCGGTCGGGCAGGGCGGCCAGGGCCCACAGGGCGGCCCCGGCGAGCAGGGCGGCCAGGGCGACCGTCGGGCCGCCGATCGACCAGGCGTAGTCCCAGCTGCCGCCCAGGCCGGCCAGGGCCGTGTCCAGGGCCAGCCCGAGCAGCAGGGCCAGCCCGAACCCCCGGCCGTCCCTGGCCAGCCAGGCCGGGACGAACCACAGGAACAGCACCACCCCCACCGCGGCCAGCAGCCAGCGGGCGACCGCGTCGGGGACCAGCTGCAGGACCAGCCGGACGCCGGCGACCCCGGCCGCGCTGCCCACCAGGAGGCCCCGCCGGCCGAGCAGCCGGGCGGCCGGCGGGGCCAGGAACCCCAGCCCGACCACCACCAGGGCGAACAGGGCCAGGCCGGCCAGGGGCGCTCCCAACCGGTCGCGGTAGACGCTCACCACCGTCGACACCATCAGCCGGAGCAGCTGGAGGCCGGACACGACGGTGAGGGCGGGAAGGGCCAGCTCGGCCAGGCCCGAGGGCACGCGCCCGCCCGAACGGGGACGTGACCGGGCTCGCGTGGTCGTCACCGGCGTAGCGTCCCACAGCAGACCACGGCCCGGGCGGCACGACCGCCCGGGCCCGTCCGGTTCCCGTCAGTAGAGCGTCGAGATGTGCACGTGGTCGTCGTGGCGCAGGGTCGGGTTGCAGTTGCAGGGGTCGGAGGGGTGGCGGTAGGCGTGCCAGCCCCGGCTCCTGGTCCAGATGCGGGCGTTGAAGATCACGTACTTGACGCCCAGGGCCCCGGCGTTGCCGACGGCCCAGTTGGCGATCCGCCACCCGAGGGAACGGTTGGACCAGGTCATCACGTCGATGGCCCGGCCCTTCGGGTGGTCGCTGCCCGGAACCGACCCGTAGGCGCGCCAGCCGCCGATCGAGTGGACGTCGAAGATGCGCTCCACCAGCCCGTACAGGCGCTTGGTGTTGGCGGTGAGGTAGTTGTAGCTGGCCGTGTTGGGCCCGCCGCCGTACCCGCCGTCGTCGTCGCTGGAGATGACCGTCGGGTGTGAGGCCGCCGCCCGCTGCCTGGCCAGGCGGGCCAGCCGGGCCTGGCGGGCCGCCTCGGCGGCGCGCCGGCGGGCCGCCTCCTCGGCCTTGATGCGGCGGATGAGCCGGGTCGAGCGGGCCGCCAGCCCACCCTGGCGGGACTGGAGCCAGCCGATCCTGCGCTCCATCGCCTGCTGGGCGGCGGCCCGGGCGGCCCGGACCGCGGCCAGCTCGGCGGCCCGGTCGCGCATCTGCGCCTTCTCCTCGGCGGCCTGCCGCTCGGCGGCGACGGCCCGCCGGCGGGCCGCGTCGGCGACCGCCTTGGCGTCGACCAGGGCCTGGAGCTCGCCGTTGGCCGCCTTGGCGACGTTGTCGAGCAGCTTGGAGCGGTCGAGCAGGTCGCCGACGCTGTCGGCGTCCATGACCAGGGTGAGCATGGTCGAGGCGCCGCTGTTGACGTAGGTGGCGTAGGCCCGCCGGTCGATCACGGCCTGCTGGGCGTCCACCTCCAGCTTGGCCCGGGTGGCCTCGAGCACCGCCTGCTCGCGGGCGGCCTGGGCGGTCCGGTAGCGGCGCTCGGCCTCGGCCAGGGCGGCCTGGGCCTCGGCGACGTCGCGGTCGGCCTGCTCCAGGGCGGCCGCGATCTCGGCGGCGTCCGCCCTGGCGTTCTTCAGGACCCGGCGGATCCGGTCCAGCTTGCGTTGGACCTGGGAGAGCTCGGCCCGGTCCTGCTGGCCGGCCTGGGCCGGCATGACCAGCCCGGGCGCGAGCAGGGCGGCGACGAGCACGACGGCAATGGCGGTGGGTCGCCGCCGGTCGGGGCGGCGGAAGGCAGGCGTCAGCAAGGCGGCCTCCGTGGGGAAGGAGACGGAAGGCTCGTCGAACGGCGCGGACGCTACCGCAGCTCCCGGCACAGGTGTGGGACGTTGACGAAATCGCTCTGACCACCGAATCTGGCGGTCGAATTGAATGCCGAGGGCGTCGTCGAGGTCCTGGCCGTGGTCGCCGGGCTGGCCCTGGTGCTCGTGAGCGCCTCCGACGCGGTCAGCACCCTGGTCACGACCCGGCGCCGCCCGGGCAGGTTCTGGCCGACCCCGGTGTTCTATCGACAGACCTGGCGCGCCTGGCTGGCCGTCGGCCGGCGGGCCGCGCCGGAGCTCCGCGAGGGGTTCCTGGGCAGCTACGGCCCGCTGTCCCTGCTCGGCCTGCTGGCGTTCTGGGTGCTGCTGCTGGTCGTGGGCTGGGGCGCCGTCTGGTGGGGGCTCCGGTCGAGGGTCAGCGGCGTCGACGACTACATCGACGCGGTCTACTTCGCCGGCGTCGGGTTCCTCACCGTCGGGTTCGGCGACATCCTGCCCACCGGGGACCTGGCCCGCCTGCTCGTCCTCGTCGAGGCGTTCATGGGCCTGGTCACCATGGCCCTGGTCATCGGCTACCTGCCCACCCTGTACGGCGCCTACAGCCGGCGCGAGGTCCAGCTCCTCGCCCTGGACGACCTCACGGACGAGGCCACCACGCCGGTCGGGTTCCTGGAGGCCTCCCATGCCGGCGGCGGAGTCGAGGCGGTGGCGGCGGCGTTCGCCGACTGGGAGCGGTGGTGCGACGAGGTGTACGACAGCCACAGCGCCTACCCGATGCTGGCCCTGTTCCGCTCCCGGCAGCCCGGCCAGCACTGGCTGACCGGGCTCGCGGTGGTGATGGACGCCGCCGCCATCTGCGTGGCCACGATCGACGGGCGCCGGAACGGGCCCGCGGCGCGACTCCTGCGGCGGGGCACCATGCTGGTGAAGCACCTCCGGGGGCTGCCCACGGTCGGGCTCGAGGACGCCGAGGTGGCCGACTCGTTCGGCGACGAGCAGCGGTTCCGCGCCGGCTACCAGCGCCTGGCCGCCCTCGGGCTGCCGCTGCACCCCCACGAGCAGGCCTGGAGCGACCTGCGGCGACTGCGCGCCGGCTACCTGCCCCAGCTGGTCGCGGCCACCAGGCTGCTGCAGGTGCCGCTCGAGTTCCGGCACCACACGGCCAGGCTCGACATCACCCGCTCAGGCTGACCGGGCGGGGACCGACGGGGTCGCCGGCCAGCTCGGCCCGGCGCTGCCAGGCGGCCAGGGCGCCGCGGTAGTCGGCGCCGGCCTGGGCCGGGTCGAGGTCCGGGTAGCGGGCCTCGCGGTCGGACTCCGACAACCCGCCCCAGGTGCCGTAGGGCTCCCGCCAGGCGAGCGCATAGGCGGCGCAGATCTCGGCCACCTCGCAGGTGGCGCAGATCGCCTTGGCCGAGCTCTCGCGGCGGCGCTTGCGCGAGCCCCGTTCGCCCTCGGGCGAGTAGAACAGGGAAGGCCCGACCGTCCGGCAGGCGCCTCGGACCTGCCAGGACCAGAACTCATTTCGGCTGGCCGGCCAGCTGGAGGAGATGGCAGCAGTCACGCACGGCAGCCTGACGGGCACCGCCCGGCCACGCATCACCCGAGTTGGGTGAAATTGCTCCGGGTCATGCGGCCGCTGCGACGGGCCGCCCGCCGGCGTTGTACCCGGTGGCCGTACCTGCCCGTCCCGGGGGACGATGGCCGCGACCGCTCCAGCCGAGGAGCCGGACCGTGGGAGGAGAGCGGACGCCGATGGGCCCGGAAGCGCAGCTCGAGGCGTGCGGGCGGGACGCCGCGGCGCTGCTGGGCCGGCTGCTCGGCGACGACCTGGTGGCCGTCTACCTGGGCGGGTCGGGGGCGCTGGGCGGGGTCGCGGCCGGGCAGAGCGACGTCGACCTGGTCGCGGTCTGCGCCGCCGCCCCCGGCGACGAGCTGCGGCGAGCCATCGTCGACGGCCTGGGGGAGCTGGCCATGGGCTGGCCGGTGCGGGGGCTGGAGCTCGTGCTCTACACCCGGGCCGCGGTCGTCGCCCCGGGCGAGCGGCCGGGCTTCGAGCTCAACCTCGACGTCGGCCCCCGGATGCCGTACCACCTGTCGCTGGACCCGGCGGCCGAGCCGTCCCACTGGTTCGTGCTCGACCTGGCCATCCTGCGCGACCACGGCCGCCCGCTGGCCGGCCCGCCGGCCCGCGACCTGGTCGGCCCCATCCCCCGCCGGCGGCTGCTGGAGGCGCTGCGCGACTCGCTGGCCTGGCATGGGGCGCACGAACCGGGCCTCCAGCAGAGCGTGCTCAACGCCAGCCGGGGCTGGCGCTTCGCCGAGGAGGGCGTCTGGTCCTCCAAGGACGACGCCGGCGCCTGGGCCCTGGCCCGCACCGACGACCCGGCGACGGTCGAGGCGGCCCTGGCCATCCGCCACGGCGACCGGTCCCGCACCCTCGACCCGGCCCGCGTCGACGCCTTCCAGCGCCGCGTCCTGGACCGGGTGGAGCACGCCTTGAAGCAGGAGGGCTGAGCGGCGATGCGGCGGCTGTTCCCGGACCCGCTGGACCCGGTCGACCCGGCCGGCGTCTACGGCGACCCCCCGCGGACCGGGCCCGGCGGCCGGCCCGGGGTGCGGCTGAACATGATCGCCAGCGTCGACGGCGCCACCACCGTCGCCGGGGTGTCCGGGGGCCTCGGCGGCGGCGCCGACCACGACCTGTTCGCGCTGCTGCGCTCGCTGGCCGACGTGGTGCTGGTGGCCGCGGGCACGGCCAGGGCCGAGGGCTACGGGCCGTCCCGGGTGCCGGTGGCGGTGGTGACCCGCTCCTGCCGGCTGGACTGGGAGGCGCCGTTCTTCACCGCCCCGGTGGCCCGGCCGATCGTGGTCACCGTGGCCGGCGCGCCGCCCGACGCCCTGGCCCGCGCGGCCGAGGTGGCCGAGGTGGTGGTGGCCGGCGACCGCGACGTCGACCTGGCCGTGGCCCTGGACGCCCTGGGCGGCCGCGGCCACCGGGCCGTCCTGGCCGAGGGCGGCCCGACCCTCAACGCCCAGCTGGCCGCCGCCGGCCTGTTGGACGAGCTCTGCCTCAGCCTCTCCCCCCGCCTGGTCGGCGGGGCCGCCAAGCGCATCCTGGACGGCCTCGAGGTCCCCGGCACCACGCCCCTGCGCCTCTGCTCGGTCTGCGAGCAGGACGGGTTCCTGTTCCTTCGCTACCGCCCGGGGCCAGGTCGCTAGACTCCCGGCCATGGAGCCACTGATGTACGGCGAGCTGGCCGGCTGGTGGCCGCTGCTGTCGGCGCCGGCCAGCTATGCCGAGGAGGCGGAGATCTACCGGCGGCTGCTGGTCGAGGCCGGCGACCGGCCGCCCGTGACCGTGCTGGAGCTGGGCTCGGGCGGCGGCAACAACGCCTCCCACCTCAAGGCCCACTTCCAGCTCACCCTGGTCGACCTGTCCGAGGGCATGCTCCAGGTCAGCCGGGAGCTCAACCCCGAGTGCGAGCACCTCCAGGGGGACATGCGCACGGTCCGGCTCGGCCGGAGCTTCGACGCCGTGTTCGTCCACGACGCGATCGGCTACATGACCACCACCGAGGACCTGGCCCAGGTGCTGGCGACCGCGTTCGTCCACTGCCGGCCGGGCGGGGCGGCCCTGTTCGCCCCCGACCACCTGCGGGAGAACTTCCGCACCGGCACCGACTGGGGCGGCCACGACGGCGACGGCCGCGGCGCCCGGTTCCTGGAGTGGACCTGGGACCCCGACCCGCTCGACTCCACCTGCACCGTCGACTACGCCTACCTGCTGCGCGAGGCCGACGGCTCGGTCCGGGTGGCCCACGACCGCCACCTCCAGGGCCTGTTCCCCCGGGCCACCTGGCTCCGGCTGCTGGAGGAGGCCGGCTTCCGGGCCAGGGCGGTCCCGGTGGACCACTCGGAGCTTGAGCCGGGCACCTACGAGCTGTTCGTGGCCACCCGGTAGTCGACCGGCGCCGCCCAGTCGATGTGGTGGTCGTAGATCCAGGCCGTCGACCGGTCGGTGACGAGGAACCGGAACACCAGCGGCAGGGCCAGGTCGCGCAGGACCCGGCCGACCGGGCCGGGGGTCTTGGCGCTGCCGGTCCGCGCCCCCTGGGCGACGATGCGTTCGGTCCGCGCGCGCCGCAGCCGCTCGTAGGCGGCCAGGGCCTGTGGGATCCCGGGCAGGTCGCGCAGGCACTGGGCGAGCACAACGGCGTCCTCGGCGGCCATGGAGGCGCCCTGGCCCGAGGTGGGCGACGGGGCGTGGGCGGCGTCGCCGACGATCACCATCGGGCCGCGGTGCCAGGTCGGCACCGACGGCAGGTCGTGGGTGCTGTCGCCGGCCAGCTCCAGGGTGCCGGCGGCGATCAGGTCGCCGGCCGGGCCGTGGTCTGAGGCGAACAGCTCCACCAGCTGGCGCCGCCAGCGCTCGGGGCTGGTGGCCGCCTGCTCGGCCGCGGTGACCGCGGGGCGGGGGACGTTGGCGAACCAGACCGTCCCGCCGTCGGGGTCGACCACGTAGCCGAAGAACGCCCGCCGGCCGAAGATCATGTGCCAGGCCCCGGGCTCGGTGGCGCCGGCGCTGTCGGGGGTGTAGCCGCCGAAGTTGACCAGGCCGACGTAGCGGGGGGCGGGCGCGGCCGGGTCGAGCAGCCGGCGGGTCGCCGAGTGGACCCCGTCGGCGCCGACGAGCAGGTCGCCGGTGGCCCGGGTGCCGTCCTCGAAGGCGGCCACCACGCCGTCGGCGGTGACCTCGGCCCCGACCAGCCGCCGGCCGTACTCGGTGCGGATGCCGCGGGCGGCCGCCTCGTCGTGCAGGGCCCGGTAGAGCCGGGGCCGCCTGATGGTGTGGGCCACGGTCCCGTCGGCCAGCCGGCCGCCGTTGCTGACGACTCCCAGCCGCCGCCCGGTGCCGCTCAGCAGCACGTTGGCCGGGGTCGGGAAGCCGGCGGCCAGCACCGGCTTGTCGGCGTCGATGGCCCGCAGGGCGTCCAGGCCGTTGGTGGCCACGGTGAGGTAGGAGCCGGCGTCGCCGGTCCCGGGGACGTGGGCCTCGTAGACCACCGCCTCGATGCCGGCGCGCTGGAGCGCCATCGCGGTGACCGGGCCGGCGATGCCGCCCCCGGCGATCAGTGCCTTGACCATCTGACTGCTCCTCCGACAGATATTTCGTTTGGACGAACTAAATATAAGCTACACTGGCCGGCATGACAACCCCCTCGGAACCGGACGGCGCCCGGACCCGGACCGGCCGGCGGGCCGAGCTGCTCG
>Ga0307318_10000891_pt1 | contig 9920 bp, 7 predicted proteins | sample ER_DNA_367_FD_194500 | JGI IMG/M metagenome (GOLD analysis project Ga0307318, IMG submission 194500) | Bulk soil microbial communities from the East River watershed near Crested Butte, Colorado, United States - ER_DNA_367 | ecosystem: Environmental > Terrestrial > Soil > Floodplain | place: USA...
GCGGAGGGTCTCGGCCTCGACGAAGCGCTGCTCTCGCCGCTCTTCGTCGCGTGCTGGGCTCGTTACACAGCCGGGCTCACGGTCCGAATTGCCGGGGACCCGTCCGTCCTCGACGAGGAGGGAGCGGCCTGGGTTCGTAGTAACCGGTACTACCGACTCTGGGTTCACACGCTCGAGAATTTGAGCCGCCTGGGTTGGAGACGATGACGAGGTCGGGCTTCACTGTCGCCCTCATCGGGCCGGACGGCGCAGGCAAGACAACGGTCGCGCGACGCCTCGAGCGGGAGCTCCCGTTCCGCATCGAGTACGTCTACATGGGCATCAATCCCGATTCGAGCAACTACCTCCTGCCGACGACTCGCGCCCTGCACGCGTTTCGGCGTCGTCGAGGGGCCAAGCCGGACACGGCTGGGCCAAGGGACTCGCGCCAGCCGGATAAGCCTCGTCCTAGAGATCCTTTGCGACGCGGACTCCGCTCCGCGCGTTCGTTTCTCCGCCTTGGTAACCGCCTTGCGGAGGAGTGGCATCGTGCACTCGTCGCCTCGAGGGGACGACGGCGAGGAGCAGTCGTCGTCCTCGACCGGCATTTCTTCGCCGACTACCACGCGTACGACGTCGCAGCCAGACCCCACCGGAGCGCGAGCAGGCGACTACACGGGTTCATCCTGTCGCGTCTCTACCCGAGGCCGGACCTCGTCATCTACCTCGATGCGCCGGCCGAGATCCTCCTCGAACGCAAAGGGGAGGGGACGCTCGATTCGCTCGAGCGCAGGCGGCGTGAGTACCTCGAGCTCTGTCACGTTCTCCAAGGTTTCTCTGTCGTCGACGCCAGCCGTCCACTCGAGACGGTCACGCGCGAGGTCGCCGACACCATCGAGGCTTTTTCACGAGAGCGGCGCCCAGCGCAGCCGCGGGAGGTCGTCAGGTGACGCGGCGTGTCCTCGTCACCGACGCCTCCCGCAGCGCGGCAATCGCCATCATCCGCTCGCTCGGCCTGCGCGGGTTGCACGTGACCGCCTCCGATTCAGAGGGACGGAGCCCCGGGTTCTACTCGCGCTATGCCTCCGCACGCCTTCGCTACCCGTCGCCGCGAACGGATCCCGAGGGAACTGTCCGGACCCTGCTTCGTGCGGCGGAGCAGCACCGAGTCGAGCTCGTGATCCCGGTCGGAGACGAGCTTACGTTGCTGCTCTCGGAGGAACGAGGTCGTTTTGACGGAGTCTGCGCGCTCGCGCTTCCCGCCAGGGCCGCGTACGCGACGACCCAGGACAAGCTTGCGACTCTCGAGCTGGCCCGCGAACAGGGTGTCCCCGTGCCCCGGACTGAGGTCGTGTCGAGCCGCAAGCAGGCTCGCGAGGCAGCCCGGTCGCTTGGCTGGCCGGTGGTCGTGAAGCCCAGATCGTCGAGCGTCCGCCGCGAGCGCGGCTTGCTCGTGCACTACGAAGTGTCGTACGCGGAAGACGTCGCCGCGCTCGACGCGGAGCTCAGCCGCCTGGAGGGCAACTCCCAGGTGCTCCTGCAGGAGTACCACCAGGGTGAGGGCCACGGGGTCGAGCTTCTTCTCCACGATGGGCGTCCGCTCGCCGCGTTTCAGCATCGCCGTTTGCACGAAGTCCCTATCACGGGCGGCGCGAGCTCGTTCCGCGAAAGCGTCGCCCTGGAGCCAGCCCTCTACAACTACGCGACGCGGCTCCTTGGCGCGCTCGACTGGACCGGTCTCGCCATGGTCGAGTTCAAAGTCGGCGAGGACGGCCCGCGTTTGATGGAGATCAACGGTCGGGTTTGGGGCTCCATCGCTCTCGCCGTCAAGAGCGGCATCGACTTCCCGGCGCGGATGGCCGAGCTCTACCTGAGTGGCCCGCCCCAGAACGGGCGCGAGCCGGACACGTGCTACGAGGTCGGTGTCCGATCCCGCAATCTCGACCTCGAGGTGCTCTGGATTGCCTCGACCCTTCGTGGCGGGGAAGGCCGGCGGCTGGTCGCCGTGCCGCCTCGCCGCCAGGCGCTTCGAGCCGCGCTCAGGCTCGCGTCTCCGAAGGACGGCTTTGACGTTTTCACCCGGGACGACCCCCGACTGAGCCTGGCGGAGATTGCGAGGATCGTCGCCAAGCTTCTCCGTAAGGCTCAGTCGTGAGGGGACGGGGAACGCTGCGGCGTTCTGCGCTCGCAGTGACGCGCGGAAGAGGCTTCGCATGGCTGGTCGACGCGCTCGACCGGGCGACCCGGGCCCGACCGGATGCGCTCGCCGTTCTCACGTACCACCGCATCGCCGATCCCGCCCGGTCGCAGCATCTCTACCCCGGCCTGATCAGCGCCGGTCCATCCGAGTTCGAGGAGCAGATGCGCTTCCTCGCGGCGCGCCACCGACCGCTCGCGCTCGGGGAGCTTCTCGCTGTTCGCCGCGGAGAGGCGCGTCTTCCGCTTCGCTCGGTGCTCGTCACGTTCGACGACGGCTATCGCGATTTCGCCGAAGATGCCTGGCCAATCCTCAAGCGACACGGGATTCCGGTCGTCCTCTTCGTTCCCACCGCGTACCCCGGAGAGCCAGGACGGGCGTTCTGGTGGGACAGGCTCTACCGGGCCCTCAGCTCGGCGGAACCACGGACGCTCGAGACGCCCGCCGGAACGCTTCGCCTCGTCTCGGGCGCCGACCGTCTCTCGGCGTACAAGCGGCTTCGGAGTCTCGTGAGGTCGCTGCCGCACGAGGAAGCCATGGGACTCGTCGACGACCTCTGCGACTCGCTCGGAACTCTTTCTGCGGAGTCGGCCGTGCTTTCCTGGCCCGAGCTCCGTCGGCTCTCCTCGGAGGGAGTCGTGCTGGCGCCCCATTCGCGGACTCATCCGTTCCTCGACAGGGTTCCGCTCGAAGCGGCGCGCGAGGAGATCCTCGGGTCGCTCGAGGATCTCACGCGCGAGATCGGCTCTGCGCCTCGCGTTTTCGCCTATCCGGCTGGCGGGGAGAACCCGTCTGTGGCGCGAGCGCTCGCGGAAGAGGGGTTCGAGCTCGGGTTTACGACGGAACGCGGCACGAATGACTTGCGCGAAGCAGATTGGTTGCGCCTGCGGCGGATCAACGTCGGTCGAGCATCCACACTTGCGCTACTCCGCGCGCAGCTATTGCCCTGGTGGAAAGGGTCGAGATCAAACGAAGGGGGTTCACGAATTCCGAACACTTGTCCCTCGAACACACTGCTTCAAAGCGATAGATTCCTCGAACGACCGGGACCGAGTAGGGGCATAGATCGCTCGGGCTCGACTGCGGACACGAACCTGAAAGGGAGGGTCAATTGAAGGCTAGAAGCGTTCTCGCTGCGTGCACGATCCTCTGCGGCCTCATGGTCGCAGGGCTGGCCCCGGGCATCGCCCGGGCCGACAAAGGGTTTCAAGGGCCTGCCTACGCCGCCGGGACGAGCGGCTCGCCGACGACGTCGAAGCCCGAGAGCAAGCTCTGGTTCGACCACGGCAGCTGGTGGGCAGTCATGTTCGCTCCGTCTACGGGCGAGTACGACATCTTCCGGCTGAACCTGCGAGCGCAGAGGTGGGTCAATACGGGGGTGCAGGTCGACACGCGTGACAGCACCCGCCAGGACGCACTCGTGGCGGGAGGCAAGCTGTTCATCGCCTCGCACAAGTACGTCGGCACCACGCAGAATGTTCCTGCGGGCGCCAATGACGAGATGCGCCTCTTCCGCTACAGCTTCGTGGGCGGCAAGTACCAGTCCGACGGGCTATTCACGACGATCGACCCAGAGAAGAGCGAGACGCTCGTCATCGACCGTGACTCGACGGGGCTGCTCTGGGCCACCTGGGTCCAGGCCGACGGCTCCGGTCACCACGTCTACGTCAAGTCGACGACCGGCGACTGTGTCGGGGGCGCCCTGGTGAACTGCGCATGGGGTGGGGCCGCCGTGCTCGACGACGTCAGCGCCGACGACATCTCATCGATCGTGCGGTTCGGTGGAGACAAGATCGGCGTCATGTGGAGCAACACGAATCCGGGGGCCGGGTTGATCAGGTTCGCTGTGCATCACGACGGAGCGGCGGTCGGTGTGTGGGACGCCACGGAAAACGTGCTCGGTGCGTCCAACCCGAAGCTGGCCGACGACCACATCAATCTGAAGGCGGACGCCGCCGGCCGCGTGTACGGGGTCACGAAGACGAAATTCACCGGCTCCACGAAGGCGGGCGTCGTGCTCAACCGCCGGATGACCAACGGGACCTGGACGAACGACATCGTGTCGCGGGCCTCGCTCGATCACACCCGCCCCATCGTCCTCGTCGATGAGCAGCACAACAGGATCCGCGTGTTCGAAGGGTCGATTAGCAACAACGCCGTCTACATGAAGACGTCCCGCTTGACGAGCATCGCGTTTCCGCAGTCGGCACCGGGCACGCGCGTGCTCGTGGACACCGGGAGCCAGATGGCAAACGCGACCTCGACGAAGCAGGAGATCACCAACAGTACGCGCCTGATCGTGGTGGCCACGAACCCGGCCACGAAGCGCTACTGGCACGCCTACTTCCAGATCAAACCGTGCATCACGGCGGCCAGCCCCGGGGGAAACAACACGCTGGTCGGTACACGGGGGAACGACGCCCTCTGCGGCCGGGGCGGGAACGACGTCCTGAAGGGCCTCGCCGGTAACGACCGTCTCGTCGGCGGGTCGGGGAACGACACGTTCTACTCCCGTGACGGCTTCCGTGACGTCGACAGCGGCGGCGCAGGGCATGACCGGGCCCGCGTCAACGCGAGCGACGTTCGGAGGTCGATCGAGGCGATCTTCTAGAACGAGTGGAAAGAAGCCGCGGAGGGCCGCCTAGACGGCCCTCCGCGGCCAACGCGGACTACTCTGGGAGGGTTATGCGCTATCCGAGTATCCGCTTGGGTGCGTTCTGGCGGAGATGGTGGTTGCTCCTCGTGCTCGCCGCGGCCGGCGGCGCGCTCGCCGCGTATGTGTACGGGTCGCACGCAACGCCGATGTACGAGGCCGAGGCGCAGGTCCTCGTCGAGGCCGCAGACGGGGCCGCCGGGCAGTCAGCCGCGCTTCTGCCCACGTATGCGGAGATGGTCGCGAGCACGCCCATACTGGCCTATGCGCTTCGATCGACGAATTCACCCGCGTCCATGGAGGCATTGCGTCAGCGGGTCCGCGGCGAGTCGGATCGGGACACTCGTCTCATTGCAATTCGGGCCGGCGACAGCGACCCTGACCAGGCCGTCGCGCTCGCGAACGCGCTGGCCGCGGGTCTGAAGCGCTACGTGGCTGTCACAACGGCCGCGCCGAGCTCGGCCACTGCCCTCACGCCGAAGCCTCAGATCCGGCTGGTCGTCCCGGCTGACTCAGCAGCTCGCATCCGTCCGCGATCTCCCTTCCTGCTCGAGTTCGGAGCGCTTGCCGGCCTGTTCGGCGCTATCGCGTTTGCCCTGGTGACGGAAGCTCGGAGGCCGAAGGTGACGAGCGAGGACGACCTCGCGGAGTTGGGCGGACTGCCCGTGCTCGGCTCGGTGAACGGCGCCTGGCCCCGAATCGGGACTTCGTTCCTCGATCCGACTCGGAGCTCCCTCGAGGAGTCCACGTCCTATCGGCGACTGGCCGCGCAGATCGCGGTGGCGAACAACGAGGAAGCCCCGCGCAGCCTCGTACTGGTGGGCGCTGAAGGCGCCGAGGCCAGCTGCGCGGTCGGAGCGAAGCTCGCCCTCGCCCTGGCGCAGGACGGGCGACGCGTCGTTCTCCTCGACTTCGAAGCAAACCATGTCAGGCGATTCCTCGAAGACCTCAAGCCCAAAGGACGAGCGCAAGGCGTGACACGTGTCACGCCGCTCAAACACGGAGACATCACATTCGACCGCTTCACTCTCCGCTCGGGCGCACCGCTCGTTGTTGCCGTGCCGCGCCTCGTGCCGCGCGGCCTAAGTCCCGGGCAGGCCGAGGACCTCGTAAGGCTTTTCTCGGAGGGAATGGACGTCCTTATCATTCACGCCGCTCCCCCTACCCGCTCGCGCGGTGCGCTCGTGTGGGCCCTCGCGACGAAGGCGACGGTTCTCGTCGTCCGAGCCGGGCACACGAAGTACGCAGCCGTGGACGACGCTCGCGAGGGCCTCGAGCCGGCCCGCAGCAAGCTGCTCGGGGCGGTTTTGCACGGCGGCCGGCCTTGAGGGCTTCCCGATCGGGAAACGTCTCTCAGCGCCAGGCCGTCAAGTCAATGCCCGTTAGCTCCGCGAGTCGCTCGTTGCAAGGGCGGAAATCCCGCTCGAGCGCCTGGAGTACCTCCACGTCGCCGGCGCTGCGCGAGCCTTCGGCGGGTTGGACGTTTATGCGCGCATACGCAGACGCAGTCGATGCCTTGAGCCGTTTTCGCACGTCAGCCGTCAGCATTCGACCGGCGACCCTGCGGAGGCGGTGCAGCCACGGGTGGCGAATGCGGTACGTCGTGTTCTTGCGTGCGAAGGAGTAGGAGTCGTAGAACGACGGGTCGATGTCGAATCGGCCCGCGACCGTCTTCATGAAGGATGCGGGATCCCGCCGCAGATCTTCGAAGAGGAACAGGTGCAGGTGCGAGCGCGGGAAGCGTTCGAGCCAGGCGGGGAGATACGCGGCATACCTGCTGTGGTCAATGATGCTCTTCGCATGGCCGTAGTGCGGAATGCGCGGATCGTTGGCACGCACGAGTTCCACGAAGTCCCCGAAAGGCAGACGGCTATCGATGCGAACGAGGCTGTCGCGGAGAAAATGAAAGTGAGAGTAGACGCGCTCCGAGGGCTTCCGCAGCACGAGAACGATTTGCGGCAGCGGCTTGATCTGGGCGATTCCCTCGGGTGCGCTGTTCTGGTACAGGTAGACCGGGGTGGCCTCGACTACGAGGGTGGGCTGCCGCTCCTCGCAATCCGCGAAGTAAGCCTCGTACCCGGCCAGGCCGTGGTCGCCATAGTTCGAGTGCTCCTTGAAGAGCGGGTCGCCCGGGTCGAGGAAGTAGCGGGCCTCCTTGACCCTCGAGCCGCAGACGTCGGGATGGTCTGCGAGCCAGGCGAAGAGCGAGGTCGTACCGCACTTCGGTGCTCCTACAATGACAAGGTTCGGAAGCATGCCCCGGTTTCCCCCCGCCGCCGATCGTACATGCCCGGCTTGGCTGAGACAACGTAAGGGTGTTAGGGTAGAGCCCGATACTCGCGTCCCCGGGGTGAGGACAGGCGGTCCATCCGCTCCGGGACGCCTCTGCGGCGAGAGGAGATGGTGTTTCCGAGGATAAGTGGTGCGATCGCCGGGGTCCCGGGCCGGCGGATGCTGTGGGTCTCTCTGGTGGTCGTGGGGGCAGTCGCGTTCTGGTTGTCTAATGCCACAGCCGCCAAGGCGGCACCGGGTGACATCGGATTCGAGGGCCCCTCGACAGCGGGCGCCGGGGCCGGCGGCCCGACCAGCGAGAAGCCGGAGAGCAAGCTCTGGTGGAACGACGGCTTCTGGTGGGGGAGCATGTGGTCGCAGAGCCCGAGCGGCTACCACATCTTTCGGCTCAACACGGCCAACCAGTCCTGGGTCGACACGGGGACCGTCCTCGACAATCGCTCCAGCTCACACGCCGACACGCTCTGGGATGCGGGCACGAACAAGCTCTACGTCGCCTCGCACATCTTCTCGACCGGATCGGCGTCCGGCTCGCCTGCCCGGCTCTTCCGCTACAGCTACGACGCGAATACGGACAGCTATTCGCTCGACGGCGGGTTCCCGGTCCAGATCGGCAACTACAAGACGGAAGCCCTCACGATCGCGAAGGATTCGACGGGGCAGCTCTGGGCGACCTGGAAGCAGGGAACGACGTTCGTCGTGAACGCGAGCGTCTGCAACCCCGGCTGCAACGACGCCGCCTGGGGCACCCCCTTTACGCCCACCGTGCCCGGGACGAAGACGACGTTCGCGAGCGACGACATCTCCGCCGTGATCGCGTTCGCGGGCCAGATCGGCGTCTTCTGGAGCAACCAGACCAACGGCACCGACTACTTCGCGGTCCATGCAGACTCGAGCGCCGATACAACCTGGAGCGGCGAGATCGCGCTCTCCGGCGCCGGCCTGGCTGACGACCACGTGAATTTGAAGACTGACTCCAGCGGGCGCGTGTACGCCATCGCGAAGACCTCTCGCGAAGGCTCGACCGATCCGCTCGTCGTTCTGCTCCTGCGCAGCACGTCCGGCAGTTGGACGAGCACGACCGTCGGCCTGAAGCGAGACCACCATACGCGGCCGATCGTTGAGCTCGACGAGGTCGGCCAGACCATTCACGTCTTCGCCACCTCACCGGAGTCCGGAGGGAGCATCTACGAGAAGACGTCGCCCATGGGCTCCATCGCTTTCCCCGCCGGCAAGGGGACGCTCGTAATGAAGAACGCCGACGGCGAGCTCAACAACCCCTCCTCGACGAAGCAAAACGTGAGCCCCGAGACCGGCCTCGTCGTGCTCGCGACCGGTTCGGGAGTCTATTTCCACCAGTACTTCACTCTGGGAGGCGGGGGCGGCGGCACCGCGCCCACGGCCGCGTTCTCCGCTTCGCCCACGAGCGGCAACGCTCCTTTGACCGTCCAGTTCACGGACACGTCGACCGGCGGCCCGGCGGCCTGGGAGTGGGACTTCCAGAACGACGGCAGCATCGACGCGACGCAGCAGAACCCGAGCTTCGTCTATTCCGCTCCCGGCACCTACTCGGTGAAGTTGACCGTATCGAACACGTCTGGCGCGAACAGCCTCACGAAGACGGGTTACATCAACGTGTCCTCGGCGGGCGTGACGCTCACGTTCAATCCGACGGACGACTCGTTCGTCCGCTCGAACCTCCCGACCGAGCTCAACGGAGGCCTTAACAATCTGCGCTCGTTCAAGAGTGCGGCCGAGACCGACTCCTACCTCAAGTTCACGGTCACGGGTCTCACTGGTCCGGTGGCCTCGGCGAAGCTCCGACTCTACGTCGTCGACGCCAGTCCGAACGCGGGCATCCTCTATCCCGTCGCCGACACGACCTGGAGCGAGCAAACCATCATGTGGAACAACAAGCCGCCGACCTCAGGAGCCGCGATCGGGCCGGCCGGGGCGGCGAAGCTCGGCACGTGGGTCGAGATCAACCTCGGCTCCGCAGTCACAGGCAACGGAACGTACAGCTTTGCGCTCGTCGGCACCTATTCCGATGCCGCCTGGTTCTCGAGCAAGGAAGGCGCGAACAGCCCGCAACTGGTTCTGACGCAAAGCTAAAGTCAGTACGTGGGGTTTCACTCGACCGACGGCCGAGTACGCCGCGGGATACTCGTCGTCCCGGCAGCGCTAGACACTCGCGATCTATGGCGCGATTCGGCGAAGTGTCAACTGTCGCCGGCCGCATAACGCATGGCCACTCGGAGCTCCACAGCCTCCGCGGCCGATAGCGGGGCGGAATCCCCGGCCCACGAGGCTACGCGGAAGCAAATCCGGGGCTCGAGCCTCCTCCTCGGGGGCCGCTTCATCTCGCTGGGGATGAACTTCGCGATTCAGATCCTCATCGTCCGCTACCTCTCCAAGGCGGACTACGGAGCATGGGCGTACGCGCTTTCAATCATCAGCCTCGGGGTCAGCATTGCGACCTTCGGCCTCGACCGGTCGATTACTCGGTTCCTCCCCATTTACGACGAGGAGAAGGCCTACGACAAGCTCTGGGGGACGATCGTGATGGTGACGAGCACGATCCTCTCGATCAGTTTCGGGATCATCTTGCTCGTCTACGGATTGCACAATCTGCTCGCCGGGACGCTGATCTCGAACGAGCAAGCGATCTCACTCCTCCTCATCATGGTGATCTCGATCCCGATCCAGGCGCTGGACGGCCTGACGACGGGGCTCTTCGCCGTAATGGCCAAGCCGCGGGCGATCTTCTTCCGCAAGAACATCCTCGGGCCGCTCCTTCGC